>Ga0265298_10001333_pt1 | contig 36450 bp, 53 predicted proteins | sample AusTroGonzalo_MG_3_FD_193486 | JGI IMG/M metagenome (GOLD analysis project Ga0265298, IMG submission 193486) | Bovine rumen microbial communities from tropical cattle in Woodstock, Queensland, Australia - Gonzalo_01 | ecosystem: Host-associated > Mammals > Digestive system > Stomach > Rumen ...
GAGGAGTTGACCGATGAAGAATCCATCGCAAATAAAGCAGCTAATTTTTTACGCAATAGATTCTTCATCGGTCAACTCCTCGTAGTGATAGTTGATGATTATTTTTTCCTCTGTTTCTGTATATTCGGGCACCCGTTCAAAGCCCTCTTTGTCAGCTATTTTGTTGTCCTCGACTGGCTTATATCCCGCCTCGATAAAATCCTCTTCGCGAGGATTGGAAATGATCAATTTACCATTTCTTAATATTTTACCGCGTGCCATGAGTGGACGTCCGTTTATCATTTTAGCTAGCATTTTCGACTCCTTCCGCTAATCCTACAAAATCAAAGCCATTGTAAAAGACGATAAGTGTATATGTCTTATTGGCCACAGGAACGAAAACACCGTCTGTCAGGTCAACGCTCCGTTCATCCCAAACAATATCCCCAGCGGTTTGAGTAAAGGTCGTCGCTGTGGATCCTGATTTGAAACAAATCTGTGATACAAAATCAACGTCCATCCCAGAAGATGGCACCGCAACCGTTAGGGCTGTTTGTGTGCCGCCTTTATAAATGGTGTTGTTGGCCAATGTGATTGAATCGGTCGCGCTTAAAGCTGTGACCGTTTCTTTTTGTTGATAGTTGGCCAATGCTGAGTTGGTAATAAATCCGCTATCGTTCGTCAAATCGCTGACTTTGGTCGGCAAGGCGCTCGAAGTAATGAAGCCACTATCATTTGTGAGGTCGCTAACTTTCGTCGGGATCGCTGTTGAAGTCACGAAGCCGCTATCATTGGTCAAGTCAGATGTCTTGGTCGGGATTGCCGTTGATGTGACAAATCCGCTGTCGTTGGTTAAATCTGATGTTTTCGTTGGGATAGCTGTCGAGGTCACAAAGCCTTCATCGTTGTCAAATTCGCTTAGCTTTGTTGGTATGTCGCTCTCTGTTATAAAGCCGCTATCGTTTGAAAGGTCGCTCGTCTTGGATGGGATGGAAAGAACAACGTCCCCCGTATCGCCATTGACTGAGCTCACGCCACCAGTTGCACCGGTGTCGCCCTTATCGCCTTTGTCGCCTTTATCTCCCTTGTCGCCTTTATCGCCTTTTTCGCCCTGAGCGCCAGTCGCACCTGTGGCACCAGTTGCCCCAGTATCGCCTTTGTCGCCCTTATCGCCTTTATCCCCTTTATCGCCTTTCGGGCCACGAATGAAATCCAACGCTTCCAATCCTGCGTCAACAGGTGTCCCGTGTGGGGTGTTCGCGATAGCCATAGCTATATTGGCGTATGCGTGGGCTGAGTGTTCGTCCTCTTCATAAACGGCAACTTGCTGATCCGTTCCGGTTGCCCATACTTTTGCCTCTGTTGCTGATGCAGCCGCTTCGCCTGCTTTATTAGAGGCTGTCGTTGCGCTTGTGCTGGCTTCGCCTGCTTTTGTGGTAGCAATACCCGCTTGCGTGGCGGCTGTTTCTGCATGGGTTGAGGCTGCGTCAATGTTCGTCAAATCGCCCGCGACTGCGTTGATGTTGGGCAAATCTAAGGCGATTGCGTCCATGCTGTCGGATGATTCATAAATACGCTCGACCTTTTGCACCAATACGTCAGGGTTGATGTCGGACGTGCGTTTGACCAAAATTGCACGATCTAATTGCTCCTTTTGTTGCTGGGCAATCATCGTCAGCTTGTCAAAGTTGCGTTCCAAAGTTTCCGCCGGCATAGAGTTGAAGTCGTTATAATCGCTCTTTTGTGTTTCGTCATAGTCGCGCATAATGACCAAAGAGTATGCACTCGTTTTTGGATCTGCAACGGTGACCGTGCCACCCGATCCGTTGGCGTTTAAGGACACAGAATAGTCTGTGCCATAGGTTAAAGCCGTTTCTGTCGTCCCGTCGGTAATATAGACCTTGATGGCCTGTTTGGCTGCTTCAAGCGTCGGATTCTCGGTAAGACATTCGAAAGTAAAATCATAGGTCGATGACCCCATGACTTGCTTTGCTGTTTTGCTTACGTTATTTTCAACAGTCATTTTTTGTTTTTCCTTTCATTGGTTAGTATTCTTTGATGGCTTCCAACGCTTCTTTGGCTGTTGAAGTCATCTCTTTACGCAAGTCGCGAAGTTCCTTACGCTTTTCTTGGGGCGACAATGTGTCGTCTTTGGAAATATCATTTATTTCGGTGTTGAGGTTTTTAAGCTCTTTACGATAGCTCTTCATTTCTTCGAATAGGTCAAGCTCGCGTTCGTGCTTCTCGGCATAGCTTTCGGCGTCGTCCGATTCTTCCTTTTCCTTCTTCTTCAATGTGCGGCTAATCTTTTCGAGCTCGGCGTATTTATCCATAAACTCTTGCACGCTGTTCGAATTATAACCGGTTGGCTCACGGGCAATAAATCCGCGAATGATTGGCATTTCGCCAGCTTCACGTGCAGGCTTATCCTCTTTGACCTCGTTCCGCACCATGTCGGACAGATTCAAGAAGTCTTTCATCAAGCCAGCGCCGAGCGTTGTGATGGTATGCTCCACTTTAATCGGGGACAATCCGAGCTTGCCAAACTCTTTTGCCAACTCGCTTGTGCGATCTGTGAATTGTTCCTCAGGGGCAACGTCCACAAGATAGGATGGCACAATATCGCGTCCGGTGTAGAAGTTGCGGTTTTGCTGTAATTCAAGACCCAGCTTAAACACAGGCGGGAACACGCCCGAAATATCGCCGACAACATTCAAATTGTCATAGATATTTTTGGCTTGATTGATCCAATCAATGTCCTTGTCCGTTGTGATTCCTTCAACCATAGCTTGCGGCAAGGTTGCGAACACGGCACCATAAGCGAACGGCTTCGGGATCGTGACCCAATGGCCATTAAACTTGATGTTCCAAAACAGATTTTTCTGCCATGTTGGAATTTCTGCATATTCTTCTTTATCGTCATCAGGCGCGAGCATTGTGTAGTAATAAGAAAGTGCCATGCTCGGTATGGTCAATTCAGCCAACGCTTTAATGCTCATTCCGACAGGGTTTTTCTTAAACTTCTCGGTCATGGACACGAGGCCTTGAATGTTGGCGTTAAAGAACGGCACAAACTGGTTGATGTTCTTTGCAATCTTTCCGCCTCGTGCGAAGTCAATCGTCGAATCACGCGACATAAAAGCCGCTTCTTTTTGATCCATGCCCTTTTTGATGGCCTTTTCATACACGCCGACGCGTGTCCCCTCTTCAAATAATCCGCCCACTTTTTCAACATAGAAGAACGGATTGAGGTATTTGAATTTAAAGCCACCTTCAAAAAGCTCTTTATAAGGATTGAGCTTTGAGTTTTCGTTGATCTGCATAAAGCTGTCAAAGCTTCCGCCGTTGCGTTTCCAATCCTTATATGTTTCTGTATTCAATAACACGTTGCCGGCACCTCTTAAAGTATCGACCACAGGGATAAATCCGACCCGTGTTTGCATGGCCGCCGTTGTGGTATCTCTTAGCGGGTTTCTAATCAAAGCAAACGTGATGTTGGCCTGTGTTGCACCCCAGCGCAATAATGAGGCGGGGAACGTTGTGAACAATCTAATTGTTGCCGGAAGCTTGACCATGTCAACACCTTTTAAAGCGTCATACATGTCTTGATGGACACGAATATATTTCTTGACGCCGTGCTCATAATAACCGACCACGCCCTTATCGCTTTCCATCTGATTTGTAAATTCTTCAAATCCAACGTCAAGCGTGCGATGAATGTCCTTTAACCATTTATAACTGCTCTCGTCAATAAACTTGTCCAATAAAGCTTTGGCGTTTGGCGCGTGCTGTTTTAACAATTCGGGCGCGTTGATATAGGCGTCATACAAATTGGCAATCAGCTCGGGGCGAGAATACAAATAATTCTTATAGCGTTCCGGCGCTTCGTTTAATATCCGTTTGAAGCGTCCATCTTCTTCGGTCAAAATACCGCCTAAGCGCTCGTCGGCAAGATCCATCAGCTCCATTTCAATCTTTTCATTTTGGAACATGTATTTGCCCAGTCCCAACTTATGATCGAGCATGTGGCCAAACTCATGAGCAAGCGCGGCGTCTGTGCCAATCTTCTCTTTGATCTTGTTTTCAGCTGGCAAATAAACGCCGAAAGCGTTGTCTTTGGAAAGACGTTTGCTTGTTCTCTCGTATGTGCCGCCCAATTCTTCAATGCCTTTTTTCAGCATATCACGCAAGCCTTTGTCATAGCTGGCTTTGGGTGTGTCCACAATTTTAACCAAATCAGGATGTGACTTGCGCAGCTTGGCCACACTTTGCACAATCGCGTTTTTGTGCGCGTTTGTGATAATGCTTGCGGTATTGTTCACGATTGACGCGAACGGGTTGCGAATATCAAGATCGCTCCCTTTAATTCTCTTGACGGTTGGCTTGGCTTTCAATAATCCTTTGCCCTTTGCGTTCTTCATAACGGCTTCGGGTTGTGGAATTTTCTCTTGCTCTAATACACGATAGAAAGGCACATAATGCGGATTCTTTTCGAGCATAGCGTCATAGGACTTTTGACCCATCAAGCCGCTTTCAACTAATAAGTGAGAAATGCGCTTTTGATAATCATAAATCCGCTCCATGTAGTGCTTAAAGCGTTCTAGGCTGTCGCCATATTTAGCACGCAAATCTTCATAGATGGCGGTAATGCTCTTAAATTGCTCGGCGGAAATCTGCACGTCGCCCCGTCTGGCAAGGTCGGCGTATCTCTGAGCAATCAACAGGCTGCCCAAATCTTCTTCGAGTGTCTTTTGATTGACGCCAAATTCTTTTTTGAAGTCGTTCAAGATTGGGATCAGTCCTTCGCCCGTCTTGTTTCCGTTCATATCTTCGGTGTAATCCGACAATGCGATGGCGATTTTTCCACCCACACCAGCATATAAACGAGCGTCCTTATAAACGCTTTCGCTCAGTTCGCGCAAGGGCTCCAAATAATCCGTCCAATTTCTTTTGAATGTCTGCCACTTTGGCTCTTTTCTATCCCAGAAAGGATGAGCTTGCTTGTTGCTTTGCTCGGCCACCTGTTGCATATCGCTCGGGATGTTTTTAATGGCGTCCAGCTTTTCGACGTTTTGGGGCGTGTATGCCGGCAAGACGTCATATAAGGATTTTTCCTCATATATCTTTTTGTCGGCTGCCATCTTTTCATCATAGATCTTTGAGCGATAGTATGCCATCAACTCGGGGTTGGTGTAGAATTTGTCCAAAGATTCTTTTTCAAAATTCAGCTTATCAACCTCTTTCCCGATGTTTTCGGGTGTAGCTTCAAATTTCAATCCCATTTCCTGCGCTGCTTGTGGGTTGCGTAAAGCACCTTTGACCGCTGATATTTTAGCGTCAATGGCGGCCTTATCTTTGGCCACAAGTTTCGCAATCGCTTCCGCCTCTTTGATATTGCTATCATCAAAGCCGAACAAATCCGCTCCGTCCTGTTTCACGGCTTGTTTTGTGTTCAAGATGGACACATACGCCTTTAACTCGTCGGCGCTCATTTTCTTCGCCATCTTCACACCTGCCGCCTGTGCCGCCTCATTGGCTGGCGCACCGCTGGCAATAGCCGCCGCTTTGGCGTCCGGTATTTTACCATCCAAGAATAACGCTGTCAGGCTATCGCTTCCGTTTTTGGCGATGTCATAAGACATTTTTCCTAGACTACGAGCCGTCAGGCCGCGCTCTTTGATTTCATCCTCGCCTAAATCGCTCTCTTTGAAGAAGCGCACATAGTCCTTGACCGTTCCCTTGCCATCCTTGATATTCTGTTCAACATCAAATAAATGAGCTTGTTCGGCAGTAAAGCCCTCGCTCTCTTTGATGATCTGCGACGGGATTGTGGCCTCGCCATTTCTGCGGGCAAGATCCAAACGATGACGCCCTGTGATAACTTCCAAATCCCCGTTGTTGCGTTCCCAAAGAACGATTGGGGCAGTTCCTAAGCGGTCATATTTGCCTTGCAGTTGTTCGCCTGCCACAACGCCATTTTCATTTGAGCCCTCTTTGAAGTTAGGAATATCTTTTGACAGTTTGATTTTGTCAAGAGGGATTTCCTCAGTTTTAATGACTGTTTGTTGGCCAATACCGATTTTGTCGGCCATAGCTTCCTTTTGTGTTTCGGTCATGCCGTCAAGCGTTTGTCTTGCCTGAGCGTCAGAGAATCCACGCGCGACCAATCCATTATAAGCGCGAACGGCTGCATGTGATCCGACACCGATCATTGTAAAGGCACCGGCTTCGGCGTATAGTTGCTCCTTATCTGGGAAGATAGCGTCAATGTATTTGTCCGCTGTTGGCTTCTCAGAATCATCAAGACCCAAAGCCACGCGCATAATATCGCCGACACGTTCTTCGCCCATTTCGCCTAAGACGCCATTGAAATAAACTTTATCGGAAAGCAATTTTGATATTTTGCCATCCGGTTTGAATTTCAAAAACTCGCGCATGAATGTATCTTTAACTTTAACAGGCACCGCTTTATTGAGTTTTGCGGCCATAGGGGAAGCCAGTTTTTTGACGGGTGTCAATGCTTTTCCTGCTCCTGCCATAATTGCTTCGCCACTCATTTCTGACGCAACCTCGACCCATGTATCGCCGAAAGCCTTCATCGCGGTTGTTGCTGGCATTTCCTCAGCGTCTTTGAGCATGAGTTCGCCCTTGTCGGTTATTTCAATAGATCCGGCAACGCGACGATCCAAATAATTCTTAGCAGTCATTTGTGGCATGGCTGCGGACATGGCTGTTGCTGTCAAGGCTCCTTTGCCTGCCTTTTTCAGGAATTGTTTTGCCACTTCTTTTGTGCCAACCTTTAAGGCCGTTTGTGTGCCAGCCTGTGCCACTTTCGGGGTTGCACCTGCGCCAAGTGTCCAAGCGGCAACAAACATTTCGCCAATGAATCCGGGGGCATAATGCAATATGTTCCCCATCTTTCCCATGATGGTCGTCCCGCGCATTTCGGCGGCAAGATCTTTCTTGACCATTTCTTTAACATAGCGTTGGGCTGATTCATCGCCATCTTTGGCTTTCATGACCATTTCAAGGTCAGCGGCACCCTGTCCAATGTCCTCGCCTGTGCCGACATAAGGAAGCATGTGCCCCCATCCTTTGCCGCGCAGCGCTTCGAGGAATCCCATCGGCTCTTGCTTCTCGATTTCTTTCAGCTCGTCCTCTGTGAATAATTGGCCAATCATGACCTTTTCATCGTCAGAAAATCCGTAGTCATCCGTTGCGTATTTATCCGCAAGACTGGACACAGTCGGAAGTTCTACATCTTCACGGCCTGCAAACAGATCTTTTGGCTCTTCCGCTGGCTGTGAATCAACAGGGACTTGTCCGAATTTTTGGTATAAATCAATGGGCATTTTGTTCGTTTCCCCTTATCTTTTGTAAAACTTCTTCCACACTCACGCCGTATTTTTGCGCCGTGAATATGACATCTTCCTTCGAGATACCGTTTTCGGTTAAAAAGCTTTCGTCGGCTTCGAAGTTATAGGTTGCATTGGCCAACGCCATGTTTGTTTCGGCTTCTGCCTTTTGGCGTTGTTCCGCTGTAATATCTTTAACAAGTTCTTTCTTTTGAGCGTCCGTCATTTCGGGGTTGTATCTGTTCATGAAGTCATCAAGAGCAGCCTTACGTTTTGACGCTGGCAAGAAATAGCTAAATTCCTCTTTGGCTTGTGCCACGCTCGGCACATTCGACATAGCATAGGCAACCGCTTTGTTTTGGATTTCCTGCTTTTTGGTGTCCGATAATTCCGACCAGCTGAGGCCGTCGGGGTTTTCTTTGGCCAGTTGATCCTGCAACGCTTCAAAATATAGGTTGTGCACGCTTGACATGATCTTCTTATTGTCAATGCCCTGAGAGGTCAATTTATCGTCAATCTGTATCAGGCCTTCGGCGTATGGGTTGCCGGCTTTGGCGCTTTTGTTTCCTTCGCTCGCCAACTTCTTCGCTTCGTTCAACTCGGCACCGATGATCTGATTCATATACAAAGAGGCCTTTTCCTTTTTAATATCGCCCGAGATGAGCGCCTTATAAACATCTTCGCGTAAATCCAAGAGGTCGCCGATTTCTTTGTCTTTTTGTAGCTTGACCTTGCTTCCGCTTTCTTTGACGGTCTGTTTGATCTTCTCGTCAAGTTCAAGCTGTGCCGTGATGGCGTCGGCTGCCTTTTGTGCGTTCTTAAATGTTGGGGTATCATAGCCCGCCAACTTCATAAGGGCGGTTTTCTCTGATTCTGAAATGGTCGTGTTGTTTTGGATTTCATCCAATGAAAGGCCTTGCTCCATGAATTTATTGTAAAGGCGGTTTCCCTCTGTGCCTTTTTCCACAAGCTCGTTGATTCCCTTCATCCATTTGTTGTTTTCAATCTGTGTTGCGGCCGCTTTAATAATCTTTTGGCTTTCCTCAGGTTTCAAATTATATTCTTTGATGTTGGCCAATGTTTCCTCAGGGTTGGCGACGACATTACGAGAAGCACGCGAAAAATCCCAATCGTTCATTTTGGCCGACATATTTGCCCGTTGTTCTGCGTCAATGAATCCGGCCTTAAAAGAATTGTCCAAGTCTGCTTGATAGCTGGCTTTATATGCGGGGTCGCCTGTTTCCACAAAAGAGTTTTTGTTGCGTTCATAACCAATCGTCAGGTTGGCATTGTTTAGGTCAATGGACTTTTTGCGGAAGGCGGCTTTGATCTGCTCCCTGTTGCGCATAGAATCAAACATATATTGACGTCTGAATTTGGTCGCGTTGATGTCATTTGTAAAGCCTTTTGTGACATCATCAAGCACCGCGTCGTTGCGTGCCAATAATTCGTTTTGTTTGTTCTCAATGTCCTTTGGGCTTTCATATCCTGAATAATCATTTGCCTCTTGCAAAATGTCGGACATAGCGCTTTCGGCTTTATATTTGCCGTCCAATGTTTCGGCTGCGTTTTGTGTTTCCTGCCACTTGACGGCGAGCTCTTGACCGATCTTTGCCAACTTTCCGGCTTGTTCCCATACGTTGCTTTGTGGTGGTGGGGCTACGGGATTCGTTGCGGATATGTTCGCGTTGCTGTGAAAAACTGGTAATCTTGCCATATTAAAGCTCCTTTATTTCCCTGTGGTGTTCCCGTTTCCGCCTTTGTCGCCACTTCCCCAATACTGGTTATAAGTCATATAGCTTGACAAAGCGGTTGTGCCGGCACCCATCCAGCTGTTTATTTGTGCCAAGCGTCCTTGCACTTTGGCCACTTTGGACGCGTATTTAGCATTGACTTGATTCATGCTGATATTGTATTTTTGGCGGCTTTCTTCTAATCCGAGTTCGGTTAGGCTCTGGCTCAAACTATCGGCAACAGATCCGGACAACTTGACCCCACTTTTGGCGGCTTTGTTTGTCAGTTCCCCGACAAGCAAATGACGCTTCGTTTGATATTGTTCGGTTAGTATTTTCTTTTCCTGTTCAAGTTGCTGCGCTTGAAGCTGATATTGCCTAGACTGAAATTTCGCTGCGGATTTTGCCTGCTGTCCTTGTCCAATCGAGGACATTATTTGGACGCCGGCCATAGCCGCGAATGCTGCTCCTGCACCCATATTCTACCTCACTTATCTATTTCATTTATAATTGGCGCAATAGCCAACACATTCATTGGTAAGGGCTGGGATTGTTCGACTGTGATTGTGGCGTCCCATACCCAACCTTGATTGAATTTGATGTTTGGCAAAATGCCCGTGAATAATTGCTCAGGCGTCCCGAGTTGTGTTTGTGGCCGTCTGTATGTGATTTGTTGCAGGTTTTCCAATCCACCCCCAACGCGGCACCCTGACGTTTTCCAAACTCTCAATGATAGCTCGTTGACGCGTTTTCTTTTTCCGATAGCCGTCCCCGTTTCGCTCCCTGCCTCTAATGGCATAAGCTTGAAATAGGACTGATAACCAAGCCCGACGATGATATAAAAGGCGTCGAGTTCAAGCGACAATGATCCGCTTGTGACTGTCTGCGGTGTCTGCACGGCACCATCTGCCAAGATTTCAAGTGTCTTTCCTTCCAAGTGGCCAAGACCCGATAATGTTCTGACACTAACGCCCCAGCTTCCCCCTGAATAAGAGGTGGCTGTAAATTCTTTTCTCACTCTCGCTTTGACGACTGTGTCCGAAGTATATTCTGTGATCACGGCTTCGCCTAAAATGTTCAATTCGCTATCGACTGCACGAAGGCGACGGCCGACCATAGCGGACGTAAAGGCGCTTGATCCGGCTGTAATTGTTATGTCGTTTCCTGTTTTGGCCGACAAGGTCAAAGAGATTCCGTCCGTATTATCGAAGGCGTCATAATTCATCCCGTCCCGAACATACCAACATTTCGCTTGAATATCCGGCGTGATGAGGTTTTGGACACGTTCCACATGGCGCACCGTTGACCCGTTCACTTGACGTCTGACAATCATATAGACTTCGTCATACATACCGTCATAAGATGGGATTGTTTCAATACTCTCAACATGAGCGTCTGGAAATTCCAACATTGACCACGCTTGCACCTGCTGATTTGTTTCCAAAGTCAACAGAGCGATCTGGCCATCTTCACGCAAACACCATAAAATACTGTCGGGATTCTTCTGATATGCCACCTCGACGAGTGGGCTTTCCAACAGGTGGTCAGAATAAAGGCTTATGTCAACCGCCTTGTATGCGTCCAAATAATAGTCATAGGTAAATTGACGGATCTTTTTGCCTGTTCTTTGGACAAAGTGAATCATACTGTCAACAGAAATCGGCTGTATATCTTCCGAGCCCCAGTTCGAACGAGCCCGAGCCGATACGTCTGTCGGTTTAATTCCTGAATCATCCGTGCCTTTAACCACAAATTCGTTTCCGTATGTGCCAACCAACAAGAAGTTTTGGCCAGTAATCCAACGAATGTCCGAGCCATCGCCGCACGCATTAGTTGCAAGCTCCACGTTGATCGCTCCGCTGTCCTCGTTATTCAAGGCAGGCGTAAAGTCCTCGTATGCGTAGGGCTGTGATCCGTAAATGTTTCGTGGGCTATTCGGTGTCCGTCCATAATATAAGCGTCCATCCATAAGGCCAATGACGGACGGATAACCCCGATGTTTGCTCCATGCTCCCTCTCCCCAAAGCTTCGTTGCTGAGGTTGTGGATAGTTTCCATTGAACGGTTGCCGATACATGGGTCGAATCCGTAAAGCCGGTAATCTTGAAAAATCCCTGCTTTTCAATGTTGTCAACAGTCGTCTTTTCGCCCATCCACCAATAAGAGCCGACATGGTTAGCGTTAAAGATTGCGGTTGAAGCGGACACGGTTATATTGCCCGTTGCTGCGCTCGCCATCAAAGTCGTGCTTGTAATGTTCTCGTCCAAGAATGGCGTGCATTTAAAGGTTGTTTCTTTTAATTCCCAGTTGTTAGACGCGTGGCGGATGAGTTCCAAAGGCTTATTGGTGTTGCCTGTATCATCCTTATAGACAATTTTAATAACGTCGTCCAACTGGACATATTTAATCGTTTTAAGTTGTGCCTCTGTGAATGGGTTAGAGATCTCATAGACTTCATTGTTGCCATTGACCACATAACCGCCATTGTTAAAGAAGCGGAAATACCCAGCACCGCACTCGATAATATATGAATCCTGCGCGGAAAAGACGAATCTTAAAAGTCTGGCCTTGCCATTGTTCTTTGTGTTTGTGATATATTCAGAGCCGACCATACGGGACACAACGCCATAGGGGCGCACCCAACAGTTTCGGCACTTATCAAGACATGCGGTGTATGGATCAACATCGACACGCCCAAACATCAGGGGATTTACTTCGCCCCGAGCAAAGGTAGGATAGACTGGACTTGTTCTTGCCATATATTACCCCCTAATAGCATTGACCCATAAATCGTCCTTGATTTGATCCGGCGCCTGTTCTTTGGCGTTCTTTGACTTCGCTATGGGCAAAAAATGACTTTCATAAAGATTTATAAGTTCCATCTGTTTTGACGCGATATTGGTTAAATCAAAACACATGTCATGGGCTAACCGGTAAGACAAGGCGTCAACAAAAGATGGGGAATAAAGCGTTGGATCTTCGCATAAATAGGTATAAAGGATCCCAACACTTTCGGAATTGCTTTTAATATATTGACCCTCAATTTTCAAATCATCGACCGTTGAATCAAAGATACGGACGAGATCAGCGGGCTTTTGGAAATAGTTGCCACCACCCCAAGCGGGCTGTGTGGTTATTCTGTTTAAGTTAGCTCTTTTCAGAGCAAAAGACCAAGGACATTCTGCAAGTATGCTTTTAAGACTGTCATTGTAGGCATTTTGTGCGGCCTTTGCTTCTTCTGTTTTATCGGACAGATTCACGATTTTGTTAGCACCCAACAAAGCAAGGGCACGATTTACGATAGATACTTGGCTCATTTTCGAATTTCCTTAAAAAGAAAGGGGTGGGAACACAATTTAAACCCACCCCCAAAATTTACATTAAAGAGCGTATGTGCATACGACTTTAATTGTTCCTGTGGCAGAGGCGCCCAAGTTTTTGGCGGTCACTACATCATCGCCGGCATTTGTGCCGATACGATAGCCGATAGCGTCAGCCAAAGAAATGTGAGCAGCACCCGCGGCGGTGGCTGTATCAGCCCCGTCAATGTAGCGATCGACATCGTTGCTGTCGCCTACATCTAAGGTTGTGCCTGTGCCTAAATCGTCAAAATAGACATCCATCCCATAAATGACGGCGCCTTTTGGCAATTTGAACAAGTTGATAATATCGTTAGCAGCCAAAGAAGATGCTTCATAGCTTGTCGCGATGACATGCAAACCGACGTTTGCAATACCGGCATCTAAGGCCATTTTCCCCGCTTCTTGTGCGGCGAAAGTTGTAGATTTTACAGTAGCCATATTTTAGCTCCTTTCAATTAAGCAGTTTGATCGCATTTGATCTTGACGACTTTGGCTTCTTCCAAACGACCAGCGCCGCAAGACATTTCATAATAGACCTGTTTGCTGTAAGACAAGTCTGGGCGTTCTGTGATACGCAAGAACAAATCTTCTAACATACCGAAGCACACGCCTGTCTTATGGAAGGCAAAGCAATCCGCGATATTGGAAGCAACGGACACGATACCGTCAGGCAACCAAACGAATTTGAAGCCCATGAATGTATCAATGTCGCCATGCACCAAAGCGCGCACGTTGTTGTAATCGGCGGACGTTGTTTCTGTCACACCCAACAATTGCTCTTTCTCGGTAGCACTTGCAACCAAAGCACGGTCGCCAGCTGGGACACCCTTAGCGTCCAACATCTTCGCAGCACGACGAATCTTTGCAACGGTCAAGCCGCTGTTGGATCCGCCCAAGTTGACGGCAATTTCTTGTCCAGCAGGGAAAGAAACGGCTGTCGAGCCTGTTTCGCCACGATAAGCGACACCACCCAAAGCAGCATAAATCACTTTATCGATTTGTGTGCCGACGGCGGATTGGATACAGATTGAAGCCATAGAGGCGGGATCTGCTAATGTTTGTAATTCCAAAGAACGATCTAACACACGAGCGTCATTGTATGTAGCAATGTCAATGCGCGTCCGAGATAAATTCGGGTCGTTTTGTGGTGTGCTAGCATTTGGGCTTGTCTTTGCGGACATTTCCCACGTTCCAATTTGATCTTGATAGAAGGTTTTTCCTGTAATACCTTCCGTTCTGACGAACACCTTGTCATACAACATAGAGCGTTCTTGACGTGCCAGAGGCAGAATTATTGAAGAATAAGCCTGTGTTCTGACATCATACTGAGTAGTATTTGCCATGTTATGTTTTCCTTTCAATTTGGCATTAAAAAAATCCGTTAGGGTCATTCCTAAGCGGACAACTTTCTGAGCGCCTTATCCGATAATCGGGGGCTTGTGTATAAAAAAGGGGGCTTTTAACGGCTTATCCCATCATCTGCATTAACGATTCAATGTAAGCAACACGTTCTTTACGCTCCTGTTCGGAAACATAAGATTGATTGTGTTCTCTACACCAAGCCATATCGTTGCGGTGGTTTTTCACGCCCGCAAAATAGGCATCGTTTGGGTCTGCCATAATCCGGTCAAACTCTGCTTTGGCTTCGGATGGGGTTCGAGTAAATCCTTGAACTTGTCCTTCCATGCCGCCGAGAGTCCCCTCAGAAATGGAATCTCCCATTCGTGCAAGAAACTTTATAAAGCGCGTGTCGTTCCCAATCTTAGAGAGGAAATACTCGTTTTCCTCTTTTGAGCCCGACATCTTTTCAAGAAATTTGGCGGCCTTTTGCATTTTCTCATCGTAGGCAGCGCCCCATTCTTGCTTTAATTGTTTTTCGGCTTCTGCTTGTTCGGCTTGCGCCTGTTGTTGCATAGCCTGATCATAGCGATCAAATTCGCCTAAGTGAGCGTCCAATAACTTTTGCGCAACGCTCGGCGCGATATGATTCGCTTTCATCAACTCTTTAAACTCTGTTAAACTGACGCCATCTGGAGCTTTCAAATCGTATTTGTCGGCTGTGTCGGGAACACCGAAGGCCGTATCATATAGCCCCCATGCGACGCCATCATTTTCATCTTTTGGAATTGCTACCTTGCTTTGTCCCATTAAAGATTGCAACTCAATATAACTCTTTGACAGTTTGTTTATATCCCCGCCGAATTTTGTGATTGACGGATGATTCTTAAACTCAGGGGATAAAGCCCCCATGAAGTCAAAGGTTGAAGTTGTTGTGTTTTCACCAACATTTGGCTGAGCGTTCCCCGCGGCTGCACCGCCTTCGGGCGCGACAGTTGTCATTTGTTCGGTCATTATTTTAAGATCCTTTCGTATTGTTTCGCGATTGCTGCCGGCAAAACATCATCGCGCATAATTGTCTTGATTGTTAAAATCACGTCCCGTTTGCCGCCGGAATATGAAATTTGGTAGGGATCGCTTGACAATACCGCGCTATTATATCCGCAATAGTATTCCAAGAAGGCCATAAACATCGGGTATTTTTCGGCCACGTCCCTAAAAACAGTCTTTAAGTCCGCAATACAATTCTCGTCACTTAGATTGATCTGCTCTGACATTCCTATCCCCTTCCGCTGCTGTCTTGTATGTTTGAGCCGCTGCTTGTGCTGCCATCAGCTGATCATTGGCGGCTTGTGCCTCAGCGCGTGCTTCGCGTAATTGACGCACTTCATCATCAGAATTGAGCAAGTCGGTTGACACGCCGGTAATGTTAAAGATCTGTTCAACTGCTTTGTCCCCGTTGATTTTGTCCAACACTTCCGGTTTGAATTGTGAAATCTGTCCAGCGATGGACATCGCGCTCACAATGTTATTTACTTCGGCTTGACGTTGTGATTGCACCAAGCGACCGACAAATTTAACTTCAAAGTTCGGATTCTGCATCATCACATCTGGCATACGCGGCAACTTGCCGTTTTCGTATAGTGTGACGACCACTTTTTCAATGAGTGGCTGCAAGACATCGTTCATAAAGCGACCAACTGCGGGGCCTAAAACGGTCATCTTTTCAGAGATACGTTCCATCACTTCCGGCACGGTCATTTGTTTTGTCAGCTCATTAAACGCTAAGAATGTGTCATAGAACATCAAAGAGCGAATTTGCTCTTGATAATAGCGCAAATTGTCAATGCCGACTTGCGGATTGCCAAAGTTCCCAATCGGAAAGATTTCCTCTTTGGGGCTTAGGCTCCCCCTCTCGTAATAGTTGATTGCGCGAGGGTTAAAGTTTGGCGTTCCAATAAAGGCGTTGTCCGGTAAAGCAATCGCCGGATCTGCCTGCTTCATAGCGGAACGCAAAATTGTGTCGTTCATTGTGTTGACCAATCGGGCATAAGGTAAGGCCTTCATGGCTGGGGAATACCCATACACAATATGAGGTTGCTTGTAAAATCTGTGTGCCACGCATGGCATAGTCCAAAAGCCGCTTTCGCTCATGATCGTCTTTGTGGCTTCGTCCACCCATACCATCCGGATCGGCATATTTTTATTGTCTATCTTGTCGGGGTTGCGATCCATGCGCTTGCCGAAATAGCAAATAAACTTAAATTTCTTGTCATCGTTTCGGCCTGAGGCATAGCAATCTTTAATCTTTTGGGAACACTTAGAGCCAAAGCGAGATAATGCTTGCTCGGCTGTGTAATCAAATGACAAATAAAATTCGTTGGGGCGCTCCCGTGCGTCCTCTGTCAACAATAATTTCTTGATGGGCAAGGTATAAAAACGCACGCCGTCGTCTTTATCTTCTTCACAGAATAAGGCGGCCGTTCCATACACGCAAGATTCTTTATAGAAGATTGGCATTTCGTTATAGAAGTTAGAGCGGGAAAGTGTGAGCAACACCTCATCGCTGACATCATTCATCCACTTCTTGACTTCGTCATTATCACGCAAGGCACGATCTGAGTGCTCCAAGAAAAGCCATTTTGAGCTTTCGGGTGTCAGATAGGCGCACAATCCAGCGGCCAAAACATCCGCACAATCGATTGAGGTTGAATCCAAAAGGGTGTGCAGCTGTGAGCCTTTGTTCTTTTCGTCCGTGATATTCGAGCCTTCAACGAAAAAATAATTGTGTAAAACTTGATAAAGCGAATCAAAATCAGCCCTAGAATTTCCTAAAAGCTTATTATTCTTGACGATTTTTTCCGCGGACAAATCCATTGAATCCATAGTTTAAGCTCCATTTAATTTTTTACGAGAAACAGGCTGTTGCTGTTCTTCTTTGGCAACGCGTGTCTGTTTCCACAGGTCAACGTATGGCTCATTCTTATTGAGCTCGGCAAGACGCTCGTGCTCTTGATTTGCCTGTTGTTCCTGTTCGCTGATTTCTTCCATTAGACCCCCAGTTGAGAGAATCCACCCAATAACGTATAACGACGAGCAGAAGCAAAGCCCAAGCCTTTATTGGCACTACGACCCAACAAAGAGTTTTGGCCAAAGTATCTGTTTAATTGTGAGCCTGTGCTGATGTCTTGATATTCAGCGTTTCTGTTAGCATTGGCGGATTGCACGTGTGCCCGATCAGGCGCAGAGTATGCAACATATTTCCCGTTGGACATATAGCCATTACCGGCTGCCACATCTGCTGCTTCTTGCTGTTTGCGTTTCTGTTCTGCGGCTGCGGCCGCTGCTGCTGCTTGTTGTTGTTTGACAACTTGCATATAATGATACATAGCTGAAATTCTGCCAGACATAGTTTTAACCTCCTAAAAGTGTTTTCTTTCTAACAGTTGCCGACACGTCGGACGAAAATTCGCCGAGAGCGGTTGTATAGTTTGTTTGTGATTTATTCGCAAAGGCAGATCTGCGGACGGCGTTTGCCTTTTCCTTTTCAGCTGCCGCTGCGTTTTCTTGTTCTTTAATGAGCGCTTGCGCTTGTGCTTCCTGTTGATTGGCCGCTTTCTCTGCGCTCTTGATGGCCTTATCTTGTGCATGACCTACGGCATAACCCGCAGCCGCACCAGTTCCGCCACCAATGGCCGTGCCTAATCCAATACCGGCAGCCGTTCCAGCTCCGGGGGCAACGATCGTCCCAACAACGGCACCAGCTACGGCACCAACTGCACCGAGCACTTTTCCGCTACTTTTACTTCCCATTATTTAATTTCCTTTCTCATAGTGGCGACTTTATAACCGCTTCTTTCAAGGTATGTATAAAGCCTGTCGCCTAGATGGCTTCCTTGATATAGATATTTGCAATCCCACGCTTTGGCCATTTCCTCAAATTTGCGTTGGATCTTTAAAAAAACTCGTATGTTTCGTTTATCCGGCTTGATGTAATAAGACACAATGTGCATTTCACGCGTGCCCCATATATCGGCCGAAGGCTCTAACACGGCATAAAAATCTTCTTCCAAAATGAAGATGTAATAATTCTTTAACGCCGCAAAGTGTTGCAGGCAAGCCTGATTCTTTTCGGCTAACCCGAACTCGTCATTGACCTGTTTAATCCAACCGTCGATGACTTCCATAGATACCGCTGCACCAATGACAATGTTCATTTAAAACCCCGCAATCGCAAATAGACTTTGATTTTGGCTCTTACTCTCTCTTTCTCGCCTCATGCTTTCGGCATAACCTGAGCGCTTATTGACGGGTGGGCGTGCCACTTGTTCCGTCATGGCCAACGCGTCCACAATGTCGATATATTCGCTCTTGATAGCGTCCTTTGTCACGCCAGCCAATTCTGCCTTAAACTCAGGCAACCAAGTCGCCTCATCTGGAAAATAGATTGCGTGCGCCTTAAAATGAGGCTGCAACAATTTAATCCGTTCAAGTTTGCTTCCTTGTTTGGCATGTTCGAGAGGCACAACATTAAAAAAGACATTTCGCTTTTTCATCTCTTGCGTCAGGAACGGCTTCATAACCTGTTCCCACCAGCCCTTTTCAATGTAATAATCACGCAGGCGATATTTAACCACCATGTTAAAGATATGATCAATAATTTCCGCACTGTCCCATCTTCCATATTTACAGTCAAGAATAAACCAATTATTCTCTGCGTCGATACCGGTTAGCACCATAGCCCGATAACAACTCTCGGGATTGGGCGAGCTTGCCGGATCTAAGCAACAAAACAAATTGCAGCGGCTTATTAAATCCTCACGGCGTGTTGGCGAATAATACCGGTAATCTTCCTCTTGAAAGATCCTGTTTTCGTCAGCAACCGCTTGACACATCTTTTCGGCCATCCAAATATCGAGCTTGCCGAGCCGTGTATAATCGGCCTTTTCTTTCTCAATATCGGCAAGGCTTTCCTTTTCTGGCCATGTTGGCTTGCCGTCAACCACAACAGGAATCCGAATTGCTTCAAATCCCAAGTGGTCGGCGTTCTGTATGCAACGCTCAATCACGCACTTTTCGCCGAGATTGTTTCCGATCATAAAGATACGCGATGACTTGCCCAAGAACACAATATCAGACAAAAACCAATCCCAGTCAGCGGACAAGATTGTTTCCGACCGGCTGTCGTCTTTATCTTGAATATCGTCCAAAATAACAATAGACGGACGCCTATCTTGATTTGATAGACCACGAATACCGGCGCCTTTGCCGTATGCTTCAATCCGTATATTGACCTTTAAACCCTCTTTGTTCAGCACATCAACCGAGAAAGCGTTCATGCTTTCTTCTCTGATCTCAACGAGATTGTGTTGCAACAAAGGGTTGGCGTGATATTCGCCAATAATATCTTTCAGTTTAGCCGACGCCATGCGCTGGTTTTGTTTGATGATAACAATAAAATCCAGCCCCTTCTTTGGGTAGGCCAAACAATGCAGGGGGAATGTTCGCAAGGCATACGAGCTTTTGCCCGATTCCCGAAACATTTCCATAGCAACGTTTTCTTTCCCATTCAAAAGCATGTCAGACAACCGATAGTGGAAATCAGCCGCCGGCAATTCTTTGTCGGGATCGTTTGAAAGAGCAACATAACGGAACGGAACAAGGCTATGCTCCATCTCGTGCAGGACATTATTTGGAATGTTTAGCTTTCCCATAAGCCCTCGCTTTTTCTTCTGTCCTCTTTTCAAACAAAGAGTATTCGTTCACATTTAAAGTCTGTTCCGTCTTGTCTGTCCATCCGTGATTTTTCAACCAAAAGATGGCACCGGTTGAAGATTGGCCGGATATAAGAGCTTTCTCGGCGTATGCTTCAATCCGTGTAATGGCCTTTTTAATTGTGCAAGAAAACTCTTCACGTTCTTTGTAATCATAAAGGCTCTGTCTGTCAGCAAATCCAAGATGTAAAGCTAGGCCTGCAACAGTAGGTGGATGAGGGATGATCCCGATAGATCCGTTCTTCATAACGGGCACACCGTTTTCATCTTTGATAATTTCATCAACGCACTTCGCAAAGTATTCGTCAATCTTCTTTTCAAGCTCGGCAACAGTCTTGTATTTTAAGGGTCGTCCTGTTTCCATGGCGATTGTCCTTCCATTTTTTTAAAAGTTATTCGGGCTTTTCCGCTTTCAATGTCAAATGTTCATAAGCGGGCTTGCCATAGATCTCGACCAACAAGGCGTCAATCTCAGCGTTGCACTTATCCCGAAGCTCAATAATTTTGTCATTCAAAGGTTTGATACGGTCAAGTTCCTTTTGTGCTTCTTCTTCTGTCAGATAGCAATAGGACTTAAACACAACAACATAGGTCTGCCCGTTCTTTACAGAATAGACGTCGTGTCCTTGCTCATTGACCGAGTAGCCAAGCACAACGCCCTTTTGGACGCCGTTCTTGACATCGCAATAATAAATCTCTTGCCCTAACTCAAACATTACTTATCCCCTTCGGCTGGTGTTTTTGTTTCGTCCTCTTGCGCGGGCGTGCTCGCGGGCGCGGTTTCGGGCGCAGGCGCGGGCGATTGGTCACCTTCCGGATCTGCTGGGGTTTCGGCTTCCGCTTTCTTCTCAGCAATCTCAGCCTTCAATTTTTCAATGTTCTTGTTGTGGGCGCTTTTAATTCCCAATAAGCGAGCTTCCTCTCTGATGGCCTTTTCTTCAACGTCATCGGTTGGGTCTGGCTCTTTTTCTTTTGCGCCTGCCGGCAAGATCTCAACAACGGATTCAATGGGGGAAATGTCGCCCTCGTAATCAAAGACTTCCCCGACTTTCACTTCTGTCTTGCCATCTGGCAATAAAATGTTATGTTTAGCTTTTAATTTCATGTTATGTCCTTTTGTTAAATTCAATTTATCTCGGCTAGTCCTTAAAAAATCCGCCCCCGAAAGAGCGGATAAAACATAAGGATAAAAACAATATGAAAAAAACTTTATTCGTTTCTTCTAGCCGTTTTTTTATAACCGGTGGCTTTATCGCACTACCTGCCGATTATACCTAAAAAGCTACCAAATTTTTTTATAAATGTCGCATGAAAAAGTGTCGCAAAGTGTCGCATTATGTCGCAAAGTGTCGCATTTTTCAAATTTTTCGCACAATTTCATCCAATCCATCATAAAAATACCTGAGCAAAGTTGCCCGATGAAGATGGCGGTCGGCAAATTCTTTCTTCACAAGATAGCTTGCAATCCGTTTCCAGCCCATCCCCTGACAACGCTTTTTCACAACCGCCCACTTGATCCCGCGAATTGTGCCAAGCCATTTGTTCGCTTCTTCCCATAGCTCCATATCGGCCGACGTGATACGCTCCCGTGCATGTTCCCAATCTTCCTGTATATCTTCAAGACTGCGTTCATCATCAGGGATCACGACAAGCTGGCCAAGTATGCTCGTCGGATTTTTTAGCCCGACCTTTGGCAACATGCGGTCAATCTCAAAGGCTCTGCGCAATAATTCTTCGAGCTCTTGCCTAGTTGTTGGTGTTCTCATCGTCGCCCCCTATTGCTGCCGGATTAGTCATGCCGACTTCTGTGACGGCGATCAAACTATTTGTGACAAGCTGCTTGATCTTATCAACGCGATCTTCGTCAGTCATGCCCCGCGTTTCGATGCACTCCATGACGCGGCCGTATATGTTGAAAAGGATGTCGTTCTGCACGGACAAATTCCTGTTCATCTTTCTGAGGTCGTCAGTTGTTTGTGGCTTCGTTTGGATCTCTTGAAGCTCCTTGACCTCTTTTCTCAAACGGGATTCCTCTGCCAAGAGGTATTGAATGTTTTTCTCGGCTTTCTTTTTTGCCTTAAAGCGTGGTATGGCGTCGTCAATGGTGCAGCAAAGAGCCATCGCAACTCTTTCGACTGCTTCCGGTCTGCAACCTTCTTTCAAACAAAGCGATTTTTCTTCTGGTGTCATAGTTCCCCCTTTCATGTTAGGCGTTAGCTACTTGTTTGTTCTCTCTCTGATCTTTCGTGATCAAAGCGTTTCGGATTATGTGGGCAGGTATCTCTTGCCCCAAAAAGTGTTTGCGAAGCCAATAATCGATTTCGCCAATCTGCCCCTCACTCAAAGGGCGAAGCTCAACCTGAAAATGATCGTCCCAAGCTACATGATAATCTTCCCCAATATAAATTTTTTCTTCCTTCCGTCCATCCATTTCGGCAGAGTTATCCCCAAAGTTATCCACATTTAGGGGGGAATCTATATGGGGGGTTTTATATATATCCATATCCATATCCATATCGGCTTTTTTGGGTTTTGAAAATAAGCCATCGCTTTTTTTGGTATCCGAAAAAACCGACTGGGTTTTTTGGGTTTCTTCTCTTTCATCATTAGAAGGACGTCCACCCTTTGACCCATTGGCCTTGTTTCTCTCGCAAACTTCTCTATACTTTTGCTGGTTGTAGTCCATCCTTTGGCGGATGAATTGGAACAATATCTTTGCAGCTGATGGCAATTCGATGATTGCTCCTGTCATGTGGTATTCATACAATGCGGTCAACAACAAGCCCTTGTCCTGCGTCGAAAGCATTTTGATTGGCTCGTAGTATTCTTCGTAAAGAATAAAACTATCTTTCCTCTTTTCCATTGTTTAGATCCTTTGTTTGATTGTTAGTGTTTAGCAGCGTGCGATAACTGCTACCGTTTGGGTCATAGGCTCCCCAGCCTTTCAATGTGTCCAATGCTTCCTCAACCGTCCGGCAAAGGGCGTATGGATACCCTGAATTTTTACAAAAGCGGGCGAAGTCGTCTTGATGTATGCTCGTCCCGTTCTTGCCGAATTTTAACTCGATGAATCCAACCTTGCTGTCTGGCAACAGGCAAACAAGGTCAGCAATACCGGCAACAACGCCCATCCGTTTAAACTTTGCCGCCTCGATCGCGTTCCTTTGTCCCCCGTTGGCCGGATGAAACAACCTAAACCATTCGTCGCGTGGTGTATGATTGCGCCAAACGGAAATGATCGCCTCTTGCAGCTGATCCTCGCTATTCACATTTCGGCCATAAGCCACGTGTCGATATTCAATCACATTCATAAATTGCCTCTCTTGCCATTCTTGCTTTTTCCAATAGGCGCTATAACAACCACTTTTCGTCATTCATCATCCCCCATAAAAGAATCATTGTTAGTATTGCCCCCAGCAAAACAACTTGTTGTATTGCCATCATGCCTCCTTGAAGTCGCTAACCGACACAGGGATATTGTTTTTTAAGCAATAATCCCAAAGCGCAATAACAACTTCTTTTGATAACCTTTTCCGCCAAACTTGCTGAGCAAGCGTTTGATATTTGATATTCAATCCGCTCTTAGTAAGAATGTCGTAAATGTTGCGCAATTTTCCCAGTTTTTTTAAAATTTTCATGTTCTCTTTTCCTTTCATTTTCTAAAAACTACTATTTGTAGAAATAAAAGTCAAGAGAAAAAATGACGGATTGTAGATTTTTTTTATTTTGACATTTTGTAGAGTTCGTGCTATATTTAGTCCCATGTTAGGCGATAAGATGAAAGAAGTGTTAAAGAAGCAAAAGATCTCACAAACAAAAGCCTGTGAGATGATGGGTGTCGAACAAGCCCGCTTTAACCATTGGATATTAAATAAGAGAAAACCGGACTATGAACAAATAGCCCAGTTCTGCAAAACATTCGGAACAACACCCAACTTTTTAATGGGATTTGATGAAATAAGCGATCAAGACAAAGCCTTGCTCGCTGCCGTAAAATCGTATGCAGCACAAAAAGAAGCAACAGAAAATTCTGCGAATAATGATCAACAAGCGCCAATATCAACAGGCGCAGAACAAGGACGATGATGTTTGAAAATTTAATTGCTCAGCTCGGCGCCATCTTGATTTTGGGTGTCTTTTATTATATTATAGCTTTTGCCTGTGTGAAGGTAAAAGAAAAATGGCAAAGCAAGAAAAAAGGCAAGAAGTGAAAAAAGCGTGTGAGTTTATTTTATCGGCTATCTTAAATCTAGCCATCATCTATTATATTCTCAAAATGCCCCGCTGCGTTTGGTGTGAGGAACACCCGAACACTTTCACGGCCATCGGATTCTTTGTGTTGTGGATCCCAATGCTCTATTTCATTATGAGGCACGACAAAACGAATCGCTCCAATCAAAGATAAGCCCCGATTTTATTGGCTTTCAGCATTTTAAGACGAATCTTTTTACGATTCGTTTTATTTTTTACCCAAAAATGCCCTTTTCGGGGCAATTTTTTTTAAAAGCACCCCCAATTTTGGCAAAAATCCAACTACATTTTGTTGATTTTTTGCAATAATTTTCAAAGATTTATAAAATATTTTCTACTTTTTGTTGTTTTTCTATTGACATTATATCTACAATCTGTAATAATTTAGGCATAACCAAGTCCGATTGTATGGGACGACATACTGATTCCACTCGGCCGGCTAGCTCCCCGATAAAAGAGTGTCTGGCAAGGAAAAGCCCGCGAAACAACCAAAAGAACCGGATACCCGCCGAATATGGGGAATAAGTGGGAATAACAAAACGTCCATCCAGCAAAAGGAGCTTATATATGGGTCAGAAAAAGGGGCAACTTGAAGAATTGATTTGCACTATTGCAGATCTTAAAACAGAAAATCAGCACTTAAAACGGCTACTTTCTGAAACAAAACTCGCAATCAAAGACGCTATGAAAAGCAACAACTACGCCACCCAGCTAAGGCGGGTCGTGGATGTTTTAAGCAAGAATGGCGTTCGCGATTTATTCACGTTGAACTTTGACTTATAAGCTACACAAGAAAGGAGCAAACATGGAAAACACACCAGAACAAACAGAAATAATGGCCATGCCAGCGCCGGCCACTCAGGTCGACATGACAGAGGACATTTTAGCCGCAGCCAACAGACGGGTTGCGCAACTTGACAAGATCATTAGCCTGTCAATCAAACGGACAAACGAGAACGATTGGGTCAATCAGGATGGCAAGCCCTACCTGTGCGCCTCAGGTGCCGAAAAGATCGCTCGCCTGTTTGGTGTCGGTTGGGATCACGTCAGATGTGAAAAGATTTTATCGAACGACGAAAAAGGACAATTCTATTACTTCGAATACACCGGCGACTTCTATTTGGGAAACGATAGGATTTCGGCCGTTGGCACTTGCAGCCAAAAAGACCAATTCTTCGCTATGTCCAAAGGCCAGATGAAGCCAGCAAGCGAGATTGACGAAACGAATATCCGCAAAGCCGCTTATTCAAATATGCTCGTCAATGGTATTACTCGAATCTTGGGCATTCGCAATTTGACATGGGAAGAGCTGACCGCCAGCGGTATTGACCGCTCAAAGGTGCAAGGCGTGAATTACAAAACCAAAAAAGACCATTCAAACGATATGCCGGAAGATACTGCCCAATGGGTTGAATGGCTGAAAAAGCAAGAAAGCCCGAAAGATTATTATGGCATTGTCAAGAACTCGACAGCGCCGCAAGAGGTAAAGCGTGCTTGCATTGACATTATGTATCCAAAGAATGGGGGTGCCCAATGAGATTATTCAAGATAAAAGACCAACTTGGAAATGATTTTTGGGCAGAATACAAATGCCCTCATTGTGGCCACACAACAAAAGAAATTCAGGGGTATATGGACGAGTTTTATTTTAAAAATGTTATCCCGAATATGGCATGCCCAAACTGTGGCAAAAAAGATAATGGAACGAAAGAGGTGCCCAATGAGAAATGAGCCTGCAACCTTAGAAGAAACAAACGGCTTGATCGCTCACATGATCGAACGCAGGAACAACTTCTTGCAATCAGAGATCAGCCGCTACCCGAAACGCGCCTTTACATGCTCAGATATTCACGAGTGCGACCGCTACATGATCCATTCGTTGCTTGACTGGGATAAGCGCGAACTGCACGACACAGGCTTGCAAGCCATCTTTGACGCCGGCAAGCGTGAAGAGGAAAATGTCAAACAGCGTCTTGGCTATGAGCTCGGCCTTGAATTTGTGGAGCAACAAAGCCCGTTTGAAATCAAAAACAATTTGGGCGAAGTGATTGCCAGCGGACGCATTGACGGCAAGATTCTTTGGGAAGGCAAAGCGATCCCTGTTGAAATCAAGTCGATGAATGAGAACTCTTTCAACATGATCAATTCATTGGACGACTTCAAGAAGAAGCCGCTATACCGGAAATACTTGCGCCAAATGCAACTCTATCTTTACGGGAACAATCAACAATACGGCTTATTCATCTTGTCCAATTTCCGCACGGAAAAGATTATTTTGGTCGAGCTGGATTATGGCGAGTGTGAATATATCTTATCCCGCTTAGAGCGTTTGTGGGAAATGAAAAAGCGCGGCGAATACCCAGAGGGAACATACAAGCCAGAACTGTGCGACCGTTGCCCATTTGCCACTTTGTGCATGACGGACGTCAGCAACAAGCCAGCCGATATGATCAACAATGAAGAGCTGGAAGAGAAATTAAACCGGCGCGAGGAATTAGCCCCAGCCGCCAAAGAATACGCGGACATTGACGCAGAGGTTAAATCAGTCTTTAAGTCAATACCGCACGCATTTGTTGGACAATCCTTTGAGATTACCGGCAAGGAACAGATCCGAAAGTCTGTTGACACAAAGGCCATCCCTGAGGAAATCCGCAAACAGTATGAGAAAGAATCCTCATGCTGGATAACCAAAATAAAAAAGATATAGAAAGGAGCAAACATGACAGAAGAAACAACAACAAACAACCTGACAAGATTCATTGAGCGCATTGAACGCTTGGAATCCGAAAAGGCGGATTTGGTCGCAGACATTCGCGACATATACGCCGAAGCGAAAGGCATGGGCTACGATACAAAGGTCATGCGTCAGATCATCAAGCTGCGCAAAATGGATCCTGCGGATCGTTCCGAGAACGAATACCTGCGCGACGAGTATAAGAAGCTCGTAGGAATCAACGACTAACCACAACGAAAGGGGGACACATGTTGAACTTCTTTAAAAGACTTTTCAAAAAACAGGAACAACCATGTCGCAACAGCAAAGGACAATTTGTCAAGGGCTATAAGTGCGGATTAAAACGGAACACAAGGGGGCAATATGTCAAACGCAAAAAATGACAAAGCCAAAAAAGAGAGCGAGCTCATCAAGGCGCTTGCTCTCGCCCTCGGGTGCTTAAAGGCAAAGGTCTTTGACAAAGCGATTATTGAGGATTTGGACAAGGTGCTTAAAGAAAATATGAGGCTAGCGAATGAAAAAGTATAAAACAGACGATATGATTATTTCTGTCCGCGTTGTTAGGACGCAACCGCACGAGGTTGTTTTGAATATACAGTATGCCAAAGATGGCGAACAGGAAATCATTTTGCCTGCTGACTGTATCAAGCGCCAATTCAGCGATAACGCTTTTGCAAAGCACTTATTAAACTTTTTTATAAAGGAGTAATTATGGGTAGCAGTTCGGATGTAGCACAACAAGGTTTTGAATGTGAAGTGCATAATATTATAACAAAAGGATAAACAATGAAAAAAGAAACACCGAAAACAATGGTCATTACAACTCTTAGTGGCAACAAAATTCGCATTAAAAAGGCGGAAGTGGCCGATATAATCGAACAAAACTTACTACTGGGGGGGGGGCTACGACGTGGTGATCATTATGAAGTCAGGGTATGAATACATAGTCCAAGAAACGAAAAAATTTTTACAACAAAAAATAGCAGAAAGGAGAGTATAAAAATGGAAAACGAAACAACGGAAAAGGTCAAACCAATTATAGATTTATTTAGCAACGGCGTGTCCTTGCGGATCTATCCAAAGAAGAAAGAGGAAAAGACATATTATCAAGTGTCCATGCACCGCAAATATGTGAAGGATGGACAAGATGTCTATGAAACAATGCACTTCTTCCCTGATGTCATGTTGCCTATGGCCGAGCTTTTGCGCGAGGGATTTAGCATGTTGAACAGCTATAAACTGGAAGTGTCACGGAAGAAAAAAGAAATACAAAAAGCATGGGAGGAAGCACAATGCGAATCTTCGGTTTAATCATTATGCCAAAAAAGAAACTGACAAAGCTCATATCCAAAACATACGATGAGGGCTTTGAATCAGGCGAGAACTTTACAAAGGGATTCAATAACGCATGGATTCAACCGGCATTGGATGATCTCGAAAAACTTCGGGCGAATACATGGGATCAAAACAAAATAACCAAAATCCAACATTGGCTTAAAGGCATGTTAAAAACTGCCGAGGGGGTCGTATGAGCAACGAAGCAGCAAGAGAAATTATATCAACGGTAGCCGAGCTTTTAAGTAAAGCGAGCGCTATGATTGATGATGAAAAACAATCGTTCATCTATCACTATCCACTTGAACGTTGTCCTGATGATATTTTGAAAAAGTGGCTCAAACAGAATGAGCACGAATACGCAAGCATGGTTGCTTCACTTGAAGTTGAACGCGAACTTAAAACAAGAGAGAGATTAAACATTAAAATCGAGGTGGTAAAATGATAGAACTTTTAATCATATCAGCGTATGCGTTGGCGTTCTGCATGTTTATTGACGCCTGCATGAAGTCACTATCAAGGAAAAGAGTTGAGGACTATGTCATCATCGAGGGCTTGCGTTGCCTGTTGTCAATGGTATTGACCGAAGAATTTAAAAGCGACAAATGTATGAATGACGCAAGAAACGATTATGTTCGCTCGACAATCAAGCTACTTGATTCTTGGAACGATCAAGTAAGAGATCAAGCTAAGGATACAAGTAAAAAGAAGAAAGGCAAAAAATGAGAATACTTGGGGTCATTATTTGCACGGCGCTCCTCGTTCTGTTCTGGCTATGGCGGGCGGACTGGGATGTTAAATGTGCCTTTGATAAAAATCCGCAGATCTGCGCAACAATGAAAAAGGGGATAAAATGAAATTTGATATTTTCGGCCACAGAATTTTTATTACAGCCGTCAAGAAAAAGGACTTGCCACATAAGGACACATGCCCTTTTTGTGGCTCATCCCGATTTCGGTATAAAAAAAGAAGTAGCACCGGCCAAAAATGTATTTGTTTGGATTGTGGAAAAATAAGTTATAAGTGGGGTGTATATTAAAATGACTTTTAAGTGTCAGCGTTGCGGTAAATGTTGCGGGATCGTTCCGTTTAATAAAAAGGAATATGCGGCCATAAGAGATTATGCACGCAAGAATCACATCGGATTTACAAAGCAAGAGATGGGCGACAAGGTTGTTTATTTCCCGAAGGCCACATACAAACAATTCATGATTGCCGCCGAGCGAGCACACAACGAGGGGCGTTTGATTGACAATCAGTTTGACCGCGTTGTTTGTCCGTTCCTGCAATATGACATTAAAGGTTTGGCGTCTTGCGCCATCTATGAAAACAGACCGGAAGTTTGCCGACTATTTGGACGCGGCGGCCATCCGTTTTTAACATGTCCAAATAATCCAATCGTGGGGGATAAGCAAATATGACAGAGTTAGAAAAATTAAAAAAAGAAATTGTTGAATGGCACAAACAGACATTTCCTGATTGCACACTTGAAGCCCAACTCTTAAAGCTGGATGAGGAATTGTCCGAGGTTGTGGAAGATCAGCGTGCAGGCAAGATTGAGGAATCGCACGAGGAATTGGCCGACGCTTATATCGTCGCGCTGGTGTTAGCAAAACGATATAACAGTATGATCGGTAAATACTTTGTGGGGCTAGCCGAAGAGCACCCCGTTCCTGCGTTCGTGTCACGCGTCAAAGATAAAATGGAAATAAACAAACGCCGCACATGGCACAAACAAAACGGTGTATATCATCACTAAGAAAGGAGCAAGGATGAGCAACTTTTTGATCACATTATCTGAGATTGCAAAAGCTTTAAAGTATGAAGGGGACAAGGCCAATTTCAAAGCCCGCAAGTGGCTTTATAAACATGGCCTAAAACAATTTGCCACTGGCAAGTATGTAAGGGAGCAAGTAGAAAGTATGTTAGAAACAAGAGGCAAAAAATGCTACATTACAGACAGCGGGGCAAAACGTGGCACGTCCGCGGCAGTGTTCGAGTGGGACAACGCACCGTCAAAATCCCCGAACGATCTACTGGGTTTGCTAAACTTAAAGATGCAAGAGAGTATGGAAGCAAACTTGAATCGGACATAAGGCAAAGCGCTCTCTATCCTGATCAGGACAAAAGCGATAGAACAACATTCGATGATTGCCTGCGCCTATACCTGAACAAGAAAAGATTGAAGCCGTCCGAGATACAAAAAATAAAAATTCTCGTTCCTCATTTTGAAGGGGTGTTGATTGCTGACATTGGGGAAGCGTGGAAAAGATTCTTATCACGCAAACAGAATCTTGCGCCCTCAACTATAAATAGATATGCGGACGTCATTCGAGGGATTATAAATTGCTGCGCTGAGGACATGAACATAAAAGCACCAAAGATTCAACGATATTCCGTCAAAAATCAAGTGGTTTTCTTTCTGCCGGAACAAGTCCGCGCTCATTTGCTGGCCTGCTATTCTGAACACGCACGGCCGATCTTTAACATATTCGCATATCAAGGCCTAAGAGAACAAGAAAATTTACAATTAAAATGGGAAGATGTGGATCTGAAAAGGTCGCTTTTATTCATCAGGATTTCAAAGAACGGTGAGCCCCGCCAAGTGCCAATGCACAAAAAGGTTTGGTGGACATTGGCTCGTCATTGGATTGAATCCGGCCGACCTATAACGGGGAATGTTTGGCTGAATAAATGGGGGCAACCATACACCGACACAAGACAAACAGGTTGTGGGGGTAGCCCGATCAGGAAAGCGCACACGCTCGCGCTCGCTCGATTGAAAAAGCAATATGGAATAGAAATAAAAATGCGCGTCCATGATTGGCGCCACGACTGGGCGTCACGCATGGTCATGGCTGGCGTGGATCTTTTAACCGTCCAAAAGTTAGGGGGATGGAAATCGCTCGATATGGTCAAGCGCTATGCGACACTTTCAAGCAAGCATGAAATAGACGCAATCAACAAGATTTAACACAAAATTTTTTTGCCCAATTTTTGCCCAATTTTTTTGAATCCTTTCGGGATTTTTGGGGGCTTTTCGGGGTTTTTCGTGGTGTTTTATTTTTGGATTTTTTCTCTTTTGGAAATAAAGAAAGCCCTTTGTTTATGGGGCTTTCCTAATGGTCGGAGGGATGAGATTCGAACTCACGACCCCTACGTCCCGAATGTTGTTTTTATGGTGGGGATTGTATAACAATTTCAATATGTTGTCAATAGGGCATTTTTAATTTGCCCACTTTTTGCCCACAAAAAAAGAGCCTGAGTGGCAAAGCATGAAAAAAGATGTTTAAAAGGAGATTGCCACTCAGGGAATAAAAGCCCTGCTGAATTTGACAGGGATAAAAAGGCATTTTGTGCCTGCCTTTTTCGTGTGGCGCGAAAGGATACACGCAACACTTAAAACAATCTACCGATTTTATACGGCTTGGCTGTCAGCGTGTGAGGTGCGAGCAAGGTGCATTGGGGTCGCATAGATCATCACGCTGCGGGATGTTCGCCTTATTGGGCAGATTGTTCGGACTTCATCCTTTGTCCTTTACAGGGGCGAGAGCTAGGGCGTGCTTTCGCCTCAGTAAACCAAACGCGCTCTTTAAACTCGGATTTCTTCCCTTTGTTAAAGTGGCTGAATGGTCTAAAATAACCCATGACGCGCGTCCAACATTCGCACGGCGTCCGGTCTTTATCGTCAATTTCCATCTTATCTCTTCCTTATAAATAGATAAATGAATATGCCGAGAATCCCCAGCAAGACGAAAATCATAATTTCTCTAATTGTTATTTTCTGCTCTAACACCCGCTTTTCTGTTTGGCAGGCTTGCGTAATAGATTTGACTTGCCCCGCTATGCTTTCCGTCTGGCTCTTCAAGGCGTTCAAAGATACAACAAAAGCGTCCGTCTTGCACTCTTTGGATGTCTGTTTGTCAAGCGTAATAATGGCTTGCTGGTGTGCGTTCAAGTCGCTGATAACCTGTTGACTTATGCTTTCGCTTGGTATCGTGCTTTTGCAACCAACCAATAAAGGGATCAAAGCCCATCCTAAAATATACTTCATTCGTCAAGCTCCAAATGTGGACAATCACAGAGGCCAGTAAAGAACGCCCCACTTTTAATTTTGATTCCTTGCTTGCGTGCGATCTCATAGGCCGACGCAATCATCTTCCACCAACGATAATCCTTTGTATCCCAGATGATAGGACTACAAGGCATGATGTCGATTGCCTTACTTGGAAATACATTGTGCTTTGATTGGCCAAAGTGTGCTTTACTCTTTCCCTCTGCAAAATACTTTTCCTGTTCTTCCTTCCCTCGATAACCGCATGTAATAGTTAAATCGAAGTCGGAACATTCCAACATTTTATTTGCTAAATCCTGCAAGCGTTTGTCGCAGGTGGCCAACAAGTCGCTTGATTTCTTTCCCCATTTAAAAGTCATATTTACCCCCTTATAATAAAGCTACATACAAGCCGAGCATGACGCCCGCCCAAATTTCCACGTCAAGCCATCTGTGCTTTTGGCAATATGGACATGCGCGATAGATCCCATAAAGACCCGAGATAACCAACCCCATTGTCATAAAGATTGGGTTGAAATATGCGCAAATAGGAATAAGCGGGTATGTGTAGCGGATGGCTAACAAGCAAAAGTCAAAGCCGGTTGAATACCATTGATCTTGTGGGAATAGCTTATAAAGCAATTTGCACCCGAGCATTTTCTCGTATCTCTTTTTCATCTTAGCGTCTGGCTTTCCGCCCTTGCCTAGATCATAACAGGGGCCATGACCTAACGACCATTCAACTTGAATCCACAAGGCAACCCATAAGGCGGCATACCATGCGAGGCCTTTGTCCAAAATACACAAGCCGACCGTCATTAAAAAGGCGATCACATGTTGCACAAAACGGATTTTGAATACAGGCCAGCCGTGCCCATCTTTACCGAAAGCGTCACGCCAAAAGCCCATAAAGCAAGCATACAATAATTTTAACATTTTACATCCCTTTCATGTATTGAATAAATTCAGGTTTAACCCCAAGCAAACAGAAGATGGCCACAACGATCGTCCAAAGAATAAGCCATACTAAATTTGGGACTTCCTTCAACAATGGAATCTTTTCCCAAAATGACTTTTTTTTGCGCTCCTCTTTGGCATCTTCCAATATCTTTTTAATATCGGCCACGCTCTCAGTCAGGACGGCAAAACCCGTCTTTAATTCGCTGACGTCTTTCTTCATCTCGCGAATGTCCTGATTTGCGAGGCGCTGATCCTCAATCACTTTTTCAAACACCATAATAATTTCCCCCTTTGTCAGGTTGGCTTTTCTTTGCTTCAACATGGCAACGGCTGTTTCTGTTCTTTCACACATTTAGGCGACCCCCTTTACAACAATGTTTTTCAATACAAGAGCTTCATTCATTTTAGACACAAAGTCGTTCCACTTATCAAACAAGCCGGAAGGGATCCCTTGAATTTCCCCTTTAACGAACTTGTCAAAGATAAGGTATTGACCAGCGGTTATTTTGCCCTCAGCTTTTAAGCGTTTTGCAATAACCACAATGTCGGAAGTTTCACAAGGACGCTTTACCTTTCCGCTTAAATGATAAAAGCCCTTATCCCTGCTTGAACGATAAACCCACATTATGGCTTCTTCTGCGTCATAAAATGGCTCTATCATCATAATCTATAAACCCCCTCTAAGTGTCCTTCCCATAGGTGCATAAGCTTGTTTGTGTTCCGGTCAAGCACGAGGATCGTGTCTGTGACGGTCACACCGCTACCCCATGAAGAGGTCGAGCTGTTGTATGTATAAATCTTGTTGTCGGTCGTGTTGTAATACATATCGCCGTTGCTTAAAGAGTTAGAATGGGTCGTGCCGGTATATTCAAACTCGATGGCATGTGTTCCCCATCTTGCCGAGCCAACAGACACTTGCGGATCTGAATCTAAAAATCTATGACAATATGCTTCATACAAACACCATTTGTCGCTATAAATTGGGGTATCTTCTGGCACGTCGCCCGATCCCGAAGCCTTGACCCAATAATACTGTTGATTGCTCACATACTCGTCAGACGTCTTTTCGACCTGATAAGCCGTGAAGGCTGTCGGTGCTGTTGCGCTGCAACAAATAACCGGTATAATACCGTTTCCTACTTGGCCGACTGCGGTGTATGCTTCTTGTGCGTGGGCTTTGGCTTCATCCGACCAATGCCGAGCGCTGTATAATACTTCTTCTGTCATCTTGCTTCTCTCCCTGCTACTTCAATTCGTTTTTGTAAAACGGCGGATTCCATACGCAGCGCCGTCCTTTCTGCGGGGCTTGCCCCTTTTTCGAGCATCCTATAACCCTCTCTCAGTTTTTTGAGGCGGGCAAGTTTTACTTGCTTCCTTTCTTCATCAGTCATTTTAAGTCCTTTCTTTTAAGTGACTGAGTTGTTTTTTCCATTGGGCAAGTTGGCACAACTGCTCAGCCCTCAGCGTGCCATCTGCATTGACTTTCCCTTGCTTGTGGTATTTGCGCCATCTATCGCGAACGCGTTGCAAGTGCCTGACATTTGCTTCCTGCACTTGTTTATAAATGTCGCCTAAGTCTATGATTTTTATTTCATTTCCGAATCTGTTTAGTGTCATGATCTTGCCCCTACTGTAAATGTTCCTGTTCCGTCGTTTGGATGGAAAGAGCCATCAACCAAATCAAGCATACCGGCAACAGAATCTGACACCCTGACCACAGGAATATAACTTAACAAAAGCTTTCCGTTTCCGTCTGTGATTCTGCATTTTTTTATTTGCCAATAGTTATTTGAAAGTGTGCTTGTTGTGTTGACAGAGAATAATCTTGAACTTCTTCCTGCCGTGAAATCGCTAATAGACAAAGAGCCTTGACTGACGCCGTCAATATAGTATGTTTTGTTTTCAACCTTATGAGTATGCCAATTTCCATCATAAGCGGAAACATTTGAATCTTTGTTTGCGTTTTCCATGCCAAGCCTATAATTACCCGTTCCGGCTGTGACACATATAAGATACCTAGTATTTTGAGCCGGAGCGTCGCCAAATAAATATCGCCCGACACCAGACGTTTCTGATGTCTGTTTTGCCTCTATCTCTACCCCATAATCAGAGTTCATATAGACGCCTGTGTCAATATATTGGGTGCCCGTGCTTTCCAAATAAGCGGCCGGCTTATATTCAACGCCCTTTACAGATATAACAAACTCACTACCCGTCGCCTTTACAAATACGGCATGGTTTTCTTTATCATGTAAAAAGACATTTCCTAACTCATCGACCGCAGGGATAAAATCCCGATACAGTATTCTTGATGTTGTATTTAACAAGCTGAGATCCCAAAGCTGACCAACGAAGCCAGATTGGAAGGCGCTTGATGATTCTGTGTAGCAGTTTCCAATATAGAACGGCGCGGGATGGTCAAAACTCGTCACAACTGTCGATGTAAATTCTTCGCCATTGACATTTGCATAGTTTCCGGTTGCCTCTAATGTAATCTTTTCTGTATCAGATATAAATTTATAACGGTCTGTCCCGTTTTGCATAGCCCAGTCCAAACGTAAATATCCGTATGGAGCGACGGTTGTAGTTGGCGCGATATACATGGAGCAGCTATCCCCATAACCTGATATTTTTCGAACACCAAACGGGAATTTTCCCAATGAATCACTACCCGTTAAAGCAAATGTCGCCTTTAATGTTGTGGACAATGTGTTAGGATAAAAGCCAGAATTAAATCTTTGTGTGCCATCAAACACAATGTATTCAACCGGATGAATTTCTTTGCCTGCTGTAAAGTTTCCCGACCCATCATTATAAGCGAGCTTTTTGCTGATTGCTTCATAAAAGCACGGCACATTTGATTTATCAAGGCAAGCAATATATTTCTTGTGAATAGATCCGTGCTTGATTTCTAATTGGTGGATTTTAAAGCCGCCATTAAAGGAAGAAGCTGGGCTTCTATAATCAGTGAATACACGAAGTGTCCTTGCTGAAGTAGGACTACCATAACGACAAAAAGAACCTGTATCTTTTGTATTCGCAGAACCATCTAATGCTTCAAACCCTATTTCATAATTCACTGTATGGTCAGTATCATTTTGTGGGCTATATTTTACCCAAATCTTTGTTGGAACATTTAACGGAATTGGTATAGTTGAATCTGTATAAAAAGACCTAGCAATATATGAAGGGTCAGTAGATGTAGAAGCGGTTATGTAAATCCTAAGTCTGCCCCCATCAGTTATTTCAATGAAGTTCGTTAAATTACCAGAATAGTTGCCAAGGAAGATTATTCTGTTGTTGGAAGTTCTAGTAAAGGTCGACACCATTTCAAAATCTTCATCCCAGCTTGGTAAAATATCAGTGTCGATATATGTCACCTTGCTGGCGTCTGAATCATATTCGCTTTGGATAGAATCAACCTCTCGTGAATAAGGTTGTGTGTCCGCCATCGCAAATAAAGCAGCTAATTTTTTACGCAATAGATTCTTCATCGGTCAACTCCTCGTAGTGATAGTTGATGATTATTTTTTCCTCTGTTTCTGTATATTCGGGCACCCGTTCAACGCCCTCTTT
>Ga0265298_10001334_pt1 | contig 36443 bp, 50 predicted proteins | sample AusTroGonzalo_MG_3_FD_193486 | JGI IMG/M metagenome (GOLD analysis project Ga0265298, IMG submission 193486) | Bovine rumen microbial communities from tropical cattle in Woodstock, Queensland, Australia - Gonzalo_01 | ecosystem: Host-associated > Mammals > Digestive system > Stomach > Rumen ...
TAATTATTTCACATCCTTATGCTTTTATTGATTTTTCTTCATTATCGATACGAACTTTGCCTTTTATAATATCGTCTCTTAATCTTAACATATTTTCTTTATAGTCTTTCATAATTGTTTTAATGTTCGCTTGCATCATTCTGCCGATATTAACTAAATCGTCTAAATTCTTATTATTAATATAAATAACGTTATTGTAAGACTTAAATTCATTGCGAATACTGTGAATTAAGAAATACAAACCATCTAATTCAATCACAGTAATCATATAACCGTATTTTTGTTCTTTAAAGAAAAAATGTTTTTTAACATCACTGAATTTTAATCGTTTAACAAGTGTATCAGCCCATGTAAGCTGTTCTTTTTCACCTTCTGGAACTTTCATTACACCTGGCATTGGTAATATTTTCCAGTGATTTCTACCTCGTGGATTTAAACAAATTTTATTCATAATTTTTACCTCGTTATTATTATATCATAATATTTATTAGTATTTATGTAGATTGAAAAAATTAATATTTAGATTACAATCTTTAACAACTAATATATAATTAATATGTAAAAATATTATTTAAAGGAGAAAATAATATGGCAGAAAAAAATGGCAAATGGGTTACAGTTAATGGTAGACATATTTTTATTCCAGATGGTAAAAAATTAGAAGATGTTTGGGATTATCAAAATAATGGACCTAAAGAAGATAATTATGAAGAAGATTTAAGTGATTATGAAAGTGAAGATTATGAAAAAGACATCGATGAATTAAGTATGTCTGGCATGACTGATGAAGAAAAAGAAATTTATAAAGCTCACAAAGATGAAATCGATGGAGATTTAGATGAAGATAAAAGTCAATATGTGGTTAAAACAAGAGATGATATTTCAAAAGCCACTAATAGAAAAGCATTTGAATATATTGCTGATAATATTGATGAATTAACTGAAGCTGGTTTAATTAGCGAAGAAATGTCTGATAAATTATATGAAGAATTAGATGACAAAATTGATGAAAGTGGCGTGTATATGCCTCTTTATGCTAGCTATAAAATTAAAAATAAAAATAAAGGTAATGATGTTAAATCAGAAGATAAAAAAGAAAATAAATCACAAGGTATTGTAGACGATTTAAAAAAAGCGGGATTTAAAGTTGAAGATATGGATGAAAAATCCATTACCTTTGAAGGTCCGGATGCTAAAAAAGGCTGGAAAATTCAAGAAAATGAAAATTTAGGTTTCGATGTTTTCGACAGCGAAGGTAAAAAAGTCATTGAAGACGTTAATGCTAATAAAGAAAACGTGGCTACTAAAATTCTTCAGAATGAACAAGGATTTAAATCTGCAGAAGATAAATATGACGAGTACGCAGAAAAAGGCAAATCCACCTGGAATCAAAAATTATCTAAAGGTGATAAAATCGTAATTAAAGATAGAGATGGAAACGACTTAGAAGCATATATTGGTGGTTTCTATAATCGTGGTCAAGTTCAGGAAGAAGATACTTACGAAGAAGGCAAAGATAATTTATGGCACGACTTCAGAGGTATTCAATTAGTTGATAAAGATGGAAAACAAATCGGTAATATCAATGCTAATCAAATCTTGAAACGCACAAAGAAATAATTTGAAACATAAATCATTTGCATGGTTTGAAAACATCATTGATAAATTAATGGTGTTTTATTTTACAAAATTTTGTATTATAATAATATTAGTTCGACAGGGCTACCAAAGTAAGTGTGTACTTGAAATAGAACTGATTATTCTATGAAAACGCCCTAGCAGAAAGTTCGATGCTTAACTAATCAGCACCGTCCCGGTCTCATCAATCGGCATGGATAAGACGACACTAGCGTGACACGAGCTCCAATAAGTTCAGGAATAATAGCGACCTGTATCAAAACGAACTGATGCGAACAAAAATTACGAAATAAAACCGATACACAATAAGTATGCAGGCAAAATCGTAATATTGCGAAAACACCTATCGTGAGGTAGGCAGGGAGAGATGTTTATGCTCTCCTTTTTTTATTTTCTAGTTAACGGTTTAATAGTTTTGTGTGTTTTTTAGCAACTTTTTTCTAGCAAATTCCAAAAAATAAAAGTTATGCCAGAACTGTTAAACTGTTAATTATATTTATATAAATATAAAACTATTAACTAACTATTAATAAACTGTTAAAACTATTAACTAAAAAATGTTATTTATATATAAATAAAAATGCAAAAAGTAAAAATTTTGTAAAAAAGTATTTTATTTTTGGTAAATTCATAGTATAATAGAATCAGAAAATAGAAGGAGTACAGTATATGATTAAATTAAATGTCTATGAATATCTTATTAAAGATAAGGTAACTGGTAACTATACGGGTAGTTATACAGTCAAAGCTGGTTGTCCAAATGAAGAAACATTAAAAATCAAACACCATGCTAAAAAGGTAGATACAATTAATTTCCCATACGGTAAATAATTAATTAAATAAGAAAGGAAACCGAAAATATGTTCAAATTTACAAACCCACATCCAGAACAAAAGTTAGTTGGAGATTGCGTCAAAAGAGCTTGTGTTATAGCAAGTGAAATTAATTACCACGATATTGCCATTATGCTTAATCGTTATCGTAAAGAATCAGGTGGCAGCAAATTCAATTCAAACGAAAATTGGAAACCATTTATAGAAAATGTATTATGTGGTGTTAAAGATTCAGATGATATGCAACATGCATTTGAAGGACATCGTTATACAGTTGCAGATTATGCAGAAACTTGGGTTCCACATAGATGCATTCTTAGATGTAGTAAACATTTAGTAGCTTGTAAATATGGCGATTATTATGATACTTGGGATTCAGGCAATAAAGGTGTTTATATTGCTTATATGCTTCCAAGATATGAACAAATAGTAGAACACATTAGAAAACATTATCCAAAATTATGCAAAGGATTAACATTAGAAAAATATACAGGGAGGTTCAGAATTGCATTATGAAAATTCAAAAGTTAAAGTCAATTAGAGCAAGTAATAAGAAACCAGTTCGTATCTGTTATGCTAGAAATGGACACAGAATATGGGAAGGAATGAAGAAAGATATTCCTGCAGATTTAAAAGAATATTATGTGTTCACAAAAATAAATAATCCTAGATACACATACATTGAAATTGTAGAAGATAAAGAATGGTTTGAATAATATTAAATAAGTTACACACGGAGGCACATACAAATGAAAAAGAACCAACCAACAGATTTATATTACAGAAACAAATACATCATTGGATTATACACAAAAGATGAATATGAGACATGTTTAACAATTGTGGATAATATACATGAATTTGCTGAACTTATGGAAATCACAGTAACAAATGCTTCAATGATTTTAAGTAAAGCATTTAGAAAAAAACTTGATTACATTATATTTAGTCATTCAAGAGTCAAAATTGAATTTATTGACAAAGATTTAGATTAAGATAAATAGTAAAATCAAATATATTATAATTTAATATGGAGGTAGATATGAAAAAAAGAATTTGCGAAGAATTAAAAGAAATCAGACATTCTAAATTCTTAACACAAGAACAAATGGCTGAATTACTAGGTGTTTCAAAACTTACTTATAACAAACTTGAAAAAGGTTATAAAGATGTAAGTTTAAAAACAATTGAAAAAGTTAGTAAATTAACTGGTCATGGATATTCTTATATTAAGGAGCACTTATAATGAAAGAATGGAGTTTTAAATCACCAGACGAAGAAACATTAATTAAAATTATAGTTAATGATTTCGGAGATGGAATGATGTTTAAGTATGATTTATACAATAGTGGCAATTGTTATGAAATGTCTACTATTGGTCATCCTGTAGCAAGTGAAGTTAGAAGGTTAATAAAAGAAAATGATAATCACAAACAAAAATAATTTGCCACAAGTGTTAATTGACAGCATTGAAGAAAATCATATTCCTGTTGAAAAACATTATAGTGTTACAACTTTATTAAATCCAATTAGAGAAATTTTATTAATACGCAGACATTATAATGAAATCAAACAAGATATTTCTGATATGGTGTGGTTAATATTCGGAAGTGCAGTTCACAAACTTATTGAAGATGCAGATAAAACTGGATTTGCTGAATATAAATTAGAAAACTTAGTTATTGATGATTATTATCTTACTGGTATTTGTGATTTATATGACGAAGCTAATTTCACTATTGTTGACTGGAAAACAGCTTCTGTTTGGAAAATAATTCATAAAGATTTTGAATCTTGGCGCAAACAAGGATTAATGTATGCATGGTTATTAAGAAAAAGAGGTTATCACACTAAGAAATTAAAATTTCATGCATTTCTTAAGGATTGGTCTTCTGTTGATGCTAAATACAAAGCAGATTATCCAAAATATCCAATTTATGTATGGGAATATGAAGTAACTGAAGGTGACATGTTAGAAATTCAATCATTTATTGAAACACAATTCAAACTTATTATTGCTTGTGAAAAATTAAAAGATGATGAATTACCTATTTGTAGTCCTGAAGAACGTTATAATTCTGGCGACAAATATGCAGTTATGAAACATGGCAGAAAGAGTGCTATAAGAGTTTGTGATTCAAAAGAAGAAGCATCAGCATTAATCACAAGTTCTGACATGTATATTGAAGTTAGATTGGGTGAAGACAGAAAATGCAATGATTATTGTATTTGTAAAGAATTTTGCAGCTATTGGAAAAGTAAAAACAAGGAGGAATAAAATGAGAAAAATCGAAGAAAAAATCGTTATTAATAACGGTAAACTTGTATATGCAGTTGCATTAAAAACAGAAAACAAAGACAGCAGAGATACCTATTTACTAATTAGAGATGGGAAAATCCATTTTGAATCTAATTGGTTTAGTTCAGTTGTCGCATACGAAGGAAGTGATGAAAGTCATTCAGTTGCTAAAGAAATTTTCACCATGCAATTACAATGTGCAATCAAATCAATGGTTGGAGAACTAAAACTTTTAGAAAGTGTTCTAACAAGTATAGGTATTACTGAAGTATTAGGTTCATCTTTAACTGAAGCACAAAAACTTTTAATCACTCAACAAGTTAAAAAAGAGATTGTCGATTCTGTTAAACCTAAAGCAATTAAAAAAATCAGTGAGGAAAAGCAAGAACGCAAACCAAAAGCCAAAGAACAACCAATAAAAATTGAAGAATAGGAGGATATAAAAATGGCTTTATTAATTATTATGATTGTAGTAGCAGTTATTGCTACATTAGGATTAGTCGGTGTTATTATTTATAATATTAAAGAAAATAACTGGCATCCTGCTAACTTTGCTTGGACTACTTTAACTATTGGTATTCCAATGCTCTGTTTACTTTTTGGAACATTCACCAAAATTAACAAGAATGAAGTTGGTATTGTTTACGATGATAGATATGGTGTTGTAGATAAGCACTTTGATGAAGGATTCCACAAAAAATCTATATTTGAACATGTTACTAAGATTTCTACTTTAAATAGAGATAAGTTTATTGAAACATCTGCGCAAACAGATGATGGTCAATATGCAACATTTGAAATTGCAGTAACTTATGCTGTAGAAAAAGAAGATGCTCCTAAATATTTCAGAACAACAGGCGGCGATGCAAAAAAGTCTTTAAATGGTGAAGAGAAAAAATCTGCATTTGATGACCAATTAATGGGTTTAGTTGAAAAAGAACTTCAATCAACAACTATTAAATTTAATATCTTCTCTTTGTTATCTGAGGGTTTAGAAACTGCTCGTGTTGATTTTGAAAAGAATTTAGCCGTTTCATTAAAAGAACAATATGGTATCACATTAAGGTTTGCTGTGTTTAAAGACGTAGATGCCGGTGAAAAAATTGAAGAAATTTTAAAGGCAAAAGCTACCGCTGAACAACAAATTTCTATTGCTCAAAAAGAAGCTGAAGCAAAACTTGTCACTGCAACTAATGAAGTAGCAGTTGCTGAAAAGGAAGCGGAACAAAAGAAAATCTTAGCTGATGCTACAGCTTATGCCACAAAAGTTCAAGGTGAAGCAAGTGGTGAAGCAGCAAGTGCATATACAGATTCAATTCTTAAAATGATTGATGATTTATATGTTGAACAAAGTGGAGTTCTTACATATGATAAATGTGCAAACATTATTTTATCAATTGTGTTCTACGATAACTGGGACGGAGTACTTCCAACTACATTAACATCCGATTCATTATCAGCACTCATTGGTGCCTTAATTACAGGAGCATAATATGACAAAAAGAAAAAAAATTAAAGAATTAATAGAAAAAGTAAAGGTATCTAATCAAAATATCATTATTCAAAAACAAGCTATTAATGATTTAAAATTAGAAAATGCAAAAATAATTAATAAATACAATAAAAAAATGCATGAAATTCAAAGTTTTGAAGCTCCTGTGCAATTTGTTCAATATCCTGAGCGTAAATCTTCATATTTATTTTTCGCAGATGGTCATTTTGTAAAAGTTAAATTAAGCAAAGGAGACAAAAATAATGCTGAAGTTGCTCTTATGTATTTATTAGTTAAAAATCTTTATGATATTAAAAAACTTAAAAAATTAAATGAAAACAAAAAATTACTTAAAAAAGGTGAAAAGTTACCTATTGTAATAAATACTAAAAAATAGCATTATATAATATTAATATTAAAAGGAGGAAACACATAAAAAATGGGTTGTCCAGTATTCTTAATTGGTGAGTCAGGAAGCGGCAAAACTGCCTCATTAAGAAACTTCAAATCAGATGAAGTATTTATTATAAATGTTGCCGGTAAAGAATTATCATTCAAAAACAAAGAAGGTTTAAAAAGAATTGATACTTCTGATTATGAAAAGATTAAAGCTGTATTATTAAAAGCTGCAACATCAGAAGAAAATAAGATTAAATCATTTGTTCTAGATGATACACAATACTTAATGGCATTTGAGTCATTTAATAGAGCTAAAGAAACAGGTTATTCTAAAAATGTTGATTTAGCAGTTCACTTTAAAGATTTGATTCAATTTGTTATTACAGCTCTTCCTAAAGACTTTGTAGTTTATTTCTTACATCACACAGAAAGAACTGAAGATGGACATATTAAAGCGAAAACATTAGGTAAGATGCTTGATAATCAATTAACTGTTGAAGGACTATTTGCAATTGTGATTATGACGCAAGTTAACAATGGTGAATATAAATTCTTAGTTCATGATAAAGATGGTATTAGCACAGTTAAAACTCCAATTGGAATGTTTGAAACAGATACTATTGATAATGACTTAAAGTTAGTTGATGAATCTATTAGAAAATATTACGAATTTAAATGAAAGGAAATTTAAAAAATGAAAGTTATTGACGGTTTTGATTCAATTAATGAAGCAGGAGAATTTAAGAATCTACCTGCTGGAGCATACGCTTGTAAAATTATTGAAGTTGTAGATGTATTAGATAAAGAATATTTAAATGTGTATTTTGATATTGTTGAAGGCGAATTTAAAGGCTATTTCACAGCTTTATTCCAATCAACTGGTAAGAATTATGGATTTATAACACGTTCATATAAACAAAATGCACTTCCATTCTTCAAAGCATTTATTACAGCTGTTGAAAAATCAAATCCAGGATATAAATGGGATTGGAACGAAAAAGGACTTAGTGGCAAGTTCTGTGTAGTTGTATTCAGAGACGAAGAATACGAAGTTGATAGTGAAGTCAGAGTTAGAGCAAAAGCAGATGAAGTTCGTTCATTACCAGCTTTAAGAGAAGGTAAAATTGAAATTAGACCTCTCAAAAAACTTGATAAACCAGTTGAAATTTCAAGAGAAGTTCCAAAGTGTCCTGTTGAATTAACAGACGACGAATTGCCATTTTAATTAGGTATTACCGGAACCGTACAGAATCTTACACAATGATAAGGGTTACTTGTTGGCAAAGGTTCCGTTAATATATAAACCAAGCTTATTCTTAGTTGTTAGTGGTTATTAATCAAATTTTTAATCAAAAATTGTTTACATTTAAAGTATCAATATATGCTGTACATATTGGTACCTCCTTTCTCAGAACGATGCGCAGATTATTTTAGACTAACAACACTCTATGGAACCGAAAGCTCATTAAGACAGTGCAATTCTGTTTGGTTCCAATGGTTTCCTTTTACTTAAAAACTTAACGATAAACGAAGTTCTCTGATTGACTGCAGAGTTTATAGTTTATCATAAGAGGAAACACATTATGAAAGATTTATTGAAAAATATACCAGAAGAGTTAAAATTAGAAGCTCTATGGTGCTGTTGGAAATATGTAAAAAATCAAGATGGTGATTTAGTCAAAAAGCCATTTAATGTTCTAACAGGCTATGGAGCAAGAAGTAATGATAGAACTACATTTGTAAGTTATCCAACAATGTGTCGTTATTTGGATAATTATATAAGTGAAGTTGATAATAAAATTCAAGGTGGTGCTGGTTTAGGAATATTTAATGGATTTAGTGCTATTGATATTGACCATTGTATTAATAATGGCGAAATATCACAAATGGCACAAGAATTAATTAATTTCTGTGATTCTTATACTGAATTAAGTCCATCTGGAACTGGCATTAGAATTATTTTTAAGTCTTCTGTTAGATTTGACAAAAATAAATATTATATTAATAATTCAAAACTTGGTTTAGAGATTTACATAAGCGATAACACTAATAAATTTGTTTCTATTACTGGAAATAAATTAAGTGGTGATACAATCAAAATGTTAGATTTGACGCCAATGCTTGATAAGTATATGATAAGAGATACACCACTTTACGATGGTTCTGTTGGCCAAGTATATAATAATAATGTTACAATATCATTAGCTGATGCTTTACAAAAAGACAATAGACTTTATGATTTATGGAATGCATCTGCTCCAGGTTCACATTCAAATGAGTCTGAACTTGATATGTCATTAGCTTGTAAATTAGCATTTTATTGTAATGGTGATTTTAATGACACAATGAACGCTTTTGTATCTTCACCATATTATGCTAGTAAAGATGATAAACACAAAAACAAATGGAATAATACTTCATATGGTAATAATACAATTGCTGGTGCTATTTCATATGTCGGTACTCATCAAATTAGCAAACCAATTCAAACTAAAATACCAGAAAGAGTTAAAGTTGAACCAATTATGCAACCTAAAACATATGCAATGACTGATGTTGGTAATGCTCACAGATTTGCTGATATGTTTTTCAATGATATTCATTATAATTTTGACAACGAAAAATGGATGTTATGGAATGGCAAGTATTGGGAATATGATATTAAAGATAAGATTCGCGATAAAGTTGATATATTAGCAGAAAAAATGCTTGAAGAATTAAGAAAAGAACAAAATGATGTTTCACGTAAACTTATTGCTGCTAATATCACAAAAATTCAAAATAATGCAGGTAAAAAGGCTTTATTAGAAGAATGTCAACATATTGGTGATATTCCAGTATTAAATGAAGATTTTGACAAAGACCCATATTTAATTTGTGCAAATAATATGGTTTATGACTTAAAATCTGGAGAAGTATTACCACATCAACGTTCTTTTTTAATCTCACAAACAATAAACTGTGATATTGATTTAGAAAATGAACCAACTAGATGGCTTCAATTTTTAGATGAAATATTTGAAGGCGACAAAGAAATGATTAACTATGTTCATAAAGTGTGGTCATATTGTTTATCAGGTTCAACAAGAGAACAACAAATGTGGATTTTCTTTGGTGATGGTAATAATGGTAAGTCATTAGCTTTAGATATATTAAATGAATTAATGGGCTCGTATGGTATTACAAGTAGACCAGAATTATTAGTTGATAGTAAAAATGCAAACACATCACAAGAAGAAATTGCTAGACTTAATCGCAAAAGAGTTGCTTTTATGGAAGAAATTAAAGATGGTGATAGATTAAATGAATCATTAGTTAAACAAGCAACTTCTGGTGTTGGCAAAATGACTGGTCGTTTCTTATATGGTAATACATTCGAATTTGTAATGATAGCTAAAATCTTAATGGCATCAAATTATAAGCCAAAAATTAAAGGTATTGATAAAGGTATTTGGCGACGTATTAATTTAGTTCCATTATATAAAGACTTTACAAATGTTGCAGATAAAGATTTAAGAGAAAAATTAATTACTGAATTGCCGCAAATTGCGGGATGGTTATGTAAAGGATTCAAATTATATCTTGAAGAAGGCTTAGATAAAAAACCACAAAAAGTTTTAAAAGAAACTAAAGAATATAAAGAAGAATCAGACTTAGTTCAATTGTGGATTAATGAAAACTGTGAGATAGACCCAAAAGCACATGAAAATGCATCTATATTATTTAAAGATTTTGATTTGTGGTGTAGAGACAATAAAGAAATTCCTATGACACAAACTTCATTTGGCAGAAATATGGGCAAAAAATTCAAGCGTTTAACTTATTCTAATGGTAAATATTATGTTGGAATTAAAATGCGTATGAAAGCTATTGACAATGAAAAGAAAATCGCATATGATTTAACTGATATTAAAGATGAAGATATTTAATGAAATAAATACTAAAAAAATAAGTGTTAGAATAATATTATGAAAAAAGTTGAATTTAATGAAGAAGAAATTGAAGTGTTAGAAAAATACATCTTCAGAAAATTAGTTAATTTAGAAAATTCTGTACAACCTACACGTAAGTACTTTAATGATGCTGGTTTAGATGTATGCGCAACCGAAAATGTTACACTATGGCCACATGAAAGCAAGGCAATTGGAACTGGTTTTGGAATTTGTCTTCCAGATGGATACGCTGGTTTTATTTGTCCTCGTTCAGGATTAGCATCAAAAGGTATTACTACAAATCTTGCAGCTATTGACAGTGGTTATACTGGTGAGATTCATACATTAATCACAAATACAACAGATAGAAAAGTTCAATTTAAAAAAGGCGATAGAATTGGCCAACTTATTATTGTTCCTATTATTATTCCTGATTTTGTTGAAGAATTAGGAGAAAAAAGAGAAGAAAAAGGTTTAGGTAGCTCTGGTTTGCAATAAAAAAATGAGTTTAATATTATATATTTATATATAATAAGTATCATCAAATTATATTTTCAGTAAAAAAAATGTAAAAAACTGTTTTATTTTCATTTTAATCATAGTATAATGTAATTAGTCAAAGTAAAGGAGACTACAAAAATGAAAGTCAAAGTTTATACATTAAAGGATTTAGATACTAATTTCTTATATGATATTACTGATAAAAAACAGTTAGAAAAAGCTAAAAAACTATATCCTAATCACACAATAATTGAATCTACAACAAACATTCATTATTATATTGAAATTAGTTTATTAAACAAAAAAGGTCAAGAATTTGAAAAAGGATTTAATGATAAACATGAAGCTATTGTGTTTTTAAATAAATTACGCAGAGGCAATAAATTAAAAGTTACATCAATTAGTTGTCTTACAAATTCTGTATTAAATGAACTTAATTATTATTCAAAGGAGCTTAAATAAAATGGAAAACTTAACAACTTATTTATTAAATGGAAATTATTTAGAAATTGAATCAGAGAATGAACATGATTACTTTCATTTTGAATTAACATATAATAAAAAGAAAAATAAATTTAGTGCTGGTGTTTCAATTTATCATGCTAGCGAAGATAATAATGCCAACAATCCTGAATCTCATACTGATGAAGAAGAATATTATGATGAAGATTTAAAAACATTGATTTTAGAGCTTATGAAAATATATGGTCAAGATTTTACTGAAGCATTTGTTGAAGCGATGGTTAAATGATTATGAACATGAATCACATAGCACAATATCAAACAAATTATACAGTTATTGATGTATATGAAACTGATATTAAAATAAATAGCGAGACTATGTATGTTATAATATCTACAAATAAAATAACACATAAACAAAATACAAGATTTGGAAATGGAACACAAACAAAATCAATCATTAATACATATAATTTAGAAAAGAGATTCAAATTATGAGTTTAAGTGAATTTAGTCCAAAAAAACGTAAATATTTACAAGCAGCTGAAAGAATGAACTTTGTTTGTGAATGTTTATATTCTTATAACTCAGAATTAAAGGATGAACCAGGCATATATACTTTCATTCGTATGACACCTCCTAATAAAGAAGGATTCACACAAAAATATATTTATGTCGGTCAAGCTGTAAATGTTATTAATAGAATAGCACAACATGTAATTGGATTTGAACAACATATTGACTTATCTATTAAAAATCGCATGCTCTATTATCCTACTAATCCATATGGTTGGCAAATACATGTGCGTTATTGTGACAAAGCTGATTTAGACAAAATGGAGCGTCAAACAATTGCTAATGCCATTGCTAAAGGATATACACTGTATAATATTACATCTGGTGGACAAGATGCTGGTAAAACTGATATTAATAAACGAGCCGAAAGAAAAACATATCAAGATGGACTCAAACAAGGTTATGCTAATGCTATTAAAGAAGTTAAAGAGTTGTTTGATAAATATTTGGATGTGGTTATTAAACCTGATTCATTAAAAAAAGATGGAACCACAAAAGAAATATATTTAAAAAAAGAAAAAGAATTTAAGGAGATGATTAAATGAAATACATTAGAACGAAAGACGGAATACACATAAAAAATTCTTTTAAAGATAGTTTACTCGAGGCAAGTGAAAATGCAATCAAACAAGCCGACACCATTGAAGAATTGTGTGATGCTTATGTTATTACAAGTAAACAAGGACACATCTATGATACTTATGGAGATTACAGCTATGAATTGAAGCAAGTATTACCACAAGCAAGAAAAGAAGAACCTGATGAAGATTGGGACTTGTATGGTTGTGTTCTTGTGAACGGAATTATCAAGCAAGTAGCAAAGACTAATGAAAAAGGAGAATTAGAATTGTTATGAAATCAATTTTATTAAGTATTAAACCAAAATATGTAGCCGACATACTAAATGGCAAAAAGACAATAGAAATTCGTAAAACTTGTCCTAAATGCGACTTGCCTATTGATGTGTATATTTATTGCTCTAAAGGAAAAACTACGGTTATAAATATGGATAAGTATTTATTTGGAAATCCTAATGACGCAATAAGAAACGGCAAAGTTGTTGCAAAATTCACATTAAGAAAAGTTGAAGAAATTATACACGATTTTAGTCATTTTAGCCCTTTTTGCCACACAAGAGAATTAACATCTCAAAAACTTTATGACAAATCTTGTCTATCATATAACGAAATAGATAATTATCTTAAAGGTAAAACAGGTTATGCTTTGCACATTGAAGATTTAGTCATCTTTGATAAACCAAAAGAGTTGAGTGAGTTTCATAAGATTGGTTTTAGTGAATGGTGTGCAGAACACCCACCTATTTTATCTTTAATTGAACCTAAAAAATGTTATGAAGAATTAAAGCAATTTATGATAACCAAAGCACCACAAAGTTATTGTTTTGTAGAAAGTGAGGAATAGGGGATGAAAAGCGAATTAACAAAACTAATAGAAAAAAAATTATTTGTTTCTTTTGAAAAAGGTATAGGACAAACTCTTGTGCTTGAATGTTCAATAGGTTTTGGTGGTGGCGACAATGATAGAGTTGACGCTATTTCTTACAATTCTACAAAGAAAGAAATTACTTGTTTTGAAATTAAAGTAAGTGTTGCTGATTTTCATTCAAAAGCAAAATTGTCATTCGTTGGAAATAGAAATTACTTTGTTTTAACAGATGAGGTATATGAGCAAGTTAAAGATGAAATTCCAAAAGATATAGGTGTTTACATTTATAAACCTAAACATTTTGAACGTGCTTGGTGGTATAACGAAGAAGAAAAAATGATTGAGATTAGTGATGACTTGAAATTGGTAAAAAGTTGTAGAAAAAGAGATTGCCATTACGATAAAGAAATTTTGCTTGCTTGTATGGTTAGAAGCAGGATAAATAAAACCAATTTAGAAGTAATCAAGGAGTATTTGCTATGACTAAACAATTATCGCCATTAGAGGCATTTTATCAAATAAGTTGTGATTTAAGATTTGGACACAATCAAGATAAAAACTTAAAAATAGTTGAAACCGCACTTAAAGATTACGAAAAGAAACTTAAAGCACTTGAAATTATCAAAGAGAAAAAGCCTAATCTTCTTGTAATTTTTGATTATTATGCTGATGACATTAAAACTTACAAAGAATATCTTGATTTTTATCACGAAAACGAAAAAGAACTTTTTCCAGATAAACACGATTTAGGTAAATTGTTAACCGAAAAAGAATTTGACTTATTAAAGGAGGAGTTGAAATGAGATTAACAAAATGGAAAGAATATAGAACAAATAAAAAATTATATAAAAAATCAAAAGAAATATTAATTAGTGATTTGACTTGGAAACTCGGTCAATTAGAAGATATTGAAGATGAGTTAGGCATTGATTTGATTATCTTTTTCAAAATTACTAAATGTAAAAAAATTGTTGAATTAAGTGGTACATTAGCTGATGGTGTATTTATTACTCACCCTGATAGTTGCTTATCTATTGATATTCATGGCAAATGTGTAAGAGATGGAAAACAAAAGTTCTTATTCAAAGACTACGGCAAAACTTGGGCATTAACGAAAGAGGAGTTAGAATGATAACTTTACAACAAATAATTGATAAATATAAAATTATTGGTTTAAGTGATTATGAAATAATTAGACAATTCTTTATTGATAATCATTTAGAAGATAAAGCCATTTCTTTAATAGCTGATTTATCAGCTAAAAGAGTCAAAGAACTTAATTATACGAATTCTATGTTAAAAGAACATACTACTTATATTAGTTCAGTTTTAGTGAATGATATACCATTTGAAATAAAAATGAAACTTTATAATATGTGTAGTTCTTTAATTTGGAGAGATTTAGAAGAAAAAGAATTAAATGAAGCAAAAGAAATTTTTGAAAAATATGATATAAAAGCTTGTTGGATAATTTTTTATAATTATCTTATTTCAAAAGGTTGTATCAAAAATAAGAAATTAAATTCTTCCGCGAAAGAATCATTAAAAGATACATTAAATTTATTAAGAGGAAGAGAAAAATGAAAGAAGTATTAGAAAACATTTGGAATTGGATTGATGAATATGTTTGGACATTAGCATTATTAGTATTTATTGTTGTTTGTATAATTATTACTGTTTGTTGCATCTCACAAACAATAAATTACAATAGAACAAGTAAGAAAATGATTGAAGGCATTGAAAAAGAAATGACAACAATAAATCTAAACGAGAAAATATTTCCTCTTCCATGGTATGATGACAAACCTCGTGATGCTAAAGGCAGATTCATTAAAAAGAGCAAATTATGATTTGGTTTATAATAGGACTTATTACAGGTATTGGCATTGGATTACTGATTGCTTGTGTGGTTATGAATATAAAAGAAACTAGCAAAAAAACAAAAAATAAGTGAACTCTCATCTCTCAATTTTGACTTTAAGCTCGACCAAAAAGTTTTGCCCAAAACTGTTAAAACTATTAATAATATATATTTATATATTATAACTGTTAACTAAATCATTTACAGTATTAACGGTTTTATATATTTATATATAATTAACAGTTTGCTTCTCCGGGCAGAACTTTTTTCTATATAATTTCCAAAAAGTAAAAGTTTCCTACAAAACTGTTAATACCGTTAATAATATATATTTATATATATTAAACTATTAAAAACTGTTAACTAAACTGTTAATAACTGTTAATAATATTATATATTTAATATAATATTAAACCGTTAACTAACTATAAAGTATCTTTTTTTATTAAATTATGATATAATGAATTTGGAGAAAATTATGGCAAGCCGTTCAAAATTATCAGATGAATTAATTGAAAAAGCAGGTAAATTAGCTGAAGAAGGTGTACCTGTAACTTTTATTTGCGATTCTCTTGGTATAACTAGAATGTCTCATTCAAACTGGATGCGTCAGGGTGAAGACGATTTCGAACAGGACATTGATAGTTTTTTTGCACGTTACTTTTACACTATTAAAAAAGGTCAAGCAAATTATGTAATAAATGCTGGTCGAGATATTCGTTCTGGTCGAAATGGATGGCAAGGAGCTGCGTGGTGGCTTGAAAGAACTCGCCAAGAATTTATGCCAAAACAAGCTATTGAATCTAATACTGAAGACGGAAAAGTCACTGTAGTCTTCGGCGGAAAAGTCAAAGACATTAAGAAAGAAAACACATAAGGATGATAACACTAACTGATACTGATTTGTATTTGCCCGATTTTTGTGACATATGGTTTACTAATTGCAATGCAAGATATAGAGCGTTAAAGGGTGGCCGTGAAACTGGTAAAACATTCAATTTTATCGGATATGAAGTCGTCTTCAAGATTTTAAGTGACGAACGCCGCAATATTTTGATGATTAGAAATAATGCTAAGGACAATCGTGGTTCTAGTTTTTCCATGATTATTAGTACATTGCGCCGACTCAAAATAATGCATTTATTCAAAATCACATATGGCGAAATTAAAATCACAAGAAAAGATACTGGCCAAGAAATCAGATTTGCTGGTATGAATGATGTTGAGAATATCACATCAACCAGTTTCAGTAATGGGTATTGGACTGATATTTACTTTGAAGAGGCCAGTCAGCTTGAAAGTTATGAAGAATTTAGAGTTGTTGATGGCTCACTTCGTATTCCTAGTTATGAATCAGATTTAAAGGCGCAAATCACATTCCTATTTAATGCGTGGGATGTTGGTCACTGGCTTTATGACATATTCTTTAAAGATAGATTGGAAGATGATATTGACGTACTTGAAAATAAACATTACCAATTTTATGAAGACAGCGAATTTAGTTTAGGTGCTGCTGGCAAAGGCTTAGCATTGCATATATCATCTGTGTGGTGCAATCCTTATATTAATGAAGAAAAGAAAGAGTCCATTCTAAAATTAAAAGAAACAGCTTATGACATATATTTAGTTGAAGGTTTAGGTTGTTGGGGTAATCGTGGTGATAGCACATATCCATACTTTAAGAACAATCTCATTATTAATCAAGCAACCGTCATGAACACTGACTATTCGTGCTATTATATAGGTATTGATATTGGCGGCACTAATGGAGCAGGTAAAATTGTTAAAGAAGGCTATCGTTCAGCAATGACTATGGAATTAACAGCATTAACACACGACTTCAGATGTATCGACTCAGTAGATGAATGGGGATGGTCAAATGAAGGCAAACAAATACCAAAAGAAGGACCTGAAATCGCTGAAGATATGATACGCCAAATTCAGATGTGGAAATTAAAATATGCAATGCATCCGCAATTAATGAAAGGAACGATTGTTGTTTATGTCGAGTCAGCAGACCCTGGCGATTTTCAAGGCTTATTAAGAGCAAAAGCAAAAGAATTAGGATTGGATAATGTGGTGTTTAAGAACAGTACAAAAATTTACATTCAATCGCGTGTTGACTTTGACAATTTGTTGATGAGTCGTGGCGAACATAGATTCTGTGAAAATTGCAAGGAATTAATTCGCGAATATAAAGCTGCTCATAAAGACGAAGAAGGATTCTGTCGTGCTGATAAAAATGACCATTTCATTAATGGTAGTGAGTATAGTTGGCAACCAATGCTTCCAAAAATCAAACTATGGTCAGAGTTTAAACCACGAAAATAGTCGTTTATAATTAAAAAAATAATGATTATAATAAATTAGAGGTGATATGAATATGAATTTAGCGAGCTATGTTATTGATTTTATAAAAAAACGAATTAAATCCACTCAGAAATTAACTGAGAATCCAAACAGTGATAGATTAATTTTCATTAATGACGATGAAAAAATTAGAATATATAGAACAAAAATAGGTAAAGTGTGGTTAGTTGGTAATGGCAGCGAACTCTTAAACTTTTTTACTGAACAGCAAGCAATCGGTTATAACAGCAATCCAGTATATAACCGTAATAATAGAAACACATTCTGGGGTAAAAGCACGTTAGAATGTATGATTCATCGTATTCATAGCCGTGTTCCATCAGCAATTATTCAAATGATGAATAACATTATGGGTAAAGCTGAAATTAAAGAAAATAGTGGCTTATGGGAAGAAATCGCGAAAGCTAATAGATTTGACAAGAAACTATATGAACGTGCTCGTCCATTATGTTGGGCTGAGGGATATGGTGCTTGGAAAGTTAATGTAAATAAGGAATATTCCGACTACCCATTAATTGAATATTATGAAGCTGAAAACGTTGATTATGTTTTGATTGGTGATATGATAGTTGGCGTTATGTACAAATCTTTTTACAAGGATAAACACAACAAAGATTATGTTTTGATTGAAACAAGATTCGTTAAGGATAAGAATTCGTATATCACGTATGAACTTTTTAAATTAAATAAAAATAATGATATAGAGAAGGTTCCAATTGAAACGATTGAGAATCTTGCATATTTGAAAGATAAAGAAACTGTGATTCCAGGATTAAATCGTATTTTAGGCGTACCAGTCAAATACATTGAAAGCATTTTATATCCAGGTTACGGTGAGTCATTATTAACCGACTATTCTGATTTATTCGATATGATTGATGAAGCATATAGTCAGTTAGGTCAAACAAACCGTGTTTCTACACCAGTCACATGGCTCAATCCTGAGGTTGTAACGAGAGGTCCAAATGGAGCAACTGGATATCAAGATTTATATAATAGACAAATTATTATGAAAGAAGGTATTCCAGACGGCGAAGGATTTCAAAATCAGGATATTGTTACCGAACAACCACAGTTAAATTTTGACCAATACATTAGATTGATTGAATTTGCGGTTAATAGTTGTCTTACTGGTCGTATATCACCAGCATCAATGGGAATTGATATATCGCGCAAAGACAATGCAATGGCTCAAAGAGAAAAGGAAAAAGTAACTATTGAAACGCGTAAAGCATTTATTGATAGTGAAAGAGAAACATTAAAAGAACTCGTTGAAGTTAGCTTGATGATGAAAGAGTGGATGGATACTGGTTCAATTACGCTCAATAAAGATTACGATGTTAGTGTGGAATATGAAGATTATGGAGCACCAACACTCGAAGAAAAACGTAGACAATTACTTGATATGTTAACAAGAGGAGCCATCTCACCTAAAAAATTCGTCGATGATTATTATGGCGATGAGATTAGTGAGGAAGAGAAAGTCGAACAAACTAATTATATTACCGAGCAGCAAGACATGGATAATTTATTTAAGGAAATGAATAATGAAGAAGGAATTAAACAATTTAATAACGAATCAAATCAATCAGAAGAAGAAGTTATTGAATGAAAAAAACCTATATTTAGCGATAATTTATAGAGATATACTCCAGCATAAAGAAATTCGTCAGATTCATAAGGATTTGATGAAAGCAGAAGAAAAACCTAATCGTCGATTATTACAATACAATTTATATCTTGCGAAAAGATTAAAAAAACTTGATAATGGTCCTGGCAAATACTATGAAGGTATTGGATTAGCTGGTTTGGCTATTGCTTTAATCACATATCTGTCCGTGTATAAAATTAATAATAATGAACATAAGATTATTAATAGAGAATTACGCGAAAGTGAAGCTAATGACAAAAATAAGATATTAAATGACTCATTAGAATTAACTGAAAGAGATAAAAAGATATTTTTTGTAGCTAGTAGTCATGATGATTGTGCAAAAGACCATCAAGAAGCGCAAGGAAAAGTGTATGTAGACCAAAATTGGCGCAAAATAATCGGAAATGATGAAAAAGTAGCTAATTATATAAACTCACATAACATTGATTCTGTGCAATATATCATCAATAATCCTGTGTATTTTATTACAAGACCTAATTGTAGACATTATTTTGTGAGATATAGTGCAGATGATATATTAAGTGGCAATTATAGGGTACCACATCATCATATAGGTCCACGAGGAAGCTTACAATCTAATCGAAAAATTAGTTTAGACTATTATGAAGACAGGCTTAAATTATACGATAAATTATATAAAATATATAAAACTGACGAATTACAAGCAAAAATAACAAAAACTAAAATTTTAGTTAAAAAATGGAAAAAATAATTATAAAATAGTAATATACAGAAAGGTACTGGTTAAACTACATGAAAAAAGACGGAAATTTAGTTCTTACGTCGGGAACACTCAAATTCGCGTTAAATTTACAGTTATTCGCTGAAGATGATACGCAACAGGTCACACCTCCAACTAATCCTGAAGAAAATACACAGTTGGAAAATAAGGTCCCTGAAGGTAATCCAAACGAAAATGATGGAAAACCGACAGACCGCACATTCACTCGTTCTGAAGTTACTGAAATCTTGAAGAAAAGGTTAGTTAGAGCAAAAAGTAAGCTATTAGCTAAGTTTGGAATCGAGAGTGAGGACAAATTGGACGAATATCTAGAAAACCATAATAAAACTATTAAAGATTTGGAAGATTCCAACAACAAATATGGTGAATTAGATGTACAGTACAAGAAACTCTTTCACGATTATTTATATCTAAAAAACGATGTTATTCCGGAAAAATACGCTGATTTAGATAAATACTTCGAAAATAGTGAATTAAATGAAGAGAATTTAGCAGGAATTCTTAAATCTCATCCAGAATTTGTTAAACCAAAGCAAGCTATTCCTCAACAAATTGGACAGCAACAAAATGGTCAACAATCTAAGGTTACAGAAAAAGAATTAGCTGAAAAATTACTCGGTGTTAAATTATAGGGAGAAAAATTCTATGACAAAAGAAGAATTATTGAATCTTCTTCACGAAAAAGGATTAGATGACGAAGCTATTAAAGTTTTGTGCGAAGATATCGTTAAAGGTATGAATCCTGAAGAAACTGAAGAAGAAAAAGTTGCGGCTAAAGAAGAAGCCGAAAAGAAAGAAGCCAGTAAGTTACTTGGCGTCGATTTATAAGGGGGATTAAATAATGAACTCATTTGAAGTTATTACCAAGTATTTACCTCAAGCAGTAGATAAATACTTCTATGAAGATGCAAAAACTGCTGTCCTTGAAAAAGGTTCAAAATTCATTGATGTTAAATTTGATGAAACTGGTTACGTTAAAATTCTCGATATTTTAATGGATGGTTTATCAGATTACTATCAAACACAGCAAGATACTGTGGATAGAATCGCACCATCAAGCACAAGACCAGGTGCAGGTATTCAAGCAGATTACGCTGCATATGCTGGTAACGTTTCAAGCGGTAGCAGAGATGGATTTGCTATTGGTGGTGTAAGTAATCAATGGGAAATTCTCAGATTACAATACGTCAGAGGTCGTCAATTCCGTATTGACTATATCGCTGATGAAGAAACAGCAGGTGCTATTATTGGTAATATTGCTGAAGAATTCGTCAGAACAAAAGTCATTCCAGAAGTTGATGCTACACGTTTCAGCTTCATCGTTGACAAGACATCAGTTTCTTTAGGAAACAGACACTCTGAATCATTAACAGCTGCTGCAACAGGCGGAGGTTCAATCAACATCTTAGAAGCTCTCAACAGAGACGCTGAATGGATGTCCGAACACGAAGTTGATAAAGAAGATATGGTTGTCTTCCACAATCCAGCAGTTACCACAATGTTAATGGCAACAAAAGAAAATGGTATCGTTAAACCATTATATCAAGGAGATTTCAAATCTGAAGCAGGTATCTCATTCAAAGTTAAGAAATACAATGAAATGAACCTCATTGAAGTTCCTTCAAACAGATTCTTCAGTGAAATTCTCTTATCACAAAATGGTTACAGACCATCCTCTGGTTCAAAAACAATCAACTACATTATGTGTTCATTGAAAGCAATCGTTCCAGTTCGTAAACTTGAATATCAAAAGATTTATGGCCCAGAACAATCTGGTTTAGCTGGATTCCACGGTTACTTAATGAACTTCTTAATCTATCATGGTTGCTTTGTACCAAAGAACAAGATGCCAGCTGTCGTTGCATCATTAAGTTCAGTCGATGCTTCAACCAAGACCTTCACACTCGCAGTTCAAACTGCTCCAGGTGCAGCACAATATGGTTGGAAACTCGTCACTTACTTCACCAATCCAGCAGGATTACGTGGTAGCTTAGTCTTCATTGAAGAAGATGGAACAGCTGCTTCCGATACTTATAAGAAAGATGGTTTCCCACTTGGTGCTACCTTAACTGGTACAGCAGGTACAGATTATAAGCTTATCAATGTCGGACAAGATGTTACCGAAGCTGCAGGTTCAGTGAAAGCATTCTTCGCATTAGTTGATGCAAGAGGCGTTATCATTGCAACAAGCGGTTCAACAGCAGTTTCTCTTGAACAACACGCTTAATAGCTGATATTAAAAATAAGAATAGGTAGTTAGTAATAATTACCTATTTTTTTATGTTTGAAATTATATTATAATTAATAAGAGGTTTAACAATTATGGGTAACTTAACAACAAAATATATTACTAAAGACGATTACTTAAATTATTTCGGCGAAGATTTAGATGTGGTTCTTCCTACTTTAGATTCGCCAGATAATAAAGCTGAACGTTTTATTAAACAAGTTGAAGACGATGTTGAAGCATTTTTAAACACAAAATGTTTTAAACGAATTGACACTATTTATAATCAATTAACAGATTATCAAAAAGAATGCTATAAAAAGGCACTTTTAAATCAATGCAAATATAAACTAAAAAATGGCGATATTGGTAATGATAGTGGTTATGACCCTCATACTGGTAGAAGTATCTCTCGTTCAGAATTGCAAGGCATTGAATTATCAAGTAAATGTATTGATTGGTTAATGTTAGCTGGACTTTATAATAGAAAAATTGGCAATAATGGTGTAGGAGGCGGATTCTTTCCGTTCTTTTGGTAATTATGTACGAAGCATTTAGTAGAAGAACATATAATTGCCGTTGCCGTTATTGGAAAGTAGATAAAAAAAATAGAGAATGGCAAAATTTAGTTCGTGAGCAAAAAGCTAATGGAGTTTTCTTTGCTAAAGAATCACAAGAGACTAGAAAAGACGAAATTGAAGAATCAGGTATTGTTGAAGTAGATTATCAATATGCAACAATTGAATCTGTTGATGATTTATCAGAATTGGAACATAAAGACATTGTTGAGTATCTTGGTCAATTGTGGATTGTAGAAAATATTCAATTTAAAATTCTTAATAGAACAACTGAGTATTATACAAGACCAATTAAAGTATGGTGGGTGAGTTTAAGAAATGGTGAATAGTATTCAACAAGCATATGAAGCTTATATTAATTTATTATATGAATTATTATTAAGCAATTGTCCAGTTGATACAGGAAATATGAAAACTCATATTAAAATGGAAAACGATGGCAAGCAATGTGTGTTTACAATAGAAACTATTCCATATACAGAAGCAAGAAGAAAGAAATCCCACATTAAAAATAAAGCCGATGAAAAAGAATATGCTCCATATACGGAATATCATAATAAATCATCAAAAGGATGGATTAGAGAAGATAGTATAAAAGAAGCGGCATTACAGATAGCAAATGAGGTGGATTATAGATTATGAGTTTAAAATATTGTGATTATTTATTAGAAGAATTAAATAAAACTAAATCAGAGCTACATTTTGATGATGTAAAAATTATTGTTGCTCCTGAAAGAAGTTTTAAAATGCCTAAAGAAGAAAATGTTTTATTATTCATTGTTAAACAATTAACTGGTAAATATACATTAAATACTAAAACACAACCTTTTCAAATCATAGTTTATAGTGAATTAAACACATTTCATATTGCTCAACAAATTTTAGAATTATTTGTTTTTAATCACAAAAATGGTTCTCCGGATAGCACATTTACTGAAAATGGTGTTTTAATTAAACAAGATTATGATACTCCTGTAGCATTAAGACAATTTATTGCATCAGAAACAAGTTTTAAAGCGAGTTTTTATTGTTTTGGTAATTATGTAGAGTGTGAAAATTTACAAGATATCAAAAATGTTAAATATAACAAGTATGGAGCAATTACAGATATTAATTATATAACTGCAAGTATTGCTTATGGTGCTGTATTAAATACAACAAAAGCTAGTGGTGAAGAAATAAGCACATCAATGAAACAAGAAGCAGGTATGACCATTCAAATGACTTTAATGAATGATAGCAGTGATTTTGTTAAAGATATCAATAAAGTTATGCTTGGAGTATTAAGTGGTAATACACCATTTAGAATTGCATTTACATTAAATGATGTGAATTATAGTGAAAACTTCATTTTAACTGATGCTTCATTTAATACTGATAGAGTTAATGCCCCAGGATTAAATGTTGTTTTTACGAGGTAATAATTATGGCAGAACCAATTAAAATTGTTATTACTCAAGGCGGAGTAGGCGGAGAAGCTCTCGGTGGAGATTTGCTTTCAAAAGTTAGAGATACCGCTTTTGGTACTGAAGCTGATAAATTACAAGTTGGTTTTACTAAAAAAGAACAAATGGCCTTTGCTGGTTTAGTTTTAATGGCGTCCAAAAAAACAATAATGAATACCATAAATAATACAGCAAATATGACCGGTAATTATATGGAAACAACAAGAATTAGAGAAGCAATAGAATTAGGAACTAAAGTTGTTGGTTATGGTGTTGCTGGAGTTGGTATTGCTGGATTAGTTAGTGCAGGAGTTATGTCAGGACCACTCGCTGTAGTTGCTGCTGGAACTATTGCCGTTAGTGAAGGTATTAATTTTGTTCAAAGAATTAAAAATTTTGATATTCAAGTAAGTAAACAAAATTGGCAAGCAGAAAGAGCAAGAATTAGAGCAGGCACTTCGTTAGGAGACGGAAGTAGGGGAACAAATGGCTAATTATTTATTGTGGTTTAGTAAAAATGCAGACAATGGTCATTATCAGACTTTTCGTTTTAAAGATGGCTTTGTTTTAACCGATAACTTAAGTGAAATTTTAGATAGTGGTACAATTGTTTTAAATAAAATACCAAAACAAAAATTTGAACCTTTTGACATTGTTGAATTGCATAATAATTATATTGCTAATAAAACAATGTTAATTGATAATGTTGCGGAAACACAGGTTAGTTTTAATCCTGAGAGATATGACTATGTTATATCATTGATGAGTAAAACTAAAGAATTGGAAAGAATTGTATTACCTAATTTTTCAGTGACAAGACCTATAAGTGCAAGTGGTGTACCGGGAACAGCAAAAACAATTCGAGAAGTTATCGAAACTTTATTAAATGACTATTGCCCTCGTTATTTTATAGCAAACGGATATACTAAACCTTATAGATTATCACATAGTGATAATAGAATAAATCAACCTTGTCCTGATATGCAAATGTCAAGACCTACATTAAGAGAAGCAATTGATAGAATTTTAAGTAGTGTGAATTGTATATGTAAATTAAATGCATATAATGTAATTGAATTATTTGATATAAATCAAAAAAATAATGAAGTTGATATGACATATATTAACTATAAAGATGAAAATCAAGGTAGTGGAGATTATGCTTCAGTTTTAGATAATGTTTACAATAATGTTGTGCCAAGTACTGCTGCCACTTTAGAAGATATAAGTAATACCACAGAAGTTGTCGAATTACTTGGTTTTAGAGATGAAAGTAATGGTATAATTGCTGAAGATAATTTATATTTGGAAACAAAATTTCCTATTTATAATATAAAAAGTGTGATTATGTTTGCGGAATATGAGGTTCAAAATAGGGCTTTGTATGAAAAACAAGATATTACAAATTATGTAAAAGAAGCAAGAGATTATGCTAAATTAGATTTTGGTGATTTAAATACTTCTGCTCCTAAAAAAGCGAACTCTGTTTATTATACTAGAGGCGATAATAAAATACTTAATTTTTCAAACAACTATAAAAAGATATTATTTTCACATTTTGCTGTTGATATGATGTTTTCTAGTGCTAAAGCAGCAAATTCAGGTGGAACATTAGTTCAATTAACATTAACAAATCGTAGAAAAGCATGTGCATTTTTAATTACATATTGGGCAGAAGTACCAACTGTAAGAGCAAGTTCTGGTAAATTACTACCTGAAACACACGAAAATAGCACAATTATTGATAATCCTGGTGAAGCATTCGTTGATATTTATCAACAAGGTAATTTATTTAAAGATAAAGTAAATAGATTAGGCAACAGGGTTAAAATAATTAATGGCAGATTTCCTCGTAGTGAAATAAATAAAATACCAAAATTAGGTGATTATATTGGCAATTTTATTGTTATAAATACAGAAATACAATACTTTGATGATTTTGTTGTTTTTAAAGGTTATTTGTCTGAAAACTTTGTAAATATTAATTATTTTACTGGTATTAACGCAAGAAAAAGAACAAATCAGATTGTAAGTGCTGAAGATGCATTTGATAAAGTTTTATTAAAGAAGTATTATTGTGAATTTAGTTTTGAAAAGAAACAAAATTATGATAATAGAGATGCTGTATTAACATCTCCAAGTATTTACGACCAAACTGAGTTAATTCAAAGACTTGGTAGATTTGAAACAGCATCAAGTGGAATTAGTTATGTTCCAGTAAGTGTATTGGTTAGAAATCAATATGTATATGATTATGATAATCGAGTTTCGTTCTTTGAATTAGAACTTCAAAAATTTATAAGTGGTAATAGTATCATATTAACATGTGGTATGTATGATAACTTTGCTGCCGCTATATCTTCAACTGTAAGAGACCAGACTGATACTTCTGATTTTTATATTGCAAATGGTGGTTTTGTTGAATATTGGAATAGATATACAAATGATTTAGGTAATTGCGAATATTATGACTTTGTCTTCTTAACTGATTATGGAAGAAAAGAAGGACATAATTATTTAGATTACAGTGGCGGAAATGCAATAGATGAAGTATTAGATTTAAATGTAGGTGACCATCTTATTGTGAGTGATATGCCAGTTAATACAGAGGATGTTCCTTGGGCTTATTCGTATCAAGGATTTAAACCAAGATTTAGATGGGATTCAATTTATGATAATAAAGCAGCATTTTTGCCATCTGAAGCAGCATTTACAATGCGAATTACAAATCACAAAGATAGTAGAGAAAAAGTTAATTTTAACTTTCAATTTGAATATTGCACGGATACGAAAGATATTATATTCACAACTGAATTTATTAAACGACAATCTATAATTTCAAACGAATTACATAATGCAAGTGAAATTGAGATATATGTAAGTGATGAAGAATTTAATTATGGTGATACTACTTTAAAAGGTAATTATACAAAATTAGAAGGTGCTGGAATATGGAGTCTTAAAGATGACTCTTATGAACATGCAAGATGTACAATGAGATATAGTTTACATGATTTACCAGCAAATATTCCTGCTCATAAATCAGTGGCTATTGTAACTGCTACTGGTCGCAAATTATTAATGGCAGTTAATACAACAGATGATAGACCAGTTTGGTATTTAAACATACTCGCAAATAGAGATAGAAAAGTTTATACGGACTATGATTTAAAACAAGAAGCAGATACAAGTACATATTATGAAGAATTAACTTATGAGCAAATTTTAGATAATGAAGCGGAAGAAGCAGTAATTGGATGGTGTGATTATGTTGATGAAGATGTTGTCACTGTAAAAGTTTTCCAAACTTCATTATCTCCAACACAAATTCAAGATGTTTCAATTGATAATACTGTAGAAGTTAATGCTCAATTTGTTGATGGAAGAGTAAGAATTTATAAAGAAGCAGATACTGAACTTAATGAAGTTGAAATTACACACGAATATACTGAAGATGAAGAAAACTCCGCATTTATTATTAATTGTGCTAATGGATATGTTTTATATAATGAAACAGGAAATATAATGTCATTTATAAAGAGAAGTGAAATATTTGATGAAGATGGTTATATTACTAATATTAAATATGGCTTTGATATGGAAGTATATGACGATGATAGTGATACACCTACAGTAACAAATGTTGTTGAACTTCAATCAGCAAGTAATAACAGATTTTTAGTGTTGAGAAATGGTAGATTCCAGTTTGTTACTTCTTCACAATTAGGTGATGTCAGACTAAAGATATTCGGCAAAAAGTTCAACTAACATTTTATTTTGAAAAATATATAATATATAATTAAATTATAAAAGGTAAATGATTATGGCAAAAGTATTATTAGAAATTAACAATCACAAAGAATTCAAAAAAGGTGATATGCTTATTTTTGACGGCAAAACATTTGTTTCTGTTAGAAAAGAACATATCTTAAGTGATGTTCCTAAACTTTATTCAAAGATTAAATGTTTAGAAGAGCATATCAAAAAATTACAAGCTGAGGTTGATTATGACCACGGGAAAATTAGCGAAGAGGAGTATAAAAAATTATGTGGTTTGAACAAGTAGTTAATTGGTTAGATGGATTTTTCAATAAACCTTTACCAATTGTAGGTGTATCTTTAGGTATCGTTTGTATTGTGGTTTTTAGACTTCTTGCTCGTTCAAGTTTTGGAAAGAAATTATATAACAAAGTTGAAAAAGATTTTAACGAATTACAAACAAGAAGCGATGATTTTGTTATTAAAGCTAATAAACAAATTGAAGATTATAAAAAAGAATGTGATTCTAAAGTTGAAGCAATTAAAACATATTACGAAACAATGCTTGCGCAAAAACAAGCAAAGGAAGATGAATTAGAAACTCTTTTGTTAGCTATTGGTGATAATATACACAATGAAAAAGTCAGAGAGTTAATCGAAAAATATAAACAAAAGATGAATGGTTTTAGAACAATTATGACCGATAAAATAGAACGTGTAAAAGCAGAGTATGATGAAAGACTTCGTGCTTTAGAGGAAAAATTGTATGGCAAAGAAGACAATAAAACAAAAGAAGAATAAATATAGAAATCTTGAATATACTTTTACAGGTGCTTCTTATGTAGCTGCTTTGTCTCCATTTGTTGCAATTGGACTTGCAAATTATGATAAGTACTTCGTAGAATACGATGGAACTAAAATGTCTATTGCTTTTGTTATGGCTTTAGCAATGATGGGTCTTGCTTTATGGGGCATTACAAAAAAGAAATTAGAAAATACTATGGTATCTTTAATTATTAAATGGGCAATTTTTGCTTTTATTTTTCAAATGTTAGGTCAAATGATTACTGATTTAGCAACTATTATGTGGTTTGGTTTAATTGGTTTAGTCGCATCTTATGGTTGTGATGAAGCAAGTAAATCAATGAAGAAAAAGAAAGAACGCATTATAAATAATATGCAAAATGCCGAAGATGATAGAGATAAAGCACAATATGCTGAGGAATTGAAAGATGAATAACGAAGAAAAAGAGTTATCATTTGCTGAAAGATTTAGTGAATTTACAACACGTGCTGTTTCAGTTGCTCCTTTAGTTGCTGCACTTGGTATTGCTGTTTGGTGGATATTTTTTGGTACTATTGAAATCACACAGTTACATATTGGAATTGTTGAAAGAATTGGTTTAACCATTGTAACTATTGTTATGGCATTAACATACAGAAAGTTAATTTCAACAGGTGGTTTTGAAGATGGTAAAAAAATCAAAGACTATCAAACTGAATTTACAAGATGGAGAGCAAACTGTAAAAAATATGTTACAGAGAAGGCATCTATTCAAGCATTTGTTGAAGATAAATGTAAAACTAATGTTAGAGAATTGATTGCAAAAAATCTTGAAAGAAATTCACTTATTTACAGTGATTATTTTAATGATGAAGGTGTTTTAATTAATACTAGTTATGAAACTAACAAAGACTTAACAAGACATCAAAAGAGAATTATCAGAAAATGTGTTAGAATGAAAGTACACGTTCCTGATATTTTCACAATTGATAATGAAAAGTATTTAGGTATTAAAAGAAGAGAAAGTGAAAGAGAATTCAAAACAAAAACAGATGCAATTAACACTACTGTTACAACAGTTTTGGCTTTCTTTTCAACTGGTATTATGTTTGCATTTGTGGGTTTTTCAAAAGGAAGTTGGATTTATGCTTTATTCCAAATTGCTTTATGGACAGGAACTGGTGTAATGGGCAGAATTAAAAACTACAATCACGTTGTTAAAAAGCAATTGAATTATATTATAGAAAATAGTGATTTGATTGAAGAATACGCTGGTTTACCGCAAAATAAAAAGGATGAATTTTTTATTAAAGCACAAGATAATAATAAAAAGATTAAAATGATTACTATGAAGGAGGAAAGATAAAATGGCTGCTTACGCATATTTTGATGAAAATGGTAATTTGCTAGAGTTTATATCTGATAGAACTTTAAGACAAGGAAATTCGGAAGGTGTAAATAAAATTTATGTTTTTATGGAGCCTGAAGATTTTAACTATGCAGATAAATCGTTAAGATGTACTTATAAAGATATAAACACAAACACAATATATGATACAACTATTGGAAGTATTTTAGACCACATTGTGTCAAAAACATTGCCTACATTTAAAGATTACGACCCAACGCATTTTGTAAGCGGAAAGACTTATCCGTTTATTGAAATTACAGTGCCTGGAGCAGTAATGGAATTAGAAGGAAGCAAAGTTTTATCATTGGCTATGGACCAATTAGTTGAAGATACTGAAGACGACCCTCAATACGAACCTTACTTAATATATCAATCAGTGATTACATTTTATGTTAATGAAAGTGTTATTCAATACACAGAAACAATTAGTAAATCACAATACGATTATTTATTATCTTTAATTGGTAGTGTTGATGCTAAAATTTATGATAAAAGTAAAACAATTTTCAAAGCAGCAAATAGAACCGAGTTAGGTAGTGCTTCTCAATGGTCAGATGGACAAGTTCTTTTAGTAATAAGTGATAGTTCATATTCAAATCATATGACTTTGCTTATAAAACAAGACAATAGTTATTCATTGTTATATGACTTCAATGACCACTATACAAAAGCAGAAGTTAATGCTATAAGAGATACATTACAAGGCAACATTAATGCACTTAACAATAGTAAACAAGATAAACTCGTAAGAGATAGTTTGCCTACTGCTCAATTACAATATGTTGTCGGTTTTGATGCCAACGGTAATTTAAGAAAAGGTGCAGGTGGTGGTGGCGGTGGTGCTACTTACGAAGCTGGTTATGGTATTTTAATTGATAGTGCAAACTATATAATTAGTGCTGATATAGGGGTTCTTGCAACAAAACTTGATTTAGAAAGTTATGCAACTGTAAGTTCAGTTTCTTCATTATCTGGTAGAGTTTCAACGATTGAAGGACTTATTCCTGCACAAGCGACAAGTGAAAATCAATTGGCAGATAAAAACTTTGTTAATTCAAGTATTGCAACAAATACTGCTAATTTTATCGGTACATTTAATAATGTTACAGCATTAAATAATTATAGTGGCACAGTTACAAATAACGATTATGCTAATGTTATCAATCAAGAGTTAGATTTTGCGACTACAACCGAAATGAATGCTTATAATAAAGCACTTTTAACTAACTATGATTATGCGTGGGTTGTAAATGGAACTAAATATGATTTATATCGTTTTGATATTGAAGAACAAACTTGGGGATTAAGAGCAACTAATATTGCTAAAACTGATATTTCTTTAATCACAGTTTACAATAGATATACATATAATAGTGCATTAAGTCAGTGGAAATGGAACTACTCAATTAACACAAGTGGATTTACAGCAGCACAATGGGCGGCAATTAACTCTGGAATTACAGCAGGAATTGTTAGTGATGTCGCATTAAAGAGTGGTAATAATACATTTACAGGAAGCAATATTTTTAATAACTTTTTAAGAACAGAAGGTGGAGTCGGAACATACGCTTCTAATATCGGTTTTATTGCTGATGGTTTTATTCCAAATGAAAATGGGACACGTGACTGGGGTTCTTCTTCAAGACAATTAAAAGATATTTATTTTGCTGGTAAATTATTTAGCAGTGGCAAAGGATTTGATTATGATACGATTGGATTTCCAAAAATTAATATTCCAAGTTCTACAACTTTAACTGATTTAACTCCATTTCAAAATGGTTGTAAAATAATCGGCTCTTGGACTTTAGGTAGTGTTACTCTAGTAAATCCAGTATTTTATCCTTGCTCATTAAGAAACGATAGGTACTTAGGCAAGGTTATTTACACCGATAATGACGATAAAGGAAAAACTATCGAATGTGCTTATACCATTAACTCTTCAAATGTTATCTCTTTATATAATGCCAGTTTAGCAAGTTTTGCTATTTTGGCTGCTCAAGGAAAAACAGAAATAAATGGTGAAACCTACAACGCAGTTTCAGCCAATCCAACCGTTCCAAGCGGAACAACTCCAACAGATTTAACAGGTCTTAAAGTTGGCAGTAATTACTATGATATACAATCGGTCAAAACTCAATCCACAGGTGGTGCAACTTCAATTCAACTTAAAACTTGGGTTGGAACTCAAGCACAATACGATAGCATTACAACAAAAGATGCTAATACTCAATACATTATTATTTAAGGAGAAACATTATGGCAGACTACAAATTTACACAAACAGGTGCTGAAATACAAGGAATATTAAACGGTGCAAGTGCAATAATCACTAAACTTAATAGTTCGTGGCAAAATAAATCGCTTACAGGTTTAACAACCGATATTAGAAGTTTAGGTTTAGTTGAAGCAGCCGCAAACAAAAAAGCATTAGTCACTTTAGTTATCGGTTATCAAAATCCAAGTAGTTATGAATATACTAAATCAATTATTACTCTTGGAGTTTTTGATTTTAATAGAAATGTAATTGATGAAGCAAACGAATTCTTCTTTCCAGTTGTTAAAGCAAAAGGATTATTCAATATTTCAGGCACTAACACAATTACAGATTGTGATTTAGCTTGCTCGATTGAAATACCACAATCTATCGGTCCAAGTAGTACGGTAAATTTCAAAATTAGTGGTAAATTTAGAGGTGGCGATTTTGATATTAGCTCATCAATTTTTAACACAAATTCATTAACTCTTTATATTAAGGAAATTGCTTAATTTATATGGCACTTTACGATAGCGAAAATAACAGATTACTCGACACAAACGACAATGTTTTACATGCTCGTGCTACTTTTACTGTTGGAACAAGAGAAGTAAAAAAAATATATGTAGGTGAAAATGAAGTTAAGGCAATTTACATAGGCGATAATTTAGTTTACGAAAAAGAACCTGAAATTGTCGTTCCACAATTAGATGCACCAGTCATTTCGCTTGATAATGATAATCTCGTTATTGAAGAAGTAGAAAATGCCGAGTATTACGATATTTATGTGGATGGAGTGTTAGAAGAAACGATAGATAATAGACCGGGATTTGAAGTGACTATTGCTTGCACAAATAGAAATATTACAAGAATTTTCTGTTGTGATAATAGTGACGGAACAGATGGATATGACCTTTTATTAGACAATGGAGATAGTCAAACAGTTACAGTTAATGTTCCACAAGATAAACCATATTTGAATATAGAAACAAGTGGTGGACCACATAGTCTTAATAGTATTTCAAATGCTACATGGGTTACTGGTTGGAAACTTTGGGATAATCAAGACCCAAATCCAAGTTCTATCGGTGGTGCAGTAGTTGAAATTACAGGAGATAATGCAACTGTTAATATGACGGGTGTATCATTTTAAGGAGTAAATTATGTCAGTAAGTAATTTAACTAATACGATATGGGTAATTAATAACACCCCAACAAAACCAAGTGCAGAAATCAATTGTTCTATAAATTTCACATCTAATGGTAGCAATTACACTGGAATTTTATTGCCTTCCAGTACAGTATTATGGTACCAGGATGTTGGAATAAGTTATAAAATAGATAGTCAAAGCTCTGAAACAATTTATACAGGTTCTAGTGGTTGGAACGATGAAGCATATCGTATCATCAAAATCACAGGTGGTACAGATGTCACTAATTCAAGTTTAATTTCTTGGTTAGAAGCAAATGCAACACAAGTTCAAGTAGATGATTTGACTAATACAAAGTGGGTCTTAGAAAGTGGCGTTTACACGAGACCTAATTTTTCATACAACATAAACTTTACGTCTAATAATTCAAATTTTATCTCTTTTTCAGGTAATTATGATGTATATGGTTCACATCTCAAATATGATAATTCTTATGTTTATGAGCGTTTAAATTGGGCAAACGAAAATTATCGTATTATTGATATTGTTAGTGGAACAGATATAGCAAATCCCGACTTAATTGTTTGGCTTACAAAAAATGCTACTTATATTTTTATTAACGATTTAACAAATACAACTTGGATTTTTAAAGAAGATTTGATTTGGGGTGAAGTTCAATATGCTATAAACTTTACGAGCAATAATTTATCTTTTAAAGGCATAAAATATCAAGTTTATTCAGCAGATATTGATAGACTTATTTATATACAAAATAATGATACCGAATTAAAAGTAAGCGAATACGATGCAGATATGGCTGCTTATTGGGCTTGGATTGATAATGCCTATAAAACAATTCAAATTTCTGGTGGAACAGATGCAAATAATTTATTCTTAATTGCTGATTTAACCAAAAATGCAGATTTACAAGCACCTGTTATACCTACAATTACTTATGATTTAACTCAATTACAATTAAGTGCTGGAACACACACTATTAAAGTTAAAGCAAGGGCAACAGGTTATAGAGATAGCAATTTTAGTAATAGTGTGAGTTATACAATAGCACCACAAAGTTTTAGTGTAACAATTACAATTTCAAACGAAAGTTCATTAGGAGATAAACAATATTTTAGAGTTTATGATGGTCAAGATGATACAGGAACATTGTTGTTTGAAAGCAACGACCAAAATGGAACACAAACACCTATTAATGTTACGTGTACAAGTGGTTATTTAAATATTGTTTTAATAACAAGTGCTTATGCTGATGGCGGAGTTACAACAAGTGGTGGAGTTACAAAACAAGATACTTCTGCAAATTTATCAAGTGCTTGGGACAATGTTTTTGTAGTTAGTGGTAATGGCACTATTGCTATTACTTATTTGGATTGGGATTTCTAAAGGAGGATAGATAATGCAAATCTTATTCGCACTCTTAACAATATTTATCTTCTTTGCTTCAGTAGTAGCAATTTTTATCGCAGTTTTAATCTTTAGTAGAAAAGAACCACACAAAGAACTTAAAATGGTTCATGTATTTAACCACAAGATTATTAGTGAAGAAGAAGCGAAGAAATATGAAATTGAAAATTACGAAACAATTGATAATGTAATTTTTGTTTATTATGTGAAAAGAGGATAAGAAGATATGAAACTCTTTAATGAAAAAGAACATTTAATAGTTTCAGATTCCATTGAAGCATAAATCGCATTATATAATTTATAAGTATTTTATGTTAAAATAGTATATAATATTAATAACACTAGCATATAAGGAGGAAAAAATATATGGCAAAAGTAAAAGATATTATAATTAGTGACCGTGTTCCTACAAATATGGGCGGAATTCGTGTACAAAATCCTATTTTATCAAAAGAATCAATTGATGAAGGTACAATAGATGAAACTATCGGTTTAGATTCTTCGGATAATCCAGTTCGTAAAAACATGGGTGACCCTGTAACTGAAACTGAATTACCAGAAAAGATTGAACAAGGTATTGAGGCTTCATTGCTTAATGGCGAACTTAAGACTGTTCTTCAAGCAAAAACGTTTGGTATTGTTGATTTTCCATTAACGAGTGATATTGACACTCAACACGCAACAGTTAACGAAGGTAAATTGCCAAATGGTGATATGGAAGATTTAACAGAATCACAAATCAATAAAATTGCTAATACAATGAAACGCATTATCAACAAAGGTTGGTTAAAAACAAGTATAAGCGCAATTAATTTAACAAGTGTTATGTATGGTTCGGACGCTATTTCCATTATTGCAAGTTCAGTTGTATTTAAAAATAATGCTCTATCAACTGGACAAAGTTATCGTATTTTCTTAGATATTGCTAATAGTTCATATGAATATAGCCAAGATTCTTATAGCGCTCCACAAGAATAGAAGTTAAAATACTGTTATTTCATTAAAAAATGCTGTTTATTCATTAGTAAACAGCTTTTTTAATATTTTATATTACTTTAATTATTTCACATCCTTATGCTTTTATTGATTTTTCTTCATTATCGATACGAACTTTGCCTTTTATAATATCGTCTCTTAATCTTAACATATTTTCTTTATAGTCTTTCATAATTGTTTTAATGTT
>Ga0265298_10001337_pt1 | contig 36418 bp, 30 predicted proteins | sample AusTroGonzalo_MG_3_FD_193486 | JGI IMG/M metagenome (GOLD analysis project Ga0265298, IMG submission 193486) | Bovine rumen microbial communities from tropical cattle in Woodstock, Queensland, Australia - Gonzalo_01 | ecosystem: Host-associated > Mammals > Digestive system > Stomach > Rumen ...
AGTTCTTGAAAAGGCTTACATGTGCTCCGCGGCCCAATGCCTTGCCGTAAGCCTTAGCCATCTCCAGTCCGCTGCCCACTACGACTACATCTATATCCTTGCTGGGACGCTCCAGGAAAAGGTCACGCACATATCCGCCCACTACATAACACTCCAACCCCAGACTGTCGGCAGTCCGTGACAGCAGCCTGAACTCCTTACGGTCAAGCAGCCGGGCCAGTTCCTCGTCACTGTATAACTTCATATGATGCAAAGATAGTGCAAGCCGAGAGGAGAAAAAAGGAGTTTACTCATTTTTTATCCCGAGGCGCAGCCTATCTTCAGACGTAGTTAAAAGATAGTGCAAACATTTCAATTATGCCATTGACTATTATAATAACCACCCAATTGTGTCACAAAACACACATAGGAAAAGTTTGTCCCGAAATTGTCACATAATTGTCCCACAAAAAGTTATACATTATTTGTTGTCAATAATCAACTAAACACCACCTTTACCGGCGAGTATTAAGGTGGGGATTGAATTTACACTTTTTGTTGAATTAGTTTGTCTTTTAAAAATGTAAGGCTTATGAAACAAATTCTATTGACTCTGAAAGTTGCAATGACCACAGCATTGCTTGCATTGCCCTTGTCGGCAATTGGAAACACCCTCAATAAGGTTTTTGATATGAATATAGAGAATGTATATAATATGTACATTGATGCATCTGCTTCTATCAATGGCGAATTGACATTCTGTTTCCAGACATCAGATAAATTAATCAAGACAAATCTGCAAGGAGAAGTTATTGAACGAACAAACAACCCATACCGCTATTTTACCGTTCTTAATGGGGATACGCTTATACTGAAAGGTCATGCGGTCATAGACATAAACGGTGACACCATTGTTGACTATTATGGCATTAGAGGTTCATATCAGTTCATTGCAGCATCTTCATCGGGCATATTTGTTTTTCAGAATGTGAACGTGAATGGAGCAACCAGTTCTGTCCAGAATTTTTTGAGTCGTAATAGTGTTTTTGTTGCCTCTAATCTAAAGGGATTATGCTGCAGTGGAAGTGTAGTATATGGTATTCAGCCGCAATCTGTGGAAACATACCCAAGTTTGTTGACTTGGAGGAATGCAGATGATTTGAACTCCAGTTGTTATCAGAAGCCTCTTCAAATAAAAGACCCAAGGGGAATAGCTGAATCTGGAAACTATCTTTATATTTATTCCAATGCAGACAAAGCTCTGTATAAGATGGAAGCACCTTTACCACAGCAACAGACAGTTACTGAGAATAGTACCGATTCTCTTAAGATTGGTACGGATACCATATATTACTATGAGCCTAACGGTAACTTCTCAAATCTTATAGGTGCCGGAATATCACCGGATAACATTGATACAGTTGTCCTTTACTCATTGACTACAGATTTATATATACAAAAGACTGATGACGCCAGTAAAAGGGACATAGAAACGCTTGTGAAACAATATTTGCCCGATGCCCGCTTTAAATGGGATTCCGGACAATATGACTATCGTTGCTCTGTAACCACAAACAGTCTGGGACTGGATGAGGCAGTCAAGGCTCTGCTTTCCGATGATGCGATTGTGAGCGTAAGCAAAAGATATATCAGAAAAGACGTGAAAGACCTTATAGACCTGTATCCGTTTGCAGATGAGGTTAAAGTATCTACATTCTCGGACCAACTACAGGTTATCTATCTTGATGAAAGTACATGGGACGAAGCTAACAGTCTTATTGAATCTATGGGGCTGAGTTTTGTGTTTGTTGATGATAGCCGCACAGATGTTTACAAAAGCGCAATGCTGAAAGCTCCAAAATCGATGAATGTTGTATCTGCAGCCAATCAGCTATATGAATCCGGTTATTTCCTTTGTGCAAGGCCAACTGCATTACACGGAACAAAGAAATATCAGGTTCAAACTATAGACCACTCCGGCATACCATTCTATTATGGTGATCAAGACGGGTCTAAGCAATATCTGTATATGGTTCCCGGCAGATTTGCCGTAAGAAAAGGCAGTGGAACAGATAGAGCACAAATGGCATCCGTTATCAAATCATATTGTGGGAACTACTGCCGCATAACATGGCTGGACGAGGATTACTGCATGGTCTATACTTATCCTGATGTGGCTGTGACAGCAATGGAGGCTTTGAAATCGCTTGATGATGTAAAATGGGTAAGTGAACAGTATCTGGATAATACGTTTTACGTGCAAAGCCTTAAACATGCTGAAAAAATGACGTACTGGGGTCTAGATGGAAGGCTGACGCTGGTTTTCAAGGACAATGTTACCGATGCTGTCAGGAACAATATCATTAATGGTTATAATCTGAGTCTGGTTTCTACCCAGACCGAAAATGATATAGTCAAATTAGTATATGAAGTGCCCAAGACAAAAGATGTTGTATCTGTATGCAACAGCATATATGAGACTGGGTATGTGCAGTATGCTGTGCCTAATATAATCAAGGAGAGAGAAGCTGGATTGCATTTTGACGGGTCTACTGATACAAGAGTCAGGGACATTAATCCTGGCGTCAATACAATAAGCATACAATACTATGACCTGCTTGGACGCCGAATGGACTCACCTGCGGGCCTTACAATTGTAGTGACCCGCTACAGCGACGGCACCGTCCGCACGGAAAAGAAGCTGTTCAAGGCCGAAAAATAATTGCATTAGTCCATACTAAGGTTTTTACGCCCCTTAAGGAGAAAATTTACGCTCCTTAAGGGGCGCAAATTTTTCCTAACTGGGAAGTTTGTTTTTCTTTTTGCCTAAAGGGCTTTAGGGATAGCAAAAAATGCAGTAATTTTGAAACTCTAAAATAAAAAAGGTATGGAGATATTCTGCATAAACAACAAGAAGACCCAGAGTTTTAATCCCGGAGTGACTTACACCGATGTTTTTGCCCGGCTGGACGTAAGGCTTAAGAGCAGTCCGGTGTGCGTGACCGCTAACGGCAGGCTTACCGATATGGAGGCTAAGGTGTATGAAGACTGTGATGTGGAGTTTCTGGACGCCACATCAAGCATTGGTGCCCGCAGCTACTCGCAGGGACTGGTGTTTGTGCTGGCCAAGGCTGTGGCCGAGCTCTATCCGGGCGGACAGATTAGGGTATCAAACGCCGTGTCCAAGGGTTTTTACTGCCCGGTGGAGATAGGTCGTGACCTGACCGAGGATGATGTGACAACCATAAGTGAGCGCATGGGCAGCATCATAGGCCGCAGCATTCCGTTTGTGAAGCATACCGCCCATACTACCGATGTGGCCGATATCATGGCTAAGGCCGGACGTGAGGATACGGCGCGTCTGCTGCGCAGCATCGGTTCCATTTACACTTATTACTACACGCTGGACGATATGCCCGACTGGTTCTTTGGGATTCTGCCGCCGCATACCGGATGCCTTAAGGTGTTTGGACTGGAACTGATGGAAGGCGGCGTTCTGGTGCGCGTGCCTAACCGCACCCACCCGGACCAGCTGGAGCCTATGATACGCCAGGACAAGATGTTCAGCATGTTCAAGGAGCATCATGACTGGATGGGTATTCTGGGGTTCTCTACCCTGGGAGAGCTTAACGAGGCTATCAAGAAGGGCGGCTGCAACATGATCATAAATGTGGCCGAAGCCCTGCAGTCACAGAAGATTGTGCATATAGCCGACCAGATTGTAGCCCGCCGCAACGAAGGCAAGGGTTTGAAACTGGTTATGGTATCAGGACCGTCATCTTCGGGCAAGACCACATTCAGCAAGCGCCTTATGGTGCAGCTTATGGCCCACGGGCTTACGCCTAAGGTCATATCGCTGGATGACTATTTCCTGGACCGCGACCACACCCCGCTGGATGAGAACGGCCAGCATGACTTTGAGTCACTCTACGCCATAGACCTGCCCTACTTTAATGAGCAGCTTAAGGACCTGCTGGCCGGCAAGACCATACAGCCGCCCACATTTAATTTCAAGAAGGGCGGCATACGCGAGTTCACCGACCCGCCAATAACGCTGGGCGAGAATGACATCCTGCTCATAGAAGGCATACACGCCCTTAACCCGGACCTTATGCCCAACATCCCGGCAGACTGCCGTTTCCTGATTTACGTATCGGCTCTGACCAGCATACGCATAGACCAGCATAATTACATTCCCACTACCGACAACCGTCTGTTGCGCCGCATCACACGCGACCACAAGTACCGCAGCTACTCGGCAGTGGATACCATAGGCCGCTGGCCTTCAGTCCGTGCCGGCGAGGAGAAATGGATATTCCCCTATCAGGAGAATGCCGATGCCATGTTCAATTCCGCCATGATGTTTGAGATTGCGGTCATAAAGGATATGGTGGCTCCGCTGTTGGAGGAGGTGCCGGAGAACAGTCCTGAATACACCAAGGCCTGCCAGCTCAAGGATTTCCTCAAGCTGTTCAGGACCATTCCCAGCCAGAACCTGCCGCCCACATCGTTGGTACGCGAGTTCATAGGAGGCAGCAGTTTCCATTATTGATTTCCCTATGGCCGATTACAGCAACATTCAGACTCAGGTCCAGACGCAGACGCAGATACAGACCCTGTCGCCCCAGCAGGTGCTGGAGGCCAGGATCCTTGCGCTCAACACTCTGGAGCTTGAGGAGCATGTCCGTTCCGAACTGGGCGACAATCCCGCCCTTGAGGATGGTCCTGCCGATGCATCGGCCACAGACAATGAAAATGAAGATAATCTCCAGGATGATGAGCTACAGTACGGTGAGGATGATTATTCCGGCCAGGCTGACAGCCGTGATGACTGGAACGACGATGACGATGACTGGTATGACCGCCAGCAGGGAGGCACCCCAAACGCGGTGGCGGACATTCCTCTGGCCGACACCCGCTCGTTCTATGACATACTTTACGAGCAGTTGCGCGAGCAGGACCTGACTCCGCGCCAGATGAAGATTGCGCTCTACATCATAGGGTCCATAGACAATGACGGCATTCTGGACAAGGATCTGCAGGCCATATCCGATGACCTGGCCTTCTACCATGACACCGACGCATCCACACAAGAGATTGAGCAGGTGCTTAAGGTAATACAGGAGTTTGACCCGGCGGGCATAGGTGCACGTAACCTGCAGGAGTGCCTGCTTATACAGATACGCCGTAAGGAGGATTCTCCCTCCAAGGAACTTCAGGAGCGCATAATTTCCACCATGTTTGATGAGTTTACCCACAAGCGTTGGGACAAGATTGCCCTACGGTTGGAACTGACAAAGGAGCAGACCGATGCGGTGATAGCCGAGCTGGTTAAACTCAATCCCCGTCCCGGCAGTTCACTGGGTGAGACGGTGGGGCACAGCCGCCAGCATATTGTGCCTGATTTCCTGCTTGACAACTATGACGGCGATATTCATTTTACGCTCAACAACGGCAACATACCCCAGCTGCACGTAAGCCGTGAATATTCCGATATGCTGGAGAACCGGATAAAGGAGGGTACAAGCAGCCAGAAGGCCGCTGCCGTTTATATAAAGAGCAAGCTTGACTCCGCACGCGGATTCATACAGGCCCTTAAGCAGCGCGAGCAGACTATGACGCGCACCATGCAGGCTATCATAGATTTGCAGAAACCCTATTTCACGGATGGCGATGAAACCCTGCTCCGCCCCATGATACTTAAGGATGTGGCCGAGAAGACGGGATATGACATATCCACAATCTCAAGGGTAACCAGCGGCAAGTATGTCCAGACACCTTTCGGTACATTCCCTCTCAAGGCGTTCTTTACCGATGGTGTAAAGACTGAAAGCGGCCAGGAGGTATCGGTCAAGGAGATTCACCGTATTCTGCGTGAGGTTACCGATGCCGAGGACCACAGCAACCCGCTTACCGATGAGCAGCTGTCGGATATACTGGCTGAACGCGGATTCAAGGTGGCCCGCCGCACGGTGGCCAAATACAGGGAGCAGATTGGGATTCCGGTGGCACGAATGCGCAAGAATTGAGAATTGAATATTATTACGCTATATGAAACCAACAGTAAGCATTATCATGGGCAGTACATCCGATCTGCCCGTAATGGAAAAGGCGGCAGCCTTTCTGGACAGCATCCAGGTTCCGTTTGAGATGAACGCACTGTCCGCACACCGCACACCTGCGGCTGTAGAGGATTTTGCCAAGGGAGCACAGGCACGCGGAATAAAAGTTATAATTGCCGCAGCAGGTATGGCAGCAGCCCTTCCGGGAGTGATTGCCGCCAATACCAACATTCCGGTAATAGGCGTGCCCATTAAAGGTATGCTGGACGGTCTGGATGCAATGCTTTCAATAATTCAGATGCCTCCGGGGATACCTGTGGCTACCGTTGGAGTGAACGGCGCGCAGAACGCAGCCATACTGGCGGCCCAGATTCTGGCTGTAGCAGACAGTGACCTTGCCGCACGTCTGGCCGCCCATAAGGAGGGTCTTAAGGATAAGATTGAGAAGGCCAATGCCGAACTCAGTCAGATAAAGTACAATTTCAAGACCAACTGATGAGCGTATATAACCGCCGAAAGACTATCAGCGTACGTGTGGGCGACACCGCAATAGGAGGCAGCAATCCCATACGCCTGCAGTCTATGACCACAACCGCAACAATGGATACCCAGGGCTGCATAGAGCAGGCCATACGTATCATTGAGGCTGGCGGCGAGCTGGTACGAATGACCACGCAGGGCACACGTGAGGCACAGAACATGCGGCTTATCCGCGAGGGATTGACAGCACACGGCTACAACACCCCGCTTGTGGCCGATGTCCACTTTAATCCCGCAGTTGCCGATGTGGCCGCACAGTATGTTGAGAAAGTTCGCATCAATCCGGGCAATTACGTGGATCCCGCACGCACGTTCAGGCATCTGGAATATACCGATGCTGAATATGCGCAGGAGATACAGCGCATACGTGACCGCTTTATCCCGTTCCTGAACATCTGCCGCCAGCATGGAACCGCTATCCGCATAGGCGTGAACCACGGTTCGCTGTCCGACCGCATAATGAGCCGATACGGCAACACTCCGGCCGGAATGGTGGAGAGCTGCATGGAGTTCCTGCGCATTTGTGTGGAGCAGGATTTCATGAACGTGGTGATATCCATCAAGGCCAGCAACACGGTGGTGATGATTGAGACCGTACGCCTGCTTGTAAAGGAGATGGAAAGTGAAGGTATGGCTTTCCCTATCCACCTGGGCGTAACCGAGGCCGGCGAGGGTGAGGACGGCCGCATAAAGAGCGCTATAGGCATAGGAGCGCTGCTGGCTGAGGGCATAGGCGACACCATACGCGTATCTCTGTCCGAAGCTCCCGAGCGTGAGATACCTGTAGCCCGCAAACTTGTTGATTATGCTGCTGTTAGTGCTCAAGTGCGGGCATCGGCCGCAATTGAGAATGGCATACTTTCGCTGTCGTACAATGACTCTTCGCTGGAAGATTTCCAGCTTCACGCCGCAATGGATGCAGGAGCACTGCTTATAGACGGCCGCGCAAATGACCTCAGGCTCACCAACCCCAACATGACCGCAGAACAGATACGCTCCACACAGGATGCCATACTGCAGGGAGCACGCATCAGGTTCAGCAAGCCGGAATACATTTCCTGTCCGGGCTGCGGACGTACACTTTACAACCTGGAAGATACGATAGCACGCATCAAAGCTGCCACAGGGCATCTTAAAGGCGTAAAGATTGCCATTATGGGCTGCATAGTAAACGGCCCGGGCGAGATGGCCGACGCCGATTTCGGATACGTGGGCGCAGGCCGCGGCCGCATAAGCCTTTACCGCGGAAAGGAGTGCATAGAGAAGAATATCCCCGAGGAGAGTGCCGTAGAGCGACTCCTTAAACTGATTGAAGATACAATAAAAAAATAATATGGAAAACAAATTGACCATCTACAACACCCTTACAAGGAAAAAAGAGTTGTTCCAAGCCTTGAACCCGCCACACGTAGGTATGTACGTGTGCGGTCCTACAGTATATGGAGACCCGCATCTGGGTCACGCACGTCCCGCAATCACATTTGATATACTGTTCAGATACCTTCAGCACTTAGGCTACAAGGTACGTTACGTCCGCAATATAACCGATGTAGGCCATCTGGAGCACGATGCCGATGAGGGAGAGGACAAGATAGCCAAGAAAGCCCGTCTGGAGCAGCTGGAGCCCATGGAGGTGGTGCAGTACTACACTCTGCGCTACCACAAGGCTATGGAGATGCTTAACGTGCTGCCACCCAGCATTGAGCCGCACGCATCGGGACATATAATAGAGCAGATAGAACTTGTTAAGCAGATTCTGGACAACGGATATGCTTACGAGAGCCAGGGCAGCATCTACTTTGACGTAAACAAGTACAACAAGGATCACCACTACGGCATTCTTTCCGGCCGCAACCTGGATGATGTGCTCAACACCACACGTGAGCTGGACGGTCAGGAGGAGAAACACAATCCGGCAGACTTTGCACTTTGGAAAAAGGCCCAGCCCGAGCACATAATGCGCTGGCCGTCACCCTGGAGCAACGGATTCCCCGGCTGGCACTGCGAGTGCACCGCAATGGGCCGCAAGTATCTGGGAGAGCGTTTTGACATACACGGAGGCGGAATGGACCTGATATTCCCGCACCACGAATGCGAGATTGCCCAGGCTGTAGCCAGCCAGGGTCATGACATAGTGCACTACTGGATGCACAACAACATGATTACCATCAACGGTCAGAAGATGGGCAAATCCCTTGGTAACTTCATTACCCTGAACGAGTTCTTTACCGGTCAGAACCCCAATCTAAAGCAGGCCTACAGCCCGATGACCATAAGGTTCTTCATACTGATGGCCCACTACCGCGGTACTGTTGATTTCAGCAATGATGCCCTGATAGCTGCCGAGAAGGCTATGTCAAGGCTTATGGAGGCATATAGCGCCATAGACCGCATACAGCCCGCAGCAGAGAGCAGTGTTAGCGTGAGTGAGTTCAAGGCCAAGTGTTATGAGGCGATGGACGATGACCTTAACACACCTATAGTGATTAGCCACCTGTTTGATGCCGCAAAGGTTATCAATCAGGCGGTTGACGGTCATGCAAAGCTCAATTCAGCTGATGTGGCAGAGCTTAAGAGCCTGTTTGACATATTTCTCTTTAACATGCTGGGAATCAAAGCCGAAGAGGGCGGCGGAACCGGCAGGGAGGAGGCATTCGGCAAAGTTGTGGATATGCTGCTTGAACAGCGTGCTATTGCCAAGGCCAACAAGGACTGGGCTACAAGTGACAAGATACGCAATGAACTGACCGCGCTTGGATTCGAGATAAAGGATACCAAGGACGGCGCAACCTGGAAACTTAACCGTTAATTATGAATAGTCATGCCATAACCGTACTGTTGCTGTTCCTGGCTGTCTCATGCGGAGGCCGGAAGGCTGCAAACGTGAGCACAGCAAGTACTCAGGACAAATCTGTGCCCGAATTCTGTGCCGACAGCGCATTCAGTTACATAAAGAAGCAAACTGATTTCGGCCCGCGCGTGCCTAACACCGACGCACAGCTGAACTGTTCCGTATGGCTCATGAAGAAACTGAATGAATTCGGAGCCGATACATTCCTGCAGGGATTTGAGTCAGTAACCTTTGACAAGACCAAGATACGCTGCTACAACATCATAGGCACTTTCAATCCAGATTGTCCTACGCGCGTAATATTGTGTTCACACTGGGACAGCCGTCCATGGGCTGACAATGACCCTGACCCGGCCAACTGGAAGAAGCCGGTTGATGCAGCCAATGACGGCGCAAGCGGAGTAGGCGTTATTCTGGAGATAGCCCGTCATCTTAAGGCACAGGCTCCTGAAATAGGAGTGGATTGCATTTTCCTTGATGCCGAGGACTGGGGTCCGGGCAATGACTTCAAAGGAGAACATCTGGAGACCTATTGGGGACTGGGTACACAGTTCTGGGCCAAGCATCCCCATAAGCAGGGTTACCGCGCACGCTACGCCATCCTGCTGGATATGGTGGGCGGCAAAGGCGCTACGTTCTACCGTGAGATGTATTCTGTCATGTTCGGCAAGAATGTGGTTGACAAGGTATGGGGTGCAGCAGAACGGCTGGGCTACAGTTCACTCTTCCTGCCTATCGACGGCGGATATGTGACTGATGACCATTTCTTCATCAACACCATAGCACGGATACCGGCTATTGACATTGTGCCTTATCTGCCCAATTGCAAGGAGAGCTCATTCGGACCCACATGGCACACCACTCATGACAACATAGAGAATATTGACAAGAACGTTCTGGAGGCAGTAGGCAAGACGCTGATGGAAGTTATTTACAACGAAAAACCATGACGATAGACCAAATACAGGAAGAGGTTATAGAAGAGTTCAGCGCTTTTGACGACTGGATGGACAAGTATCAGATGATAATAGACCTGGGCAATGAGCAACCGCCGTTGGACCCGGCTTACAAGACCGAGGATAATCTGATAGACGGATGCCAGAGCCGAGTGTGGCTTCATGCAGAGATGCGTGAGGGACTGGTTCACTTTGAGGCAGACAGCGATGCCATAATCACCAAAGGACTGATTGCGCTGCTTATCCGTGTGCTGTCTGACCATACTCCCGGGGAGATACTGGACAGTGATGTGCATTTCATTGATGCCATAGGCCTTACGCAACACCTCTCTCCCACCCGCAGCAACGGACTCATATCCATGCTGAAACAAATAAAGGCATACGCTCTGGCATACTCGGCATGATGAAAAGGTTTCTGATACTGTTTATTGCAGCCGTTACGCTCATGGGCTGCCGGGATGTAGGCAAGGGGTTCAGACTTGAAGTGAGCAAACACAGCATATCATGGATGAACGGCATGATAGGATTCACTACCGACAGGGATTCAAAAGGCAAAAGAACGGATTATCCCGGTTTCCATGCATCGGTAAGATGCAGTAACGGCAGGACCATTCAGATGCCTTCCGATAAATATTCTCTTGGATACGGTGCCTCTTTTCCGATGGGCACATCGGGAATATACGCCCCCATGAACGGATACAGCAATGCGGAGATTCTCATTGAGACTCAAGACAGGATGGTTATCCATCTGCAGCATGACCCTATGACTATCCTGAATGTTCCTGTCACTCTGGACAAACAGATAACTCTATACAAGGACAGCCCCATAATGGCTGTAACAGACTATTATACAGGCGATTTTGAACTGTTGAACATTGCTGCCGGACTATCTGCGGCTCATGGAGGTACCGTAACCGAACTGGATGAAGGTTATGCGGTGGAATATCCTGACGGCGTGACAGCCATTATCATTATGCCACAACTTGAGCAGAAGAAATACAAGGAACTACAGGGATGCGTGTTTGTGTCAAAAGGCATAGGCAGTGACGAGCCTCTGTATTATTATGTAGGCATAAGTGATAAAGGATTGGAACATTTGCTTGAAGAAGTCTCCAAAATATTATAAATTTGCAACCACAAAAAGAAATAACGCATAATAATACAAATATGGACAGCAAGTACTGGAAAGAGGAGATTGAGACAATGCCCCGCAAGCAACTGGAAAAACTGCAGGTGGAGCGTCTCAGGAAAACCGTAGAGATAGCTATGGGCAGCGAGTTCTACGCTCCCAGATTCAAGGAACTGGGTATTACACCGGAAAGCATAAAATCCGTTCAGGACATAAAACGTTTCCCGTTTACAACCAAAAATGACTTGCGTGCCACCTACCCGTTCGGTATCAAGTCCGTGCCTCTGGACAAGGTAGTGCGCCTGCACTCATCAAGCGGTACCACCGGTAACCCTACAGTAATTCTTCATACGCAGAGAGACCTTGACCAGTGGGCCGATGCAATGGCGCGCTCCATGTACTGCATAGGTCTGCGCAATACCGATATCATCCAGAATACATCGGGTTACGGCATGTTTACCGGAGGACTGGGAATACAGTACGCAGCAGAGCGTCTGGGCGCTCTGACTGTTCCCGCAGGTGCCGGCAACAGCAAGCGCCACGTCAAGTTCATAACTGATTTCGGTACAACCGCACTGCATTGCATACCTTCATACGCCACACGTCTGGCCGCTGCATTCCAGGAGGAGGGTATTGACCCGCGCACCACCACCGTGCACACTCTTATCATAGGTGCAGAGCCACACTCCGAAGCACAGCGCAAACGCATTGAGGAGATTTGGGGTGCCAAGGCCTACAACAATTTCGGTATGAGCGAGATGTGCGGCCCCGGCGTAGCCATAGAGTGTCAGGAGCAGAACGGAATGCATATCTGGGAAGACAATTATATCGTTGAGATACTTGACCCTGAAACATTGGAACCGGTTCCGGAGGGTGAGCTGGGAGAACTGGTACTTACCACTCTTAACCGCGAGGCAATGCCGCTGTTCCGTTACCGCACACGTGACCTTACCCGCATCCTGCCGGGTGACTGCCCATGCGGCCGTACTCACGTACGTCTGGCACGTTTCCAGGGACGTAGCGATGACATGCTCATAGTCAAGGGCGTAAACCTCTATCCTATACAGATAGAAAAGATTCTCATGCAGTTCCCCGAACTGGCCAGCGATTATCTGATTACAATAGAGACCATCGGCGATAATGACGAGATGACTATTGAAGCTGAGCTGGCACGTGCTACCGATGATTTCGGAATGCTACAGAACCTGACCAGGGAGATTACCCGCCGCCTCAAGGATGAACTTCTGTTCACCCCCAGAGTCAAGCTGGTAGGCAAGGGGGTGATCCCGCAGTCTGACGGCAAGGCCAAGAGAGTTAACGATTTGCGTAACAACCATTAATAAACGAGATTATGAAGACCATAAAGCAGATATCGATATTCCTTGAGAATCAGCGCGGTAAGTTGAGCGACATACTCACTGCCCTCAAGGACCAGAACATAGAGATCCAGGCCGCATCGGTGGCCGACACAACCGAATACGGAATCCTGCGTCTTATCACATCAGATCAGGTCAAGGCTGCCCGCCTGCTTTCGGCAAAAGGGAATCTGGTAAATCTGAACGAGGTACTGGCCATACAGGTTGAACCCGATACCGCCGCTTTTGCCGATGCCGTTGACGCCCTTACCAACGGAGGTGTCTCCATCAGTTACCTCTATACTTTCCATAAGGACGGAAAACTGGTGCTCATTATACGTCCTGCCAGTCTGGAAATAGCTGAACGCGTAGCGAAAGAGAAGGGGCTAACCCTGATTCAAGGTTGGGAATGACGGTTGTCATTCCTTTTTTTTGGATAATTATTAACACCTAATACAATTAGACCATGTTTCTTAAAATTTTCATTCTGGTATTGTTTTTCGCCGTGATGATAGGCGTGGGTATCTATTGCCGCAAGAGCGCGGCAAATGTGCAGGGATTTGTCCTGGGTGACCGCAAGGTGGGCTCATGGCTTACCGCATTCGCTTTCGGTACATCCTATTTTTCGGCCGTGATTTTTGTAGGTTACGCCGGACAGTTCGGCTGGAAATACGGACTGTCAGCTACCTGGATAGGCTTGGGCAATGCCCTGATAGGCTCACTCCTGGCCTGGAGAATCCTGGGCCGACGCACACGTCTTATGACTCAGTATCTTAAGAGTGCCACAATGCCCGATTTCTTTGGACAGCGTTTCAATTCACAGGCTCTCAAGGTGGCTGCATCGGTAATTGTGTTCGTGTTCCTTATTCCCTATACCGCTTCACTTTACAACGGACTGTCAAGACTGTTCGGACTCTCATTCGGTATCGACTACAGCTGGTGCGTGATTGGAATGGCAGTTCTCACAGGTATTTACGTGCTGGTGGGCGGCTATATGGCAACTGCGGTCAATGACTTTATACAGGGCATGATAATGCTGGTGGGTATTGTAGCTGTTATACTGGCTGTATTGAACGGAAACGGCGGCTTTACCGCAGCAATAGAAAAGCTGTCACAGCTGCAGAGCGAGAGCGCTCCCTCACTCAACGGCGCATTTGTATCATTCTTTGGCCCGCAGCCCTTATATCTGTTAGGTGTGGTGCTGCTCACATCACTGGGCACATGGGGATTACCGCAGATGGTAGGCAAATTCTACGCTATACGCGATGAGGCTGCCATACGCAAGGGTACGTTCATCTCTACTTTCTTTGCCATCATAGTGGCAGGCGGATGCTATTTCCTGGGCGGATTTGGCCGTCTGTACGGTAATGTGATTGAGTTCGGGCCCAACGGCAATCCGGTTTATGACAGCATTGTTCCCTCCATGCTCCAGACTCTGCCCGACCTCATGATAGGTGTGGTCATCATTCTGGTGCTCTCTGCATCAATGTCTACGCTTTCATCGCTGGTACTGACATCGGGCTCCACCCTTACTCTCGATATCATAAAACCTATCAGAGCCAAGAGCGGTAAGGACATGAGCGAGAAGTCACAACTGCTCTCCATACGTCTGCTGGTGGTATTCTTTATAGTGGTATCATCAGTTCTGGCCATCATCCAGGCCAAGAGTTCCGTTACATTCATCGCTCAGCTGATGGGTATATCCTGGGGTGCCCTTGCCGGCGCTTTCCTGGCTCCGTTCATGTACGGACTCTATTGGAAAAAGACAACCAAGGCATCAGTCTGGGCCAGCTTTATAGTAGGTGTAGGCATTATGTGCGGCTGTATGTACGGAACATTTACCAAGACCACATTCATAAGCCCATTCTTCAGTTCACCTATCAATGCAGGTGTACTGTCTATGGTTTCAGGTCTGATCATAGTTCCTATAGTTAGTCTCTTCAGTAAGATAAATGATAAGGAGAGTGTTGACAAGATGTTCAGCTGCTACGACCGCCAGGTTACAGTTCATGCATCAACATCTCTTATGGATGCCGATGAAGTGAAAAAATAAGTACTTTTGTGATTCAGAACTGAAGACACTGTTTAATAATATGAAAAAACTCCTACTTGGCGATGAGGCCATAGCGCAGGGTGCAATCGATGCCGGACTGAGCGGCGTTTACGCTTATCCGGGCACACCCTCAACTGAGATTACCGAATACATACAGGGTTACTGCAAGAAGAACCCCGAAGAAAAGATACACAATCGCTGGTGTACCAATGAGAAAACCGCCATGGAGGCCGCTCTGGGTATGTCATTTGCAGGCAAGCGTGCACTCGTGTGCATGAAACACGTTGGAATGAACGTAGCCGCCGACCCGTTCGTGAACTCATCCATCACCGGAGTGAACGGCGGTCTGATAGTCCTTGTGGCCGATGACCCCTCAATGCACTCGTCACAGGATGAGCAGGATACCCGCTATTACGGCAAGTTTGCCCTGATACCGGTACTGGAACCCTCATCACAGCAGGAGGCTTATGATATGATGTCATATGCATACGACCTGTCGGAGTCTCTCAAACTCCCGGTGCTGATGCGTACCGTTACCCGTCTGGCCCACTCGCGCGCCGTTGTGTCGCTCAAGGAAAAGCGTAATCAGAATAACCTTAATCCGGTAAGCGGTGTCCGTGACTGGGTGCTGCTGCCTGCTATCGCCAAGCGCCGCTACGCTTCACTTCTGGAGCGTCAGCCTGAGATTATGCGTCTGTCTGTTGAATCTCCCTTCAACAGCTTCAAGGCCCAGGCCAAGCGCTTTAAGATGGGTGCCATTGCCTGCGGTAACGCTTTCAACTATCTGTCCGAGTGCTACCCGGACAGTATACCTTTCCCCGTACTCAAGATTTCACAGTACCCCATACCAGCCGAAACCGTTCGTACTCTGGCCAAGCAGTGTGACTCCATCATGGTAATAGAGGACGGCCAGCCCTTTGTTGAAGAGCAGGTGGCAGGCATTCTGCCCTCTGACTGCAAGATAATAGGCCGATTGACCGGAGAATTACCCCGTCAGGGAGAACTCAATCCCGATATCGTAAAGGCTGCCTTAGGTCTGGCTCCACTGCCGCATCCCGAGGTTGCCAAGAATGTAGTGGCCCGTCCGCCCGCCCTCTGTCAGGGTTGCGGTCACCGCTCGGTGTATGAGGCCATCAACATTGTGCTTAAGGATTACAAGACAGCCAAGGTTTTTGGTGACATAGGTTGCTACACTCTGGGTGCCCTGCCTCCTTTCCAGGCTCTTGACAGCACCGTTGACATGGGTGCCAGCATCACCATGGCCAAGGGTGCCGCCGATGCAGGCGTGTTCCCCGCAGTTGCCATAATAGGTGACAGCACATTCACACACTCCGGTATGACCGGTCTGCTGGATGCCGTTAATGAGAACTCTCCAATTACAATCATCATATCCGATAATCTGACTACCGGTATGACCGGCGGACAGGACAGCGCCGGAACCAACAAATTCGAGGCTATCTGCCGCGGTATAGGTGTTGATCCGGATCACCTCAAGGTGGTTGTCCCACTGCCCCAGAATATGGAGGAGATTACACGCACACTGCGTGAGGAGATTGAGTATCAGGGCCTGTCGGTTATCATACCGCGCCGTGAATGTATCCAGACACTTGCCCGCAAGGCAAAGGCAAAAGCAGCACAGAAATGAAGACAGATATAATTCTTGCAGGCGTAGGAGGACAAGGTATCCTCTCAATCGCAACAGTAATAGGTCAGGCCGCCCTTGAGGAGAACCTCTACATCAAGCAGGCCGAAGTTCACGGAATGAGCCAGCGCGGCGGTGACGTGCAGTCAAACCTGCGCATATCGGACCAGCCCATTGCAAGTGACCTGATATCACTTGGTCAGGCCGATATCATCATCGCTATGGAGCCCATGGAGGCCCTGCGTTACAAGCACTACCTTAGCAAGGACGGATGGGTTATCACATCGTCCAACCCCTTTGTCAACATAGGCAATTACCCTGACAAGGATGCCATCATAGCCGAGCTCAAGGAGCTGGGTAACGTTATCCTGATCGATACCGATGAACTGGGTAAGGAGCACAAGATGCCCAAGGCTGTAAACATGATCCTGCTGGGTGCCGCATCAAAGGCACTCAAGAGCATCAGCTTTGACAAGCTGTGCCAGAGCGTACGCACCATATTCGGCGCCAAGGGCGATGCAATTGTAGATATGAACATAAAGGCCCTTGAGATAGGCCGTAACTGTGAATAAAAACACCGATGAAAACGCTGATTCCTGCAAACGTAATAGATGATTATCTAAAGAGTATTGAGGTAACTGACCTTAACAAGGCATCCATCCGCCAGGTGCTGGCATGTGAGCTCAACGCCGAGAAGGTGACAGGTCAGGAGTTTATCCACTTTGAGATGGGTGTTCCCGGCATTCCGCCGGCAGCCGTGGGCGTCAAGGCTCAAAAAGAGGCTCTTGACCGCGGTGTGGCATCCAAGTATCCTAACATTGAGGGTATTCCCGAACTCAAGGAGCAGGCAGCACGTTTTGTCAAGGCTTTCATAAACACCGATATCCAGCCTGGTCACTGCACCCCTACATGCGGAGCAATGCAGGGCACCTTTGCCGCATTCCTTCTGTGCTCACAGATTGATCCCAAAAAGGACACCATCCTCTATGTTGATCCGGGATTCCCAGTACAGAAGATGCAGGCTCAGGTAATGGGTGTCAAGACCGCTCAGTTTGACGTGGCCGATTTCCGCGCCGAAAAACTGGGACCCAAACTGGAAAGCTACCTCAAGCAGGGCAATATCTGCTGCATAGTTTACTCTAACCCCAACAACCCCAGTTGGATGTGCCTTACCGAGAGTGAGATCAAAACCATCGGTGAATTGGCTACAAAATATGATACCATCATTCTGGAGGACCTTGCCTACATGACTATGGACTTCCGCCGTGAGGGACTGGGCATACCGTTCAAGGCTCCTTACCAGATAAGCGTATCACACTATACTGACAACTATATCATGATGCTCAGCGGCAGCAAGATATTCAGCTATGCCGGAGAGCGTATCGCCGTTGCCTGCATATCGGACAAGCTCTACGAGCGTCACTTTGAGACCTTGCAGAAACGCTACAACATTTCACGCTTCGGCGCTGTCTATGCATACGATATGCTTTACGCAATGTCATCGGGCGTAACCCACTCCGTACAGTGTGCTATGGCCGCCATGCTCAAGGCCGCCTGTGATGGTGAGTACCAGTTCCGTGAGGATATACGCGAGTATGCCCGCCGCACTGAGAAGATCAAAGCCGCACTGGTACGCAACGGGTTCCACGTAACATACGACAAGGACCTGGAGGAGCCTGTAAGCGACGGATTCTTCTTCACATTCGGCTATAACCTGCCTGACGGCACTCCCATGGAGGGCGGCCAGCTGCTGCATGACCTGCTCTACTTTGGCATAAGCGGAATTGTGCTCTCTTCAACCGGCAGCACCCGCCAGGGCATCCGCGGCTGCTCATCGAACATACGCGATGACCAGTTCCCCATTCTGGAGGAACGCCTCCGCTTATTTAACGAAGCACATCGTTGAGTTCTGGAAAGAGAACTTTTTGGGGTATCAGTATCTGAAACCTCCGCAGAACTGCAAATAGCAAACTCAGATACCGATACCCCAAAAAGTTCTGCTCACCTTGAATCATTGTGCAAAAGGAAGCTGTCCTGATTACACTTTTTTTTGTTTATGAGACGTATTTGGAGTAACTTGCCGTTCTGTTGATGAATGGGTCTGAATTTGGTATGGGAACAAACTCTATTTCTGAGCGGGACCTTGCTTCCAGGTGTACCGATAAGGACAGAGAGGCGCAAGGCGAACTGTATGCAAGGTATGCAGCCAGGCTCTATGCGGTTTGCTGCCGATACGTAAGCGACAGGGAGGAAGCTCAGGATCTCATGCATGATTCCATGATCAAGGCCATGGATACTATCAGGTCTTTCACCTACAATGGTGAGGGTTCTCTTTACGCATGGCTCAAAAGGCTCACCGTCAATACAGTTATTGACCGTCTGCGCGAAGTCAGCAAGATGCGTATGGTCCCCCTGGATTCTACGATGGAACCGGATTATCCGGAACCTGATGAGGATGAGGTTGATAATATTCCTGCATCGGTAATGCTCCAAATGGTTGCTTCATTGCCGGAGGTCAGACGTACAGTGTTCAATATGTACTGCATCGACGGTTTCACGCATAGGGAGATTGCCCAGGCCATGAACATCACGGAAAAGGGTTCCGCCTCAATTCTTGCCAAATCACGTGCCCAACTCAAAAACGCCATAAATGAATATCTTAAAAGGACAGGAATATGAAACAATGGGAAGACATATTCAAGGATCATCTGGAAGGTTATGAAATAAAACTGCCTGACTCCGACCGTGATGCTTTCCTCAACAGGCAGGCAACACGGGAGCGTTTTGCACGCAGGCGTCGCACATATCTGACTATAGCGGTAGGATTACCTGCCGTAGCCGCAATCATAATGGCTTTGGTGTTCACTATCAGCCTGCTCTCAAAGCAGAACGGCACCCCTTCAAACGATACGCCCCAAGCACCTGCCAATCAGGAACAAGTAACCTCCACACAGACCCAGGATGATGCCGATATCTTTGTAACTTTAGATGGTGACGATGACTGGGGACTTCCGATAGAGTCTGCTGTATTAAGCCAATCCCCCGGTGAGGAGGATATATACGTAGTGGTTGAAGATGCGCCCCAATTCCCTGGTGGAACACAAGCCATGGGAGAATATCTGAAAAAAAATCAGATATATCCTGACTCCTGCCGTAAGAATAATGTTCAGGGGCGTGTGCTTGTTACATTCATCGTTGAAAAGAACGGTTCCATCACAAAGCCGGTAGTTGTAAAAAGCGTAAACCGCCTGTTTGACACAGAAGCATTGCGTCTTGTATCAGAGATGCCCAAATGGAAACCCGGCAAGCACAATGGTGAAACCTGCCGGGTAAAATACACTATTCCCATCAATTTCAGACTGAATTAGTCGCGGCGGAAGAGGTCTCGGGTATAGACCTTGTCCTGGACATCGTCCAGGCAGGAGTCATAGCGGTTGGCTATGATTGAATTGCAGCGGCGCTTGAACTCGTCCAGATTGTTCACCACCTCACTTCCAAAGAATGTGTCTCCGTCCTTGAGCGTGGGCTCATATATAATGACTTTGGCACCCTTGGCCTTGACGCGCTTCATTACGCCCTGTATGGAGCTCTGGCGGAAGTTGTCAGAGTTGGATTTCATGGTCAGGCGATATACTCCCACCGTAATGACTTTCTCCGATGCCTCATTCCAAGCACTGTTTGCGGTATAGTAACCTGCTTTCTCAAGCACACGGTCTGCTATGAAATCCTTGCGGGTACGGTTGCTGTCAACGATGGCCTGAATAAGGTTCTCCGGAACATCATTATAGTTGGCCAGAAGCTGCTTGGTATCCTTAGGCAGGCAGTAGCCGCCGTAACCGAACGACGGGTTGTTGTAGTGGCTGCCGATACGCGGATCCAGGCCTACGCCGTCTATGATGGCACGGGTGTCAAGCCCCTTCATCTCGGCGTATGTGTCCAGCTCATTAAAGAAACTTACGCGCAGTGCCAGATAGGTGTTGGCGAACAGCTTCACGGCCTCTGCTTCGGTAGTCCCCATATAAAGGGTATCAATATTCTCCTTGATGGCCCCCTCCTGCAGCAGGCGGGCAAATGTGTGGGCTGCCTCCTCCAGACGCTTTACGTTTTTATCGAATCCAACGATGATTCTGGAGGGATAGAGGTTGTCATAGAGAGCCTTGCTCTCACGCAGGAACTCGGGGGCGAATATGATATTGGGTACAACCACCTTCATGGTGCCGTCCTGCAGACGCTCGCGGTACGAGAACTTTTCACGTACGCTCTCGGTATAGCCTACGGGGATGGTTGACTTGATTACCATTATGGCATCAGGATTAACCTTGAGCACCAGGTCTATCACCTCCTCCACATGACTGGTGTCAAAGAAGTTCTTCTTGCTGTCATAGTTGGTGGGAGCGGCAATAACTACAAAGTCTGCATCGGAATATGCCTTTTCACCGTCCAATGTGGCGGTCAGGTCCAACTCTTTCTCTGCCAGATACTGCTCTATGTAATCATCCTGTATGGGCGATTTGCCGCTGTTGATAAGGTCAACTTTCTCTTTTACCACATCAACTGCCGTAACGTGATTCTTCTGAGCCAGCAATGTGGCTAAGGATAGTCCTACGTAACCTGTTCCTGCTACTGCTATTTTCATTATCAAATAGTTTTAATTGCAAAGTCACCGCAAAGATAGCCCATTTGCGACAAAAATGGCTAACTTTGCGCATAATAAAGCAATTTCAGACAATGAAATACAAACTTATAGCAATACTTCTGATGGCAACAACAATCAATTCCTGCGGTGCAGGTTCTTCACAGAACGCCAAAGCCCAATCTACAGAGAATGAGACAAAGGTCCTCATAAAGACCACTGAGGGCGACATTACGATCAAGCTCTACAACGAGACTCCCCTGCACAGGGACAATTTCATAAAACTGGTACAGGAACATTATTACGACAGCATCCTGTTCCACCGTGTAATCAAGGAATTCATGGTCCAGGCAGGCGATCCGGATTCAAAGAATGCCGAAAAATATGCACAGCTGGGTGCAGGTGGTCCTGACTACACCTTACCGGCAGAGTTCATATATCCCAAATACTTCCATAAACGCGGTGCCCTCAGTGCCGCCCGCCAGGCTGATCAGGTCAACCCCGAACGTAGATCCTCCGGTTCGCAGTTCTACATTGTTACCGGCAAGAAATACCGCAAATATGACCTTCAGGAGATAGAACAGCAGCTTGCAGAGCAGCAGGGCGACAAAATCTTTGAGAATCTCTGCATGCAGAACCGCGACAGCATACTTAGCATGCAGAATTCCGGTGACGTTGACGGTATAAGGAAACTGCAGCAGGAACTGATTGCGGCAACGCGCAAAAAGATTCAGGAGGATGGCCCGTTCAAGTTTACTCAAGAACAGGTTACCGCTTATATGAATGAGGGTGGAACTCCCTTCCTTGACGATAACTATACCGTATTCGGTGAGGTGATTGACGGAATGAAAGTGGTGGAGAAGATAGAAAACGCCGGAACCGATTCACGTGACCGTCCGCGCAAGGACATACGAATTTTGACAATGGAAATAATAAAATAATCAACCCTACAATTACTGACCTATGCGAAAAAGGATTACAATTATTATGGCCATGATGCTGATTGTATTTACAGCATCGGCCAAGAAAGGACCCAAGTATGTATTTTACTTTATCGGTGACGGTATGGGAGTAAACCAAGTTATGGCTACCCAGTACTATCTCTCCGATGTTAACGGAAAGTTGGGATACCAGCCCTTGTGCTTTACAGGATTCCCCTATTCCGGACTGGTTATGACCTATTCGGCAAATTCATACGTTACAGACAGTTCAGCAGCCGGAACAGCACTTGCAGCCGGTCAGAAGACCGACAACAATGTGCTTGGAATGCTGCCTGACAAGACTACCCCGTGTAAATCTATCGCTGAAATGGCTCATGAGAAAGGGGTTCGCGTAGCCATAGGTACCACGGTCTGCATAGACCATGCAACTCCCGGAGTGTTCTACGCACACCAGGCTAACCGCAACAGCTATCACGAGATAGGCATTCAGCTTGGTCAATCCGGATTTGAGTTCTTTGGCGGAGCGGATTTCCACACTCCCTACACCAAAGACAACTCTGATGAGGGCAATTACGTACAGACTGAGAAGGCCGGCTATACCATAGCACGCGGATATGACGACTACAAGTCCAAGGCCGCTGGTGCAAACAAGATGCTTCTTATTGAGAAGAATCCCAAGAGTGACCATTACCTCTCATACGCAATTGACAGGCAGGAAGGTGAGATGACCTTGTCAGAGATTACCACAGCAGCCATTGACTTCATGATGAAAGACCCCAAGAAAGGCTTCTTCATGATGATGGAAGGCGGTAAGATAGATATGGCCTGCCACGGCAACGACCCTGCCACTACAATCCAGGAGACCATTGATTTTGACAATGCCATCAAGATTGCATACGATTTCTATCTCAAGCACAAGAAAGAGACTCTTATCGTTGTCACAGCTGACCACGAAACCGGCGCAATGGGACTGAGCAACGGTGCATACCGCATGAACAGCCAGATTCTCCAGTATCAGGACATGAGTGAAGGCGAATTCTCTGCTTACCTGGAGAAAAAAGGCCGTGAGATCGGTGACATCCTTACCTGGGAAGAGGTTCAGGAGGAACTCAAACTGCACTACGGATTCTGGGATAAGGTAAAGCTCAGTGACCGTCAGACTGACAAGCTCCGCAGCACATATGTGGAGACTTTCGGAATGGGCCCCGGAGAACTTAAGGAAGAAGAGTACTACAAGGTTGACAAGATGTCCGATGAAGCTACCAGAATCATTTCGGAGGTAGCACAGATCAGTTGGGGTACTGGAACCCATTCCGGTGGCTATGTTCCTGTATTTGCCATTGGCACAGGTGCAGAGCAGTTCACTGGCCAGATGGAGAACACTGAAATCCCCATGAAGATAAAGAAACTTGCAGGATATTGATATTAAAACTGATTATCTGAAATCCAGATAAGGTTTCAGCCTTTCAAGGTCCTGGGCGGTAAACTCCTCAAGAAGGGATAACTGCTCAGGACTTTTTATGTTTCCACGCTCCCTGCGCAACTCAACTATTGCCCTTGCCTGATAGAAGTTTATGTAAGGGTGCCGTCTCAACTCGTTAAGCGTCCCCTTGTTGACCTCTATCATCTCAAGCGGAATGGTATCTGATATGATGAACCATTTCATCAGTGAATCCGGCAAGCCCTTTATCTCCGTAAGCTGTAACGTTGAGGCAAATCCTCCCAGCTGTTCCCTGTACCTGACAATCCTGGATGCAAAGACCGGACCTATTCCCGGGAGCAGGACCAGTTCCGCACTGTCCAGCGCATTCAGGTCAAGAGGTGAAGAGGGCCTGTCCTTGGATGAATAATGACTTGCATTTAAATTGTCCTGTACATAAACATATCTCCGCACAGTGTCTTTTATGTATTCTCTTTTACGGACCGTATCCCTGTAATCAGATGATGACCGTGACCTGTATCCTGCGGTGGAACGGGATGAAACCGTACGACTGCTGCCGGTCCTGACGCTGTCCGCAGACGGTCTGTTCCTTGAAGCGCTACGTTTAGGTGCAGGTTCCTGTTTGCGGACCTGAGTCACGGAATCAGCTTCAGACCCGGTATCAGGCACCGCTTCATGTCCTGGCATACGGATTATATTGAGAATTACAATGACTGCAATCAGCACCAATGCCACTGTGCGGTCATTACGGCTGAAATAGAAATGGTCTTTAGACATTGTGTTACGGCATAATTGGTTAATTTTGCGCCATGATAAGATTCATAAGGAAATATCCGTTCTCACTGCTGGTCATAGCAGCCATTGTGTTCCTTTCACTGTTCAATCCTCCAGAAACCAAACTGGACACGGTCTCTTTCATTGACAAGATAGCCCACGTCTGTATGTATGGAGGACTGGAACTTGTAATCTGGATTGAATACCTGCGTCACCACGCAAGTCTGGACAGAGCAAGGATAATAACGTTGGGAATAATCGCCCCCATTGCATTGGGTGGGGCTATGGAACTGGCCCAGGCTTTCCTGACCCAAAACCGCAGCGGTGACTGGATAGACCTTGTGGCCGATACAATTGGCGTGCTGGCCGGAGCAGCCATAGGCTACTTCCTGCTCCGCCGTATCATTTCCCGCAAAGGATAATCACTCCCTGTTCCAGGTCTTGTAGGGATTTGCAGCCAGATAAGCGTTGTAATAACGGTGGTCGCCCGTAACCTCCTTGCCTATGAAGTCAGGCTTTGTGAAAGTCTCGCTTTCTGAACCCAACTCAACTTCCGCCATTACAAGTCCCTCGTTTTCACCGTGGAATTCATCCACCTCAAACACATGAGGACCGCTGTGTACAAGATAGCGGCGTTTCTCAATTGCACCGCTCTGGTGCAGTTCAAAAAGCTCACGGGCATCTTCAACCGGAATAAGATGGTTCCACTCGTAACGGCTCATGCCCTTGCCGTCCGAAGGACCTTTGATGGTCAGGATAGCCTCCTTGTCAGTAATGCGTACACGTACGGAACGGCCGTTCTCATGGGCGATATAACCCTGGAGAATGTCATAATAACTGAAAGCCTGTGTACGATAGGAGTCATTCTTGACCAGAAACTTGCGTTCAATCTCTATGGACATAGTATTAGTGATTGGAATTATTGGAAACTACTGTTGATTCTGTGATTCTGCAAACGACATGAGGTAAGACTTGATGAATCCGTCTATGTGACCGTCCATGACACCGTTTACATCGGATGTCTGGTAACCGGTACGGTGATCCTTTACACGACGGTCATCAAACACGTATGAGCGTATCTGTGATCCCCACTCTATCTTTTTCTTGCCGGCCTCAATCTTCTCCTGCTCGGCCATGCGGTGCTGCAGTTCCTTATCATAAAGGATTGAACGCAGGTGCTGCAGGGCACGCTCCTTGTTCTTGGGCTGGTCACGGGTCTCCGTATTCTCTATGAGGATCTCCTCCTCGGCACCGGTATATGGATCCTTGAACTGGTAGCGCAGGCGGACTCCGGATTCCACCTTGTTCACATTCTGGCCGCCGGCACCGCCACTGCGGAATGTATCCCAGCTCATAAGTGCCGGATTTATATCAACCTCTATGGAGTCATCGATAAGCGGAGTGACAAAGACACTGGCAAATGAAGTCATGCGTTTGCCTTGGGCATTGTAAGGCGATACACGCACAAGACGGTGCACACCGTTCTCACCCTTAAGGTAACCGTATGCAAACGGCCCCTCTATCTCCATGGTGACCTGCTTGATACCAGCCTCGTCACCATCCTGAAGGTTGGCAACAGTAACCTTGTAATTGTTCTCCTCACCCCAGCGCATATACATACGCATGAGCATCTGCGCCCAGTCCTGACTTTCCGTACCACCTGCACCGGAATTGATCTTAAGCACACAATCCATCTGGTCGGCCTCTTCACGAAGCATGTTCTTGAGTTCCAATGACTCAACAGCATCTATTGCCTTGGCGTAGTTTTCATCAACTTCCTGCTCAGTCACCAGTTCCTCCTTATAGAAATCCATGGCCAACTGCAGTTCATCGGCCAGAGCCTTGACCTGTTTGTAGCCGTCTATCCAACCTTGCAGGTCCTTGACCTTCTTCATCTGGATCTCTGCCTTCTTGGGGTCATCCCAGAATCCCGGGGCCTGGGTACGCAACTGTTCCTCCTCAACCTGGATAAGCTTGGAGTCTATGTTCAGATAGCGTTTAAGGGCCTCTGTGCGGTCAAGTACGTCTTTAAGTTGTTCAGCTGTAATCATAAGGATCGGTTTTGTGGCCACAAAGATAGTGTAAAGGTCAGAATTAGTCAAAAAAACTGATACTTCATCGGCGAAGCCAGTCTGTAGGATTGAGTCGGGTACTTTCCTTGTGCAACTGGAAATGCAGTATGGGAGTACCATCCTCCGAAACCTGGACATTACCCACTATATCCGATGTTTTGACACTGTCCCCGTTCTTAAGGCGTGTCTCACTGAGATTGCAATATACGGACATGTATGAACCATGACGGATTATCACTCCGATCATTCCTTTTCCGTGCTGGAAGATAGACGATACCGTTCCGTCAAAAACAGCCCTTGCCTGGGCACCCTCACGTCCCTGTATGTCTATACCCAGATTCTTCTGCTTGACATCCTTCATGCCGGCAACATTCTGCACGCCGTATTCTCCCACAACAAGATACGCACCGGTTATAGGCATAGGAAGTTTTCCTTTGTTGCTCTCGAAACTGCCGGACAGCTTGACATCATCCTGAGGCTTGGCTGTTGCTGCAGCCGGCGTATTGGCAGTTGCAGGTGCCTGACTGCTTTTTTCCTTCTCCTTTTTTATGGCAAGTTCTATCTGACGGTCTATCTCCTTGGAGAGTTCATCCATCTTTTTCTGCTGGGCGGCAATCTCCTTCTTAAGATTGGTGCGCTTGTTCTTAAGTTGGTTTACCAGGGTCTTCTGCTGTTGCTCCTCCTTGCGGGCCTCCTCCTCGTTCTTCTGCTGTACCTTCTGCAATTCCAGTTTCTCTGTCTTAAGCAACTCTATCTGCGCCTTCCTGTCCTCAAGGGTATCTCTCTTCTGGCTGATTTCATCGGCCATTTCCTGCAGGGAATTGGAGTACTCGCTCACATATCTGGCCCTACGGTTCATCTCACGGAACGATTCTGTGGCAAGGATGAATGTAAGCGGATTGAAACTTGAATTCTGACTCTGATAGAACCGGCAGGCATCGGCATAACGCTCACGGCATTGCTCGTGTTCCTTTTCAAGCTGGACAATCTCCTTTTCAATCCTGGCTGATTCACGGTCCAGAGAACGTATCTCACTTTTGGTCTTGTCAAGCAGTCTGGTGCGTTCCTTCAGCTTGGCTGTTATGACATTAAGATTCGACACCTGACTTGATATGCTTGATTCCGTACTGACCAGAATCTCCTCCTGACGGGCAATCTGTTCTTCAATCTCGGCACGTTCACGCCGCATCTGCTCCACGACACTGTTCTTCTGTCCCAGGACCATAACCGGAACAGACATAAGGAACAGTAGGATATAATACCTTTTCATCATATATTCAGATTGTCCAGGAGTTCATCAAGTGTTACTTGTCTCATACGACGGCTTACCTGCGTCCTGTCCTGCCAGCTCTTCTTTTCAGTTGAAAGAGATGACAGCTTAATGACCAGCTGGCCCAATACTGACGTTTTATCAGGCAGGCTTACCGACAGCTCTGCGGGGAATTCCGATATGCCCGGGACCTTGCTGAAATCAGCATATCCTATACTGAACTTGTCACCGTTCACCGATTTGCTCACAGAGGCAAGCCTTCCTTTGACATCAGTGGTGAAAGTATATCCGCATTCCATATCCTTTATGGAGAAAATCCCCTTTTCATCGGCTCTCTGTACCAGCAACCGGGTAGCGGCATCTGCCTGATTGGCGCTTCCCGGTGAGAACAGCCTGTTCCACAAGAGGGCCTGGACTACCTCAAAATCCAGACCAAGTTCATTGCGGTAAGGGATGTCGGCATAATGGCAGACAGAATACAGATTATGGTAACGGTCCATTACCACCACCATTTCGGGCAGGAACTCTATGCGGGCCACTTCCATGAGTCCCAGGACACTGGCGCTTATCTGGATGCTTTTGCCACGGCGCATCCTTAGCTGTCCGCTTATCCTGTTCCCCTGCACGTTTACAGACAAACTTGCCGTAAGTTCATCAGCCTCCGGAGCTGCCAGGAGTGAATGTATCAGACGTGAATCCTCCGACTGGCCGGTCTCCCTGTTCTTTTTCAATGAAGATGATGAACCGCAGCCGCTAAGCAACAGCCCCGCAAGCAACAAAGGAAACAATATGTAACCGGCCTTTCTCATTCCAAGTATCTCTCCTCACGTATTTTCCTGTCCAGTATTTCCGATGCTCCATTCATCTGAACCGCCTTATGCCAGTTCTCAAGAGCCTTCTCTTTCTCACCGCACATGTACAGCACGTCACCGTAATGCTCATATATTTCAGGGTTGTCCGCATCCAGATAACGCAGAGCCTTTTCCATATAACCCAGAGCATCATTGTATCTCTTCATCTTGAACAGTATCCATGCGTATGTATCAAGATAAGTGGCATTCAGAGGCTCTGACTTAAGCGTCCTGGCACTCATCTCCAATGCCTTGTTCAGGTCACGGCTCTCTGTTGAAAGGTAGTAGGCATAATTGTTGAGTACGGCAATGTTCTCCGGGTCATACATCAGCGTGGAGTCATATTCCGCGTACATACGCTCCTTTTCTCCGAGCGTGTGATAGAAATCCCCCTTCAGGTTATGCAACGCCGCCTTGTCCTTATCAGTCTTTACCTGACGCAACCCTTTGTCAAGCATACCGAGGGCGTCATCATTCTGTCCCAGCCAGAAATACGCTATTGACTTCTGACTGTATGGTGCCAGAAGTTCCGGCTCATGCCTGGAAACCACATCGCAGAAATTCATGGACACGTCAAGCAGTGAGCGGCTGCGCATCCTGTCCATCTGCGTCTCTGTATGCTCAAGCATATCCCGGGTGGTATTCATAAGCAGTTCTATGATCTCTGTAGGATTATCAGACTCGTAATAGGCTGAATCCAGTTCATTCATCTGCAGATAGCACACAAAACGCTGGAACTTGAGTTCGTCGGCCACATCCTCAAGGGTACCGTAACGCTTCAGCGCACGCAGTTCCTTTTCATAGTCACCCGCCTCGTCATACAGGCTTGCCAAAGTCATGAGCACGTCAGTCCTGCCGGGAAAACGGCGTAGAATCTCCTCATACTGCTCTATGGCATCGGCCTGACGGTTACCGCGCAGATAATTCATTGCCAACAGGCGGCGATACCAGTAGTTGTCAGGCTCCAGGCGGACGGCACGCTCCAGAAGTTTCTGTGCAGTTCCGTTATACTTTTCCAGAAGAGCCCTTTCACGCATGGACATGTAATACTGTGCCAGGCTGTAACAGGTGGCTGCCGATGCCGTGTCATAATAAAGACTTTGGGACATAAGGTCCATAGCGGAATCATAATGTCCTTCATTGTACATCCTCACGCCTTCCATATAGAGATGGTCACGTGCATAGCCTTTCAGATCCGTTTCCGACAACGGATCGGATGAGGTACGCTGCAACGATCCGCAAGAAACCGTTACTGCCATGGATGCAAAAAGGAATACAATATATAAAAGGCCCCTTTTCATCGGCACTTGTCAATATCAGACACCACTATGGCCAAAGCCGCCGGCGCCACGCTCCGTTTCATCAAGAGTATCCACCGGTACCCATTCAGCCTGCTCGTGGCGGGCTATCACCATCTGTGCTATACGCTCACCGTCGTTTACTATAAACTCGTCCTGTGACAGGTTGATAAGAATGACACCTATCTCGCCACGGTAGTCGGCATCTATTGTACCGGGTGTGTTCAAGACCGTTATGCCTTTCTTTATGGCAAGTCCGCTGCGTGGACGCACCTGTGCCTCGAATCCTGCAGGAAGTGAAATGAACAGTCCGGTAGGTATAAGACGCCGTTCCATCGGCTTCATCACTACAGGCTCTTCCAAATTGGCTCTCAAATCCAATCCTGCCGACTGTACGGTTGCATATTCAGGCAGGGGATGGTGTGAACGGTTTATTATTTTTACCCTCATAGGACGGTTTGTTTGTTTTGTTCAGCGAAAATAACAAATATACTGCCAACTAAAGCAGAAATAATCTGAAAAACCACTATTTTTGAAACAAAGAGATTCTGATGATGGATTGGGAAAGACTAATTTCGGCCAAGCGCCTGGGAATGGAGGGGATAGAAAGTCTGCACAAGGATGACCGTTCGGCATTCCTCCGCGACTATGACAGGCTCATTTTCTCGGCACCGTTCCGCAGACTGCAGAACAAGACACAGGTATTTCCACTGCCTGGCAGCGTGTTCGTTCACAACCGTCTCACTCACAGTCTTGAGGTGGCTTGCGTAGGACGCTCGCTCGGCAACAACGTGTCAAGATGCATAATACGGGAACATCCTGAACTGACTGGCACCAACATCACGGAGATAGGTAACATAGTTTCTGCCGCCTGTCTGGCACACGATATGGGTAACCCGCCATTCGGCCATTCCGGAGAGAAAGCCATTTCGGCCTATTTCACCGAGGGAAAGGGACAGTACCTGCAAGAGCAGTTCAACAATTCACCTGGCCAGTGGACCGACATCATAAACTTTGAGGGCAACGCCAACGCATTCCGCCTGCTGGCACACCAGTTCATCGGACGCAGGAAAGGCGGATTTGCAATGACCTATTCCACCCTTGCATCAATAGTCAAATACCCATACGCCTCCATACTTGCCAATGGTAAACACAAGTTTGGATTCTTTGAGAGTGAAGCGCCCATTTTTGCCCGAATCGCCGATGAATTGGGCATAATCCGCTTGTCAGAACCCGGCCAGCCTCTTCATTATGTACGCTATCCGCTGGTATGGCTGGTTGAAGCAGCCGATGATATCTGCTACCTTCTGATGGACCTTGAGGATGCCCACAAGCTCAAGCTCATATCCACCGAGAAAACTATCAGCCTGATGATGGACTTTCTTGATCCAAGCGAGCAGGAACACGCACAGAACATAGTGAAAATGGTCACTGATGTAAACGAACAGGTATCATATCTGCGCTCCAAACTGGTAGGCTTGCTCGTTGAGGAGTGCACCCAGGTGTTCCTTGAGAATGAGAAGGCCATACTGGACGGCACGTTCAGCGGTTCACTCATCAGGCATATCAGCCCCAAACCCAGAGAGGCATACAGAACCTGCGCCGAGCTCTCAAAGGAAAAGATATACCGCTCACGTGATGTGCTTGAAGTGGAACTGGCCGGTTTCCGGATCATCAGCACCCTGCTGGACCTTATGGTTGAAGCAGTACAGAATCCTGACCGTGAGTACTCAAAACTGCTTATAAACCGTGTTTCGAGCCAGTATGACATCCATGCCAAGGATACCTATAACAAACTGCTTGCAGTCCTGGACTACATCAGCGGCATGACCGATGTCTATGCCCTTGACATCTACCGCAAAATAAACGGAAACAGCCTTCCGGCAGTATAAAAGAACGGGGTGACGCTCAAGGCATCACCCCGTTCCCGCTATCAAGTATAATCAATTTTCTCTTGTGGGGAGATTCATGTCAAGGAAACTGTTGCGGGAAGCCTGAAGGCGTTCATACTCCTCCTTGTCACCCACAATAATCTTCTCGAACTCACGCAGACCAGTACCGGCAGGAATCAGGTGACCGCAGATAACGTTCTCCTTCATACCCAGCAGGCTGTCGCTCTTGCCGTTGATGGCGGCCTCATTCAGAACCTTTGTAGTCTCCTGGAATGATGCGGCCGACATGAAGCTCTGGGTAGCCAGAGCTGCACGTGTGATACCCTGCAGGATCTGGGTTGATGTTGCAGGACGTGCCTCCTGTGCCTGAACCAGCTTGAGGTCCTTGCGCTTGAGCTGTGAGTTCTCGTCACGGAGCTTACGTGCGGTCACCATCTGACCGGCAAAGAGGTTCTCACTGTCACCCGGGTCAGTTACGACGTACTTGCCCCAGATGCGGTCATTCTCCTCCATGAACTCCAGCTTGTCAACCACCTGCTGTGCCAGGAAGCGGGTATCGCCCGGCTCGTCAATCTCAACCTTACGCATCATCTGACGAACGATTATCTCAAAGTGCTTGTCGTTGATCTTCACACCCTGCAGACGATATACATCCTGAACCTCATTCACTATATACTCCTGTACGGCTGTGGGACCCTTGATGGCAAGAATGTCACTCGGAGTGATGGCACCGTCAGACAGCGGTGTTCCGGCGCGTACATAGTCACCCTCCTGAACAAGGATCTGCTTGGACAGTGCAACCAGGTACTTCTTCTCATCATCAGTACGTGACACGACTGAGATCTCACGGTTACCGCGCTTGATCTTACCCATGTGAACGGTACCGTCAATTTCAGATACCACAGCGGGGTTAGACGGGTTACGGGCCTCAAACAGCTCGGTAACACGGGGCAGACCACCGGTGATATCACCAGCCTTACCCTGAACGCGCGGAATCTTGACAAGAATGTCACCGGCAGCAAGTTCCTGACCATCCTTAATGACCACATGACCGCCTACAGGCAGGTTGTAAGAACGGAGAACCTCTCCATTTGAACCGATGATATCGGCTGATGGAATCTTGGTTCTGTCCTTGGTCTCGGTAATGATTATCTCCTCAAGGCCGGTAGCCTCATCAGACTCTATCTTGTATGTTACGTTAGCAATGACATCAGTAAGCTTGACCTTACCGGCCACCTCAGTGATGATCAGTGCATTGAACGGATCCCATGTTGCAATCATGTCACCCTTCTTGACTACTGCACCGCTCTTGACATAAAGTTTTGAGCCATAAGGCAGGTTATGGGTTGACAGGGCGATACCTGTATTCTCGTCAATGAACTTGACTTCACCCAGACGGCCTACTACAATCTGGACTTTCTTTCCGTCATCACCTGTAGCATCGACAGTACGTACCTCTTCAAACTCAATGCGGCAGTCATACTTGGCTGTCAGGCTTGAGTTGGCAGCAATGTTCGATGCGGTACCACCGGCGTGGAAAGTACGAAGTGTAAGCTGTGTACCAGGCTCACCGATTGACTGGGCTGCTATAACGCCCACGGCCTCACCCTTCTCAACCAGACGGCCTGTTGCCAGGTTACGTCCGTAGCACTTGGCGCATACACCGCGCTTGCTCTCGCAGGTGAGCACTGAACGTATCTCAACGCTCTCAATAGGTGACTCGTCAATCTTCTTGGCTATCTCCTCGGTAATCATCTCACCGTCGGCAACCAGAAGCTCACCGGTGGTAGGATGGATTACATCGTGTACTGATACACGACCCAAGATACGCTCATATAGTGAAGCAACAACTTCCTCATTCTCCTTAAGGGCGGTGCAGACAAGACCACGCAGTGTACCGCAGTCCTCCTCGGTGATGATCACGTCATGTGATACGTCAACAAGACGACGTGTCAGATAACCGGCATCGGCTGTCTTAAGAGCGGTATCGGCCAGACCCTTACGGGCACCGTGTGTGGAGATGAAGTACTCCAGCACAGACAGACCCTCCTTAAAGTTAGAAAGAATAGGGTTCTCAATGATCTGTGCACCCTCGGCACCTGCCTTTTGAGGCTTGGCCATCAAACCACGCATACCGGAGAGCTGACGGATCTGCTCCTTAGAACCACGGGCACCGGAGTCAAGCATCATATATACTGAGTTGAAGCCCTGATCATCCGATGAAATGGTCTTCATCAGAACCTTTGACAGGTCCTCGTTAACGTGTGTCCAAACATCGATAACCTTGTTGTAACGCTCGTTATCGGTGATAAGACCCATGTTATACTCGGCCATGATACCTTCAACCTCCTCATTACCCTTGGCTACAAGTTCCTGCTTCTCCTTAGGAATGATGATATCGTTAAGGTTGAATGACAGACCGCCCTGGAAGGCCATCTTGTAACCCAGGTTCTTGATTCCGTCCAGGAATTCGCAGGCACGGGCAACACCCACCTTCTTGATAACGTCTGATATCAGGTCACGAAGTGTCTTCTTTGATATGATGTAGTTGATATAACCAACCTCATCAGGTACAAGCTCGTTAACGATGACACGACCTACCGATGTCTCTACCAGATGAGTGATAGGACTACCCTGCTCGTCAACGTCATTGACCATAACCTTGACAACTGCGTGGATATCAACCTTACCCTCATTGTAGGCAATAAGAGCCTCTTCCGGTCCGTAGAATGTCAGACCCTCACCCTTAACCTTCTCTATATAGTTGCCATCAGCATCCTTGACTGAACGACGCAGCTTGGTGATGTAGTACAAACCAAGTACCATATCCTGTGCGGGCACTGTGATAGGAGCACCGTTGGCAGGGTTCAGGATGTTGTGGGACTGAAGCATGAGCATCTGAGCCTCAAGGATAGCCTCGTTGCTGAGCGGGAGGTGTACAGCCATCTGGTCACCGTCAAAGTCGGCGTTGAAAGCGGTACATGCCAGCGGGTGAAGCTGAATGGCCTTACCCTCGATCATCTTGGGCTGGAATGCCTGGATACCCAGACGGTGCAGTGTAGGAGCACGGTTCAAGAGAACGGGGTGGCCCTTCATTACATATTCCAGAATGTCCCATACTATAGGATCCTTGCGGTCAACAATCTTCTTGGCTGACTTTACGGTCTTCACGATACCGCGCTCAATGAGCTTGCGGATAATGAACGGCTTGTAAAGCTCGGCAGCCATCAGCTTGGGAATACCGCACTCACCCATCTTAAGCTCAGGACCTACAACGATAACTGAACGTGCCGAGTAGTCAACACGCTTACCGAGCAGGTTCTGACGGAAACGACCCTGCTTACCCTTGAGTGAGTCAGAGAGTGACTTGAGCGGACGGTTGGCCTCGCTCTTGACGGCGCTGGCCTTGCGGCTGTTGTCAAACAGGCTGTCAACAGCCTCCTGCAGCATACGCTTCTCATTACGGAGAATTACTTCAGGAGCCTTTATCTCAATAAGTCTCTTAAGACGGTTGTTACGTATGATAACCCTACGATAGAGCTCGTTCAGGTCTGATGTGGCAAAACGTCCGCCATCCAGAGGAACCAGAGGACGCAGCTCGGGAGGAGTAACCGGAACAACCTTGAGAATCATCCACTCCGGACGGTTTATCTCACGTGATGAACGGAATGACTCCACAATCTGAAGGCGCTTCAGGGCCTCAGTCTTGCGCTGCATGGTGGTCTTCTCATCATTTGCCTTTTCACGAAGCTGATATGAAAGCTTGTCCATATCCAGCTTGCAGAGCAAATCGTAGATTGCTTCAGCACCCATCTTGGCTACGAACTTCTCGGGATCGTTGTCATCGAGCATCTGGTTCTCCTTGGGAAGTCTGTCAATGATATCCAGATATTCATCCTCGGTCAGGAGAATAGGCTCGTCCGGCTTGCGTGAATCCTTGAGAGGATCGTCCCACGCACCCTTGTTGATGACTATGTAACGCTCGTAGTAGATGATTGAGTCAAGCAGCTTGGTAGGGATACCCAACAGATAACCTATCTTGTTGGGAAGTGAACGGAAGTACCATATATGTGCTACCGGAACCACAAGCTGAATGTGGCCCATACGTTCACGACGTACCTTCTTCTCAGTAACCTCCACACCGCAGCGCTCGCACACGATACCCTTGTAACGGATTCTCTTGTACTTTCCGCAATGGCACTCATAATCCTTTACAGGACCGAATATGCGCTCGCAGAACAGACCGTCACGCTCAGGCTTGTATGTACGGTAGTTGATGGTCTCAGGCTTGAGCACCTCACCGCTGGAGTTTGTCAGAATCTCTTCAGGTGATGCCAGACTGATGGTTATCCTTGAGAAATTGTTCTTGATCTTTGTATCTTTTTTGAAAGGCATAGCTTCTAACTTTTTAATGGTGATTACTCAAGATTGATGCTAAGTCCCAGACCGCGGAGTTCGTGCAGGAGCACGTTGAGCGATTCGGGGATGCCGGGTGTCGGCATCGGATCACCTTTCACAATTGCCTCGTATGCCTTTGAACGGCCGGTAACGTCATCAGACTTGATGGTCAGGATCTCCTGCAGCACATGGCTTGCACCGAATGCCTCAAGAGCCCAAACCTCCATCTCACCGAAACGCTGACCACCGAACTGGGCCTTACCGCCAAGCGGCTGCTGAGT
>Ga0265298_10001338_pt1 | contig 36407 bp, 52 predicted proteins | sample AusTroGonzalo_MG_3_FD_193486 | JGI IMG/M metagenome (GOLD analysis project Ga0265298, IMG submission 193486) | Bovine rumen microbial communities from tropical cattle in Woodstock, Queensland, Australia - Gonzalo_01 | ecosystem: Host-associated > Mammals > Digestive system > Stomach > Rumen ...
GCGACCCCTACCACCCCAATACATTTAGGGCATTTTTGATAGTTTTGATAATGTTGACAAAATCCTTTAAAATTAGGACTTTTAGACAAGTTTTTATTTTAGCGGATTTTGATATTTTTGATAGTTTTGACAAAAAATATGAGCAAAATGAAAGCAAAATTTTTGAGGAGTGAGAATGAAACCATTAAGAGTATTATCATTATTTGACGGTATTTCTTGCGGTCAATTAGCATTAGAGAGAGCGGGAATACCCGTTGAAGTGTATTATGCAAGCGAGATTGATAAATATGCGATTCAAATAACGCAAAAGAATTATCCTGACACAATTCAATTAGGCGATATTAACAATATAGATTTTAAAGAATATATCGGAAAAATTGATTTAATTATGGGAGGATCGCCTTGTCAGGATTTATCAATAGCAGGAAAAAGAGCAGGACTAAAAGGCGAGAGGTCAGGACTTTTTTATAAATTTGTTGAAGCAATCGAGGTTATAAAGCCTCGATATTTTTGCTTGAAAATAATTACGGAATGCCGCAGGAAGCATATGAAGAAATGTCAAGGCTAATGGGGTGTTATCCTATAATGATTAATTCAGCCCTTGTTTCAGCACAAACACGCAAAAGATTTTATTGGACTAATATAGGATCGCAAAAATACAATTTGTTTGGTTTTCCTACGGTTGATATTCCACAGCCGAAAAATAAAGGTATTTTATTAAAAGACATATTAGAGAGTGGTATTGCAGATAGGCAAAAATGTGGCTGTTTAACTGCTAATGATTGGAAAGGTAATGGCGCTAATCCATTAGAGTATATGTCTAAACATCAACCTAAACCTTATGTCGCAGAACCGATTAAAATCCCTGAAAACACTGTAAAAGGTTATGCTGAAATTGAGCAGGGCGAATGTATGGACTTAACGCATTTGAACTCAAAAACACGCAGAGGACGATCAATGAAAGAAAAATGTAATTGTTTGCAAACACAAAGTGAGTTTTATCAGTATTTAGAGCCATTACAGTTAGGACATATAAGCAATACAAACTCACAAGCAAACAGAGTTTACTCCGTACATAATAAATCAGTTACCTTAAAGGCTAATGGTGGAGGGGGAGGAGCGAAAACAGGACTTTATAAAATAGATTTGCCTGACGGAGAATATCTTATCAGAAAACTAACACCTCTTGAATGTGAGAGATTGCAGACACTTCCGGACGGATATACAGAGGGGGTAAGTAATACTCAACGATATAAAGCAATAGGCAACGGTTGGACGGTTGATGTAATAGCACATATATTTAGTTTTTTGAATTAGCAACAAAAAACCCCTCTAAAATCAATTAGAGGGGTGTTGTGTATTAGTACATAAAAGAAGTTTAAATGAAAAATTAAAGTTTGAACGGTAATTGTTTTCTGTTATGACCTTTTGAATAAGATATATGAACCCACTTGTTACGTTCATTAATCAGCTGGTCATATTCAATTCCTGACTTAACGATAAAATCAATTATTTGTGATGGTGTCATACCTTTTACAATAAAATCGGCTGCTTCACCTTTTAAATGTTGAGAGTTCATTGCACCGCCACAAAGGAAATTAACTTTAGTAGAGCGATAACCTGACGTTATAATCATAGGCTTTTTTAATTTATCTCTGATTGGCTGCAAGCAATAAACAATAAGGTTTAATAAATTATCTATTTCTTGAATAGTCGGTGTATTATCAATACCTGTTTTTATTGCATTATCGCTATGCACTAATTCAGAGATGGAAAAATTTAAGTTCATAATATATCATCCAATCTTTTATGAGCAGACTTAACGGAATCTTCCACCCTTACCATCCGCTCTATTAAGCTATTATGTTTTTCTTGTTTATCTTCTAAATCCTCTAGTTTTTGTTCAAATTTGCCCAGTTTGTATGCTACATATAATCCCTGAAAAATTACTGTTAATAAAATGCCTGCTAGTTCTAAATTCATTTTCCTACCCTTAATAAATGCTTCGCTGTTCTTGTAATTCTATCAATATAATCTAGTCCGTTGAAATTCGGTAAATCAATATTTTTAAATTGCTCACAATACGCATTAAAACCTTCTTTTGAAAAGAATTTGCTAAACGGTTGATTGCCCTTCATAAAATTATATGGTGCAGTTTCAAGCATTAAATTATCAATTACGGTTTTACCGCCCTTAGAATGTGCAAGCATATGACCGTTTGTTATGTTTTCTTTTGTTAATAAATTCCCTGCCATATCGTGGGTTACTTCGGGCATATTCCCCTTGAGCCATTCTGTTTTCAAGATTGATTTATAAGTAAAAGGGATAGGAGTTAAGCGGTTTATTTTCATTTCCACCCCTTCATAAATCTTTGGTAATTATCAACAGATAAGTACATTATTTGAGCAGTTATTTTATTAACCTTACATTGAATTAAAAGCTCTTTGAATATAAGGCTTGATAAATTACGGTTTTTATCAATTAAAGTTTTATCCTCACACATAATATCGTGAAACAAAGAAGGGATAAGTAGCTTCATATTGCCTTTACCAATCTTAAAAGGAATAGAAGCACCATCATAACAATAACCGCTTTTATTTGATAAAATATATTTTCTATCCCCATATGTTACTTTTAATATTGCCGATTTTAAAGCCATAAAAGGTTTTTTGTTCTTTTCTTTTGCTGTTGCTTCATCATCATAGGGCATAACCTCACGTACTAAAATACAAGGATTACCTACCATTTGGACTGTTAATTTAGTTTGCAATGTTTATATATGCCTTTCCGTAACTTCCAGTTTTTACATAGATGTCATAACCGGATACCGGGGTATAGTCAAATTTTTCTAAGTCTTTCATTAAAAAACCACCTTCTGTCGGTGTAGAATCTGCAATACAAATAGTTAAAGATGAACCTGCATTCTGTACTTGCATTGTGTATTTAGTGCCTTCTGTGAAAGTTAATTCCGTTGCGGTTTCAAGGTCAACATATTCACCTTGAGTATTAATTTCAAAAAATCCTAAATTTGCCATTATATCCTCTTTCTATTTATAAAACCGTATAACCGCCAAATAACAACCCTTGTTTTGAAACATAATCAGTTTCAATATTTTGATTGCAAATATCTGTTACATTAGTATTATTCAATTGCAAAACATTAAATTTAATAAAACCGCCTTGCGTAATTCTAAAACCAAGTGCAATATTCGTTAATGTAAACGTCAAATTATAATTCATTTCAAACTCTGCCCCTGCTAAAAATATTCCCCATCGTGCGTTTGTAAATTCACAATCAGTTACAGCAAAAACTTTTGTACTCGCATCAGCTTGAATACATCTTGACAAGCCATTTAGTAAAACATTATCAATAATTAAAGTTGACATTTCAGAAACTAAAATTATTTTATGATTGTATAAATCAGGTTGCGTGTCTTTTTCTGAACCAATTTTAATATCTTTAAAGGTTACAATCGCACCGTTTGTTATGGTAAACAATGCAAAGCCTGTTGTCAAAGTGTCATTATAATTTATTTTAATCCAAGTTGATGAAGTGCCTTGTCCTTCAATTACCAATCTTAAATTTTGGTTGCTTATTGTAATGGGTGAAGTTAATACATATGTATCAGCAGATACACTTATTTTTACAGTACCGCTACTCCACTTATCGGATAAATAATTTATCGCACTTTCGAGTGTTGTATAATCCCCGCTACCGTCTGATTTTACAGTTATAACCGCACCATCGGGGATAAAGTTTTCTGTATTTCCACCGCTCTCAATTCCTTTTGAAACATTAAAATCCACATCACTAAAACCTATTGTCATTGTATTTCTCCATTCTTTAATTTAAACGCATATTCCACCATTTCGGGTGTTATTGTGATATCGCCAACTGTTATTGGCATAATACTCTTTGCTACTCTACAATACACATTTTGACAGTATTTTAATTGTGTATCGAGTTCAATATTTGAATCTAAATAAGCTCTAATTTGTTCAAGTGCCAAACCTGATTGTCTTAAAAAAGTAATAAAGTCAAGAGCTGTCATTGTAAGATTACCAATTCTTTCAGCTTCTTTTTGTTGTTGCTTTTCTTCATAATCAGGGTCAAGGATTAATTCAGAACCCGTCCAAATATATTTATCAGAGTTATTATAAATATCTTCTGTTATTTCTACTGAAAATGTATTATCACCACTACAAGGGCATTGACCTACACCATCAAAAATTCCATTTGTAATAAAAGCGTAATATGTCATAACTTCTCCTTATGTATTCGTTCCTATTCGTCTGTAACCGTGTAAGTATATTCCGACTGTACCAGCTGCGGTGGATATTTGACTGTATAATTTTCTACCTGTTCCGATTGGAAGTATTCCGCTTTGGAAAGAATACTGCGAGTTTGCCATTGTGTACGCATAAAGGCAAAAGTTATTATTATCACCAGTTCTGTTAGTTATAGGACTTGCTACAGTACCAACAGCTAAGTTTGAAGCAGTACTTTTGTTTAATACTATTCTTACAAATACCTCATAACTATAACTATCACTTGGTAAATAAGAACTTAAATCGTGTTCACGTGAAGCTGCGGATGTTGCAGTAGAAACTTCTAAATATTTTCCAACCCATTGACCGTCAAAACGATAGTTGCTCACCCCTGTACTAAGAGGTGAAACTAAAGCATAATATTTATAAGGGGAAGCCCATCCGTTTGAATTAATAAATATATGGTCAAATTCACCACTAGGTCTTACACTTTCTCTGAAATGATATTCACCACCCTCACTGGATGTTAAAGGTATATAAGATACATAATTTGTATGAGTATATTTACATATAATAGTTTTTCCTGCACTATAAGCCGTATTTACATCTGAATAACTTGTAACATTATACTCTGCAATAAACACTTCCGATGTGTCAATATTTCCGCTACCTAACAAAGTAGTATTGTTTACAGTCTTTATATTTGTACCGCTAACCAAAGGCTCTTGAAAATGTGCTTCCCCTGTTGCTGATAAATTACTAAGGTCTGTGTTTGCACCGCCTGAAACTGATATTGTAACATTTCCGTTTGCATCAGGTAAAGTATTATTAACGCTAGTTACTGTACCGACATTTGAGGTGTAGCCATTTGGATTAGAAGCATCGTACTTATCGTTTAAAAGTGTATCTGTTTCAGATTTTGTATAATAAGCACCTTCCGAACCGATATAGCTCCAAGATTTTACACCGCCCGTTTCAACGCATCTATAATATGTAGCAGCGTTAGAGTGTGTTGAATCAACTAAAACTTTAATAATGTCGTTTACAGGAACGGTTGAAATGTCATAAGCCTGTAATTCTGCGTAAGTGCCTACAATATCAAAAACATCCGATGATGATACTATTGCATCAATTTGGCTTTGCAGTCCTGTTAATTCTGTTTGTAAGTCTGTTTGATTGCTCAAAGTTCCTGAAATACCGCCCCAAACAGTTGAACCCGATGCACCATCCGTAACGATATAATCATAATAAGTATTATTTGAAAATGTCATACGGTAGGTTTTTTGCAGTCCTTGTGTAGATATAAGGCTAACTCCAGTTACAGAAACACCTGTTGCGCCTGTTGCCCCTGTTTGCCCTTTAAGGTTAGAAAAAGCAAAAGCAAAACTTCTAGCTAAAGCCGTACCGCCTGCGGTTACAGATACGGAAGGAGTACCAATATTGCCGTCAATAGTTGCGGTTGCTCCTGTAATCTCTGCCGATTGTCCGTCAACTCCGTCTGTTCCGTCAGCTCCATCTTGCCCGTTATAAATATTGGCGGTTGTTGTTCCGTCTTTATCCGTAGCGGTTATTGTTGCGCCTGAGTCAGTTTGCTCTACCGTAACACTCGGACTAAAGCCGTCTTGACCTGTTTGTCCTGTTTCGCCTGTGTCTCCTTTATCGCCTTTAAGGTTATGAAAAGCAAGGTCAAAACTAAAATCTTTGCCTGTTCCTGTTTCGGTTACATCAACATAGGGTGTTCCTATTTCATTATCGACACTTGCCGTTACTCCTGTTATTTCAGGTTTAGCGGATATAATAACTTCTGAAACAGTTTTTTCTTCGTTATCGACTACGGCATTAGCTTGTATAACTTCCCTTTGCGGAAATTCTGCATGTACTTCAATCATTATTCAACTCCTGCCCTTGTTTTAAATTCAGCTATACAAGGAATGGTTATTTTTCTGTTTGCACCGTCATAAAGTTCAAGGTCAATGCAGTTATTGTCTTTTAATATTGTCGTTTGTTCGCTTGTCAATTCCGTACCGATAGGACTAATAGGCTCATTAAATTCAAGCCTTATGTTATCGCCTATAACGATAACGGCTTTGTTGCAAGTCTGCCCCTCGGGAATTGTAAAATAAACCTGCAAAAATTCAGGGTCGTTCTCGCTCTTAAATGCGTTTGTATCATCTGTTCTAACTAGCATTAGTTACTCCTTTGTATTTCCGTACCAAACATTTGCATCAAAAGCCATATCGGAAATTCTTTTTGCAAGCGGCTGTAATCTTTCTTGTTTTTCTTTGCTTGTCATTGTTTTATCAGAATAAATCTTATCCATTTGTTTTCCGATTTCGCTTATTCGTTTTTTTGTATCATTCATTTTCTTGTATGCTTTTAATTCGGCACTATGTTCTTCTTTGTATTCTCTTGCCCTTTCTCTATCAGTCTTTTTGTATTTGTTATAAGTTGCGTGTTTTTCTGAAACGGTTTTATAATTTTCAAAAAATTCATTTGTGCTTACTGCTTGATAGCCGATAGGGTCTCTTAAAACAAAACCCCTTAAAAATGGTGCATCTGCTAAAGTTTTTACTTTTTCGGGTGTTTCTTCTCCGTTAAATTCTCTAACAGAATTAATCATTAAATCCCCTGCATCCGTTAAGTATCTGCCGGAAGTTCCCAAAAGACTGTTTATTGTATGGTCGATTTTTGCAGGAGACATATTTAATTTTTCGCCCAGCCATTTTGAAGTTTCAGAGTTAAATTTATTTGCTCTTAAAGAAGGTTCTAAACTGTTCATATATTCAGGGTAAATATGTTGATTTCTAAAGAAACTGTAATTAGCAATATCTTCTATTGCAGTTCTGAATATAGGCGGTAGAGCATCAGTCGGGTTATTAACAGGACTAACAGAACCAAACAATGTCATTGCCATTTCAGCTAAATCTTTTCCTTCGGGTTTTTTATTTTGATAAGCCCAAGTCAAAAACCTTTCCGGAACAGAACCGAACATATAACCTAAAGTAAAATCTTTCGGTATTCTTACCCAATTTTCACTAACCTTAAAGCAATAGAAAAAGTCCTTTTGGAATTGTGGGATGTTTAAATATTCTTCTCTATCATCATCAGGAGCGAAATATAAATAATATCCCGTTAAGGCTAATTGAGGTAAAGTAATTGTGCCTACTGCTTTCATAGTGCTTAAATACGGATGGTCTCTAAATGTTCTTACCATTTTATCAACACCTTGTATTCCTGCATTGAAGAACGGTAAAACCCTATTGTATTTTCTTCCTAGACTTCCGCTCCTGCTAAAGTCTAAAGTTCCTTCTCTTGCTTCAAGTGCTGCTTGCATTGCATCAGAACCGTTCATTTTAGAACGTGTATACATAGCAAGCCTTGTAGCTTGTTCAAAGATAGATGAAAACTCCTCTGCAAGTTTTAAGGGGTTTGCATAACTGAATATGTTACGCATTTTGCTTCCCTCACCTACAAACTCTTTTAAAGCTTTATTTACGCTTTTTTCGTTTAGTTCCATATAAGAACCAAAAGCACCGCCAGCTTTTATCCATTCGTCATAGGTTTCATTTTTACCTGTTATTTTCTTGCCTAAAACATTGAACAAACCTTTAACACCGTCTATAAATGGATTGTAATTTTTAATATAGATTACGGCACTTTCTTGGTCTCTGATAAAGTTTCTTATTGCGAACTCGGGCGTTATTGTTGCACCTGTACGAAGCATTGAAGCAGAACCTACCATAAACTTGTTTATAAAGTCTATTTCTTGGCTGTTCATTCCTTCGACTGCATCCATAACAGGTTTTGTTACTTCAACAAACTTCGGTTTGCCGTTTTCAAAATATTGAATAACATTGCCGTAAGGTTTATTTCTTGACGGAGTCCATACATCCTGTTCTATTTCTTCAGTTGCAGTTTCGCTTGACGGTCTTATTTCATTTAAAAATGCGTATTCGCCTTTGAATAAATTATCAATAAATTTAGCTGTTTCCGGTGCAACTCTTTTAACATAATCACGAGAGGTAAAATATAAGTCAAAAGCATTGGCAATAGCTTCTTTGTTGCTTTGAACATAGTTTTTATATTTTTGTGTACTTCCTGCATCTTCTGTTATAAATTCGCCGTCTTGAAGTTTAACCGTACTTTTAAATCTGTCCTCTGCAAGTGTTTTAATTTCTTGCATAATTTTAAAATCGTTTTTAATTTGGTTTTCAACATTTAGAGCAAAGTCGAGCATATGTCCGACTTCGTGTGCTAAAGTTCTATCTTGCGAACCTAATTTTTTTCTGACTTCTTTTTCTTCTTCACTATAAGAACCTAAAGCATAGCCTTGCGGAGTTTTTATGCTTTTAACATTTTTAAATGTTCTGCCAAAGAATTTAATTGCTTCTTCTAATTGGCTTCTCATTTTGGCGTCATAAGTAACCTTAACTTTTGCCGTTCTTTTTTCCATAGCGGGTTTTCTTTCCTCTATGTATTCAGGCAATATGTCTTTAAGGTTAGCAACAGAACGAGCAACTTTGTTTCTTTCGGCTGTATCTAATATTCTTGATACATCCTCTAGGGTTGATACAAAGATATTTTGTATATCTCTTTCAGAACCTCTGATTTTTTTAACAGGACTTTTAGCATCCGTGAATTTTGGTTTTGCAAAGAAGTCTTGACCTATGCCGTTATCATCCATAATTCTTTTATATGAGATATGGTGCGGATTTTGCTCAATAATTTTATCGTAAGTTTCTTGGCTCATATTTCCGCTATCAACCAAGTTATGTAAAATTCTTTGATTGAAAGCATAAATACGGTCAGCAATTTTAGATATATCCTCAATCTTATCGCCGTATTTAAGATTAAGTTTTGTCATATCCTCAACGGCTTTTAATTTCTGTTCTTCGGTTGCTTCGTACCCTTCACGGTCTTTAAGGTCAAGAAGGTATCTGTTTGCTATTAAATAGTCTGATAAATCCTCAATGGCTTTATCATAATTCGGCTCAACTTCTTTAACCTGTTCAACATAGTCATTAATGATAGGCAAAAAGCCCTCGCCTGTTATTTTTATTTTTCCGTTTTCTTTAACAAAAGTTTTATCGTTTACTTGTTCTTTTATACTTTCAACAAGCCCTGCATACATTCTTGCTTGGAAATACGGATCGCTTGAAGTATCAAGTTTTTCGCCTGTTTTTTGTTCTGCCTTTTTAACAAGGTTTTCAATAGGAGTGTATCTATCAACCCACTCTGTATAAAGTTTGCCGAACTTGCTTTCGCCTCTTATAATCTTATCTGCAACGGTTTCAGGTGTTTCGAGTTCGTCTTCTACCGTTTCGGCTTCGTGTGTTATAGGTGCTTCGGTTTTCTTTGGTGCTTGTTCCGAAATGTCGTAAAGTTCATTATTCTTAACAGAGGGGTTTAAATTTTCTGCGTTATCGGTTATAATATTATTGTCAGACGTAACATTTTGTTGCGTGGCTGATAAGTCGGACAAATCATATATGATTTGTCCGTTATTTATTAATTGCTTAAACAAGCTGTTTTTTAAATGATGGTTAGTAGAGTAAAAGCTTCCGTCTTGTGCTTTTTTAACAATTTGTATATGCCCTTTATTTTCGCCATCATTTTCTTTAAATAATTTAATGTAATAATTATATAGCTTTCCGTCTCTTGGAGCTTCGATTATTAAATTTGGCTTTTGCAAAGTTCTAACAAATCTATTTATAAAATCAGAGCGTTCACCCTCGTTCTCGTTAAGTAGATGATTGGCTCTTTCCCTATTAACTACAACTGTTTCAATCGGTGTTTTTATTTCAGCTGTTTTGTTATTTATCGAACCTAAATATTCTAAAACTCCTTTTATTGTTTTTTTGCCTTTGTATTCTTCGGGAGCTTGTTCTGAATGATTTTTATGCACATTGTAAAAGTTGTTTAATGTACTGCTACCTTCATTTTGGTACTTCTTCTTAATCCGTTCAATGCTGTTTTCAGTAACATCATCAAACTTATTGGTTAAAGATATTTCTTGTGTATTGCCCTTATTTTCAGAAACACTCTCAAATAAAGGCATACCCTCATTGTTATATTGCCCTGTGAATCTCATAACTCCGGCATTATTTATTTTATAAGTATGTCCCTCTTGTAGTTTATCAATTTGAGTAAGTGCAGTTTCTGCGCTCAAACCTCTTTGTACTGCTTCATTATTTGCAATATCTTCTCTTACTCTATCGGCGGTATTTACATCCATTTCTACACCGCCAAAGAGTTTAGCTTGTATTGCATCTGCTTCTTGTTCTACTTCTTCTTCTGTTATATCCTCATTAATCTTAACTTCACCTAAAATCTCATTTGTCATATTTTCTTTTTCGATTTCAGATAAGTTTTGGGATATAGTGGTGGCTTCCTTATCGGAGTAGCCTTTTTCTTTTAAGTTATTGATTACGGTTCTTGTAGCAAAAGAACCACCGCCAACAATAGAGAATACCCCTGCTTCTAATAATAATTGCTGCCAACTTGGGAATATTGCATGTCCTAACTGGTCTAAATCAAAATTCCCGTTTTCGTCTAAATATCCCTCTTTTTCGTCTAAATCAAAAGCATATTTTAAAACATCCCCTAGTCTTTCTTCTCCCATTTCTTCTGCTACACCGTGAAAGCCTATTGAGGGTTGTTTTAATTTTTCGCTTACTGTATTTAATTTCTTTCCTAATTTATCGGTTAGTCTTGCAGCAGCTTCAAGTTTAATTCTCGCTTCTTTTGGAATAGAATTATAAACTTTTGCAGATACTGCGGAAATTCCCCTTGCAACGTTTGTTGTTGCAACCCTACCGCCTATTTTTGTTGCTGCGGTGGTTATACCTCTTGTTACACCGCCTGCCATATAACCTAACAAACCGCCTGACATTTCGGACAAAATTTCAATTTCGCCTATGCCAAAACTTTTCGCCCAAGAAGCCGAACTATCTGCCTTTTGAGTATTATATAAAACATCGCTGCCTTTATCGGTTAAATTCAAGCCGTCTGCAATTTTCTTTTCATTGTAATTTTGAACTGCATACATAGGCACTAATACGGCTTGTTGTGTTGCGGCTTTCCCTGCTAATTTTGCAGAAGTTTCAAGAGCTGCTTTAGTTCCTATTGTTTTAACTGCTTGTTCGCCTGCTATTGTGCTTAATGCTTTTGAAGTTGCGACTTTTGTACCCGCCTTGATTGCCGCTTTTGTTGCGGCTGCTCCTGCACCTTTTATACCTGCGATAACTGCACCTTTGCCGGCAGCTGCTCCGACACCTGCCGTTGCAAGAAATTCACCGATAAACGCAGGTGCTTGTATAAGCATACTTGCACCTTTAGCACCCCAAGAAGTACCCCTTAATTGAGTTTCGGTATATTTTTTTAAATAATCTTGCATATAAGACTTGTCGGCTGCGGTTACTTCTTCGCCGTTTTCAAGTTTCTTTGCAATAGAATATACTTTGCTCGTTTGTGCTATTTGTTTTCCCGTTCCGTAAAATGGTACGGCTTCCGATAAATCAGCATAGTTTTTTGCATACTCCCACCAACCTATTTCGCCTTTATTTTCAATTGCTTTTCTTTCTTCGGCTGTAAAAAGCATATTAGCGAGCTGTTCTGTTTGGTGTTTTTGTGTTTTTACATAAGGGTCATTTTCGGGTAATTCATTCAGACTTGTTTCAAGTGCGTGTTTATTTTGTGGCACTTGTTCAAACTGTCCCCAATCGTATTGAGGTTTATCATATTCAACTACTTCAAATTGTCCCCAAAAATCTTGTTGTGCTGCCATTATATCCTTACTCCGCCATTTTTCAGAGCTTCATTTACTCTGTTTTGCGGCACTAAAACTATTGTGCCGTTAGGTGCTTTAATTCTTATTCCGTTTGTGTTTGTTTTCTGCATAGGATTTACGCTTTTGCCATTGACGATTTTTTCATAATGCAAGTGTGTGCCTGTGCTTGCTCCGGTGCTTCCTGCTTTCGCTATGGTTGTACCTGTACTTACTTCTTGCCCTACTTTAACGGTGATTTTATTTGCGTGTGCGTATCTATGGATTGTACCGTCATAGCCTTTAATATCAACATAGTTGCCATAACCTTTTTTACTTTTGCCTTGGTCATTTACAACTTTTACAACTTTACCACCTGCGAAAGCTCCTATGTTTTCATTGTTTCTATAACTTAAATCAATCCCTTTATGGTCTGTGCTTGCTCCTGCCGTCGGAAGTTCTCTTTTGCCGTAAAGACTGTTAATTTTGTGTCCTTGCCAAGTATCACCAATTCTCGCAGGTCTTGAAATTTGCAAAGCTTGATTTCTGTTTTTTGTGTTAATACCTTGAACTGCTTGCATAGCAGCATTATAATAAAGTTGTTGTTGTTGGGTTTTATTCATGTTATCAACATCTTTATCAGCGGTTGCATAAAAAACATTTCTGTATGCTTCCGCTCTTAGTTGTGCAGGTAATGTTTTATCAATATAATCTTTAGCTGCACCGAAACCACTTGCAACTTCTTGCGTTGCTTCTGCTGTTCTTTTGTTTGTCGCATTCGCTAATTGCTTATTTAATTTAACTGCATCTTTTGTTGAAATATCCCCTTTTTCTTGTGCGAGGTTTATTTCTTCTCTTAAATTCTTAATACCTTTTAAGTAGTCTGAATCTGATATATCACTTACATTCAGGTCGTATGCTCTTTCCATAATGTCTGATATAGATTCAGCAGATGACATATAATCTTCACTTTCGGGTCTGAATTGTTTAATATTTCTTCTTGCTTGCGTTGCAAAACTTTCAGAGATGTTTCCTAAAAATTCTTGTTCATTAATGTATTTTAATTTCTCATCATAAGAAGCATTTGAATATATATAGTTTGTAGCTTCATCTTCCCCTTTATTTTGGTTTTGCAGTTGTTCATAATTTCTCATTAATTGAGTGTTTGTTTTAATTCCCTGCAAGTCGCTTAAAAGGTCATTCATATATTCAGGTTTAATATTGTATACTCCTGATTTTAGATTTTTAATTACCGCATCGGGGTCACTTTCAGCTTGTCTTAAAACGTGGTAAACATCCCATTTATCGGTTGATTGTTTCATTTTAGCAGCATATTTTCTATCAACTATACCGCTTCTAACCATACTGTCTAAATCATATAAATATGCTTCTTTGTATCCTGCATCGCCTGTGATTATAAAATCTTCCATATTTTTATTTTGAGATTCAACAAGTCCGGCTCTGCCCATGTCAATTTGTTTGTCTCTAAAAATACTTTGCAACTTATAAATATTTTGTTGTGTATCGAATTGTCCTTTTGCTTCAAACTCTCTTGCTGTTTGGTTATTGGAAAAACCTCCGACGATATTCGGTACAAGCTCATTCATTTTTTGAGTGAGTTCATTTTGCTTTTGGCTTAATTCTTCGGGTGTTGAATAGTCGTTGTAATTGCTTGCTTCATCAAGTATTGCGGCTATCCCTGAATTAAGTTTATTTTTGCCGTCAAGATTTTCAACCGCATCTTTGCTAGCTTGCCATTTAGCCGAAAGTTCAAAAAGCATATTGCCTGCAGATTGCATATTTTTTGCACCTTGAGCAAAAGTATCTAAATCTCTGACTTGTTCTGTCGGTTGAGTTGTTATATTTCCTTGTTGTTTATATACCGGTAATTGTGCCATAATTCACCTTTAACCCAAATCTAACGGGAAACCACCTGAAAATTTTGTGTTTCCCCAACTTCTAGCTTTATTTATTTGACCTTTTACCCATGTCATAGGACTATTGCCTGTACTCGATGTTGTGCTTCCTGCGCCTTTCCAGTACTTATTATAAAAATCGGATGCACCACTTAAAGCTGTCGAGCCTGCTTTGAATAGTCCGTTACTATAAGCCACTTTCCCTTGATAACGTTGTAATGCTGCGTTACTATACGCTTCTTGTCTTTTTGTTTGTAAATTAAATTGTTCATAGGAATTATCCATTTGTAATTGCATAATGCTTTGAGAAATGCTGTTTGCAGTCGTTCCAGAAATCTTCAAACCGCTTCTTGCGGCACTTGTTACCGCCTGACCTCTTAAAACATTTGCTTTACTTCTATATTGCTCTGCTGTTATTTTTTGAGCTTCTTTAATATTTTTTGCTTGTGCTTCATATATTTGTGCGTTGGCTTCTGCTTGTGCTTGTTCTGCTTTTCCTTGCTGATAACTTCCATAAGCACTAACCGCCGTACTTAATAAACTTAATGCTCCTGTTACCCCCATTATTTATCAACCTCCGTTACAATAGGTGCAATAGATAATATGTTCATCGGGTACGGGTGAGATTGTTCAACCGTGATGTTTGCATCCCATACCCAACCCTGATTATATTTAATATTCGGAATTACTCCCGTAAATGGTTCTTTTTGCTTGTAAATCGTGTCATAAAGATTGTTTAAATCTCTGCCGACTTTTACTCCGATTGTATTCCATACTCTGATCGCCATTTCTGAAATACGTTTGCGTTTGCCGACTGCCGTTCCGTTTTGGCTTCCTGCTTCTATTGGCATTGTTGTAATATAACTTGTATAAGGCAAACCAACCACGACAATAAAAGCATCATCAATCGTTATACTTCCATTAATTACAGTTTTGCTTTCCTGTTCAACCGTGTCTGCGTAAACTTGAACCAATCTGCCGTCTAAATGGTCTAAACCTGATAATGTGTCGGTTGAAATACCCCAAGAACCGCCTGTCATAGTTGATGATTGAAAATAAGTAGTAATATCTAAAGTTACATGGGTTTCATCAGTATAGGCGGTTATTGTTCCCTCGCCCAAGATATTATAATTTTCATCAATAAATCTGATACGGTTTCCAACCATTGAAGAAGAAAATATATTGCTTTCTGCCGTTGCCGTTACGGTTCCTTGATTTGCCGATAAGGTTAAATTGTTCCCCTCTGTTAATTCAAAGCCATCATATTTTAAACCGCTTCTAACATACCACCAGTTATTTTGGTTATCGGGTGTGATAGGGTCGCACATTCTTTCAATAAATCTTTGAGAGCCTGTGAAATCTGTATCATATGTTAAGGTTATTGTATCGCCATTTTGCGGTGTTCCTGTTATCGTTAAGTCATAATCAGACGGTTCTGTATAACCTGAAATAGTAGTCCAAGTGCAAGTTAAAGTATCGCCTATTTGTGGAGTTCCTGAAAATAAAATTTTGTAGTTATCAGAGGTAATATTTACCGGATAGCTTGTGTTTTCAGATACCCACTTGCCTACATTTTGAGCAATAGTATTGCCCCCAATATATGAGTTTGAAAAATCTATGCTGCCTTCAAAATAATTTTTTTCGTCATTGGTAGCAAGCGAACCGCCCATATTTTGCATTATATTATATATAGAATTAATTGTACTTACATAATTTGTTCCATCATACGAAAATTCATAATAATACTTACTACCGTCAAAAGTTTGTTTAAGCCAATATTCTGTATTTGGGTACACATATGTATGCCAGCTATCTCCTTTTGTATCAGCTATTATTAAGTCACCAAACGCTCTTATTACGCAATATGAAAAATTTCCTCTCTGGTCATATTCCGATGCACAAATATAGCCTCCTTGATTAATACCGCTGTTATGGGTTATAAATTTCAAAATTACAGTATCATTTGTTGATGTATTATTTTTATAAAAGTTATTTTGGCTGAATGTCGCTATACCTGTATTTTTATTGAAATTAGGTGTTCCTAATTGAATAATATTTTGATTAGTTATAGCGTATTCAATACCTAAATATTCTAAAACTTCTGTTATTGTTCCTGTTTGTGGTTTCGTACTTGAATAAGTTGTGCTTGGCACAACTGAAATATTTGAGCTTGTAACGCTTAATGTTGTTTGTAGTTCCGTACTTTTGGGAGTAGTCCAAACACCGTTATTACCGTTATAAGTTAAAGTTATTACCTCTTGCCCTGCGGTTTCTTTTGTTCCTGTGTAATTGTTTGTTATTGTTAAGTTGGGATTAGAACTAACGGGGGTTAAGACAGTTTCAAGTGCCTGTCTATTCATCAGCATATAAACTTCGTCATAATTGCCGTTATAACTAGGTATTGTCTGTATGCTTTCAACCTCTGCGCCTAGTTCTTCAAGTAAACTCCACGCTTGAACGCTTTGGTCTTGTTCAAGTGTCAGCATTACAACTTTTCCATCCTCACGCATTAAATAAATAATGCTATCAGGATTTTTTTGTAATGCCATTTCTTTTATAGGGCTTGATAACAGATGTTCAGAGAATATCGAAACATCGACCGCTTTATAACTGTCATAATAAAAATCATATTGAAATTGTCTTAATTTATTGCCGTTTCTTTGCAAGAAATGAACAAAAGTACCTGCAACAATAGGTTGAACAGGTTCGCCGCCCCAGTTTGTTCTTTGTCTTGCGGATATATCCGTTGCAGTTATTGCACCATCTCCTGAACCTCTTATAACGAACTCACCGCCATAAGTACCGCACAACAGATAACTTGCACCTATCATCCATTTAATATCAGAGCCATCGCCGTTTGCGTTTGTTGCAAGCTGAATATTGATTCCTGCATCATCTTCATTATCAACGGCAGGAGTAAAGACCTCATAAGCGTAAGGTTTTGAGCCGTAAATATTACGTGGTTGATAAGGTGTTCTTGCGTAATATAATCTTCCGTCATAAAGAGCAACTACGGCAGGATAACCTCTGTAATCAGAAAAAGCACCCTCGCCCCATAGCTTTGTTGCTCCTGTTCCTGATAACTTTGATTGAACAGAAGCGGTTGCATGGGTTGAATCGCTTACACCCGTTATTTTAACAAAGCCCTGAACATCTTTATTGGTTGCGCTATCGGTTACTTTCGTACCTATCCAGAAGTTTGCCCCTATCATTGCGCTATCAAAATAAGCGGAAGAAGCAACAATATTTATATTCCCTGTTGTTCCGTCAGGATTTAAAGTTATATTGGTTGTATTTTGGTCAAGGTATGGGGTTTCTTTAAATTCTACATCTCTAAAAACCCAATCATTACTTGCACGTCTTATAAGTTCTTTTGGTTTTGCACCTTTGTTACCTCTATAATTGGGGTCGGGATGGTTAGGGTCAGGCAAACAAACAAGCTTAATAATATCGTCTAATTGCACATATTGAATAGATTTTAATTGTTCTTCCGAATAAGAATTTTGTATTTCGTATACTTGATTATTGCCGTTTAAAACTTGTCTGCCGTCTTGATAAAATCTGAAATACCCTGCTCCGCATTCTATAATATAACTATCAGTAGCAGAGAAAACAAACTTTAATAATCTTGCCTTACCGTTGTTTTTAGCATTAGCGATAAATTCTGTTCCTGATAATCTTGTTGCACATCCGTAAGGGCGAATATAAGTATTTCTGCACTTATCAAGGCAAGTAGGATATTGTTCAATATCAATTCTGCCAAACATCAAAGGTGATACTTCACCTCTTGCAAAATTCGGATATATAGGAGCTACATGTGCCATTTAATCTTTATCCCCACCAACTTCTTAAAGTGCCATTTACCCAAAAACTATCTTCAATAATCGGGTTTGATTTTTCCCTTGCGTTTTTAGTTTTCGCAATCGGTAAATATTCACCTCTATATAAGTCAATCAATACATTTGTTTTTTCGGTTGAATTAGTCAATAAATAACACATCTCAACCGCTAATTTACAAGCAAGAGCATCTATAAAATAAGAAGGGTAGTATGTCGGGTCAATACATCTTGCAACATACACTAAACCAAACTCACTTGCTCTTGAAAAGATATAATTGCCCTCTCTTATCCATCTATGGTTTCTATCCATAACATCAACTATTTTTATAAGGTCATCAGGCAATTCAAAGTAATTACCCTCTCCCCAAGCAGGTGTTTTTTCGGATAGTTCCAATAGTTTTCTTTTAATAGCAAAAGTCCAATCGGTTTCAGCTAAAATACTATCAAGAGAGGATGGATACATTTTTCTTGCTGCTTTTGCTTCAAGAGTATCATCATCAATATTATAAATTTGGTTAGCTCCTAATATTCCAAGAGCCTTATTCATAATTTCTAATTTGCTCATTTAATTTTCCTATATTCTAAATCCCAACCGATTGAATTAAAGTCGGTCTGATAAAGCTTTAAATAGTCTTTATATTGTTCAATAAATCTTCTAACGGTTATGTCGTTATAATTATCTTTGGCGTGGTCTATACCAACCAAATAAACTTCTGTATTCGGTGCAACTATTGATATAAAATTAAGTGCCACCGTTGTTGTAAACCTATATGCGCCGAGTATTGGCAGTTTGTCACTTATAACATTAAACTTCGGTTTAAAGAACTTACATTTATTATTTTGATATTTTGGATAATCTCTATACTTTATGTTTGTGCAAAAATAATCGCACTTGTTTAAATCTGTTAAAGTGTCATCCGGAAAATCATAACGAAATATAATATCAACCTTAAAAGGACTTTTATTAATAGCGATTGAATTATATTTATTAACAACATCCTGTGTCAAAATGTTTTCTTGCCCCGACGAGCCGATTATAAGAAAAGGTTTATTTTTTAATTTGATTGTTTTCATAAATTCGAAAAGGGGGATTGCTCCCCCTTTTATGAACTACATAGAGTAGTAACAAGCTACTTTCAACGTACCTGTTGCTGCTGCGCCCAATACAGTTGCAGTAATAACAGTATCATCATTAGTTGTATCAGTTCCGATTACATAACCAAGTCCGTCAACAAGAACACCTGTTGTTGAACCTGCTGCAGTTGAAACATTAAGACCGTCAACATAACGGTCTGTGTCTCCGGCATCACCTATGTCAATAGTAACACCAGTTCCTAAATCATCGTGTGCTACAACAAAGTTTTGAATTACAACATCTTTCGGTAGTTTGAAAAGATTTATAACTGTGTTAGCTGCAGCGGCAGAAGCTTCGTAAGTTGTAGTTACAACATGCAAAGTTGCATCTGCAACACCTTGTGAAAGTGCCACTTTTCCTGCTGCTTGTGCTTCATAAGTTGTTGAATTAACAGTCGCCATTAGTTACCTCCTTCTTGTCTTTCATCAGTTACAACAACTGATTCATCAGATTTAACTTTGATTACTTTTGCTTCTTCTAAACGTCCTGCACCTGCATTGATTTCATAGTAGATTTGTTTAGAGTAGGACTTATCTGCTCTTTCTTCAACTCTTAAGAACAATTCTTCAAGCATACCGAAACAGATGCCTGTTTTGTGGAATGCGTAGTAATCAGCAATGTTAGAGGTTACATTGATTATGCCGTCAGGTAATACAACGAACTTAAAGCCAAGCCAAGTATCTAATTCACCTGCAACAAGTGCTCTAATTGAGTTGTAGTCTGAATTAGTTACAACGGTTGTACCTAATAATTGTTCAAGACCGGTAGCAGAACAAACAAAGGTTCTATCGTAAGCCGGAACACCTTGTGCATCTAACAATTTTTTAGCTCTTCTGATTTTTGTAGTTGTTAAACCTGTGTTTGTTCCTGCTGATGAGAAGTCAGCTGCAACAGTTTTACCCGCAGGGAATGTAACAGAAGTTGCTCCGGTTTCCCCTCTGTGAGCTGTACCGCCTAAAGCATCATAGATTAATTTATCCATTTGAATACCAACGGCAGAAGAAATACAATAAGATGTTTCAGACATAGGGTCAGAGAACTCTTGCAATCTTAATGAACGGTCTAACATTCTTGCATCATTATAAGTGCCTATGTCTATACGAGTTCTTGAAAGGTTCGGGTCATTTTGGGGAGTGTCAGGGTTAACAGTTGTTTTTGCTGACATTTCCCATTTACCGATTTGGTCTTGGTAAAAACATTTTCCCGTAATGTCTGATTTAACGTAAACTCTATCATATAATAAAGAACGTTCTTGTCTTGCTAAAGGAAGAATTATACGGGAATAATCCTGTCCTCTTACTTCAAATTGTGTAGAAGTCATTTTTTAATCTCCTTAAAAATTAGTCTGTTTACCGATTTTCTGTTATCCCTAAAAGGGGCAGAGATTAAAAATGCTTCAAGGGGGTTTTTAACCTTATCCTTGCATTTGCATTAATGAATTAACGTATGATACACGGGCTTTTCTTTCTTCATCAGAAACAAATGACAAGTTATGCTCTTTACAATATTTTGCATCGTTTCTTCTGTTCATTGAACCTGCCCAGTAAGCATCCGACGGGTCATTCAAAATCTTATCAAGTTCGGCTTTGGCTTCAGCAGGGGTCTTTGTAAATCCTCCGACTTGTCCTTCAAAACCTCCTAAACTTCCTTCAGATATTGAACTTCCCAATTTTGAAAGTAGTTTTATAAATTTGACGTCATTTCCTATTTTGTTGTTGAAGTAGTCGAAATCGTCTTTAGAATCCGACATCTTCTCTAAAAAGTGTTTTGCTGATTTAAGGTTTTCATCAAATTTCAAACCCCATTCAGCTTTTAGTTGTTTCGTTGCTTCTTCTTGTTCCGAATTGAATTGTTGAATTTTTGCGTTCTCATAGTCTTTAAAATCTTGTATATGAGCATTTAATAATTCTTGTGCTGCTTCATTTGATAAATGAAACTTATGTGCTAATTGCTTTAATTGTCCTAAATCTTGTTCTTGACCGTCAACGGTAAATTTATAATCTTCCGCTTTATCAGGTACGTTAAAAGTCTTGTTGAATATTCCCCAAGCATTTACATCATCTTCACCTTTTGGAACAGGGATTTTATCTCTGCCCATAAGACTTTCCAAACTTAAATAGCTTTTAGCTAATCCGTTTGCATCAGAAAACTTTTGTATGCTCGGGTGGTTTCTGTATTCTTCACTTAATGATGAATACCATTGTTGTGGTTCTCCGGCTGTTACATTTTCCGTTTCTATATTTTCAACGGGTGCATCAGTTATCGGTGTGTCTGTCATAAATCCTCCTATATTGACTGTTTATAATACAAGGCGATATCTTCGGGAGCTACTTCATCACCCATAATTGTTTTGATTGTTAAAATAACATCCCTTTTACCGCCTGAATAACATATCTGATATGGGTCGTTAGAATTAACAGGGGAGTTATAACCGCAAAAAGTTTCTAAAAACTTTAATATAATCGGATATTTATTTTCAATATCTTTTAGTGCGGTTGATAACTCCGCTATATCGTTTTTATCGGTTATATCAAAACCGTTATTGTGCGTTTGCTTCTTGCGCAATCTTATCTCCTTCGGCAGCATTTTTATAAACATCAGCACCTTGCTGTAACATCATCATTTCTTGTTGTTGCTGCATAGCTTGTTGTCTTGCTGCTCTTAATTCTTGTACTTCTTGGTCTGAACGCAATATCTTTGCCGATACTCCCGAAATATCAAATATGTCATTAATTGCTTGGTCTGTATTAACTTTATCCAATACATCAGGGTTCATAGCTGCGATTTGACCTGTTATTGCAATAGCATTTGTAATATTATTCAATTCTGATTGTCTTTGCGTTTGAACCAATCTGCCCGTAAACTTAACTTCAAAATCAGGTTGTTCTAACATTACATCAGGAACTTTCGGCAGTCTGTTATCTTCATATAAAATAAATACAACCTTTTCAATTAACGGTTGTAAAACATCATTCATAAACCTACCAACAGCCGGACCCAATAATGTCATTTTTTCTGAAATTCTTTCCATAACTTCAGGAACAGTCATTTGTTTTGTTATATCCGCAAAAGCTTGGAAAGTATCATAAAACATCAGTTTTTTAATAGCATTTTGATAGTATTCTAATTCTGCTAAACCTACCTGCAAATTACCAAAATTGCCTAAAGGAAATATATCGTCCTTTGGTGATATTTTTCCTCTTTGATAGTAATTTATCTGACGAGGGTTAAAGTTTGGAATACCTAAAAACGCATCATCAGGAATAGCAAGGGCAGGGTCAGCCGATTTCATACTTGCCCTTAATACGGTGTCGGTCATTGTATTAACTAACCTTACATATGGCAAGGCTTTCATAGCAGGAGAATAACCATACACTATTTGAGGTCGTTTATAAAACCTATGAGCAACACAAGGCATAGAGTTAAAACCACTCTCTTGCATTATTGATTTTGTTTTACAATCAACCCAAACCATTCTAACAGGCATATTAGCCGTATCAATTTTATCGGGGTCTCGCTCTAACCTTTTTCCAAAGTAGCAAATAAACTTAAATTTTTTATCTTCGTTTCTTCCTGAAGCATAACACTCTTTAATTTCTTGTGAGCATTTATCACCGAAACGACTTAATGCTTGTTCTGCCGTGTATTCAAAAGATAAATAAAATTCGCTTGGACGTTCTCTTGCATCTTCTGTTAAATAAAGTTTCTTAATCGGAATGTTATAAAATCTTACTCCGTCATCGTAATCACGTTCTGCGAATAACCCTGCCGTACCATAAATACCGGAGGACTTATAAAATATCGGCATTTGGTTATAAAAGTTACTTCTCGATAAAGTAAGTAATACTTCATCCGATACGTCTTGCATCCATTCAACTACTTGCTTATTGTCTTTTAAAAAGGGATTAGGATGTTCCAAATAAATCCATTTGCTTGCTTCGGGTGTTAAATAATTTGCTAAACCTGAAGCGAGTACATCCCCGCAATCAAGCGAGGTTGAATCAAGCAAGGTATTTATTTCAGCACCTTTATTTTTCTTTGCCGTTACATTAGAGCTTTCAACAAAGAAATAGTTATGAAGAACTTGATAAAAGCTATCAAAATCCATTCTTGTGCTTTTAAGGTCTTGAAAGTTTTTTGCTATTTTTTCTGCTGATAAATCCATTTATCCACCTAACAAAGTTTTCTTTTTTAGTTCAGTTGTACCTGCATTACCTAAAGCGGTTGTTTGTACTGTGTCTGTTTCAGACATAACTCTACGTCTGTTTGCTTCTGCTTCTTGTTTAGCCGCTTTTTGTTTTTCAGCTTGTGCATTATATACAGGTGTTTTTGCTGCTGCTTCTTGTGCTTTTTTTGCGGCTTTCTTTTGGTCGTGAGCTTGCTTCATTGTTGTTGCTGCGGTTGCTACTGCTGCCGCCGCACCTATTGCGCCTAAAATTGCCGTGCTTGCTACTGCCATTTTTATTCTCCTAAATATTTAACAACTACATCTGTTTCATAGCCAAAGTGTTTTAACACTCTTAAAACCTTTTGGTCTGCGTAACCTATATTGCTTGCTATACGAACAGAGCCGCAATTATTTTCTTTAGCGACCTGTTCAACGTGATCTACAAGCTCTTTAAACAGCTTTATTGAGCCTCTGTATTCAGGCTTTATGTACATAAACAATTCATTAACAGTCAAACCACCTCTAAAATCAGGACATATGCAGTAACCCATAATCCCTTTTCTTCCTTCGGGAATAAAGTATTTTACTTGTCCTTGTTCAGCTAAAAGGTTAAATAAGTTTTTGACACTTTCTTTTTTTTCTTCTGTTCCGAAGCAATGCAAATCATTTTCAGCTTCGTTTATCCAGTAATCAATTTCTTGAAATACATCCATCAATACCCCGCAATCTCAAATAGTGATTGGTTTCTTTGTTGTCGTTGTATCTTTTCTCTGCGGAATGTTTCGTTATAACTTATTTTTGAATTAACCGGAGGAAGTGCAACTTGTTCTGTCATAGCTAGAGCATCAACGCAATCAATGTATTCTGATTTTATTTCGTCTTTTGTTACTCCTGCTAACTCTGATTTGAGTTCTGCAAGCCACTCTGCATTGTCGGGAAAATAAACCGTGTGTGCTTTAAATCTCGGTTGAAGTATTTTAATACGTTCTAACTTACTTCCTTGTTTAGCATGCTCAAGGGGTACAACATTAAAATAACAGTTCCTTTTTTGCATCTCTTGATTTAAAAAAGGTTCTATTACTTGTACATACCAACCCTTTTCAATATGGAATGTTCTTAAACCATATTTTCTAACACAATCAAAAATCTTATCTATTGTTTCAGCACTATCCCAACGACCGTATAAACAATCTAATACAAACCATAAATTATCCGCATCAACTCCGACTATTGTTATTGCTCTATAACAACTACTCGGATTTGTTGAGCTTGCAGGGTCAAGACAAGCAAATAAATTACATCTGCCTATTAAATCATCTTTCCTATGGGGTGAATAGTATCTGTAATCTTCATCTTTAAATATTCGGCTTTCTTCTGCCAGTGCTTGGCACATCTTTTCTGCGTACCAAATATCAAGCTTACCCATAGAAGCATAACTTGCTCTTTCTTCTTCAATTTCAGCAAGGTTTTGTTTTTCTTCCCAAGTTGGAACACCATCTATCATAACAGGGATTTTAACGGTATTAAATTTTAATTGCTCTGCGTTATTAATTACTCTTTCAATAACGCACCTTTCGCCTAAGTTGTTTCCGATTAAGAATATTCTTGCGGTCTTGCCTAAAAAGATAATATCAGATAAAAACCAATTCCAATCCGTTTCGGTTACGGTTTCACTTCTTGCGTCTTCGTGGTCTTGAATATCATCAAGTACAATTACTTTCGGTCTGCGGTCTTGGTTTGACAAACCTCTGATTGAAGCACCTTTGCCGTATGCTTCAATACGAACATTTATAATTTCATTTTTTTCATTCTTAACATCAACTGAAAAACCAAGAGCATTTTGCTCTTTTACTCTAACTAGGTTATGTCTTACAAGTGGATTATTTTCATACTCTGCAATAAGTTCTTTTAATTTGTTACTTGCTAAAGTTTGATTGCCTTTAATGATAACGATAAAATCTCTTTTTTTATCAGGATAAGCAAGACAATATAAAGGGAATGTTCTTAATGCGTAACTTGATTTTCCGCTTTCACGAAACATCTCAACCGCTACATTATGATTATCTTTTAATAGTAAATCCGATAAGTTATAATGGAATTGCGGGGATTTTAATTCCGTTTCCGTGTCATTAGTCAAAACAACACGTCTAAAATTAACAAGATTACTTCTTATTAGTCTTTTTTGATTGTTGTTCAGATTCAAGATTTATTGCCTTGTTTTCTGTTTCTTCTTCAAATAGGGAGTAAGATTTAATGGTTGTTGAGATTTCTTGCTTTTCTCTCCACACGTCAGCTTTTCTATTTTTCAACCAAAATATTGCTGCCGTTGTATCCGGTGGAACATCTTCAAAATATTCTTCTCTATCTGTTATCTCACCTCTAAAAGTTGCAAATTGAATTGATTTTTTCTTATATCCTGTCGCTCTTTTATATAAACTTTTAGCAACTTCTGCATCTGCTTTTTCTTTTCCGTCTTTTATGGACTCCATAAATTCAGGATGTTTTTTCTTCCATAAATTCAAAGTGCTTTCTTGAATATTGAAAAAATCAGCTATTCTTTTATCGTCAGCACCCAACAAACAAAGTTTATAAACTTGCTCGTTATATTCTTCTTTGTAATCTGTCGGTCTGCCTGCCATAATAAAACCCAAAATAAATCCCCTACGCAATGCAGGGGTTGTCTAAAATGTTTCACCAGTTATTTCTGTTCGAACAAATATTCTTTTTTATTATTAAAATTCGTTCTAAATGTTGTAAAACCGTGTTTTGTTCTTTGATGAGTGCCAAAATAAAAATGTTCTTTCGCTGCCGTTCCGTGGATATTTTTTAAAGCTCTTGTTTTCCACGTCTTTAATTTTCTTACAGCAACATCATCAAAATAAAACTTTGGCTTATCCGATTTTTCGCTTAATTCTTCAAAGCATCTTTTTCCGCAAACAGGACACTCATAATATGCTAAATACTTATAACGAGGTTGTGTTATTTCATACTTAAATAATCTGTTTGGCTTGGTGTTACAACAAAAAAAGATATCCAAAAAAATAAACTCCTCTATAACAAAAAAGTCATAGATATTCAATACCCGAAGCGGATAGTTACGGAACTAAAAGCACTCTCGAAGTTGACTGACATTAGCCTCTCACTAACCTAGGTCAATTATATTATATCAAATAGTGCCTAAAAACTCACTAAATCAGTAGTTTTTGTTTTACATTATTTTACTTTTAAAAAACACTATTGATTTTATTGACTTTGAATAGTGTTGTTTTGTAATAACACCCGAAAACCCCTGTTATTTCATGTTGTGCAAACTTGCAACGGTTTAAAAACATGATAGAATAACCATGTTTTAAATTTAAAAAGGGAACAAGTTGATGAAAAGTTTAAAAATTACGGAAGGAGGAAACCTATGCATATTAGCGAAGTCGCTTTATTACTTATTCTTTTGATTTTAATTGTTTTACATTATTTCTTTTAGAGGGTTAAACCCCTCTTTTTATTTCCTCTTTTGTTCCCTTTACATTATCTTATCATTTATCCATGCTCAATGCAAGTTATAAAATATAGTTGATTTTATTGCATTATAAACTTATCTGCAAATACAACTTGGACTTAACGTACCGTCGCAACATCTAACACGTCCGCTTGCATCACATCCGCACACACCTAAATGATGAGAGCAACACCCCCTATGTTGTTCTTCTGCGTAGTCGTTATAAACAGCAGACAATTTAAAAGCCGTGGTTGTTATCAATATTGCAGGTATTAAGATGTAGAATAGTTTTTTAGCCATTTTTCCTCAACTAATAATTAATCTGTGGCGGATCAGGCTCCCAATTATCTTCTTTGCCATTTTCCGTGACATCTTTTATATCTTCTATCCTTTGTTCAAGTTCTGAAACTCTGAATTTTAATTCTTCATTTTCTGTTTTTATTTTTTTGATTTCATCACTTTTCAAAATGGGATAACTTAATTTACATACTTTTGGCAAAACATCAGCGTTTAATAATTCGCAACTTTCATAATTTCTTTTATTGTATTCACTATACGCAATTATCAGAATAATAGGAGATAAAAATAAAATAAATCCTAAAAAACCTAAAAATATATCTTTTCCTTTTTTATTCATTATTTTCTATAATCCACCTTTTCAATTCTTGACGGTGTTGCAACATAAACAGTTCTTGTGTATTTGTTTAAAATATATGCTTTATGTTCACTACTTGTCATTGTATAAAATCCATTACCAAGAAATACGGCACCAAAAACCACACCTGAAACAAAAAACAATATCTTTTTCATTTCATTCCTCTGTATTTCATTTCTTCATCAATCATTTGCTTGAGCATTGTTTTGATTTTTTCGTTTTCATCTTCTTTTTTAATGAAAATATCACCAATTCCGGCAAGTATAAAATTTATATTAACATTAAAATCAATTAACAATTTTGTAATATTATCAACACTTAATTTGCATTTATCTTGTTCTATGGCACTTAAAAATGCTCTGCTGAAGCCGAAATGTCTTGCAAAGTCTTCTTGTTTGAGGTGCAGCTCGTTTCTCACCTGTTTTATACGTGTACCCATTGAACTCATTTTACACCATTTGTATGAAGTTTTGTAAATATGTAATAAATAACTTGCATTTATGTAAGTTATATGTTACTCTGTAATCAGTTAAAGGAAATTTGAGTATGGTAATAAACAAAAATCCTATTATGACAAGAATAGACGACAATTTATTCCAACTGCTTGAAAAATTTTCAAAAGAAAAACGCTGGAAAACTTCACAAGCAATCCGAGAAATTGTAGCTCAATTCTTTAATTATGAACTCTCCGACAATGCCGGATAGTTTTATTTTAGACAAAAACATTTTACCAAAAACAAGCCTATTAGACAATGACAGGCTTAAAAAAAGTACAAAAATTTACAATTTGAACATTGAAAACTGAATATACGGAAAGCGACTACTACGGGGGGATTTAATCTTGAAAGCTCAAACAGGATTGTTGCCCGAAACCTCGTAGAGATAGCGTAGAGAGAGCAAGAGAAGAAATTATTTTATTTTTTTTATATTTTTTATTTTTTTATTTTTTTTTGAGGATTTCTTATTTATTCCTCTATACTAACCCCACACACCATGTCTTTTGTGGTGAGTACGTCATTTGTACAAGTGGGGTTTTACAAAGATTCACTCATAGTTTTATACTTCCCAGTGTAAAAATAGCCGTTCGCTCCTTAATGAAGTAAAATCCTATAAACCCCAAACTAGAACGGCTTTTTTTTAAGTTTGATGTAGACCAAAAACAGTGAGCCACTATTTTGTAATTCGTCTGTAAGTTGTCATCGAGTGGCTCTTTTTTTAAAAAAGTTTATCTTATTCACTGATACCATTATGGCGGTTAATACCGCCTTTTTATTAGAAGTATTACGGAAAGGACGATATATTATGTTGACAAAAATTAAAGGGTTTTTTAACAAACTCCAAAACGAAAAACTGACTGATGAATTTAACAATGAAATCAGATTCAGAAAACAAGTTAATCTTATTTGTACACTTGAAATGCTCAAAAATTACCTTGTACAAGACCAACTGGAAAGAACAGGACTTCTATATAGAAAAAATGATGAATATATAGAGCTTGAATCTCAAAGACTTTTTTGGGAATGGAAACAAGAAGGGATTATAAACGAATTTGATGATTTTGAAGAAGCAACAAAATCTTGGATATCAATTTACGCTCTTTAAGAAAGGTTTATTATGACTGATTTTGCTACTGCATATGCTCTATGGGAACAAGAGCAGTATAAAGTATATGAACAAAAAAGCGAAGGCAATTACTATGACGATGAGGACGAAGATTACTGGAATGAAAGATTTGATTTATGGCGAGAAAGACAGGCAGAAAATGACGGTCTTTGATGAAATTATGGAAGCATATCAAAACTTTGATATTGTTTCTAGTGCGTATATAGAGAAGTTAAAAGAGGAGTTTAATTATGAAAACAATGTTAAAAAGAATGTTTACTAAAGATGAAATTGCATCTTATTTAGAACTTTTATGCAAAAAAGATGAAAACAATACAAAGTTTTTAAAACAGATTATAAAAATAAATTCAAATAAATTGCTGGAAGCGCTAAAAGCACAAAACGCATAAAAAAAAGAGCTGTTTAAAGCTCAATTAATTTACTAATAATTTAAGGATATCAGATATGAATTTAAAAATCAAGAATTATAAAGAGGGTATGAAAATAACCGAACCCTGCATAATTAGGGGAATGCCATCAGAAATTTACCATAAATATCCTGCATTATCAAATTCAGGTTTAAAAACCTTAATTAAATGTCCGGCAAAATATTATTATAAATACTTGTCAGGCGAATATGAACCAAAAGAAAAGCCACATTTTAAAATCGGAAAAGCCGCACATAAATATATTTTAGAAGGCAAAGAAGAATTTGAAAAAGAATACTGGCATAATCCTTATTCAGAATTAAAAAAAGATGAGTTAATTGAACTTATACAATCGTTTTATGATGGCAATTTAAAAGGTCTATTGGTTTCTGATTTAATGGAAATTTTATTAAACCATGCAGGAATAGAGCCAAAAGCAATTCACTTGAATAAATCAGAACTCAATCAAGTTATTTGTATGTCAAGAGCAATCAAAAGCGATTTAAAGGCAAATAACGCATTATCTAAAAAGGGTGAATCGGAGTTATCAATCTTTTGGCAAGATGAAAAAACAGGAGTTTGGCTAAAATGCCGTCCTGATTACTTACCTTACGATTGTATAAATGTTCCGGATTATAAGACAGCAGATAGTGCCGACCCTGAAACATTCTTTAATAGCTTTATAAAATACGGCTATCACGTGCAAGCTGCAATGTACCGTATGGGAATTAAAGCCATTACAGGAATTGACGTTAAAAACTTCTTTTTTATTGTTCAAGAAAAAGAGCCGCCCTATGTAACGCAAATATTTAACCCTGATGTTGATGATTTAATTACTTGGGGCGAAAAGGCGATTTATTCAGGGATTGAAAAATATCTTGAATGCAAAGAGAGGGGCATTTGGGCAGGATATTCCGAAAGAATTATTGAATTAAGAATTGAGCCAAGCCCTGAAGAAGTCATAGGAAATTATGACAAAGAAAACGGCATAATCTATGCCCCAAAATGGATTGACAATGAACTTATGAAATATGAGGCATAATTATGGAAAAAGCGGATTTAAAAGAAATTGAAACAAAATTAAAAGCTCCATTTCGCCCTGATGAGATTGAATTTAGAATAACGGCAACTGCTAACGGTAAAGGGCTTGCCGTTGCCTATATTCAAAATAGAGCCATACAAAACAGACTTGATGAAGTCTTAGGCTTTACTAATTGGAAAAATGAATTTTCGGTTATTGATAAAGGCAAGATTTGCGGTTTAAGTTTGCGTATTAATGACGAATGGATTACCAAGTATGACGGCGCAAGCGATACAAATATTGCGGCTACTAAAGGCGGTATATCGGATTCTATGAAGCGTGCCGCCGTTCAATGGGGTATAGGAAGATATTTATACAAATTACCCGCTCAATGGGTTAAGGTAGATGGAAACAAAAAGATTTTAGAACGTCCGAAATTACCGAATTGGGCTTTGCCTGATGGTCTTAAACAGAAACAACCCGATTTTAAAGAAATCAATAAAGGGGCTGAAATCAAGCCACAAAAAAACAAACTTTCAGAAGATATTGAAAGTTGTATAAATGCTTTCGAAAAAATAGGAGTTTCAAAAGTCGAACTTGAAACCTATTTATATTTAGAAGCAGATTCATTCACACCGAAAGATTTAGATACTTTAAGGAATGTCTATATGCAAATTAAAAACGGTAAGAAAAAAGAAGATTTTTTTGCACCTATTAAACCAAAAAGAAAAGGACAACAAACATTAGAACTTGAAAAAGATTTAGGAGGAATTTAATATGGCAGAATTTGCGAAAGGAATTAAAGTTAATACTTTCCACGGCGATTATGGCGATATTATCAATGTCGGGATTAATGTTAACGAGATTAAAGATAATCCCGTAAATGAAAAAGGGTTTGTTAATATCTCAATCAAAAAAGCAAAATCCGGCGATTGGTATCAACAATTAAACGAGTATAAAAAAGGGTAGAAATATGAAACACAGATATACTGTAAATGTTGATATGGGAGAAAACACGGGAGCTAGATTTATTTTTTATCAACAATTTGAATTGATGAATTTTATAAAAACTTGTCTAGAAACGGATATTGAAAGAGATTTACAAATAGAAATGAGATTAGAAAAAGATGCCTAAAAGATTTTCAGATAGTGAAATATGGACTAAAGATTGGTTTTTAGATTTATCTATCAAACAAAAATTATTATTAAAATTTTTGTTTGATAACTGCGACTGTGCAGGAATCTATGAAATTTCATACAGAACTTTAAAAAATTGTTTTAATGAAGAAATAACCAAAGAAGATTTTAAAGGTTTAAAGCAAGTAAAATTTATTGATGAAAATACAATTTTTATAGAAGATTTTATAAAATTTCAATACAACACAGAGATAAAAGATTTAAATTCAAAATATTCAGTTCATAAAGGCATTATTAGAAAACTCAATAAATACAATATTTTTGAAAGGGTTACCCAAGGGTTAGATAACTCTACATTAGAAGAGTTACAAGTTAAGGTTATGGTTAAGGATAAAGATAAGGTTAATATATCCTCTAGTGAATTAAAAGAAGAAAAAGAAAATAAAAAAGAAAAAGAAGAAAACCTTTCCCTTGAAAATTGGTATGGATTCTACAAAAATGTACACTTAACCTCTAATCAGTACGGCAGATTACTCTCTGAAATTGCCAATCAATCAGCTTTAGATGAGATTATTGAGGATTTGTCATCGAATATTGCGCAAAAAAAGGAAAAATCACCACCTTATGATGAGAAATTTCCCGATATGCACTTTGCAACATTGAAAGCATATTGGAAGTATCGGAAACTAAACGGATTTAAAAAACCGATTCCAAAAGAGGACAAAGCCAAAGTATTTAAAGAAGAACTCGACAAATTGACTGAACACTTTAGACAAAAGGAGTTAAACAGTGGATAAAATCGATTTTATAAGGCGGATAATTGACCTGTACCCGCACGCAATAAAAGACTATGAAGCTCAATTTGATACCTACAATAGGGCATTGAAAAACAACGTATATGTTGACTATGAAAAACTTTACGACATATTCTGTCAAGAATATCAAGATAGTTTTCCACCGCCGTCAGGGTTGCTTAATGAGTGGGCAAAAAGATGTACAAAACAAGAAACAAAACCAGCTTCAAAATGGATTCAAGTCCGCATCTACAATCCAATCTACAAGTGCGAACAATCGACGGATTGTTTCCCTGCAGGAACAACAGAACAGGCGATTTTGAATACTTACAAAAAAATGTTTGGCGGCGACGGATGGAGAATATTAGAGGTTTTTTAATGCAAGATATACACTATGCCTGCAACAATACGCAGATTTGCACAAAGCGGATACAACCGGATGCAAATTGCAAAAAAGAGGGTTGTAAATTCTGCATAGAAACAGAAATCCACATTGCAGATAAAAAGGATAGAACAAGTTTAGAATGGAGTTAGCGAATGTTTAAAACGGCTACGGAGATTGCTAATTTTACAGGGTTAAGTTTTGCAACAATGAACTTGATTCTTTGCAGGGCGGAGTTTAATAAATTCAAACATGGTAGAAAATACCATATTACACTTGACTTTGTAGAAGAAATGCACAAGTTATTCCAATTCAGAAAAATAGATCAAAAAAGCACAGAAGAAAAATACAGATTGGCACAAGCTAAATTGATGCAGTGGAAAAGGTATATAGAAGGTAGGAAGTATGAATAATTTTGATGAATTAATAGAAATGTGTGAAAAAGAGCTTGAAGAATGTAATAGTTGCAATGGTGAACCTGAATATGACTGTGTGGATTGTACACAAGGTGGAAAAGCTATTTTTGCACACAAAGTATTAGAATGGCTTGAACAGGAAAGTGAGGAAGAATGACAACCGAACTAGAAAAAGAATTTTTTGATACTTTTGGGATTGAAGCGATTTCAAAATGGCATAAATGTAAAGATTATAGTTGCGTATGTTGCGATGAATACGATAATTGCGCAAAAAGAGAATTTATTTACCCCGAAATCACAGATAGAGTGTTGTTGGAGTTGATATGTATATTTTCTCAACATTGTAACTTTGGCAGGTGGAATAAATATGCTATGCACTCCATAGACGATTTTAAATACATAATTTTAAGTCAATTAATTGCATATCAAAATAAAAGATATACATACGGTATCCAAGAGAAAATCCAACAATTATTTAAGGGGGGAGAATGAGCTATCTATCATCAAAAGGACAATTTAGTATAAATACATCAATCTTAAAAGATGTAAAAGTTAATAACGAATATAAAAATCTTGAATTTTATTTTATTGAAAATGAAAAACCTTGTATAATTATGCACTTTGAAAGATTAGAAGATGCATATACTTCATTAAACTTTTTTAAACAAAAGTTAATTCAAGCACAACTGGAGGAAGAATGAACGAAGAAAAAGAAATAATCATTGATGGGATTGATGTGGCAGGGTGCGAGTTTTTAAGATACTGCGTAATCCCTGAAAATGAGGGTTGTGAAATTGATGATAATTTATGTTGTGATGTTGGAAACTGCTATTTCAAGCAACTCGAACGCTCGCAGAAAGAAAATAAAGAATTAAAAGAAGAAAATGTAAAGTTATTGTTTGACAAAGGTACTCTTATTGAATTTTGCAATAAACTAACAAAAATAATTGATGAAAAAAAAGAAAATGAAGCGGAATTGTACGAAAAAAACGTACAATTGCAGGAAGAAAATGAGAAATTGAAAAAGAAAAATAAAGAACTTTTGAATCTTTCTAACAAGGGCGGTGCGTTATTAGTTGCAGAATCAACAAAAAATAAAAAATACAAACAAGCTCTTGAAGAAATAAAAGAAGATTTAAAACCTTTAGAAGATTACGATATTGTTAAAAATGTAATTTCAAAGATTAACAAAATTCTTGAAAAACGTTAATAACAAGTAAAATTTTTAATGAGAATCATCGTGAGTAAAATTCTCATGGTGATTTTTAAGTGAGATGAAGGGGGAAATATGAAAACAAATTACAAAGATGCAAACGGAAACACAATTAATTATGGCGATATTTTACGTTGGATTGATTTTCCTTGCCGCCAAGATGAAAATTATGTGTCAGAGCCGTATTTAATGATTGTTCCTTATAATAGCGATAGAGTTAAAAGAGATTGTATGATGTATATGTCGGCTATGGATGAATACACACCAATATCAAAGTGGCAGACAAAAGAAGATGAAAAAGATAATAAAATAAGCTGCGTTAAGATCTTTGTTGATAGAGAGGCGTACGAAGCCAATTTAAAATATTTTGATGAAGAATAAATGAAAACAGTTAGCCGCCAAAAATGACGAACTAACCGCTTAATTTTATTATACCAAATTTTGTAACAAATACAACAAACCCCGAAATCATGATTAATACATGAAATCGGGGTTTATTAAGAAATATTGTTAAAGAAAGGATATAAAAATGTCAAAAGTGATAAAATTTAAAACATCACCGGTTGATAGTTTGCCCGATGATTTAATGACATATAGCGAATTTGCGAAACGGCACGGATGCAGTTATCATCATATCCGCAATGTTGTTAATTTCTACGGGTTAGAGATTGAGGATTTTTTCGGAGTAAAGAAAATATCTGAAAAAGTTGGATGTTATTATTGCAAATTGTATAAAAGCGAAAAAAACAAAAGCCAAAAGCTGAAATTAAAAAGGGTTATGGGGGTGTAATGAAACAAAAATTTATAAAGTGGGTTATCCCAAAAAACGGCGCAATGCCTTATATATTGGTCGAACTTAGTCATAAGAACGAAAAAAAGATTATAAGAGTGGATTCATACAGGGTATGGCTGGAACACCGAAAAGAGCTACTCGATTTTGCAAAAGATAATTGGCAAGATTTAAGTCGGTTTGAAGAAAAGGTTATATAAATGGCAGGCATAAGCAAGAAACGGATTAAAACTAAAACAGGCGAAAAGGTTAAATATACAATAAGCTATTATGATGTTTTTGGCAAACAACACACAAGTGGATATTATGACACCATAAAAGAAGCGAAAAGGGATTTGTGGAAATTTGACGAGATTAAAACTGATTCAAAAAACATAACTTTCGGGCAGATTTTCAAGCTCTTTTTAGATAAAGCAAAGATAAAATATGCTCTATCGACTTATGATACTTATAATATCTATTACAATAAATATTTAAAGCAATTAGACGGCATAAAATACGATAGCATTAATTCTATTGCAATTCAGGGCTTTTTCTATGACCTTGAAAAAAACTCAACTCCGCACGTTGGAATGCACTGTTTGAAACTTGCAAGGGCTTCAACGAATTACGCAATCAAGCATAAACTTATTGAAAAAAATATTTTTAACGAGGTTGAAAAACCGAAACCGCCAAAAGCGGATATAAACCACTTGACGATTGAGGAGCTTAAAAATGTTCTTGAAATGTGTAAAAAATGTTATCGGGAATATTACCCTTTATTGTTTACGTTTATCGGAACAGGCGCAAGAAAGGGCGAAATATTGGCTCTTGAAAAGACGGATTTCAACTATGAACAGGGTTATATTGAAATTACAAAGCAATTCACCCAAGCGAGACTGGTCTATAAAACAAAAACGGAATCGTCAAACCGCAAAATCTTTTTATTTGACGAATTAAAAGAGGTTTTAAAAGAGCATATAAAAACCTTGAAACCCGATAACCCGTTATTATTTCCAAGTAAAGCAGGGACGTATTTAAGAGGGGAAAACTTCCGCAAACGATGTTTTTATAAAATCTTAAAATTATGCGGAATAAATAAACGTGTAAGGCTTCACGATTTAAGAGGCTCATATATTGATATGGTTTTATCGAGCGGTTTAAGTGTTAAGTTTGCACAGAATCAAGTCGGACACGCACGAACAGAAACAACATTAAATGTTTATGCAAGAAACAATCAAGATATGATAACCGCCGCAACCAGTCGGCTAAATAGTTTGTTTGAAAAATATGAGCAAAATATGAGCAAAAAAGAAAATAAAGGTAAAAGTAAAATTATTGTATTCCCTTTAAACCGTTGTGAGAGTAGGCAATAAAAATTTCGGAACGACAGGATTTGAACCTG
>Ga0265298_10001339_pt1 | contig 36399 bp, 26 predicted proteins | sample AusTroGonzalo_MG_3_FD_193486 | JGI IMG/M metagenome (GOLD analysis project Ga0265298, IMG submission 193486) | Bovine rumen microbial communities from tropical cattle in Woodstock, Queensland, Australia - Gonzalo_01 | ecosystem: Host-associated > Mammals > Digestive system > Stomach > Rumen ...
GTCAGGCAGCAGCTTGCGGTACTGGAAACCGTCGTCAAGCAGGATGATCTCGGGACGCTGCGCTTCCGGCAGGGCCAGGAGTTGCTCTACGCCATGGTTGCGGTTCTTGTCGACCGCCACCAGCACATCTGGAAACTTACGCTTGATCTGCAGCGGCTCATCGCCTGCGAGCGTGGCCGAATCAGTGGCTTTAATCAACTGGAAACCCCGGCTCCTGCGCTTGTAGCCCCGCGAGAGCACCGCCACGCGCCGGTCTTTCCGCAGCAGGGCGCAAAGATATTCCGTCATCGGGGTCTTGCCCGTTCCGCCCACCGTGAGGTTGCCCACGGACACCACCGGCACCGCATGCTTCATGGCTTTGCAGCGCCCATGGTCATAAGCGGCATGGCGCAGCTTAAGGACCAGCCAGTACGGGAAAAGGACTATACGGCTCAGGATCATCCCCAGACCTCCGCAATTTTGTCGAGTGTCGCGTAAAGCTCCGCCGGATCAGTGGATGTCACCAGCTTCAGGCGCGTCTCCTTGAAGTTCTCGAGCCCTTTAAAATAGCAGCTCAGGTGGCGGCGCATCTCGAAAATACCTCTTCGCTCATCTTTGAGCTCAAGGGATTTAGCCAGGTGTCGCTTGGCCAGGTCCACGCGTTCGCGTACGCTCATGGGCGGCAGTAGTTCGCCCGTGGCCAGGTAATGCTTCACCTCCCGGAAGATCCAGGGGTGGCCGAAGCTGGCCCGGCCGATCATGATGCCGTCGACGCCGTAGCGGTCGAAGGCTTCCTTTGCGCCTTCGGGCGTGGTGATGTCGCCGTTGCCAATGATGGGTATGTGCATGCGCGGGTTGCGCTTCACCTCCCCGATCAGGGTCCAGTCGGCGCTGCCTTTGTAGAGTTGGGCGCGAGTACGCCCATGGATCGTGAGGGCGGCGATGCCGGCGTCCTGCAGGCGTTCGGCCAGCTCCACGATGATCTTGCTGTCCTCGTCCCAGCCCAGACGGGTCTTGACGGTCACGGGGAGTTTCACAGCCTCTACCACCCTGCGCGTGATCTCGACCATCTGGTCGGGAAAGCGCATCATGCCACTGCCGGCACCCCGGCGGGCGATTTTGTTGACAGGGCAGCCGAAATTGATGTCGATCAAGTCGGGCCGGGCCTCCTCGGCGCGGATGGCGGCTTCCACCATCGCATCGGGAATGTGGCCGTAGATTTGGATGCCGATGGGGCGCTCCCCATCGCTGACCTGCATCTTGGCAATGGTCTTGGCGGCGTCACGGATCAGCCCGTCCGACGAGATGAACTCCGTGTACATCATGTCGGCGCCGTACTGCTTGCAGATGTAGCGGAACGAGGCGTCGGTGACGTCTTCCATCGGCGCCAGCAGCACCGGCCGCTCTCCCAGGTCTATGTTTCCGATTTTCACGCCGCAAAGATAATAAAAAAGGGTTGCTCTCGCGAGCAACCCTTTTGAATGGATGAAATCCTACCAACCGGGGTTCTGGCCGATGGCGGGGTTCAGGTCGATCTGACCCGACGGGATCGGAGCCAGGTACTGCTTGGCGCTGTACTGACGGCCGGTCTTGCCGTTGAGGGTGATGATGTAGCCATTGGCATCCAGCGTCATCTTGCTGTGCTCGAAGTCGCCCAGCCATGCACCACGGCACTGGTCCGGATACTTGGTCTGGTCGAGTTTGTCGAGCTGGTGCCAACGGATCATGCACCAGTAGCGGTCGTTGTTGTCGAACATCAGTTCCACGCGGCGCTCGCGGCGAACCTCCCAGATCAGGTTGCTGACACCCATGTTGTTCTTCGGGTCAGCAGCCGGGGAAGAAGTCAGGTGCGGCATGCCCACGCGGTCGCGCAGCATGTTCACAGCGTTGACGGCACCAGCGTTGTCACCGGTCTCGGCGCAAGCTTCAGCATAGTTGAGGATCACGTTGCCCAGCCAGAAGATCGGAGCGTCGGTCTCGGCACCGCCGATGGAGTTACGCAGCGTAGCGTTGGTGAAGGCAGGGTTATCGAATTTCTGCACACCATAACCGGTGGAGGAGGTAGCTTCGGCACCGAGGCCATAGCGTTTGTAACCAACACCCGGATAGAGGAGCACATCGTCGATCTGCATGCCCAGACGAGGGTCGCGGACGGCCAGGACTTCGCTGATGTCGATGTTCCACTGGCGATCGTCGGCGTACGGGTTCTTGCCACCGATCCAAGGCTCGACACGACCGTGGTCGTTCTTGTTGAGTTTGGTGTTGGCGAGGCAGTTGCCGTCGAGGAACAGATAGGAATCAAAAGCGTCCTTGGTCATACCGTTGGTCTGGGTAGAACCGCAGGTGTAGTCGATGGTACTGTGCGAGAGCACGCCCTGGACATACTTCTTGTACATGATCATCTCCTTGGTAGCGGCGGAGTTGGCCAGGTCGAAGGAGTTGTAGACAGCCTTGTAGTCAGAACTCAGTGCGTAGTTGCTGTTGTTCATGATCGCCTGCGAAGCGGTCTTGCACTCGCCAAGGAATCTCGTGGCGCGGCTTTCGTCAGCGGCTTTCTGGCCGTCGGCGGCGCTGCGGTACTTGCAGAAGGTACCTTCATAGAGGCAGATCTCCGACTTGATAGCCTGGGCCACGGCGTTGTTGTAAGCCGTACGGGAGTTCGCGTTGTAGCTGATGTTGGCCACGGCGAAGTTCAGGTCTTCCAGGACCTTGTCCATGATGCCGTCACGATCCTGACGGGGACCGAAGAGGATGTCTTCGTCGGTCACGTCGAGGGCGTGGTCCACCCAGTAGCAGTCACCGAAGGTGCGGACGAGGCAGTAGTGCTGCCAAGCGCGATACAGGCGGGCGATACCCTCCCAGTTGGCTTTGGCGGCGGCGCTCATCGACTCGATGCCCGGAAGGGCCTCAAGCAGGATGTTGGCGCGGCGGATTTCCGTATAGCAGGAGTTCCAGGTGCTGTTGGTTGCGCTGACGGAAGTGAAATTCCATTCGGTGTAACCGGTCGGCGTCTGGTTGTCGCTCAGCGTCGGGAAGTAGAAGGAACCATACGAACCGCTGTTGCCGTAACCCGACCACTCGTTATAGAAGTAGTTGGCATACAGCTCCACGTTCGTTTCGCTGGTGAAGTAATTGGATTTCGTGAAGGAGGTATAAGGGTCTCCGTTCAGAATCTCCTTGACGCAGGAAGTGAGCGTAAGGCTCAGAAGGACTGCAGAAAGTATGATGGTGATTTTTTTCATATTCGTAGACCTTTAATTAGAAAGTGATCTGCAGACCGCAGGAATACGTACGATAGATAGGCTCGGTACGGCCCCAGACACCATTGGCATACGAACCGACACCGGTGTTGATTTCAGGGTCGATGCCGGTGCCCTTGTTGTTGTTGATGATGTCAACCAGGTTGTTGGCTGCCACATAGACGCGGACCTTGTCGATCTTGATCTTGTTGGTCAGCTTGTGCGGGAGGGTATAGCCGATAGTCACGTTCTTCAGACGCAGGTAGGCCATGTTGACCAGGTACTTCGTCTGCGGATAGAAATTGTAGCGACCACCGCTGACGATACTCGAGGAAATCGTACCCTGGCCGGCACCGCCGCCGAAGAGGGCGGGATACTTGGCGTTCTGGTCGATGTTCTCGGTAGCGACCTGCTGAGCGGTCACATAGCTCATCTGGTTGGTGTAGATACCGTCGACGCCACGCATGAACGGCATCACGAAGGAAGACTGGGTCCACATGTCACGCTTGCCGACGCCCTGGAAATACAGGTCGAGGTCGAAGCCGTTCCAGTTGCCACCCAGACGGAAGGAATACTGGTAGCGCGGCGTGCTATTACCGATCTTGATGAGGTCACCGTGATCTTCCGGCGTACCTTTACCCCAGTCGATCACACCGTCACCGTTCTGGTCCACGAACTTGATGTCGCCAGGGCCATATTTGAACTTGCCGGATTCCAGTTTGGACTGGGAAGGCGAAGCAGCCACATCGGCGGCGGAGGTGAAGTAACGATCGGTCTGGAAGCCCCAGATCTCACCATATTCCTTGCCGGTGTAATTGCTGTTGATCAGGTTGTTGCTGTCCCATTCCGTGACTTTGGTCTTATAGTCGGAGAGGTTGGCATTGGCGTAGACGTTGACGGGACCGAAGGTGTGGTGCCAGTCAATGTTGAGTTCCCAGCCGCGGGTGCGGAGCGAACCGGCATTCTCGTAAGCGGAAGAAGCGCCGAGGACAGAAGGCAGGGCCTTGCCCGGAGCGAGCATGCCGATGGTGTTGCGCTGGAACCAGTCGAAGGTCACGTTGAGGTCACCGTTCATGAAGCCGAGGTCGAGACCGATGTTGGTGGTGGCGATCTTCTCCCAGGTCAGGGACTCAGAGACCATCTTCGGCGTGCCGAAATAGTCATACTTGGAGTTGCCGCTACCCATCCAGTTCACACCGTTGGTGGTCTTGGACATGGTTTCGAGGTACATGTTCGAACCCACTTCCTGGTTACCGATCTCACCATAGGATGCACGGATCTTGGCGTTGTTGATGATGCCCTTGATCGGAGCCCAGAAGGCCTCTTCGGAGATGCGGTAGCCGATGGAACCGGACATGAACGTTGCCCACTGGTCTTTCGGCGGGAACTTCGAGGAACCGTCGCGACGGATGTTGAACTCAGCCAGGTACTTGCCAGCATAGTCATAGTTCACGCGGCCGAAGAAGCCGAGCGATCCCCAGTGGCTGTGGGTGTGGCTGTAGCTGTAGTCGGAGTCTGCGAGGGCGAGTTCCGGCATGTTGATATCCATCAGGTCGTGGCGCTCGTAGTACAGGTACTCGTACTCGGAGTTGTCGAGGTTGGCACCGGCCATCAGGTTGAGGTGATGGTTCTTGGCAAAGTCAAGCTTATAGTTGAAATAAGCGTTGGCCACGTGGTTGTAGTAGAAGTCACGGCTGGTTTCCATCCAGGTCGTGCTCGTGATGTTCGTGACCACCGGGTTGACGGACCAGGTGTTGAGGACGTAGGTCGGGAAGCCCGGGCCTTTGTAACGGACCACCTTGTTGGTGAAGGTGTAGTCGGCATTGAAGGACAGACCCTTCACAATGTCAATCTTCAGGAAGCCACCCAGACGGAGGTTCGAAGTCTTCGTGAAGCTCGGGGCGCCGGTCATGCGGGCGCCGATCAACGTACGGGCCTCATACTGCGTGCCGTCTTCTGCTTCATACCAGCCGTAAGGGCCGAAGAAGGAACCCCAGCGCCAGAGGTACTGGTAGGAGTTGGCACCACGGGTATACGGGTAGCTGTAGGTCTTGTCGGAGTAGTTGACACGGGCGCCGATCAGCAACCAGTTGGTAGCCTGGGTCGAGACGTTGACCGTAGCATTGAATCTTCTCACCTTGTCAGGATTGAAGTTGGCAAGGCTCTGGTCCTGGCTGTAGCCGGCAGACATGTAGTAGTTGGTCTTGCCGGAAGTACCCTGGACAGAGAGGGTGTGGTTCATCGACGGGGCCGCCTTGTTGAAGTAGATGTTCTTCACATCCCAGTCAGCATAGTAGCCGAGTTCGTCGTAGTCGTCACCGAAGACCATCTTGCGATAAGGAGCCTTCTTGCCGTGACGCTGCTGCCAGCGGGTGGCCATTTCGATGAAATGGTCGCTGTCGAGGTACATACCGAAGAGCTCGGAAGCGTCACCGGCACGATTGTTAGCCTCAGTCATGGCAGTCACCTGTTCGATCACGGTCGGATAGTCAGGCAGGTCGGTAGCCTGGCTCCAGCCGAAGTTGTCGGTGTAGCTCACCTGCACGCGGTCAGAGGTCTGCGCGCTCTTGGTGGTGATCAGCACCACACCAAAAGCAGCACGCGTACCGTAGATCGAGGTGGAGGCGGCGTCCTTCAGGACGGAGATCGTTGCGATGTCCTGCGGGTTGAGGTACGACAGGTTGTCGATAGGAACACCGTCGACCACATAGAGCGGGGTGGAGGTACCGCTGTTGGAGAGGGTACCGATACCACGGATCACAATCTCAGGTTCGGCATTGATATCACCGTTGACGTTCAGGACGGTCAGGCCCGGGACAGCACCCTGGAGGGCTTTGCCCACGCTGGTCGTCGACTTGCTTTCGAGGGTCTTCGCCACGTCGACGGTCGAGACGGCGCCGGTCAGGTTGGCGCGGCGCTGCGTGCCATAACCCACGACGACGGTCTCATCAAGGAATTCGGCGTCATCGGCCAGGATGATGTCGATCACTCTGCGGCCGGCTACGGCGACCTCCTGGGTCTTGTAACCGATGCAGGTAAACTGAAGCGTGCCGTTGGCGGGTACATTGATGGAATAGGCTCCGTCGACATTCGTCGAAGTACCGGAGGTCGTCCCAACAACAACCACGTAGGCACCTATGATCGGCTCGTTGTTCTTATCGACCACCTTACCGGTGACGGTAATGTTCTGAGCCAGCATCGATCCTGCTGAGAGGACCAGTGCGCACATAACCGCAAGGATGCGGCCAAGTTTTTTGGATACGAACATAGATGAGATTTTAGGTTATAAATAAGGTATAGTTGTTCTCATTTTCCAAAATTCTGACAAAGATACTTAATTCCTTTCAAATTTGTTCATAAATTGTTGAAAATGTATAAAAATATCGTCGCGCCCTGAGAAATCCTGTGGGATGCCGGAACAATCCCGGCATGACGAAGAATGCAAGCCCCTGACAAAGAGAGTCGTCCGTAAGGGCGGCTCTCTTTGTAGTTAGCGTTTCAGGCTTGTCTTGATGCTGAGCGGAACGCCGTCTTTCGTGAAGCCTTCGAGGATGACAGTGCAATCGGCTTTGTGGTCGGAGGTATAGAAGTCGAAGACGGTGGGGCCGGCGGGATCGGCGATCAGGGTCGGGTTCCAGTAAAGGGTGGGGCGAACCAGGTTGGGCAGGACACGGCGCAGCATAGGATCCTCGTAGCGCGGACTGTAAAAATGCATGGGCTGCTGCCATCCCAGGGGCTTGCCGCTGGACACATTGACAGCATTGTCGTGCGTATACATCTTCGTCTTGAGGAGGATGACGCTGCGCGGGGCCATGACATCGTCCATGTCTGTGTTGAAACGCGCGGCGTCGGCGCCCGTCAAATAGGCGAAACCGGTCAGGTCGGAGACATTGAGGCCTTCAATCTCTTCGCACGAGGAGCGCATGCCGTCGCGGTAGACGATGATTTCTTCCCAGCCGCTGGAAATGCTCATCCGGGAGGAAACCTTCGAGGTCCGGCAAAGGATCGGACGGTAGGTGACGGGAACGTCACCCGTCGTATCAACGGAATAGCCGAAGCGGAGAGGCGGGCAGGTGGACACGATATAGGTATGGACGTCCAGCGCCTCATAGGGCTCCAGGTCACGTTCGGAGCGATACTGCCCGGGCTTGAACTCATAGTCAGGCAGCGGAGAGATGTTCTCCTGGCGCGGAGAAGCCATGCCGGTCACATAGGAAGGATGGAGCGAATAGACAATCTCGCCGCCCGCATTGTAATAGTCCTTCAGGACATCATATTTGTATTCCTGTGAATAGGACGGCTTATCGAGATAGGCGGGATAATGATGGAAGCGGGCGAAGATGTCGTCGTCGAGATAAGGCGTAAAGCGGCGGGTATTGCCACCGATGCTCTCAGCGCTGACCAGGAACTGCGTCCCTTCGGGGAAATCGATGCCGTTGAGCACGAAATAGCCGGTCGTGTCGAGCTGTCCGATGGCCGAAAAGCCGATGGAAGGCGCGACGAAGGAGACCATCGAGCGGCGGGCGGTCCGGAAGGCACCGCGTACAACCCCGCTCAGGGACTGCGTGTATTCTTTTCCGAAGCGCGGCATTTCGGTCATGCCGTGCAGGATATCCGGGAGTTCATAATATGTCCAGCCGTGGGTCAGCATCACGGCGTCCATGTCAGCGATACGCTCGGCCAGCGGACGCTGCGCATCGAAGAGGCGCTGCGACTCCTCCACGAAAGAGGGGAGCTCGCTGCCCAGGTACCACCACGACACAAGGTCGTAGCCCTGGCCGCTGTAGGGGGCATAGCCGTTGTCTGTCACCGCCACCGACCAGTCGCCTTCCGGCAGGTCGACCATTGCCGTGACTTTCTCGCGGGGACCGTATTCGGGCTTGTCGAGCGTCAGCGTAGCCGTTGTCTCGTCAGGAAAGACGAAGAAAGCACGCTGGGCATAGACCGTGCCGCTGTCATCGACCAGCGCGAGGTTATTGATGCCGGGTGCCAGCAGCGCATAAGGAATACGGAGGCGCCGGGCCTGCTCGGTATAGGGCAGCCGCATGTAGATGCCGTCCCGGTCGTGAACGACAACAAAAGTCGAATCGGGCAGGACCAGGCCCTGATCGAAGAGAGCCGCTTCAATGCTGTCGTCCCGCACGGTCATACGGATGGCGACACCGGCCTGCACCGGCAGGGGCAATTCGGCTTCTCCCACCATGAGGTCGCCGTCATCGTAGCGGGCATAGAGTTTTTTGGGCGGCACTTCCAGCTGGAGCAGCGCACGGCCGATGCCGTGGCGATCGGTCTCGAAACGGCCCACCGGCTGGTCATCGGCGAAGATCTCGCCGCTGAGCGCGATGCCGTGTCCGTCGGGATCCACGGCCCGGACGCCCAACACGGACTGCTGCCCATAGAGCCAGCGTCCGCTCTCCGGCAGGAACTGCAGATCGAGCGAAGCCTTTTGGCCTCGCTCCTTGTCAAAGGGGTTACGCATGCCCACGTCGTGGTATTTATAGTCGTCCTTGACCTTGTCACGGACGAGCGTTTCCACGAAATCGTCTTTCATGGGGTTGCGCAGTTCCAGGTCCTTGTGGAACATATACTCCGGCTCGCGGTTGAGCATCCAGTAAGAATAGGCGCGCAACGTGGCGATGCCAGTGTTGAGGTTGTCGGGAATGGCGAGCCAGCCGGAAAAGACTCCGTCCCGCCGTTTGACTTTTACGCGTACGCGCACCTGCTCCGTTTCCTCATTGCGGCCCAGCATGACATTTTTCTGGACCATGGTGGACAGCAATTCCACGTAGATGTAGTTACCCACCGGAAACTCCGCGGTGCGGGCTGCGTTCTCCAGATAGCCTTTGAACCACACGGTGTCGCCCACGCGGTAAACCTCACGGTCGGTCTGGAGATAGAGTTTTTCGGGTGAAAGCAACTGCGCATACCCGGCAAAGCGATCCCCGCTCTGCTGGCCATAAGCCGGCAGAGCGAGAATCAGCAATAAGCCGAAGATCAGCGAGGCTTTCTTCAAGGCTTAGATAGGGTGCGTCCGCTTGTTATAGTCCGAACCGATCACCGGGGTCACGGGACCCGTGAAACGGCGCGTCGTGCCGCTGGCGGGATTGAAGATGACGTCGGCCACGTTGTCGCCGTTGCGCATGGAGATCTTATAAGTCCCCCGCCACATACGGCCAGAAACGACCATCGTGATCTTCACGTTCCCCTTCTTGTCAACATTGACATCGTAGGAACTGATCTCGGCGACATTGTCGTACTTGTTGTCGGTAACACAGTGCCCCTGTCCAAAGGCCTGCTCTCCTTCTACGGAGAGGAAAACGTTGTTATCGATGTTGCTCACGGCTTCGCCGTCCGCGGTCATATATTCCGACGGGATGACGACGAAAGTCTTGGCATTGATCGACTCGAGCGCAGCCTCATAGCGGACCTTCGCCGCCGCGGCCTTCTCCTCTTTGGTCATTTTCTGGCCAAAGAGGGGAAGAGCGCAGAGCGCAAAGGCAACAATGAAAAGTATTCTCTTCATGTTACTGTACATTGTTGATCATCTGGGTGTAACCAGCTGACGGCGATCCGGTCATGCAGCCACGCAGCAGGTGCGTGTTGATACGGCCGATATACGCAGTCCAATAGTCGGTGGTCCGGGTAACGGTTGCGCCCGTTGCAGGATCGACGCAGCGGAAACGGAGCGTCTGGGAACCTGAAGAGTTGAAAACCGTCTTGTGGACAATGGCATCCACACGGGCGGTCTGCTCGCCGAAGCCGACGGGCTCGCCCAGGTTGTACCAGTCACCAGCGGTGTAGCTGGAACCAGAGTTGTTACTATACTGATACTGGAGCTTGCCAGCGTAAGGCACGCCCGGTTTCTCGAAGAACATGTTGATGAAACGGTACGAAACCACCGAATCAGTGTTGAAGGTGGCAGCCGTAGCACCCGACGTGTACTTCGGATACGGATACTCGTCGTCCAGGATGATCGGGTCGGCGGTCAAGTCGTAGACGATGACCATCTGCTTGCGTTCAGGCAGATTGACGGTGACATCGTAGACCAGTTTCGCATTGCCGTTGGCATCCGCGCCGCGGTAGAATTTGATGTTGGTCATGCCGGCCGGAGCCACATAGAAACCGTTCGGATAAGGAATGACAGCATTGACCGTCAGCTTCTGCGGCATGTCGATGCTGTTGTAGAGCTGTCCGTTCACGAAGACCGAGTCGATACGGTTGGTCGTGTTGTTGGTGATCGGCTCCGCATAGAAGATCTGGAACTGAGCCATACCCGTGACAGGATCCGATGCGTTGAACTCAATCTCGTGTTTCTCGCAACCCACCAGCAGCAGGGCGAAAACAGCGATGAGCAAATATTTGATATTCTTCATAATCTTCTGGTGTTTGATCATTACAAAGAGGCAGGATAGTCACCCGGATAGGCGAACCAAGGAATCGAGCACTGGTAGTTCTTGGCATTACCCGCAATCGGCGTGAGGGCCTTCAGGGAGTTCAGGTTCCACATGTACTCGGAGTTGTAGCGAGGACGGACGCGGTAGCAAGGCGAACCTTCGTTGTCCACGTTGTAGGCGCCGCGGCGGTTCTCCACCGGAGCGGGAGCCAGGTAGAAGCCTTTGTAAACCTTCGTAGGATCGGTATCCCACTTCTGGTTCACGAGACCCTGCTCCCAGCCGTTACCCTTGGTCGGATATTCGCCGGTGTACTGGATGTCATAGTGATACTTGCGGAGGTCGGTCCAGGCTTCGAGGGCGCCCCAAGGCCAGAGAGCGACATACTTCTGCATCATGATGTGGGAAAGCGTCAGGTCGTTGGCGGTCATGCCGTTCACATACGGACCTGCCAGGTATTCGTTGGCCATTTCATTGTAGACGGCCTTGGTGATCAGGCTGCCGCCCGGAAGGCCACCGCCCACCACCTGTCCTTCGCCCGGCTTGCCGGGATTCAGGTAGCTGCCGGTGAATTCCATATCGAGGGCCACACCCTGCTTGAAGGCAGCCAGCGCTTCGGCTTTGTTGCCCATCTTCCAGTAGGTCTCGGCTACCTCGAACATGATCTCGGAAGCGGTAAGGATGATATACGGAGCGTCGTCACGGAAGAGCCAACGACCGGAACCTTCCACGGCTACGCTCGGCGTTGCGTTGCGGAAACCGTAGATGTTCGGAGCGGTACCCATAGGGCCCGTCGTGCCAGTGAAGCCGGAACCGTAGTAGATCCAGTCCTTGATGGCTTCCTTGTCGCTCATGTGGTCGTAGTACTGACCGTCCTTGGTGCTGAGCTTGGCAGCGACGCGGGGATCGTAGTGACCGGCGGCCTTCGTGGTGTCGCAGATGATCTGCTTGGGATTCAGCTCCCAGTTGGAACGGTCGGTCGGATTCTCGGCATCCACCTTGTCACCGGTAGCCTCGTCATACTGCGGGACGGTACCCGTCATGATCTGGACGATGAAGTCGGACTGCCAGTAGATGTTGGTGAGGTTCTGGCGGGAAGTGCCCCAGAAGTTGTTGTAGGTGCTGAACTGGGCGTCCGCACCGCCGCCGATACGCTCCACGGTGAAGTTGTCGGCATTGGTGTTGATGGCCAGGGCGGCATGTTTGAGCAACTCGGGTGCATAGTCCGAAACGAAGTTCTTCTTGTTGGAGAGCGCAGCCAGGTCGGTGACGATCACCGAGTGGGCGAACTTCAGCCATTTGGCCTTGTCACCGTGATAGACGAGGTCACCTTTCTTGAGATAGTCGCCGTAAGCGGTTTCATCGTTCATCTCAAGATATTTGATGGCTTCCTCAGCCCATGCGCGCACCTGCGACATGATTTCCGGCTGGTAGTCGTAATCGTGGGAAAGACGGCCCGGTTCGTAGGCCTGCTTCATCGGCGCTTCGCCGTGGTATTTGGTCAGGCAGTCCCAGGAGAAGGCCTTGCAGGCGTAGCCGATACCGGCCATCGTCCAGGCTTCATTCTCGATCGACTGGTTGATCAGGTTTTCAAGGTTCATGCCCTGGAGCCAGTAGGTCATACGCCACATTTCTCCGCCGGCATCAGAAGCCGTGCTGTAGTAGTTGCTGGCGAAAGTCGTATAACTGCTCGTACCCATCATCTGGGAAAGCGGGCCGAGGGCGCGGATGTCCCAATAGAAGCCCTGGTAGGCGGAGAGGATACCCGGCAGATAGAGGCCGGCGTCGACGGACTCCTGGTCCGGCGCATCCACATTCCTGTTGACATCCAGGAACTTTTCACAACTTGTGAGCCCGATAACGAGCAGGACAAGCAAAAGGTATGATGTGATTTTCTTCATGGTCGTATCGTATTAGAAGGTCAGATTGCAGCCGAACGATATACCTCTCGGGCTCGGGATGCCCCAGACGTCGATACCCATACCACCGACACCACCCATGGCGGCGGAGTTGGAGTTACCCACGGCGTCGATACCGGAGTAGTTGGTCCAAGTGAAGAGGTCGGTACCTCTGACGTAGAAATTGGCGGCCGAGACGAACTTGCGGGTCGCCTTCTGAAGCCACTTCTGCGGAACATTGTAGGAGAGACGGACTTCGGAGAGACGGACGAAATGGACGTCTTTCTCCAGCCAGTTCTCGTTGTTGCCGACGTACGTCGTGTTCGAATAGTAGACAGGGTCGACGGCGATGGTGTTGATCGTCGGGTTGTCGGAGTTCTCCTTGCCGTCCTGGATTACACCCTGGATCACGAACGGAGCTCTTTCACGCATCTCGACGGACTCCCAGGAAGAACCGGTCGTCATCATATCTCGTTTGGTACCGTTGACGACGGTAGCACCGAAGCGGCCCGAGAACAGGGCGGACAGGCGGATGCCCTTCCAGGACAGATAGGTCGGGACACCGAAGGTCAGCTTCGGCTGACGGTCGCCCATGATCGTCCATTCCGTGCTGAGGATCGGGTTACCGGTTGCACCGTTGATCAGGAGGTCACCCTTGTCGTTGCGGAGGAAACCGATACCGGTCATGGTCGTGATCGGATGGCCCACGGAGATACCGTTGCGGAGGTTGCCGGACAGCCAGGTGTATGCGTTGTAGTACTCGGACACGTTGTCAGGAAGTTCGGTCACCATCGAGGTGCTGTGGTCCATGTTCAGACCGAGGTTCCAGCGGAGGCCGTTGGCCAGGCGAAGGATATCGCCGTCGATGTGGAATTCCCAGCCCTGGGTGGTAAAGGTACCGACGTTCATGTCATTCAACACGAAACCAGTTGCATACGACAGACGGAAGTCCGTGATGTACTGGTTTTGGCACTTCGTCCAGAAGTAGGTGAAGTCGGCGTTGATGCGGTCGTTCGCGAAACGGCCTTCAAAACCGACCTCCCAAGAGGTTGTCATCTCCGGCTTCAGGGTCTCGTTAGGGCCCGTGTAGCCATAGCGGAAACCGCCACCGAGGTCACCCGTCGATTCGAGAGCGGGATAGATGGAGAGCGGGTTAGCATCCTTACCGACCTGGGCGATAGCGCCGCGGATCTTCAGGTAGGAGATGGCGTCCATATTCTTCATGAACGGAAGTTCGGTGGCCACGAAGGAACCCTCGATGGCCGGATAGAAGTAGTGGTTGTTGGCTTTCGGAAGGGTCGAAGACCAGTCGTTACGGGCACGGAGCGTCACGAATGCCATGTTGTTCCAGCCAAACTCAGCCTGGGCGGAGATAGCCTGGATGCGGCGCGTACGGGTCGAGGTACGGGACGTGATGGATGCCGGGTCGCAGTTCGAGATACTGTAGAAGTCGATGACCTGGAAGTGATCGCCATAAACTGCGAAGATGCTGGTCTTGTTCTCTTTCTGGTGGTAACCAGCCTGGATGGAGAAGGAGAACTTGCCCCACTCGTTGCTGTAGCCGGCCAGCACGTCGATGTTGTTATCGCGGTAGGTCGGTTTCGAGTAGTTGATGGAACCGTATCCGTAGGTGGCGCTGCTGCGGTCTGCGTAATACGGGTGGTTGTACACCTTATATTCACCAATGGAGAAGTCCATACCGTAGGTAGCGCGAATGAAGGTGTGCTTGGTCGGAGTGATGTTCACGTTGAAGGTACCGATGAAACGGTCCACGTCGTCGTGGTTGACGTTCTTGTAGAGGGAATACATCGGGTTCAACAGGTCGGTGTCGGTATAGAGGGAAGGAAGTTTCATCTTGCCTTCAGCATCCTCATAGATCGACATATCATCGTTCAACGGCCAGCGGGAAGCGCGGTACAGGACACCGTAGAGACCTTTGGCCACCTTGGTGTTACCCGTCTTCACATACTGCATGGAAGCGTCAAAGCTGAGCCACTTCGTGACTTCGGCCTTGCCGGACAGCGTCAGGTTGAGGCGCTGGTAGTCGGAGGTCTTCACGACACCGGTCTGGCCAGTGTAGGACGCACCTCCACGGACGGTCACCTTGTCGGTACCACCTTCCACGGAGAGGTTGTGCGTCTGGGAGAAACCGGTCTGGAGCAGCGCGGCGATGTTGTCGTACAGCTTCATGTCGCTCGGATAGAGACCACCGTAACGCGAAGTGTAGTAGTAGTTGGTCTTACCCATGGCACCGTTGGCGTATTTCGTCTGGATGTCAGGATAGCCGTACGCGTTGTCCCAGCGGAAGGAGTTGCTGTAAGTCACCTTGCCGCGGCCTGCGGAACCTTTCTTCGTGGTGATGATGATGGCACCGTTCGAAGCGTCCGAGCCGTAAAGGGCGGCAGCGGCGGCACCTTTCAGGATGGTCATCGATTCGATGTCCTCCGGGTTGATGTCGTTACCGCGGGACGAGAAGTCCATGCTGTACATGGAGACTGCGTCAGCGTAAGCGAAGTCGTGTCCACCGTCGAGGGTACGGTTGTTGATAGGCACACCGTCCACCACATACAGCGGCTGGTTGTTACCCGAGATGGAGGTCGCAGAACGCAGGATGATGGAGGTCGAAGCACCCGGCGAGCCACCCGTGGAGGTGACGGTCATACCGGCGACACGGCCCTGGAGAGCATTGACGAAGCTCTCACGACCGGCTTCGGCAATTTCTGAAGCTTTCACGTTCTGGACGGCGGAACCGACCGAACGCGCGACGCGCTTCATACCGAACTCGGCTGTCACCACAGCCTGGTCCAGTGTCAACTGCGAGTCCTGAAGGACAACGTTGATGAGGGCGCGCCCGTTCACGGGAACTTCCTGTTCCTTGTAGTTTAAACCTGTGAACCGCAGGGTAGCGTTGCGGGGCACGGAGATGGTGTACTGGCCATCTGCGTCGGTGGCCACACCATTGTTCGTACCCTTGACAATGACACCGGCGCCAATGACGGGTTCGCCATTGATGTCGGTCACTGTACCCTTCACGGTCACGTTCTGGGCGTAGGCAGATACCGCTACCAGCAGTACCGCAGTCGCCGCGAGCACAAATCTCTTGAGATTTGACAGTGTTTGAACGAACATAGGGTTAATTTTAGGTTAAAATTGTATAGGTTGTTTGTGTGTTGCTTTTCGTCCGAACATACAAATATAAAAACTTTTTCAACAATTGTTTTCTAAATGTGCAAAAAGTTTGAACAAACAGACAATAAATGCCGTCACTTCCTTGTTTTTTACTTCGAATTTCGTAAATTTACAGACTTGATTAAATCCTATTGTACTGAAATATGTTTAACAAATCTGTTTATATTTCCCGCAGGAAGCGCCTGATGGCGCAGATGAAGGACGGCATCGTCCTGCTGCTGGGCAACAGCGAGGCCAGCTGCAACTATCCAGACAACCAATACCAGTTCCGCCAGGACAGCTCGTTCCTCTATTTTTTCGGGCTCGACAAACCCAACCTGGCCGCCGTGCTTGACGTCGAATCGGGCGAAGAGATCATCTTCGGCAACGACGTGGACATCGACGACATCATCTGGATGGGTCCTCAGCCCATGATCGCCGACCAGGCTGCGGAAGTAGGCGTCGGCAAGACCGCTCCCTTCGCCAAGCTAGCCGACTGCCTGAAAGCCGCGCAGCAGCAAGGCCGCACCATCCATTTCCTGCCGCCCTACCGCAACCACAACAAGATTCTCCTGCATCAGCTGCTGGGCCTGCCCCTCACCGGCCTGAAGGAAGCTTCCAGCGTGGAGCTCATCAAGGCGGTGGTGGCACTGCGCCTGGTCAAGGAACCCTGCGAGATCGCCGAAATCGACAAAGCCTGCAACCTGGGCTACGCCATGCACCTGACAGCCATGAAGATGATGCGGCTGGGTATGGTTGAGCAGGAACTGGTGGGTGTCATGGAAGGCGTCTGCAAGAGCGGCGGTGTCATGACCTCGTTCCCGACCATTCTCTCACAGCACGGCGAGACGCTCCACAACCATTACCACGGCGCCGTCCTGACCGAAGGCAAGCTCTGCGTGATCGACGCCGGCGTTGAGATCGCCTCGCACTATTGCTCCGACAACACCCGTACCCTGCCCACGGGTGGCAAATTCACCCAGAAGCAAAAGGATGTCTACAATATCGTGCTGGCCGCCAACGACTATGCGCGCGAAGCCTCCCGACCGGGCGTGACTTACCGCGAGGTGCACCTGGGCGCTGCCAAGATCATCGTGCAGGGGCTCAAGAACCTCGGACTGGTGCACGGCGACGTCGACGAGATGGTGGCCGCCGGCGTACAGGGACTCTTCATGCCGCACGGCCTGGGACACAACATGGGCCTCGACGTGCACGACATGGAAGACCTGGGTGAAAACTACGTGGGTTACGATCCTGACCAGACCCGGGCCAAGCAGCTCGGTCTCGGCTCGCTCCGCATGGCCCGCCGCCTCGTTCCCGGCCATGTCATCACCGATGAGCCGGGCATCTACTTCATCCCCGCCCTCATCGAGAAATGGAAGAAGGAAGGCCACAACGCCCAGTTCGTCAACTTCGACAAGCTGGAAAGCTACTATGACTTCGGCGGCATCCGCCTCGAAGACGACCTGCTCATCACGGAGAAGGGTGCCCGTATCCTGGGTGCGCAGCGCCTCCCGATCACCGTGGAAGAAATTGAAAACACCATGTATACTGATTAATTATCCATATGAAAAAGATCCTCTTCACCCTCGCCACCCTGCTCCTCGTCATGGGAGCCGGCGCCCAGACCATCGGCCAGGCCGAACTTCAGGAGATCCGCGGCAGCTTTGTCAAGGATGCCTCCACGAAAGCCATCCAGAACGCCCTGACCCACGACCGCGACATCAAGTCGTTCACCTATAATCTTGAAAAGGACGGACAGATTGACCATTATTTCAAATACCGCTGCGACGTACGGGGCATCACCAACCAGCTGAGCTCCGGCCGCTGCTGGATGTTCACCTCCATGAACGTGCTCCGTCCGGGCGTCATGAAGAAGCTGGACCTGCGTGAGTTCGACTTCTCGCACAACTTCTGCTTCTTCTGGGACCAGTTCGAGAAAGCGAACCTCTTCCTGGAGAACGTGATCGCCACGACCGACCGCCCCATCACCGACCGTGACGTGGAATTCTTCTTCAAAGCACCCGTGGCCGACGGCGGCGTCTGGAACCTCTTCTGGGACGTGGCTGAGAAATACGGCGTGGTGCCGCAGAGCGTGATGCCGGAAACCGAGCACTCCAACAACACCGCCCAGATGCGCGGCGTTCTCAACGAGTTGCTCCGCACGGGTGGCTGGCACCTGCGTGAAATGGCCGCCTCCGGCGCCAAGAAGAAAGCCCTCGAAGCCAAAAAGATCGAGATCATGAAGGAAGTATACCGCGTGCTGGCGCTCTGCCTTGGCGAGCCCCCGACGGAATTCACCTGGCGCTACAAAGACAGCAAGGGCAACGTGAGGACGGTACAGACTACTCCGCTGGCTTTCTACAAGAGCATCATTCCTGACAACTACGATCCGGACACGTACATCATGATCATGAACGATCCGACGCGTGAATACTATAAGGTATACGACATCGCTTCCTACCGCAACACCTACGAGGGCATCAACTGGCGCTACCTCAACCTCCCCAACGAGGACATCAAACCCGCAGCGCTGGCTTCCATCAAGGACAACACGCCCCTCTACATCTCTTGCGACGTGGGCAAGCAGAGCGATCGCGCGAAGGGCATCATGGACGTGGACTACTACGACTACGCCTCGCTCTTCGGTATCACCCTCGACCTGGACAAGAAAGCCCGCATCCTGACCCGCCAGAGCGGCTCCTCGCACGCCATGACGCTCATCGGCTGCGACACCGATGAGAACGATGTGCCCGTGAAATGGGAACTCGAGAACAGCTGGGGCCCGGCTTCGGGCAACCACGGCTATGTGACCTTCACCGACCGCTGGTTCGACGAGTACTTGTTCCGCATCGTCATCAACAAGAAATATCTGGGAGAAAAGGCCCTCAAGGCGCTGGACAGCAAACCGATCCAGCTCCCTGCATGGGACTATATGTTCTGATGCTAGCGCTCCAGATTCTCGCCGTCATCCTCGGCATCGTCGGCCTCGTGGGATGCATCCTTCCGGTCATCCCCGGGCCGCCGTTGTCTTGGGCGGGGCTGCTGCTGATCTACTTCACACATCCGGACGGCATGACCACCCGGCTGCTGATCATCTGGCTGGTGATCGCGATGGTGGTCACCATACTGGATTATCTGGTACCCTCCTGGGTCACGTCCTTGACCGGCGGTTCGAAAGCTGCGGCGCGCGGCACGCTGGTCGGCATGATCATAGGCATCATCTTCTTCCCGCCCTGGGGCATGATTACGGGCAGCTTCCTGGGCGCACTGGTCTCTGAAATCATTTTCAACGGACGCGACGTGACGGGATCCCTCAAACCCGCATTCGGCTCTTTTATCGGCTTCCTGCTGAGCACCGGCCTCAAGCTGACCGCCAGCGGCGTCATGCTGTTCTATATCATCAAATTCCTGTAACCGCACATGAAACGCGAGCATTTTACCCTCCCCTACGACGGCGGGCTCATTGAAAAAGACCTGCCGAAAGGAATCTTACATTCCTACGAGAAAGTCTGGACCCACATCTTTGAAGATGCGCACCCCGCCTCCAATGCTGTCGCCGACATCATCGTTGACGCCATCAATGCCAATCAGGGTCGTCTCTTCCGCCTGGGCCTGACCACCGGCTCCACGCCAACCTCGCTGTACAACGAGCTGGCCCGGCGCTATAAGGCCGGCAAGGTCTCGTTCCGGAACGTGGAGGTCGTGTCGATCGACGAATACTATCCCTCCACCCACAAGCAGTACCAGAGCCGCAACTTCCAGTTGCACCAGGCCCTGCTCGACAAAGTGGACATCCTTGAAGAGAACATCCATATTCCCGACGGCAGTGTACCGCGCGAGAAGATCAACGAATACAACGACGCTTTCGACCAGCTGGCCCGCAACCTTGACCTGCTGGTCATCGGCATCGGCACGCAGGGGCAGGTGGGCTTCAACGAAGCCGGCACCACGGCCAAGAGCCGCACCCGCATCGTCCGCCTCTCCCACGCCTCCCGGAAGACCCAGTCGCGTAACTTCCAGGGCGAAATGAATGTCACCCCCACGATGGCGCTGACGCTCGGCATCAGCACGATGTTTTCCGCAAAGAAAATCATCCTGATGGCCTGGGGCGAAGAAAAAGCCGCTGCCGTCAAGGCCATCGCGGAAGGCAATCCCAGCCCGGACTGCCCGGCCTCCCTCCTGCAGGGACACGACGATATCAGCTTCTTCGTGGACCAGAATGCCGCGTCGCAGCTCACCCGCGTCGTCACGCCCTGGCTCATCGGCCGCTGCGACTGGACCCGCAAGTTTATCCGCGGCGCCGTGGTATGGCTCTGCCAGACCGTCCACAAGCCGATTCTCAAACTGACGGAGAAAGACTATCTCGACAACTCGCTCGACGAACTCATTGAAAAGTGCGGTCCCTACGACAAGATCAACATCGACGTGTTCAACGACCTGCAGCATACCATCACCGGATGGCCGGGCGGCAAACCCAATGCCGACGACGCCACGCGTCCCGTATCGGCCAAGCCGTTCCCGAAGACCGTGCTCATCTTCTCGCCGCACCCCGACGACGACGTGATCTCAATGGGCGGTACCTTCATCCGCCTTGTCAGTCAGGGTCACAATGTCCACGTGGCTTATGAGACCTCGGGCAACGTAGCCGTTCACGACGACGTAGTGCTCCAGCATATGGACTGTGCTTACCAGTTGGGCTTCGCCGACAAGTTCGACGAAGTCAAGGCGCTGATCGACAGCAAGGTGCCCGGCGCACCGGAACCTCGCGAGCTGCTCGCCATCAAGGGAGCTATCCGCCGCAGCGAGGCCCGCGGCGCCGTCCGCTCCTTCGGCCTCAACGACAACACCAACGCGCATTTCCTCAACCTCCCGTTCTACGAATCGGGCGGCATCAAGAAGAATCCCCGCACGCAGGTCGACGTCGACATCATCAAGCAGCTGATCACCAACGTGAAGCCGCAGATGATCTTCATGGCCGGCGACCTCGCCGATCCGCACGGCACGCACCGCGTCTGTACGGAAGCGGCGCTGGAGGCGGTGGAGCAGCTGCGCGAAGAGGGCTGCCCGTGGATAGCCGACACCCATATCTGGCTCTACCGCGGCGCCTGGATGGAGTGGGAGCTCGGCCGCGTCGACATGGCTGTTCCCTTGAGTCCCGACGAGGTCATCATGAAGCGCCACGCCATCTACCGGCACCTCTCGCAGAAAGACATCGTTCCCTTCCCGGGCGACGACTCCCGCGAGTTCTGGCAGAGAGCCGAAGAGCGCACCCAGAACACCGCCCGCCTCTACGACGAGCTCGGCATGGCCGAATACCAGGCCATCGAGGTCTTCCTGAAGCTCTGCTAGCCGATTCCGCCAACCAGCCGCAAGAAGAACGGCCTCCCCGTGTGTGGGAGGCCGTTTGCTTTGATCGTCACCTTGCGGCTGTTTGGCGAAACTGAAGTTTTTTCGTATTTTTGAGAATTGCTTTGGCAAGATTAGAACAAATCCATTTTTATATGAAAAAAACTATCCTTTTCGCCGCGGCGCTGCTGGTGACACTCAGCGCTTTCGCCGCCAAACCCCCGCTTGATCACTCTGTCTATGACGCTTGGAAGAGCGTGAGCGGACTGACCGTCCAGAACGACGGTGACTGGGCCCGCTGGACCGTTGCCCCGCAGGAGGGAGACCTGGTACTCCACCTCTACAATGTGAAGACCGGCAAGACCTATGACCTGGAGCGCGCAACCGGCGCCAAGATCTCGGAAGACGGCAAGAAACTCGTCTATCGCATCACGCCGAAGTTCCAGGAGACCCGCCAGGCGAAGATCGACAAGAAAAAACCCAACGAGATGCCCAAGGACAGCCTTGGCGTCCTCGACCTGGCCACCGGCAAGATTGAAACCTGGCCGATGGTCAAATCGCCCAAAATGGGAGACAAGCTGACGGGCTTCGTGGCTTTCCAGGAAGCCGAAAAACCGGCTCCAAAGCCTGACCCGAAGGAGAAGAAGGCAGCGCCGAAGCCCGGCGAGAAGCCCGAAAAACCGGAGAAACCGGAAAAGCCTGAAAAACCGGAGAAACCCGCTCCGAAGCCGACCAAGGACAACCTGTATATCCTCAATATCTATACGAATGCCATCGACACCATCGAGTGCGTGGAGTCGTACATCGTATCGAAGGAAGGCAACAAGGTGGCTTACATCACCAAGCCCGACAAGAAGGACAGCGTGCACGTGCGCGGCGTCTTCGTTTACGACCCGGCCACCAAGGCGACGACCGAAGTGCTGACCGGCGAGAAGGCCGCCACTTTCAAGACCCTTTCATTCAACGACAAAGCCGACCGCCTGGCTTTCTTCGCCACCCTCGACACGGCCAAGGACGCCAAGAAGACCCTCGACCTCTATCTCTATGACGGCACGAAGGCCGTCAAGGCCGTGGCCCACGACGGCGGCGTCCTTCCGAAAGGCTGGAAACTGGGTGACGCCCGCGGCGCCGAGTTCCACGACAACTTCGTGACCTTCGGCACCTGCCCCATCCCGCGCGAGAAAGACACCACGCTGGTGGACTTCGAGCAGCCCAAACTGGACATCTGGGTCTGGAACGACGAATACATCCAGCCCGTGCAGAAGAACAACCTGCGGCGCGAACAGGGCCGCACCTACCTGGCCAAGGTCAACTTTGACGGCAGCGGTTTCGTGCAGCTGGCCGACGAAGTGATCCAGAACGTGGCCATCGGCGACAAGAACAAACAGGACTTCCTGATTGTCACCACCGACAAGCCTTATCGCGTGCAGCGCAGCTGGAGCTATGCCGCCCACAACGACGTCTACAAGCTCTCGCTCAAAGACGGCAGCCGCGAACTCATCTGCAAGGACGCACCCTTCAGCAACCTGTCCATCTCGCCGGATGGCGCCTATGTCGTCGGCTTCCATTCCAAGGAAAACAACTGGTATCTCTATACGCTGGCTACCGGCGAGTTCAAGGAACTGACCTCCCAGCTCGGTGTCACCTTCTGGAACGAAGAGGACGACCATCCGGCCGATCCGGGTGCCTGGGGCCGCGCCGTCTGGGCGGAAGATTCGAAGTTCTTCTGGATCCCCGACCAGTATGACCTCTGGCAGTTCGACCCGACCGGTGCCGTGGCTCCGTTCCGCGTAACCGAGGGCAAAGGCCGCGAGACCAAGACCACCTACAACTACGCCAACCCGTATTCCGACCCGGACGCCCGCGGTCCGATGGGCTTCGGCGCGGCTGAGGTGAAGACCGGCAAGCCGGCCTGGTTCACGACGTTCAACAACGTCACCAAAGAGCGCGGCTATGCAATGAAGGACATCACCAAGAAAAAAGCGAAGCTTCAGAAAATGGTCGAAGGTCCCTACAACTTCACCAACCTGGCCGTATCGGCTGGCAAGAAGGGCAACGCTTACATCTACACCCGCGGCAACTTCGAGGATGGCAACAACGTCTGGATGACGCGCGACAACTTCAAGACCCAGGAGCAGATGAGCGACATCAACCCGCAGCAGCGCGACTACAACTGGGGTACGGTAGAACTCGTGAGCTGGACCAGCGAAGACGGCAAGCCGCTCGAGGGTCTGCTCTTCAAGCCCGAGAACTTCGACCCGACGAAGAAGTACCCGGTCATGATCTACTTCTACGAGAAGAACTCCGAGACGCTCTATAACCCCCGCGTCCCCGCGCCGAGCGCCTCGACCGTCAATATCCCTTATTTTGTGAGCAACGAATACATCGTCTTCGTGCCTGACCTCGTGTATACCGACGGCCATCCGGGCCAGAGCTGCCTCAAGTGCCTGATGCCGGGCTGCGACATGCTGTGCGAGTTCCCGTGGGTGGATGGTGACAACATGGCCATCCAGGGCCAGAGCTGGGGCGGCTACCAGGTGGCCTATTTGATCGGCCAGACGAACCGCTTCAAAGCAGCCGGCGCCGGCGCCCCGGTCAGCAACATGACCAGCGCCTACGGCGGCATCCGCTGGGAGAGCGGCATCGCGCGCACAGGCCAGTATGAGGAAGGCCAGAGCCGTATCGGCAAGAACCTTTGGGACGGTTTCGACCTCTACGTGGAGAACTCCCCGCTGTTCTTCGTACCGAATGTGACCACGCCTGTGCTGATCATGCACAACGACGCTGACGGCGCCGTGCCGTGGTGGCAGGGTATCGAGTTCTACAACGGTCTGCGCCGCATGGGCAAGCAGGCCTGGATGCTGCAGTACAACGACGAAGCGCACAACCTGCGTGAGCGCCGCAACCGCAAGGACCTGAGCATTCGTCTCAGCCAGTTCTTCGACCACTTCCTCAAGGGCGCCCCGATGCCCATCTGGATGTCGAAGGGCGTACCTGCTACCCTGAAGGGCATCGAATTGGGATATGGTTACGAAGATGAACAGTAATCTTATGAAAAGACTTGTTATAGCATTGACTATCATGGCCCTTGTGAGCGCCTGCGGCGAAAAAGCGCCGAAAGAACCCGTGCTCGAGAAGCACGATGTCGCCATTGTCGACGGCCATTTCACCCCTGAAATCATGCATCAGCTGGGCAAGATCACTGACCTGCAGGTCTCGCCCGACGGCACGAAGATCCTCTACGGCGTAGCGTACACCTCCATCGAGCAGAACCGCAGCAACCGCAACCTCTTCGTGATGAACATCGACGGCACAGACAACCGCCAGCTGACACACTCGCCCAAGAGCATTTCCAATGCCCGCTGGATAGAGGGCGGCAAGCGCATCGCCTACCTGTTCGGCGGTCAGATGTACGTGATGAACGCTGACGGCACGGGTGCCCGCTGCGTAAGCGACGTGCCCGGCGGCATGTCGGAGTTCAAGATCCATCCCGACGGCAAATATGTGATGTACGTCAGCGAGTTCAAGGTGGCCAAGAAACCGGTCGACATCTATCCCGACCTGGCCAAGTCGACGGCCCGTACCATTGAGGGCCTGATGTACCGCCACTGGGACCACTTCGTGGAGAACATCCCGCATACCTACTACGCGACCTTCGACGGCAAGACCCTCGGTGCCGGCGTAGACATCCTCGACGGCGCACCGTTCGAGCTCCCTACCGAGCCTTTCGGCGGCCTGGAGCAGCTCGACTTCGCCCCGAATTCCCACCAGATTGCCTATTCCTGCCGCAAGCTCACGGGCCGCGACTACGCCTTCTCGACCAATACCGACATCTATGTCTACAACATGGAGGAGCAGCCGGGCATCGGCCATCCGCAATACAACGCTTCGGCCGGCATGATGGGCTATGACACGGAGCCCGTCTGGTCGCCGGACGGCTCGACCATCGCCTGGCTGAGCATGGAACGCGACGGCTACGAAGCCGACAAGGTGCGCCTGTTCATCTCTCCGATCGTCAGTGGCGAGCGCATCGAACTCTCGAAGAATTTCAAATATAATGTGGGTTCGCCGGTCTGGTCGCCCGACTCCAAAGAAATTTACTTCAACGCGGAAGTAGAAGGCGTGAAGGAAATCTGGAAAACCGACCTGCAGGGTAATTTCACCCGCGTGACGCCCGAGCATGAATGGGCCGACTTCGGCAGCCCGATCCTCGTGGGCGACCGCATCATCACCACCCAGACCACACTGATGCGCCCGGCTGAGATCGTGTCGGTGTCGCTGGCCAACGGTTCCTGGACGGTGCTTTCGCACGAGAATGACGAGATTTTCGCCAAGCTCGAGCAGCCCAAGGTGGAAGAGCGCTGGATCCCGACTTCCGACGGCAAGAAGATGCTGACCTGGGTGGTCTATCCTCCCAAGTTCGATCCCGCGAAGAAATACCCTGCCATCCTGCTCTGCCTCGGCGGCCCGCAAGGTGCCATCACGCAGGGTTGGTCTTACCGCTGGAACTATCGCCTGATGGCCTCGCAGGGCTATATCGTGGTGTTGCCGAATCGGCGTGGCACGACGGCTTTCGGCCAGGAATGGTGCGAACAGATCTCCGGTGACTACATCGGCCAGAACATGCGCGATTACTTCGCAGCGGCAGACGCCTTGAAGGCGGAGCCGTATGTGGGCAAAATGGCGGCCGTGGGCGCCAGCTACGGCGGCTACTCCGTATACTACCTCGCGGGCATCCACCAGGGACGTTTCTCGGCCTTCGTGGCACACGCCGGCATCTTCAACGAGGAGTCGATGTACATGTCGACCGAGGAGATGTGGTTCCCTGACTGGGACAATGGCGGCTGCAAGACCCCCGGCGTCTACATGGCCGGCTCGCCGTGGAGCAAGACCCCGGCTTCCGTCCGCCACTATGCCAACTCGCCGCACAAACTGGTCCAGAACTGGGATACCCCGATTCTGGTGACCCACGGCGAACTGGACTACCGCGTCCCCGTCGAGCAGGGTATGTCGGCCTTCAACGCCGCCCAGATGATGGGCGTCCCGTCGAAGATGATCCTTTTCCCCGACGAGAACCACTGGATCCTCAAGCCTCAGAACTCCATCCACTGGAACCGTGAGTTCTTCGCCTGGCTGGATCAGTACTGCAAGTAGTTCCGGTCCGTTTCGGCGTCTCCTGTATTTTCGCCAAACAGCCGCAAGTTCATCGGCCCCACAGCACTTGTGGGGCCGATTGTTTTGCGTCCTTTATAACTTCTTAAGCCTTGTGCCAGGACGGAGAAAGTGACTTAAGTGGCTGTTTCTGAACAATAAAAATGCGAAAAAGTTTGGTCGTTTGGATATTAAGCCGTATATTTGCAGCCCTGCGAAAAATGCGCAGGAATATGCAACTTATTAACTAACAGTAAATTAAACACCAAATGCCTGGTATTATTGGAAAGAAAGTCGGTATGACTTCCGTGTTCAGTGCCGAGGGAAAAAATCTTCCATGCACTGTGATCGAGGCTGGCCCGTGTGTTGTCACGCAAATCCGTACAGTTGAAAAAGACGGTTACGCCGCTGTACAGCTTGCCTATGACGAAATCTCTGAGAAGCACGCCAGCAAGGCCCTGAAGGGCCACTTTGAAAAGGCAGGTACCACCCCGAAACGCAAGCTCGTCGAGTTCAAGAATGACTTCCCGATGGAGCTTAAGCTGGGTGATACGATTACACTGGAATCTCTTACGCAGAGAGAGCTCAAATGGGTCGACGTGACCGGTATCTCGAAGGGTAAAGGTTTCCAGGGCGTTGTGAAACGCCATCACTTCCAGGGCGTCGGCGGACAGACTCATGGTCAGGACGACCGTCTCCGTCACCCCGGTTCCATGGGTGCATCCTCCTGGCCTTCCCGCGTATTTAAAGGTATGCGCATGGCCGGCCACATGGGTGGTGACCGCGTGAAGGTCTTCAACCTCGAGGTCATCAAGGTCATCCCTGAGAACAATCTCGTCATCGTCAAAGGTTCCGTCCCCGGAGCCAAGGGTTCTTATGTAATTTTGGAGGACTAAGCGCTATGAAACTGGATGTATTGAAAATCGACGGTACTGCTTCTGGTAAGCAGGTCGAGCTGGACGAGACCATCTTCGGCATCGAGCCCAACGACAACGCCATCTATCTCGACGTCAAACAGTATCTTGCAGCACAGCGCCAGGGTACCCACAAAACCAAGGACCGCAGCGAGGTCGCTTTCTCCACGAAGAAAATGGGTCGCCAGAAAGGCGGCGGAGGTGCTCGTCACGGTAGCATCAAATCCAACATCTACGTGGGTGGTGGCAACACCTTCGGACCGAAACCCCGCGACTATCGCTTCAAGCTCAACAAGAAGCTGAAACAGCTGGCTCGCTTCTCCGCCCTGTCTTACAAGGCCAAGGAGAACGCCATCACGATGGTTGAGCCTTTCGCTATGGAAGCGCCTAAGACCAAGGATTTCATCAAGATCCTCGAGAACCTGAAGGCCTACGGCCGCAAGACCCTCGTCGTGCTTCCCGAAAATTCCAAGAATATTTATCTGTCTTCCCGCAACCTTCCTGAAGTCAAGGTGATTACCATTGACGAAATCAACACCTACACCCTCGTGGATGCCAATCATCTCGTGATGGTGGACGGCGTGCAGGACATTATCGCCGAGAGACGCAAATAAAACTGTACGACAATGGGAATCTTAGTCAAACCCCTCGTAACTGAGAAGATGACGGTCCTCGGCGACAAGCTGAACCGTTATGGATTTCTTGTTGACCGCGATGCCAACAAGATCGAGATCAAGAAGGCGGTAGAACAGATGTATGGTGTTTCAGTGAAAGATGTCAATACGGTGAACTACCACGGTAAACGCAAGAGCCGTTATACGAAGAACGGTTTACAGACAGGCCGGACGAACCACTTCAAGAAGGCGTTCGTCACCTTGGCCGGAGATGATAAGATTGACTTCTACAGCAACATTTAAAGGCCATGGCAATTCGTAAGTTCAAACCGGTAACTCCCGGTACCCGCAATAAGGCAATCAGCGCATTCGACGAGATTACCTGCAGCACCCCTGAGAAGAGCCTCCTCCGTCCGCTCCGCGGCACCGGCGGTCGCAACAACCAGGGCAAGATGACGATGCGTTATCTCGGCGGCGGTCACAAGAAAATGTATCGTGTGATCGACTTCCTGCGCGACAAGGACGATTATACCGCCACTGTCAAGACCATCGAGTACGACCCGAACCGCAGTGCACGCATTGCGCTCGTCGTCTACGGCGATGGTGAAAAACGTTATATCCTCGCTCCCAACGGAATCAAGGTCGGCCAGACCATCGCTTCCGGCTCCGGAGTTGCTCCTGAAATCGGTAATACGCTGCCTTTGGCAGAAATTCCGCTCGGTACCCTCGTGCACAACATCGAGTTCCGTCCTGGTCAGGGCGGTGCGATGGCACGCAGCGCGGGCACTTTCGCCCAGCTGACCGCCCGCGAAGGCAACCACGCCATTCTCCGTCTCCCTTCGGGCGAGACCCGCATGGTGCTGGTGACTTGCCGCGCTACGGTCGGTACTGTCTCCAACGTTGACCACAACCTGGAAAGCCACGGCAAAGCCGGCCGTCGTCGCTGGCTGGGCCGCAGACCGCACAACCGTGGTGTCGTGATGAACCCTGTCGATCACCCGATGGGTGGTGGTGAAGGCCGTGCATCCGGTGGACACCCGCGTTCCCGCAAGGGTCTGCCTGCTAAGGGATACAAGACTCGTAACCCGAAGAAGACTTCCAGCAAGTTCATCATCGAAAGAAGAAAGAAATAACGGAATTAAACTGCATTAGATTATGAGTCGTTCACTTAGAAAAGGTCCGTATATCCAGGAAGCTCTGGAGAAAAGAGTGCTCGCGATGAACGAGGGCACCATGAAGAAAGAAGCCATCAAGACCTGGTCCCGCGCCAGCATGATCTCCCCTGACTTCGTAGGCCACACGATCGCCGTCCACAACGGCACCAAGTTTATTCCGGTCTATGTCACGGAGAACATGGTAGGTCACAAACTCGGAGAATTCGCTCCGACCCGTACCTTCAAGGGCCATTCCGGCAACCGTTAAAATTTAAAAAAGAGTAAACAATGGGAGCTCGTAAAAGAGAAATGGCCGAAAGGCTGAAAGAGATAAAGAGACACACAGCTATCGCTAAGCTGAATGATGTCCCCACGTCGCCCCGCAAGATGCGTCTGGTTGCAGACCTGGTCCGGGGTGTCGAAGTCAACCGCGCTTTGGATATTCTCCATTATTCAAAGAAAGAGGCTTCCGTCCGCCTGGAGAAGCTGGTGCGCAGCGCCATCGCCAACTGGGAGGCAAAGAACGAAGACTCGCGCAAGGAACTTGAGAACGGCAACGTGTACGTCCAGACCATCATGGTCGACGGCGGCCGTCAGCTCAAACGCATCCGCACCGCGCCGCAGGGTCGCGCCGCCCGCATTCGCAAGCGCTCGAACCACGTCACGGTGATCGTCGGAACGAAAAACACTGAAAAACCTGCAGAAGAACCGGCAAAGGAGGCCGTTGAGGCATAATTATGGGACAGAAGACCAATCCGATCAGCAATCGTCTGGGTATCATCCGCGGTTGGGACTCCAACTGGTATGGTGACTATCCGACCCGCATCCTCGAAGATGCCAAGATCCGTGAGTATCTGACCGCCCGCCTGGCGAAAGCTTCCCTGTCGAAGATCGTCATCGAGCGTACGCTCAAGCTCATCACCGTCACCATCCACACCGCTCGTCCGGGTATCATCATCGGCAAAGGCGGCCAGGAGGTCGACAAACTGAAGGAAGAGCTCAAGAACATCTGCAACAAGGACGTCCAGATCAACATCTTCGAGGTCAAACGCCCCGAGGTGGACGCCAACATCGTTGCCAACAACATCGCCCGCCAGCTCGAAGGCCGCGTGTCTTATCGCCGCGCCGTCAAGATGGCCGTCGCATCGACGATGCGCATGGGCGCTGAGGGCATCAAGGTCCAGATCAGCGGCCGCGTCGGTGGTGCTGAAATGGCTCGCAGCGAGATGTTCAAGGAAGGCCGTACGCCGCTCCACACCATCCGTGCCGACATTGACTACGCACTGGCAGAGGCTCACACCAAAGTCGGCGTGCTCGGCATCAAGGTTTGGATCTGCAACGGTGAAGTGTACGGCAAGCGCGACCTCTCCCCGAACGCCGGTGTTTCCGCAGCGGCCCAGGGTGCAGCAGGTGAGCGTCGTGGCGGCGAGCGCCGTCCGCGCGGTGACCGTCGTGGTGACCGCCGCGGTGACCGTGGCGAGCGTCGCGGTGGCGATCGCGGTGAACGCCGCGGCCGTCGCGAAGAGTAACGAAAAGCCGGGGTCAGCCCGGCATGCCGTAAAGAAAACGGGAGGTTGTCGCACGTCGGCAACCTCTTTTTTTTAACTTTGTGGCAAGATATCCCTCTTTATGAAACGAATCCTTTCCCTGTTGGCAGTCGTCGCCCTTGTGGCGGGCTGCTGCGCGCCGGCACCCAAAGGCGCACTGAAACACGCCACCCCCGAATCGATGGGGATGAATTCCGAAAAGCTCAACCAGATTGACCGCGAGGTGGCCCGCGCCATCGAAGAGGGCAATATCCCGGGCTGCGTGGTGAGCGTCGTCCGCGGCGACAAGATCGTCTTCCTGAAAGCCTACGGCAACAAGCAGGTGGTGCCCGACACCATCCCTATGACCCCGGAGACTATTTTCGACCTGGCTTCGGTGAGCAAGTGCGTAGGCACGACGCTTTCCTTCATGCAGCTGGTAGAGAATGGCTACGTGCGCCTGAGCGACGACGTCGACATGTATATCCCGGGCTTCAAGCCCTGGGTCGATCCGGCGACGGGCGAAACGGTCGACATCACCGTCCAGGACGTGATGACGCACAGCTCCGGCCTGTCACCCTACATCGCCACGGCTTCCTACCTGGCACGCTTCGGCGAGAACAGCCCGGATTCGCTGATCTGGCATATCGCTCATGAGATCAGGCGCAACTTCCGCCCGAAGACCGATTACATGTACAGCTGCCTCAACTTCGTGACTGTGCAGAACATCCTGCAGAACATCACGGGCGAGAAGCTCTGCGACTACGCCGAGAAGAATGTGTTCGGCGCGCTGAACCTCAAGCACACGGGCTACATGCCGAAAGAGCGCCATCCGGAATGGATGCCGCTTGTAGCCCCGACAGAAGTGCAGCCCGACGGCAACGCGCTGCTGGGTGAGGTGCACGACCCGCTGGCACGCCTTGCCAACAGCGGCAACTCCGGCAACGCCGGCGTCTTCTCGAACTGCGAGGATCTCTCCGTGATCTGTGCGGCTATCATGAATGGCGGCGCCGTGAACGGACAGCGCATACTTAGCCCGCTCACCGTTGAAACCATGGCCACCGTACCTTCCGACAACGATCCAGAAATCGGCCGTGCCCTGGGCTGGGACAACCGCAGTGACGCGGCTGGCCTGCGCGGTGACCTGTTCAGCCGGACGCGCACCATCTGCCATACCGGCTATACCGGCACGTCCATCATCATGGACCTGGACAGCAAAACTGCCGTCATCCTCCTGGCCCATCGTGTTCACCCCGTCGACAAGGGCGGCACCGGCAAGCTCCGCGCCCGCATCGCCAATATCGTAGCCGGCAGCATTGAAGACCTTGAGAAATAACATCAGCTACGGCCGTGTGGCCGACCTCTTCCCCCGCACCGGGACCATCCTGGTCGCAGACGCCTGTTTCCGTGAAGGAGGCAAGCTCGACGCGTGGGGCTGCCCCATCCTCTGGGTGACTGCCTCCGAAACAGAAAAGACCCTTGCCACGGTCGAACGGCTGGCATCGCAGCTGCTGGAGTTGCAGGCTGACCGCGACACCTTCCTGATCGGCGTGGGCGGCGGCATCACCACTGACATCACCGGCTTTCTAGCAGCCATCTACAAGCGGGGGTTGCATTTTGGCCTGGTACCCACAACGTTGCTGGCCCAGGTCGACGCCGCCATCGGCGGCAAGAACGGCGTCAATTTCAACCGTTACAAAAATATGCTGGGCACCTTCCGTCAGGCGGAGTTCGTATATATCGACACGGAGTTCCTGCAGACGCTTCCGGAGCGCGAACTGCGCTGCGGTGCGGCGGAGATGCTCAAGACCTTCCTGCTGGCCGATGCACAAGCCTATGAAGAAGCCGTGCGTGTGTTCAGCGGACCGACGCCGGAACGCGTGCCGGAGCACCTGGTCCGCCGGGCCGGCGAGATCAAATACGCACTGGTGGAGCAGGATCCAGAAGACCACGGCGTCCGCCAGCTGCTCAACCTCGGGCATACCTTCGGCCATGCCATCGAGAAATGCTCCTCTCAGTACGAACATGGCGAAGCTGTGGCCATCGGCATCGTGATGGCCGCACGGATGGCCTGCGAGAAGGGGCTCCTGCAGCCCGAAGAAGCTGAGCGCATCCGCCGCGACATCGCGGCCTGCGGACTCCCTGTGGAACCGCCCGTGCCGGAAAGCGAGCTGCGCGCCGCTATCCTCCAGGACAAGAAACGCAGCGGCGGCATCCTGAAATTCGTGCTCCCCGAAACCATCGGCAAAGCCACACTATGGGAAGAATCTGTTACAGCCTGAAAAAGACGAGCCCCTCGTACTGCCGTTTCCTGGCCGAAATCAGGCCCGACGACGCCATTGAGGTCCGGCTCGACGAGAACGAGTTCGAGGAAGCCGAAATCCGCGACATCTTCGCCTGCGAGCGCAAGTCGCAGCTGATCGCCACCTGCCACGTATCGCTCCCCTCCCAGGTGGAGCATGCCGCGCAGATGCTTACCACGGCTGTGCTGGCCGGCGCCGACTACATCGACGTGCCGCTCGATTTCCCCGAGAATTCCCGGCAATGGCTGATGAACCTGGCGCTGAACCATGGCACTCGCGTCATCGTGTCGTGGCATGACTATTCGGACACGGATTCGCGGGAGAGCCTGCTGCAGCGCGCGGAACAGGCCCGGCAGCTGGGCGCCGACATCATCAAAATCGTCACCACGGCCCGCACGCCGGAAGATGCCGACACCGTCCTCTCACTCTACGACCATTTCGAGCCGGAGCGGCTGCTGGCCTTCGCCATGGGCAACGCTGGCCGCGCTTCGCGCTTTGCTGCTTTTGAAAAAGGCGCTCCTTTCCTTTTCGTAGCGCCTACCCGCGCCAATGCCACGGCGCCCGGACAGCCGAGCTGGTTTGACCTACTGCCTGACAGCGCTATCAAGCTCCGCGGCGACGCTTTTCTCCCTGCCTCGAAGAGCTTTGCGCAACGTGCCATCCTGCTCGCCGCACTGACCACCGGCACCACCAAACTCTACAATGTAACCCTCTGCGAAGATGTGTCGTCCGCCATCCGCGTGGCGGGTTCGCTCTACGCCGATATAAGCCTCGACGGGACCACCCTCACGATTGAAGGGCACCAGGACTTGCTTCGCGATGGGCTCCGCGTCCGCGACAACACCCTCTTCGTAGGTGAATCCGGCCTGCTGGCACGCCTCTGCATCCCGCTGGCGGGCCTGGCCCGGGAAGACATCCTCATCACGGGCGAGAAGACCCTGCTGCGACGCCGGCTCGACGACCACCGCGACGCCCTGCGGAAGCTCGGGCTTCAGCTACAATTCACGGACCGCTGCCATCTTCCCGTGCTGGTGAAAGGCCGGCTGCACCCGGGCGACGTGACGGTTTCCGGAGAGAAAGGTTCGCAGATGATCTCAGGCATGTTGCTCGCCCTCTCGCAGTGCGACCAGGAGAGCTCCATTCTCATCGAAAACGTGACCAGCGAGCCCTATATCAGCCTGACCACCTACATCGCCTCGTTCTTCGGCCTCTCGGGCTATGAGTGCCCTGAACTCTCGAAAGATAACCAGGCAGACGAAGAAGAAATAAGCCCGGAGGACATGCTGTTGCGCACCTGGTACATCGAGCCGAACCAGCCCATCACGCCTGTTCAGGGTTTGGAAGTGGAGCTCGACTGGAGTGCCGCCGCGATGGTCCTGACCGCCGGCGCCATTGCCGGCGAGGTCACCGTCCGCGGACTGGATCCATACTCCTGCCAGTCCGACGCAGCCATTTACGACCTGTTCAAGGAGAACCACGTCGATATCGAAGTGGCCGACAACCAGCGCACCCTCACCGTACGTAAATCCATCCTGCGGCCTTTCTTCTTCGACATCACCGACGCGCCCGACCTCTTCGCGCCGCTATTCCTGCTGGCTGTCTTTTCGGAAGGGGAAAGCGTGATCGTGGGCATCGAGCGTCTCAAGAACAAGGAAAGCAACCGGGCCGCCAGCTTCGCTGACGAATTCCGGAAGCTGGGTGTCCAGACCGCCACTTCGGACGACCAGATGATCATCTACGGCCACGAGAATCACCGGCTCCTCGGCGCATCTGTTTCCTCGCATGGCGACCACCGCTTGGCCATGGCCCTCATGGTGGCTTCGCTCTATGCCGAAGGACCCGTCAAGATTGACGACACCGACTGTGTCGCCAAGTCCTTCCCTGAATTCCTTGACTTGTTCCATCGACTCAAACGCTGACGCATGGATAGCTTTGGCCATCATTTTACTCTCGAGATTTTCGGTGCTTCGCACGCGCCGAACGTAGGCGTCACGCTCCGCGGCGTCCCCGCTTCGCTGAGCCTCGCTCCCGACGATTTCCTTGCTGACATCCTTCGCCGCAAGAGCGGCGCCAAGGGCACCACGCCCCGTATCGAGGCCGACCTGCCGGAAATCGACGACCGGCGCGCCAGCGACGGCACCCTGACCATCACCTTCGCTAACCGCAACTATCGTGATGGCGACTACCGCGATTTTACCGATATTCCCCGGCCCGGGCACGCCGATTTCGTGGCGCTGGCCAAGTACGGCTCGCTGCGCAACGGCTGGTTCTCCGGACGCATGACCCTGCCGCTGGTGGCAGCAGGCGTGGTGGCCAAGAAACTCATTGCGCCCCTCCGCGTGGAAGCACGGCTGCTGGAGGTCGGCGGTGTGGATTTCACCGATACAGCGGCTGTCGAACAGCGCCTCGACACGGCCATCAAGGAAGGCGATTCGCTCGGCGGCATCATCGAGTGCTGCTGCACCGGCGTTCCAGTGGGCTTGGGCGAACCTTTCTTCGATTCCATGGAGTCGCTGCTTTCGCACGCGCTGTTCTCCATTCCCGGCATTCGCGGCGTGGAGTTCGGCGATGGTTTTGCGGCGGCCCGGATGACGGGTTCCCAGCACAACGACCCGATCATCGATGCAGCGGGGCACACGGCCCGCAACGGGGCCGGCGGCATCAACGGCGGCATCACCAACGGCAATCCCGTGGTCTTCCGCATCGCCGCCAAGCCGACGCCGAGCATCCGCAAGCCGCAGCGCACCTTCGATTTCGCGCAGGGTACGCTGGTGGACTACACGGTCCCCGGCCGCCACGATGTCTGCTTCGCTCTCCGCGTTCCGCCGGTTGTGGAAGCTGTTACCGCCTGTGTTTTTGCTGACTTACTGCTATGAAAAAGTTCTTCTTTCTCCTGCTGACAGTGGCTCTGCTGGCCAGTTGCCACCGCGGGCCGCAACTCGACCCCGTCGTCAAGGCCTATTACCGCGACTCCCTCGCTACGCTGACGGAGCGCTGTGCCCAGGTGCTCGAAGCCGCCTACATGGCGGAAAACCTGCTGGAGGAACGCAACGACCTGCCGGGCTGGGAGGGCTATCCCGTCCAGCTCTACGAGTATTACACAGGTCGCGACATCTACCTGGGCGAGCCGAAGCGTGGGCTGGTCTATTTGCTCAATCCCTCGCCCGAGCAACTGGCAAAATGGGTGGTCAATGCGGTGTTCGATGCCACCGGCGCGCTGGATCCGGCCAACATTGAGAAGCTCTGCTCGTTCATCAAGTGGCAGAGCGGCGCCCAGTTCCCTGTCAGCGGGGTGGTGTATGAAGACATGTACACGGCAGGCTTCTACGAACCCTATGTGTTCAAAGACGGCGTGACGGTCTATGTGGCCGACTCGACTTGGCTCACGAAGGACAAGCACCCCACCGACGAGATGCTGGCCTATTACCTGACCCTCACCAACGACCAGCTCCGACCCAACACGGGCCGCTATGCGCGCATCAGTTCCACCACCCGGGAAATGTACTACGCGGCGGGCGGCACGGCCGAGGTGGGGCACAGCGACGACGGTGAGCGCTCACAAGCCTGGTTGGCGGAAGTGGGACGGCTCTATCGCGAAGCCTGGGGCAACGACAAGAATTTCCTGATCTACGCCTGGGCCAAGGCAAATTTGTAAAATTGCGCAATAATCCATACATTTGCACCCTCTACGATTGGCCCGGATGGCGGAATCG
>Ga0265298_10001340_pt1 | contig 36370 bp, 36 predicted proteins | sample AusTroGonzalo_MG_3_FD_193486 | JGI IMG/M metagenome (GOLD analysis project Ga0265298, IMG submission 193486) | Bovine rumen microbial communities from tropical cattle in Woodstock, Queensland, Australia - Gonzalo_01 | ecosystem: Host-associated > Mammals > Digestive system > Stomach > Rumen ...
TTACCCAGGATGCACATTCAACGGGTCTAGCTGTTGTAGAGAAGAGTGGCATTAAGGATGATATTTTCCGAGGCAGAGAACCTGAGGATCTTTCACGTCAAGAGAACTTGCAAGAAATGATGGATGGCATGGCCACTTTTGTACAAGACCGTGTGGAAACAGATGGTGGCTATATGTTGACTCATTACCTTTCAGAGGTAAGTCTTTTGACAGATATGGATGAGGATGATACGGAGGGGGATAACAAAGTTACACTAATGACTGTACATGCCGCTAAGGGATTGGAGTTCGAAGCTGTCCTTGTTGTGGGACTTGAGGAAGAGTTGTTCCCCAGTCAGATGTCTATGGAAAGCCCCCGTCAGATAGAGGAGGAGAGACGACTCTTCTATGTGGCAATGACCCGTGCCAAGCAATACCTGTTCCTTACCTATGCCAGAAGGCGTATGAAGTACGGAGTTACGTCAGAGTGCGAGCCCAGCCGTTTCCTGAAGGATATAGACAAACGCTTCCTGAAGTCAGACAAGCCTGAGATGCCTTCGTTCAAGGATATTGTATCCCGTCCGACCTTTATTCCACAGCGTCCTCGTACTGTCGCTCCGCAGACACCTCCTTCCAATTTCATCAAGGTCAGGAAGCCAGTCTCTGCACCTCAGCCATCTGTTGCCGCACCGACTTCCGTTAACGGATTAACGGTTGGTACCATCATTGTTCACGAACGATTTGGTGAAGGAGTGGTAGAGAAACTCGAAGGAAGCGGACTGGATGCAAAGGCAAGTGTAAGGTTCCAGAATGTAGGAACCAAACAATTGCTGTTGCGTTTTGCTAAGTTTACTGTTAAGCGTTAGCCTATTTTCTTCATCCAACTGTCGCCGCGTAGTCGGATAAGGAAGATAATACCCCTGAAGCATAGTTCAATAGCCATTGCAATCCAAACGCCTTGCAGGCCCATTGTACTGGATAGTAGGATAGCTAAGGTAATACGGACAGCCCAAATGCTTCCCAGGTTCATTGTGCATGGCATTAGGGTATCTCCTGCTCCTACAAATACACCATATGCAACAATGCTTGCAGCAAACATGGGTTCTGCAAATGCCTCAATACGTAGAATTTGGGTTGTTAATTGTTGAACTGTAATGTCTGGTGTCATAAGTGTCATCAGCGAAGGTGCCGTAATATACATGATAACACCAAGTACTGTCATTACAGCAACGCCCATTCCAACGGTTATATTTCCAAAACTTCTAGCTAACCTTCTTCGCTTTGCTCCCAAACTCTGTCCTACAAGTGTAGTTGCAGCTTCTGCAATACCATAACCTGGCATATAGCAGAGGGCTTCAACAATTATTCCGAATGTATTGGCAGCTATGGCAGCAGTTCCTAATGGTGCTACAATAAGTGTACTGGTGATTTGTGCTCCACAGAAGATGATGTGTTGTACTGCAATGGGGAGTGATACCTTCAACGCTTTGCGCAATGTTTCAAGTTTTGGGATAAAGCTACCCTTGTCTTGCAGAAGATTCAGGTCTTTGCTGGCTATGGTTGTGAAATAACACATTATGAGCGATGTTATGGCAAATGCCAGACCTGTACCCAATACAGCTCCCATTACACCTAAGCCTGCTCCAGGAATCGTTATCGCCAATACATGATGTGAAGGGAATATCAGGAACCAATTAAAGATAACGTCCAGAAAGCACATTCCTATGTTCAGGATACTGGGAATATGCATATTTCCGCTACTTCGTAACATGCCGCTACATAGCGAGTTTAGTTGTGCGAAAGGCAAACATAAGCTGTAGCACATGAAGTAAAGCGATGCATCAGCATTGATATCAGCATTTCCTCCAAGCCAAGTGGGTAGATAGGGGCTAATGGTAACTCCGATGGTCATAAGTGTCAGGGCAAAAAGCAGGCATGATGCGAAACTCTGCCTGAGGACATTACGTGCTCCGCTGAAGTCACCTGCACCAATCCTATGTGCCACTTGGACATAAAAGCCGACGTTTACAGCAGAGGAAAGACTGCCAAAAAGCCAGATGGTAGTACTGACCAAACCAATGCTGGCACTGGCTTCCTTACCAAGGCTTCCTACCATGCTGGCGTCAATATATTGCATAACAATATGCGTAAGCTGAGCCAGCATAGATGGAACAGACAAAAGGACAACGAGCATAATCTGGTCGTGTCCTGTCATCTTAATTCCATTCCTGATCTGTTCCAGAAGTAGGTCTTTCTTCTGTGTATATGTCATTCTTTTACCTTAATCTTACAATTGGCAGGTGATTTCTGATTCTCGTCTATGATTATTTCACCTACGCTATCAACTTCTATGTTACCTGATGTGGGGTTCTTGATGCTATGAACTTTTCCCTTTATGCGCGCCTGAATGGTGCTGTACTCGAAGGCCAGATTGGCATCTTCGCCCATCGTACAGTCTTCCATATACAGGTTCTCGCAGTAGCAGAGCGGTTGCTCGCCAGTTATATGGCAGCGGATAAGACGCAGGTTCTTGCTGTACCAACCCAGGTATTCGCCGTTTATCTCGCAATCTATCAGCGTTACGTTCTCACATTCCCAGAATGCATCCTTGCTGTTCAGCAGCGAGTTCCTTATCTCTACGTTCTTGCTGTACTGGAACGAGTAGTTACCCTCCTGATGGTAGTTCTCGATATGTACATTATTGGTATGCATGCCCAGATAGTCGGCATTCTCTATGCGCGAATCCTTTATTACAACATCATCGCAGTCCCATAGCGTTTCCTGTGCATTTGTGAATGTACAGCCTTCTATGCGAATACCTCTCATGCGTCGGAACATCTTGGGGGCTTCCACCTTACAGTTCACGAGTGTACCATCCTGGCTATACCACAGGCTGCTTCTGGCACTTTCGCGATACAGACAGTTCGTCGTCTTGAAGCCTCGGCATTCCCAAAAGACGTATTTACCCTCGAAGGTGCAGTCCTCGGCCTCAATGTTACCAGATTCCTTGATGCTCGATTCACCCAAGTGAATGGTCACATTTTCAAGCTTTGCATCATGTAAAGTGTACAGAGGCCTTTCGCCTCCAAATTCCTGGTCTTTAATAATTTTCATTAGTTTATCCTGAATTTAGTCTTCCATCAGCTTACGATAGCGTATTCTGCGTGGTTCCTCCAAGCCGAGACGTTTCAGTTTGTTAGCTTCGTAGTCCGTATAGCTTCCTTCGTAGAAGTATACGTTTCCGTCACCTTCGTAGGCAAGGATGTGGGTGCAGATACGGTCAAGGAACCAACGGTCGTGACTGATGACAACAGCGCAACCGGCAAAGTTCTCCAGACCTTCCTCCAGTGCACGCAGGGTGTTCACGTCGATATCGTTGGTCGGCTCGTCCAGCAAGAGCACATTGCCTTCCTGTTTCAGAGCCATGGCCAGATGAAGACGGTTGCGCTCACCACCAGAGAGGACGCCGCACTTCTTTTCTTGGTCGGCACCATTGAAGTTGAAGCGGCTCAGGTAAGCACGAACATTGATGTCGCGTCCGCCCATCCTAATCAGTTCGTTGCCTTGTGAGATAACCTGAAAGACGCTCTCGTCGGCTTTAATGTCTTTATGGCTTTGGTCAACGTAAGCCAGCTTAACTGTCTCGCCGACCTCGAATGTTCCTGAGTCAGGCTGCTCTAAGCCCATAATCATACGGAACAGGGTAGTCTTACCAGCACCGTTAGGACCGATAACGCCAACGATGCCGTTGGGAGGCAACATGAAGTCGAGATCCTTGATAAGCACCTTGTCGCCGTATGCCTTGTTCAGGCCGTGAGCCTCTATCACCTTATTGCCCAGACGTGGACCGTTGGGGATGAAGATTTCCAGTTTTTCCTCGCGCTCTTTCTGCTCTTCATTCAGCATCTTGTCGTATGAGTTCAGACGAGCCTTTCCCTTTGCCTGACGGGCCTTGGGTGCCATGCGAACCCATTCCAACTCACGCTCCAATGCTTTGCGACGTTTGCTGGCCACCTTTTCCTCCTGAGCCATACGCTTGGTCTTCTGATCCAACCATGAAGAGTAGTTACCCTCCCAGGGTATTCCTTCGCCACGGTCCAACTCCAGAATCCATCCGGCCACATCGTCAAGGAAGTAACGGTCATGCGTTACAGCGATTACTGTTCCGTCGTATTGCGTCAGATGCTGCTCCAGCCAGTCAATGCTCTCAGCATCCAAATGGTTGGTAGGCTCGTCCAGCAGAAGTACATCGGGCTTCTGAAGGAGCAGACGGCAGAGCGCCACACGACGTCTTTCGCCACCGGATAGGTTTACTACAGGCTGATCGGCTGGCGGACAACGCAGGGCATCCATAGCACGCTCCAGTTTGCTGTCCAGATTCCAAGCATCTGTGCTGTCTATAATATCCTGCAATTCACCCTGACGGGCAAACAACGCATTCATTTTATCCTCGTCCTCGTAGTATTCGGGTAAGCCGAACTTCTGGTTAATCTCTTCGTATTCGGTCAGAGCGTCCACAATATGCTGCACACCTTCCTTGACGACCTCAATAACCGTCTTGTTGTCGTCCAGTTTGGGTTCCTGTTCCAGATAGCCCACCGAGTAACCGGGGCTCCAGACAACATCTCCCTGATATTGCTGGTCGATGCCTGCAATAATCTTCATCAGGGTGGATTTACCAGCACCGTTCAAACCAACGATACCAATCTTGGCACCATAGAAGAAGCTGAGGTATATGTTCTTGAGTACTTGTTTTTGATTCTGTTGGATGGTTTTGCTAACCCCAACCATCGAGAAGATGATTTTCTTATCGTCAGTAGTAGCCATTCTGCTTAATTATGAATTATGAATTAAGAATTATGATTTGTCACTTAACTTTATCGTTTGTCAATTTCATTAATTTATATGCCTTTGCTGCAGGCAGTACCGTCTTCATCTTGGCGTAATAGGATTTTCTTACAGCCAGTTGAGTCATTTCCTGCTTCTGCTTGCTCTCGAAGAGCTCGTCGCATTGTGCAGTTGTCAGTTTGCCTGTATCCTCAGCCTTTGAATACTTTTCTTTCAACGCTTTATGGCTTGCCTTGGCACTAGACATATCCTTGTAGTATGCATAGAGTAGTGGCTTTACTTTAGCCGCATCCTCTTTGCTAAGTTTCATGTTTTTGAGAACGTATGCCACATGTGCTTCATCTTTCTCGCCAGCATATACTTGCTGTGCAGACATTGCCATAATCAAGCCAAGAATAACTGTAAATATTATCTGTTTCATCTTAATCATGTTCAATTTTGCGGCAAAGGTACAACAATAATCGAAATTATATACCCACGTGCGAGAACATATTTATTAATAAATGCAAAAGTTGTAGAACATTGTTGCAATGAAATCGTGTCTGGGCTGATTGGATGGGAGGTTGATAACTTCACACAAAAAGGTTGCTCCAAAATTTGGCAGTCTCATACAAAGGCATTACCTTTGCATCGAAAGAGTATCCACTACATGTTAAACCTCAAAAACAAAAAAGAACATGAAAAAGTACGTTTGTGATGTCTGTGGTTATGAATATGACCCGGAAGTTGGAGACCCTGAAAATGGCATTCCTGCTGGTACAGCTTTTGAAGACCTGCCAGAAGATTGGGCTTGCCCGCTCTGTGGCGTTGGTAAGGATCAGTTCAGCGAGGCATAAAATTACAGGCAATGGAGGTGGAATGACCTCCATTGTTTTTTAAGTACTTTCGTTCGGGTAAAAAAATAAAAAATGTATTTTATTTTATTTATCCCTCACTTATTTGTACCTTTGTAGCCCAAAATGTATATTATAAGGTAGAAAGGTTCAAAATTAAAAAGAAAATGTTAAGAATAGCAGTACAGTCGAAAGGTAGACTTTTTGAGGATACAATGGCACTGCTGGCAGAGGCAGGCATTAAGGTTAGCAGTAGCAAACGCACATTGCTGGTACAGAGCAGTAACTTCCCTGTAGAGATTCTTTATCTGCGTGATGATGATATTCCACAGAGTGTTGCAACAGGTGTTGCCGACCTAGGTATCGTAGGTCAGAACGAGTTTGAAGAGCGTCAGGAGGATGCTGATGTTATCCGTCCATTAGGCTTCAGCAAATGTCGTCTCTCTCTTGCCATCCCCAAAGCAGTCAACTATACTGGCCTGAAGTGGTTCGAAGGTAAGAAGATCGCTACATCTTATCCTGGTATCCTCCGTCGCTTTATGCAGAAGAATAACATTGCAGCCGATATCCATGTTATTACAGGTTCTGTTGAGATTAGTCCAGGTATAGGTCTTGCCGATGCCATATTTGACATTGTAAGCAGCGGCAGTACCTTGGTAAGCAACAACCTGGCCGAAGTGGAAGTTGTAATGAAGAGCGAGGCTCTGCTCATTGGTAATAAGCAGATGAGTGACGAGAAGAAGGCTGTGCTTGACGAACTGCTCTTCCGTATAGAGGCTGTTAAGAATGCTGAGGACAAAAAATATGTACTGATGAATGTTCCTACCGACAAGGTAAAGGAAGTTGTAGATATCCTGCCCGGTGCTAAGAGCCCCACGGTGATGCCATTGGCCACTGAGGGTTGGAGCAGCGTTCATACGGTTATTGATGAGAAGCGTTTCTGGGAGATTATACGCCAACTGAAGGACCTTGGTGCTCAGGGTATTCTGGTTGTTCCCATTGAGAAGATGATTCTCTAAGTGAAGAATGAAGAATGAAGAGTGAAGAATGAAAATCTATAAATATCCTACTCAAGAGGAATTACCTGCATTGCTGAAGCGCCCCGTGCGTGATGCCAGTCAGCTGAATGCTACAGTTGCTGCAGTCCTTGCAGACATAAAAGCTAAGGGTGATGCAGCCGTGAAGGAGTACGAGGAGAAGTTTGATCATGTAAGCTTGCAGAATCTGGCTGTTACAGAGGCTGAGATGCAGGAGGCTGAAGGACTGGTGAATGCTGACCTTAAGGCTGCCCTTGAGCAGGCACACAAGAATATAGAGAAGTTCCACGCCTCACAGAAGTTCCAGGCAGAACGTGTGCAGGTAACTGATGGAGTAGAGTGCTGGCAGAAGTCGGTACCCATCCAGAAGGTGGGTCTTTACATACCTGGTGGTACAGCACCTCTGTTCAGTACAGTGCTGATGCTGGCCACTCCTGCTAAGATAGCCGGGTGTGAGGAGATAGTACTCTGTACACCTCCTGCCCGGGATGGTAAAGTAAACCCTGCCATTCTGGTAGCAGCTCGCATAGCCGGCGTGAACCGAATTTACAAGATTGGCGGCGTTCAAGCAATCGGAGCTATGGCATATGGTACAGAATCTGTTCCCAAGGTATATAAGATATTCGGTCCCGGTAACCAGTTTGTAATGTGTGCCAAGCAACAAGTAAGCCTGCATGACGTAGCTATTGATATGCCTGCCGGCCCTAGCGAGGTTGAGGTGCTGGCTGATGGGACTTCTAACCCCGTGTTTGTTGCTGCCGACTTACTGAGTCAAGCTGAACACGGTGTAGACAGTCAGGTTCTGTTGGTTACCAAGAGCGAAGAAATTATAGATAAGGTACAGAACGAGGTAGAACGTCAGTTGGCATTATTACCTCGTAACGAGATAGCCACTCAGGCCTTGCAATACAGTAAGATTCTGTTGGTACACAATGACGAGGAGATGATGGCCGTAACAAACATGTATGCCCCAGAGCACCTTATCATTGAGACAAAGAATTATATGGAGCTGTCTGAGAAGGTAATTAATGCAGGAAGTGTATTCTTGGGTAGCCTGACACCTGAGAGTGCCGGTGACTATGCCAGCGGTACCAACCATACATTACCAACGAATGGCTATGCTGTAGCTTACAACGGTGTAAACTTGGACAGTTACAACCGTAAAGTTACCTTCCAGCATATTACAGAGGATGGTATCCGTAGCATTGGCCGAACAGTTGAATTGATGGCCGAGGCTGAAGGACTGGATGCGCATAAGAATGCGATGACAGTGAGAATGTGTAATAAGAATTGAGAATTGAGGCGGCTTTGCCGCAATTGAAAATTGATAATTAAATGAAAGAGCTGAAGGATTTAGTCAGACCTAATATATGGGCATTGGAACCCTACAGTTGTGCACGAGATGAATTCAAGGGAATGGATGCACACGTGTTCCTGGATGCTAACGAGAGTCCGTATAACGACCCCATCAACCGCTATCCAGACCCTTTACAAGAACAGGTGAAGAAGAAACTTGCTCAAATCAAGCAGGTACGTCCTTCTCAGATATTCTTGGGTAATGGTAGTGACGAGGCTATTGACCTTGTCTATAGGATCTTCTGCGAACCTGGTAAGGATAACGTTGTAGCTATTGCTCCAACCTACGGTATGTACAAGGTTTGTGCTGATATCAATAATGTAGCTTATAAATCTGTCCTCCTTGACGAGAATTACCAGTTACAGGCACAGAAAGTACTGGATGCTACGGATGCCAACACTAAAGTTATTTGGCTTTGCTCCCCCAATAACCCAACGGGAAATGAGTTAAACAAAAAGGAAATGCAGCGCATATTGCTGGAGTTCCCTGGCATTGTGGTTATAGACGAGGCATACTCAGACTTCTCCGGTCAGCAGCCTTTCCGCCATTTTATGGACCGTTTCCCTAACATGATTGTTCTGAATACTTTCAGTAAGGCATGGGGATGTGCCAGCATCCGTCTTGGCATGGCTTTTGCCAGCGAGGAGATTATTGGTCTCTTCAATAAGGTAAAGTATCCCTATAACGTGAATAAGCTGACACAGGACAAGGCGCTGCAAATGATGGACGACTGGATGAAGGTTGACCAGTGGGTGCGTCAGATTAAGCGTGAGCGTGAGCACATGATGCCAGCCCTGAGCGAACTGCCAATCTGCAAGAAGATCCATCCCAGCGAAGCTAATTTTGTTTTGGTTGAAGTAACAGATGCAAATGCTGTATATAAGTACCTGATTCAAAATGGTATAGTTGTTCGTAACAGAAATAAGGTTCAACTCTGTGGCAATTGTCTGCGCATTACCATTGGTACTCAGCTAGAGAACAACGAACTGTTAAGTGCATTACGCCAGTTCAAGTAGTGAAGAGTGAAGAATTAAGAGTAAAGAATTTGCTACTGCGAAGATAATATGAAAAGAGCGTTATTCATAGATCGTGATGGAACCATACTGGTTGAACCTGCCGATGAGCAGATAGACAGCTATGAGAAGTTCCGGTTTGTACCAGGTGTTATCAGCGCACTGAAGTTCCTACGTCAGCATACCGACTATGAGTTCGTTATGGTGAGCAATCAAGACGGATTAGGAACCGACAGCTATCCCGAAGCTGACTTCTGGCCCACACAGAACCTAATGTTGAATATTCTTAAGGGTGAGGGCATAGAGTTTGATGCAATACATATAGATCGCAGTTTCCCTCAAGATAACCTGCCTACACGCAAGCCTGGTACAGGCATGCTTACCGATTATATGAAGGGTGAATATGACCTGTCAGCATCTTGGGTGATTGGCGACCGTCAGACGGATGCTCAACTGGCAGAGAACCTTGGGTGTAAGAGCCTCATCCTTGGTGAGGATATGAATTGGCAGAAAATAATGGAACTGCTGTTTGCTGGCGAACGTACGGCTGAGGTTGTTCGTACTACCAAGGAGACGGACATTACCATACGTGTGAATTTAGACGGCAACGGCAAGAGCGATATCCAAACAGGTCTTGGCTTCTTCGACCACATGCTGGAACAGATAGCCAAGCATGGTATGGTGGATCTTTATATACGTTGTAACGGAGACTTGCACGTTGATGAACATCACACTATAGAAGATACTGCACTGGCTTTAGGAGAATGTATTCTTAAAGCATTAGGTGACAAACGCGGTATTGAGCGTTACGGATATTGCTTGCCTATGGATGATTGTCTGTGTCAGGTAGCACTTGACTTTGGTGGACGCCCTTGGTTGGTATGGGATACTGAGTTCAAGCGCGAGAAGGTAGGGGAGATGCCTACTGAGATGTTTCTGCACTTCTTCAAGAGCCTATCTGACAGCGCTCGTATGAACCTGAATATCAAGGCTGAAGGAGAGAATGAACATCACAAGATAGAGGGCATCTTCAAAGCATTGGCCCGTAGTATTCGCATGGCGGTAAGAAGAGATGTTAGTCATTTCTACCTGCCCTCCAGTAAAGGGGTGCTATAATTGAGTATAAAGAATGAATCAGAGTCAATATCCCTCCGCTCTTTTACAGAAAGCCGTTACGGAGATTAGTCGTCTCCCTGGTATCGGTTCAAAGACAGCTTTACGTCTTGCTCTTCATCTGTTGAAGCAGGACGTGGTGGAGGTTGATGCTTTGGCAGACAGTATAAAGGAGTTGCGTCATAACATTACTTATTGTAAGGTTTGCCATAACATCAGTGATACAGATATCTGTGAGATATGTAGCAATAGCGCTCGAGACAAGGCTACCATCTGCGTGGTTGAGAATGTACGTGATGTGATGGCCATAGAGGGAACGTTGCAATACAAGGGAGTTTACCATGTTTTGGGAGGTGTTATCAGTCCAATGGATGGTATTGGCCCTGCCGACTTGGAAATAGAATCGCTAGTAGAGCGTGTAAAACAAGGTGGCATAGATGAAGTTATCCTGGCACTGAGTCCTACTATGGAGGGTGACACTACCAATTTCTTTATATACAGAAAGTTGCAGGATACTGGTGTTAAGATTTCCGTGATAGCAAGGGGCGTAGCTCAGAATGATGAACTGCAGTATACCGATGAGGTAACCTTGGGACGTGCCCTTGCGGGCAGAGTGCCGTTTAAAATGTAATGATAATATGAACAAGAATAAGATATTGTTTTTTCTATTCATTGTGATTGAAATGCTGGTAGCGCTGCTATTGGAGTTCGTATCAGATACCAACGGCCCTTTGTTGGGCAATATCGACAATGTTGCTCAGATACAGTATATCTTTGGTATGCTAACAGCTTTGTCTGTTATTTTGTCAGCATTTCTGGCCATTAAGAAAAAGCACATGAATCCCATTGTCAGAATGGCTGTTGTAATAAGCGGCGTGAATATGGTCTTGTTTGACTATTATTTCTTCTATGATACCAACCTGCTATATTGTCTGTTTATTCTAGGAATAGCATATTTGTTTATCTGGCCTTCATTAGATAATCAGGAAACCGAAGTATGAAACTGAGCGTTGTCATAGTCAGCTATAATGTAAAATACCACTTGGAACAGTGCATCAGAAGTGTAAAAAAGGCTTCTGAGGGTTTGGACGCTGATATCTGGGTGGTTGATAACGCTTCGTCAGACAATACTGTAGGATACCTCCAGGCGAACTTCCCTGATGTCAACTTTATCAGCAACACAGAGAATGTAGGCTTTTCAAAAGCAAATAATCAGGCTATTCGCAAAAGCAAAGGTGAATATGTGTTGCTATTGAATCCTGATACCATTGTAGCAGAGGATACGCTGAAAGGATGTGTCGAATTCCTGGATGCTCATCCACAGGTTGGTGCTACAGGTGTTAGAATGCTGAATCCCGACGGGACCTTTGCTCCTGAGAGCAGACGTGGCTTGCCAACTCCCTTTACCAGTTTCTGTAAGATGACAGGGCTCTCAAGTCTTTTCCCCAAGAGCCGCATCTTTGGTCGTTATTATATGAAGTACCTTGATGAAAACAAAGCTAATCCTGTAGAAGTGTTATCTGGAGCTTTCAATATGCTCAGACGTAAGGCTTTGGATCAAATAGGATTACTGGACGAGGACTTCTTTATGTATGGCGAGGATATAGACCTAAGCTATCGTATGCTGATTGGAGGTTGGCAGAATTACTACTTACCTTATAATATATTGCATTACAAGGGTGAGAGTACAGAGAAGAGTAGTTTCCGCTATGTGCATGTATTCTACAATGCAATGCTAATCTTCTTTAACAAGCACTTTGGTAAGAAGTACCTGTTAGTCGGATATCTCATCCGTTTGGCTGTTATTTTTAGAGCTATGATGGATATGCTTATCAGATTGCTTAACAGGATTCTTCCAGAAAAGAAACAAAAGGAGATTCCCTATATACGTTTCGACTTACGGAAAACATCTGTTACAGATATGCTTTCTGCACTCCACAATCAGAATTCTGGTAAGAATAACAGACTGGCCGAGGTGGAAACCGTGTCTTACGATGGAACTATGCTTATTAGGCATAGCGAGGTTCTTCCGCTAAAATAAAATCAATTTACTACAGAGATTATGCTGAGGGGAAAGAGAATAATGTTACGTGCCGCAGAGCCGGAGGACTTGGATTTGATGTATCTGGTAGAGAACGATACAGCTCTCTGGACGTGCGGTAGTGCCAATGTTCCATACTCAAGATTTGCTCTGCGTCAATTCATAGAGCAGACAAGTAACGATATCAATACCGACGGACAAGTCCGACTGGTTGTTGCCCTTAGCGAGAACCGTAACGCAATAGGCTTTGTAGATCTGCAGAATTATGACCTTCGTCATCGTAGGGCTGAGGTTGGTATTGTAATTCTGCCTGAGTGGCAACGTCAGGGAATAGGAGTTGAAGTGTTAGGTATTCTTGCCAAGTATGCATCCAAACACTTGTATATTCATCAGCTTTTTGCTTTTGTTTCCGCAACCAATACTGCGGCTCAGGCTTTGTTCTCTAAAGCTGGATATAATAAAACTGCCACTCTTCAGCATTGGCTTCGCAACGAAGAAGAGTGGCAGGATGCTATGGTATATCAGAAAATTCTTTAGTTGGCGCTTGTAAACTCGTCAAGGAATCTGATATCATTCTCACTAAACATACGCAAATCCTTTACCTGATACTTCAGGTTAGTGATACGTTCTATACCCATACCAAAGGCATAGCCTGTGTAGATGCTACTGTCAATGCCGTTAGCCTCAAGTACTGCAGGGTCAACCATTCCACAACCCAGAATCTCAACCCAGCCTGTATGCTTACAGAATGAACAGCCCTTGCCGCCGCACAGATGACAGCTGATGTCCATCTCGGCACTAGGTTCTGTGAAGGGGAAGTAGCTGGGACGCAGACGTATCTTGGTGTCAGGACCAAACATTTCCTGAGCGAAAAGCAAAAGAACCTGCTTGAGGTCTGTGAAACTTACGTTTTTATCAATATACAGTCCTTCTACCTGATGGAAGAAACAGTGCGCACGTGCACTGATAGCCTCGTTACGATAAACACGTCCAGGGCAGATAACACGGATAGGTGGCTGTGTCTTCTCCATCACACGTGCCTGTACACTACTGGTGTGACTACGGAGGATGATATCAGGATGAGACTCTACAAAGAAAGTATCCTGCATATCACGTGCTGGATGGTCATCGGCAAAGTTCATGCTGCTGTATACATGCCAGTCATCCTCAACCTCGGGACCTTCAGCCAAAGTAAAGCCAAGACGACTGAAGATGTCAACAATCTCGTTCTTAACAATTGTAAGAGGATGACGTGAACCTAATGAAATGGGGTAGGGAGTTCTGGTAAGGTCAACCGATGAACCTGCGTTCTTCTGAACCTCAGCTGCTTCCTTCAACTCATTGATCTTATCCTGAGCAGCAGTCTTCAGTACATTTAACTTCTGACCAATCTCGCGTTTCTGTTCTGCTGGAACATTGCGGAAGTCATTCATGAGGGCTGTAATATCTCCCTTTTTACCAAGATATTTGATTCGCAGAGCTTCAGCCTCATCAGCATTTTTAGCTGCTAATGTAGCAATCTCTGACATCAATTTTTCTATCTTTTCAAGCATAATTTTGTTCTTTTCTGAAATTTCCATGCAAAGGTAATCATTTATTATGGAAAACTGAACGTTATGTAAAAAAATAAGTGTACTTTTGTGCAATTTTTAGACATGTGTCTTTAAGATGTGTAGAATAGTCAAGGTATTATTGCCTTCAGTTATGGCACTTCTGCTCTTCTCTTGCCATAACGGAAGAATTACGGAATCTGATTCGGATACAGATTCTACGGATATAGAGACGTGCCTTGAAGCAGACACGTTAAGCGAGGTAGAGGAAGAGATTGAAGAGGCTGACGAGACAGACCGCTTGGATACATCGTTTGATGATTTCCTGTTTGCGTTTACCCATAGTGACCGCTTACAGAACAAACGTATAGAATGGCCGCTTTCCTATATTGATACAGAAGGTAGAGTCAGAAAAATCTCTTCTCTGAATTCCAGTTCAGAATTCCGTTTTCTGAAAGGCGACTTTTTTACAGTAATGTATGGAGACCGTAAGCAAATAGAAGAGCAGAAACTAGATACAGAGGACTCCGTAGTTACTGTTGAGCGTATTGATTTGCAAGACGAGAAACTCAGAAAATATGAGTTTAGATTGCTCTCTGGAAAATGGAAGCTGACATCCGTGCATGATGTTGTTTTCCATGAGAGTGATATCTTTGATTTCCTTACCTTCTATGCACGTTTTAGTTCAGATACGCTATATCAGCAGGCTCATGTCGAACAACCGCTTAAGGTTACAGTACTGGACCCTGAAGAAGATGATGCCTATATAGAAGGAACCATTAATGCTGAACAATGGAGATCTTTCTGCCCTGACGTTCCTCATGGCGTAATTTCCAATATCCGTTACGGTGTTCAGAAGTATAATTCCAGACAGATGATTATGCAGAAGTCTGGTTCCTCAAATGGAATGCAGGAACTTTTTATCTTTGCTAAAGAAGATAACGAGTGGCGTCTGACAACTTATGAGAATTGACAGTTTAGGGGAGTAGGAATAAATAAAACCGGAAGATAAGAATGGAAGTCTGTAAAAATTGTTCTGTAAAAGAATATAACACCTTTGGTATAGATGCTACGGCTCATCTGATGGTGAAGTACAGCAGCATAGAGGAGCTGACAGATTTTCTGAAGAAATATCGTCAGGAAGAGAGCCATTTACCTCTTTTGCATGTAGGCGGAGGCAGCAATCTTCTTTTCCTTTCGGATTTCGCAGGCATTATTCTGTTCTCTGAGATAAAGGATATCACGCTTCTTTCAGAGGACGAAGAAACGGTGCTGGTCAGTGTTGGGGCAGGCATCACGCATGACGACTTTGTCCAGTATGCCATCCAGAAAGGCTGGTACGGTTTAGAGAATCTCTCCCTGATACCTGGTCAGGTAGGGGCTTCCGCTGTGCAGAACATAGGAGCCTACGGCGTTGAGGCTGGAGACTTTATAAAGACTGTTCATACTATATCTCTGGAGGATGGAACCAGCAGACAGTGGAATCACGACGAACTTTGTTATTCTTACCGCCATAGCATCTTCAAGGATCAAGCAGTCAGAGGAAAGTTTGCTGTATGCCATGTTGTATTCCAACTAAAGAAACGTTTTACTCCAAGTCTTAACTATGGCGGATTGAAGGCTAGCTTGCAGCAAAAAGGGATATCAGAAGAAAACCTTTCTGCTACAATGTTACGTGATATCATCATCGAAACACGCCAGAACAAGTTGCCGGATCCCAAGGTTATGGGCAATGCCGGTAGCTTTTTTATGAATCCCATTGTTGGCATTGATACATTGCAAAGAATACAAGCAAAAAACTCTAATGTACCCTATTATGAGGTCGACAAGGAAACTGTCAAGATACCTGCCGGATGGCTTATAGAGCAATGTGGCTGGAAGGGTAAGTCCTTAGGTCCTGCTGCCGTACATGACAGGCAGGCACTTGTCCTTGTAAACAAGGGTGGCGCAACAGGGAAGGACATCTTGGAACTTTGCAAGGCTGTCCAACAATCTGTAGAAGAAACGTTCGGCATTCAGTTACATCCAGAAGTAAACTTTATCGGCGAGTCATGAAGATAACATTTCTTGGAACAGGAACCAGTTGTGGAGTACCTCAAATGGGGTGTCATTGTTCTGTATGTACAAGTACCGATCCAAGAGATAGAAGACTGCGTTGTTCTGCCTTGGTTCAAGATGGTAAAACCAATTTGCTTTTGGACTGCGGACCGGATTTCCGTGAGCAGATGTTGCGTATCGACTTTTGTGATTCATTGGATGCCGTACTCATTACGCACGAACATTATGACCATGTAGGCGGAATAGACGATTTGCGTCCGTACACCTATATTCACGACCTTCCCATTTATGCGGATGCTTATTCCTGTAAGCATCTGTGCGAACGACTCCCTTATTGTTTTGTTGAAAACAGGTATCCTGGTGTTCCCCAGCTGAAACTACATGAGATAGCAGAGGGGGATAAGGTTATGTTTGGTGATATCCCTGTTACTGCTTTGCAGGTTATTCATGGTAAGTTGCCGATTCTTGGATTCAGGGTTGGAGACTTGGCTTATATTACGGATATGACAGAAATCACGGAGAAGAGTCGTGAAATGTTGAAGGGAATAAAGCTTTTGGTAATAAATGGTTTACGTCATGAGCCTCATGCTACGCATCAGACTGTTGAGGCAGCTGTAAAATTCTCTAAGAGTCTGGCACCAGATCTTCCTACATATATTATTCACATGAGTCATCATCTGGGACTTCATGCTCAAGAGGATGCATTATTGCCAAGTCATATCCATCTGGCATATGACGGCTTGGTGTTAGAATTTTAATCACCACTTCTTAATCAAGAAGTTTGGATTGACTCTAAGGTATAAACCAAAGTTGAAATTCAGTTCCTGGCATTTGGGTAACCAAGTCTGGAAAGCTTGTGCCTGGGCACCTATGACATAGTGCTTGGCTATGACACGGTGGTAGCTGACGCCAACATACATTGTATTGTTGCCGTTGTAGTTAGTCTGGTCTGCCTGGCTGATGGTATTAAACAAGGGGTTACCATAAAGCGTGACAAAATGCTTGGGTGAATAGACATAGCCGGTTTTAACACCCAGATAATTCCAGAAATTAAGGTTCAAGCCAGCATGAGCGGCAAAACCAGTCTTAAACGGCCAGAGGTTTCCTGCCTGCTGGTAGGCTGCGAGAGCGTTAATTTCAGCACCCATGTACTTCAGTGCTTTACAGTCGGCATTCCATTTCATTCCCACTCCTGCACTGGCATTACATATCGTTTGCACGCCTCGTAATGCTATATTCTGCTCTCCGCCTCGATGTTGTATTACCAATTGAACAGGGGATGTCCAGTTGAACTTGCTCTCTGGCTTGTTGTATTTCACAAGCCAGTTCATTCCTACGGTAAAACCTTCTTGGTGAGTATCCAGTTCAAAGATATAGCTTTGCCAGTTCATCCAGATGTCGGCATGGATATGTGGTCTGTCCCAAAGAAGTTGGAATCCGGTCTCAGGGTCTTGCGAAAGATTCAGTTCGGGGTTGAACAACGGTTCTATCAGTCCGTGATTCTGTCCGCCATAGATATTGCCCAGTACAATAGTCAGATATTTGAACTGTGCTTTTGCCCTTATCCAAGGAAGCATGTGTGCACCGGACTGGTATTGATCCCCCTTCCACATGCCAATGTCATGATAGGCATAGCAAGGGTATTTATTGGCTCCGTTGTATATAAGTGCATGCAGTCCTAATTCCAAACCAATCTGCTTAATGGGGTTGTAGGTCAGCTTGGGTTGAACCCATAATCCTGGCAAGGAATATCCCTTTGTAAGTTTCCCGTTATATTCGTTATCATGGAAGAAGCTTAGGTTATCTACTTCTACGCGCAAAGTCTTAATGTCTGTTGAGTCGATATGGTATTCTGATGTTGCCAAATCGTTCCACATCTCTTGTGCCAAGCTGTTTTGACACACAAGAACCGACAAAAGTATGATAAACAGGTATCTCTTCATATTCACATTTCTTCCCCTAAAGGGGGATAGGGGCTTTACTTCTTAATCCCTTTATAAGCTAAGTAGATTACTACAAATGCTCCCAAGGCAATCATGACAATCTTCACCTCATTGCTGTACTCTGCAACTTTGGCATCCAATTGGTCGTAGGGAACAACACTAGCCATAGAATATCCTATGGCAGCCAGAATACTGTTCCATGCTGCAGCACCTAAAGAGGTATATAGTATAAACTTGCTTAGTTTCATCTTGGCCAGACCAGCAGGGATACTGATAAGTTGTCTGACTGCAGGAACCAGTCGGCCCACCAGAGTACCTATAGCTCCATGATCATTGAAATACTTTTCTGCCTTCTCCACTTTAGTTTGGTCTATCAGGCACATGTTTCCAAATCTGCTGTTGGCAAACTTATAGACAAGGGGACGACCCAATGTATATGCCAAAGCGTAATTGATGAGAGCACCAATCAGGGCACCGACGGTAGCACAGACAACAACCAGTACCACATTCATCTCGCCATTAGTAGCTGCCAGATAAGCAGCTGGTGGTACTACTACTTCGCTGGGGAAGGGAATGAAACTACTCTCTATGGCCATCAGCAGTGTGATAACCCAATAATTCAGGTGTTCCAGACACCATGCTATGAAAGGTATGCTCTCCATATTGTTAGTTTATACAAATTTCTTTCTGAATGCTCTTTTGTTTGTAAAGCGCCATCTAATCCAAGCCTGAATGTCCCATACTGGGATTGCCAGACACAGGAAAGGAAGCATAATATGGTATGTATTAATGTTGAGTTGTCTGGCTGTTCGGTTAAAGTTGATATCCCTGATAATGTGTGTACTTATCCATAAAACTGCCAACGCAACAACAACAAACGGATAGCTCCTCCACATGATGCACGCTATGATGGTAGATACTGTATAGAGTATGGGCAACAATAGCTTAATTGCGCTCCAGGTTCTAAAGAGCCATTTGTATTTGGCTTGTCTGCGTGTCTCTATGGCAAAGACACGTTCCTGTAACCATGTGTGGGGCAGGGGATTATCCTGTACTAGAATGGCATTCTGGTTTACAGAGACAGCACATTGCTGGCATGAGATGTTCTTGTTCACAAGAAGGGTTGATGCACCAGCCAGTAATTTTGAATCGGATGAGAAGCCGTTATGCTCAAAAAAGTATGACTTTCTGTAAGCCAATATAGTATCATCTGCCCCGTAGGGATGATGATTCTCAGTAAACGGAATCCATAACATCTGTTGCCATAAACGCAGGAACTGACGTTTACGCATAAGCCAGTTGTTGCAGTTGGCGTATCGTGTCAGTCCTATAATTGCATTCTTGCCATTTGTATTGGTTTGCATGAAGGTGGCAAGCCATTCGTCATTCTGAGGACAGCAGTCGGCTTGTGTGAAGATAACCCATTCCGTACATGCGGTCTTCATACCTAACATCATTGCCAAGCGTTGCATGCTGATATCCCTGGCAGAGGCAGGTATTGAGGAGTGAGTCAGTTGGGGGTATTGCTCCTCCAACTGCTCCAACAACTTTAACGTATCGTCTGTACTGTGTATGTCAACAACAATAACCTGATACTCTTTGGGGTATTTCTGTTCAAGGAAGACAGGTAGGTGTCTGCGCAATTTGTCGCCCTCCTCTTGTGCCACAATAATAATAGCAACGCTTGGGAGAGTAGGGTTGCTAATGTTCACCATACTCTGTCTGCGGCTGATTTTCCCCAGACGAGCATAGTGAATCATTAGTATTATGGTTACTACCCACAATACGACATTTATACAGAGTGCTATTACTGTCGTTCCCAACATTATTTATAATAAATCCTCTGTCGTGTAACCTATGGGCAGGGGTCTGCAGTTATACTGACTGGCCATAATCTGACCGTATGCGCCTGCTGAACGTAATGCCAGCAAGTCGCCGCGTTTAGTGGCGTTAATGGAGTAATCTTTTGCAAAGACATCACTGCTCTCGCAAATAGGACCTACAACATCGTATGTCTCATTCTCGGCAACGCTGGTAAGGTTGTCTATTTTATGCGACGCATCATACAAAGCAGGACGAATCAGGTCTGTCATACCGGCATCAACAATAATGAACTGCTTAGCAGTAGCCTTCTTGACATACAGGCATTTTGTTATCAGCGAACCGCACTGAGCAACAACGGCACGTCCTAATTCAAAGTGAAGTTGCTGTCCGGGGCGCAGTTTCAGATATTTGGCATATGTATCGAAGTAAGCCTTGAAGTCGGGTATGGGATTCTCATCGGGATTGACATAGTCGATACCCAGACCACCTCCTACGTTGATGTTCTTAATGGTCTCAAAGCCCTGCTGCTCCAGACGGTCCTGCAGTTCATTGATGCGGTTTGAGAGGGCAATAAAGTTATCCATTGTCAGAATCTGACTTCCAATATGGAAATGCAGTCCCACAAACTCCACATTCTCCATCTCGTCGGCAAGTGTAATCACCTTCTCCATATCCTCCATGGCAATGCCGAACTTGTTCTCGGCAAGACCTGTAGTGATGTTGGCGTGTGTGTCTGCACCTACGTTGGGATTTATGCGAAAACTTACGTCAGCCTTCTTCTGCATGCTGCCTGCAATCTCGTTGATGACCTCCAGCTCAGGGATGCTTTCTACATTGAAGTACTGGATACCGGCCTTGAGTCCCAATTCTATTTCCCAGTCGCTCTTTCCAACACCGGCAAAGACAATTTCCGAAGCAGGGAATCCTGCGTCCAAACAAGCCTGTATTTCACCACCGCTGACGCAGTCGGCTCCGAATCCAGCTTTTGTAATATGAGTCAGCACTTTAGGCGTTGTACAAGCCTTCACTGCATAGTGCAGGTGATATCCTTCGTGCTTGTCAGTCTCGTTCTTTATTGCCTGTAGTGTCTGGTCAAGCAATTCTGTGTCATAGTAGTAGAAAGGAGTCCTTATTGTCTTGAACTTCTCTACCAGGGACTTGTTATCCTTTAATAAATTTTTCATTATAATTTGCAAGGTTCTTTAATTCTGAAAAAGAGTGTTGCTTAATGCCTGCAGTGTGCGTTTCTTGTCTTCTGCCTTAACCAGGAAAGAGATATTGTGGTTAGAGCCACCGTAGCTGATCATGCGGACGGGGATGTCCTTCAGTGCCTCGCAAGCCTTAGCCTCGAATCCTACATTGTCAGAATCCAGGTCACCTACCACGCAGACAATAGTCATGTCATAGTCCACGCTTACGGTACCGTACTTCTTCAGCTCGTCCAGAATATCAGCCAAATGACTTGAATTGTCTATGGTAACAGATACCCCAACCTCGCTGGTACAAATCATATCCACGCTGGTCTTGTAGGTCTCGAATATCTCAAAGACCTTACGAAGGAAACCATAAGCCAGAAGCATACGGCTGCTGGTAATCTGGATGCAGATGTTATTGTCACGAGCAGCTACAGCTTTTATCTTGCCCTTCTGGAATTCATTATTAATAATAGTACCTGGAGCCTCAGGAGCCATCGTGTTCAGCAAGCGAACGGGAACGCCGGCAAATTTGGCGGGCTGAATGCAGGTGGGGTGCAGAATCTTGGCACCGAAATAAGCCAACTCGGCAGCTTCCTCGAAGTGCAGCTGACGTACAGGCTCTGTATTCTCCACAATACGAGGATCATTGTTGTGCATACCATCAATGTCAGTCCAGATCTGAATCTCCTCAGCTTGGATAGCAGCACCTATCAGACAGGCTGTGTAGTCAGAACCACCACGGAGCAGGTTGTCAATCTCGCCGTAGGCATTACGACAGATAAAGCCCTGAGTGATATAAATCTCATAGCCGTCATTCTCCTTCAGTATCTGGTTGCTCTTTTCCTTTATATATAGGAAGTCGGGCTCGGCGTTCTTGTCGGTACGTATCATATCCAGTGCATTCAGCAATACGGCCTTCACACCACATTCCTTCAGGTAGTTAGTCACCATATTGGTGCTGATGATTTCTCCCTGAGCCAGAACAACCTTCTCCTCGAACGATGTAAAGTGAACCTTGGTAAACGAGCGCAGGTAGTTGAATTCATCACGAATGAAGGTTTCCGTTTCCTGCTTATACTCGTCGGTCTTGTAAAGTTCCTTTACGTGCTGCAGGTATTTCTCCTCCAATCTGTTGATAAGAGTATTGGCACCTTCAGGGTTTTTCTTGTACAGGTAATCAGATATTTCAACCAATGTGTTTGTTGTGCCAGACATAGCTGACAAAACAACCAACTTTGTTTCTCCGTCTGCTGTTACCAGTCTCGAGACTTCTTGCATTCTTTGTGGGGTACCTACGGATGTACCACCAAATTTCAGTACTTTCATCTTTGTGTATGGTTTTTTATTTTATTAGTTCATTGTTCTGGCATTTGTAAACTGTTCCAGGGAAGTCATCAATCCATTGCCAGTTGTGTGTACTCATGATAACGGCCGTATGGTTCTGACGGCGTATCTCGTCCAGCAATGCCAGAATCATCTCGCCGTTTTCCATATCCAGGTTACCGGTAGGCTCATCAGCCAGTATTACCTTAGGATTGTTCAGCAACGCACGTGCAATACATACGCGTTGTTGTTCTCCACCACTCAGTTCAAAGACAAAGTTGTCCACCTTGTCTTCCATCTTCACCTGTTTCAGCACATTTAGGATTCTCTCTTCCCTTTCTGTCTTTTTCTTCCAGCCAGTAGCTCTCAATACAAAGTTCAGGTTCTCAAAGACAGTACGGTCTGTCAGCAACTGGAAGTCCTGAAAGACAATGCCCATCTCACGACGGAGTGCCGGCTGCTGGGAGGTTTTGAACTTCAGCATGTTATAGCCCAGCACCGTTGCCTCTTCGCCTTGGCAAGGAACTTCTGCGTAGAAGGATTTCAGTAACGACGATTTGCCACTACCTACCTGACCTATCAGGTAAACCATCTCGCCCTCTTCTACGCTGATGTTAACATTACGCAGCACCTGGTCTTCGCCTTGGCGGATGTTAATGTTCTTGTATTGGAGAATCATATTCTTTTTAATTAAGAATGAAGAGTGAAGAATGAAGAATTGGTTTACTGTTTACTGTTTAAAACTTTCAACTTAAAGACTGCCTCTAAACTCTAAACTCTACACTCTGAACTGTCAACTTTTGTTTAGTGTTTCTTCCAACCCGGATTGTGGCGTTCTGCCAGTTCGGCAGCCATATCTTCTATGCGCAGACCCTTGCTGGTAAGCAGTACAATCAGGTGGTAAAGCATATCTGAGCCCTCGTAGATAAGGCGGTCGTTAGTTCCGTTTGTAGCTTCTATCACCAGTTCCAGTGCTTCTTCGCCCACCTTCTGAGCCATGCGGTTCAGACCGTCCTTGAAGAGGCTGGTGGTATAGCTGCCTTCAGGCATTTCCTTGTGACGCTTCTCTATGAAGTCGCTCAGCTCAGAGAGGAAGAGTAGGGGATTCTTCTCGTTCTTCTCGCCCCAGCAAGTGTCTGTTCCTGTGTGGCAGGTAGGACCGTCAGGATGAACGGTAATAAGCAAAGTGTCTTGATCGCAGTCGTTCTTTATGTCAACTACGTGCAGGAAGTTGTTGCTGGTTTCGCCTTTTGTCCAAAGACATTGTCTGGAACGACTGTAGAATGTTACCAGGCCTGTCTCCTTTGTCTTGTTGAAGGCTTCCTGGTTCATGTAACCCAGCATCAGTACGTTCTTAGTGTCTGCATCCTGAATGATGGCGGGTACCAGTCCGCCGCATTTCTCAAAATCTATCTTCATAATCTTACGTTTATCTTTTCTGATCTTAAATATTCTTTCAATTCGGGGATTCCTATCTCGCCAAAGTGGAATACGCTGGCTGCGAGTGCTGCATCAGCGTGTCCTACGGTGAAGGCATCACGGAAATGCTCCATGCTACCTGCTCCGCCGCTGGCAATGACGGGTATAGTCAGCTCCTCTGCCAGACGTGCCAAAGCTTCGTTGGCAAAACCGGTCTTCACACCATCGTGGTTCATGCTGGTAAACAGGATCTCTCCTGCACCTCTCTGGTTAGCCTCGCGAGCCCATTCAAAGAGACCACGTTCCGTGGGTATTCTGCCGCCGTTCAGGTAGCAGGTCCATCCATTCTCATCTAATCGTGCATCTATGGCTACTACGCAAACCTGACTGCCGAAATTATAGGCAATCTCGTCTATCAGTTTGGGATTACGTAGGGCTGCACTATTTATGCTCACCTTGTCTGCTCCGGCTGATAGCATTTTCTCAACATCCTTCAGTTCACTGATACCACCCCCCACAGTAAAGGGGATGCTTACCTCTGCTGCCACACGCTGCACCATTTCTGTAAAGGTCTTGCGTCCCTCGTGGCTTGCTGTAATATCCAGGAAAACCAGTTCGTCTGCTCCCTGTTCGCTATAGGCGCGTCCCAAAGCTACTGGGTCACCCGCTTGCCTTAGATTTACAAAGTTTGTTCCCTTTACGGTCTGTCCGTCCTTAACGTCCAGACAGGGTATGATTCTTTTTGCTAACATGTTTCTTTAGTTCATAGTTCATAATGCATAGTGCATAGTTCAGCATCAAAGCAGAAATTTCTTGCTTAATTCTTTCAGGTCTATACGACCCTCGTAGATGGCTTTTCCGAATACTACGGCAGGGATTCCTGCTTCTTCCAGTGCCTCAATGTCCTGTATGCAGCTTACGCCTCCGCTGGCAATCAGGTGGCAGTTTGGGTGTGCCTTCATCACTTGTTTGTAAAGGTCTACTGCTGTTCCTTGCAGCATACCGTCCCTGCTTATCTCTGTACAGAGCACATTGCGTGTTCCGGCTTTCATGTAGCGGGTCAGGAAGTCGGCCAATTCCACGTCGCTGTCCTCCAGCCATCCGTTTATGCTTACTTTCCCGTTGCGTACATCAGCGCCCAGAATCAAATGGTCTGCACCATATTTTTGTAGCCATTCCAGATAGAGTTCTGGATTGGTAATGGCAATGCTGCCTGCCGTCACCAGTGTAGCCCCTGCCTCGTAGGCTTTCTTCAGGTCTTCTTCCGTCTTTACGCCGCCTCCAAAGTCTACCGTCAGCTTTGTTGCCTGAGTGATTGCCTTCAGTGTGGCATCGTTCACTACGTGTTTGCTTTTGGCACCGTCCAAGTCCACCACATGCAGACGTTTGTATCCCAGCTGCTCAAATTCTTTGGCCATGCTTACGGGGTCACCGTACTCTTTCTTGGTAGAGTAGTCACCCTTGGTCAGGCGTACACATTTGCCGCCTATTATGTCTATGGCAGGAATCAATTCTATCATAGTTCCAGAAAATTCTTAATGATACGTTCGCCTACACTTCCGCTCTTCTCTGGATGGAATTGTGTGGCATAGAAGTTGTCCTTGTGCAATGCTGCACTATAGGGTAGGATGTAGTTGGTAGTAGCAATGGTGTTCTCGCAGACGGGAACATAGAAGCTGTGTACGAAATACACAAACTCACCTTCCACGAAACCTTTGAATAATCCGTCTTTAAGAGGCTTTAATTCTTCACTCTTCACTCTTAACTCTTCACTTTGCATAAAATGCAATTGATTCCATCCCATGTGGGGCACCTTGTCCTCATGCTTCTTAGGTTGGAACTTCAGAACATCTACATCAAAGATACCCAGACAATCCGTATTGCCCTCCTCGCTATGACGGCACATTAGTTGCTGGCCTATACAGATACCCAGAATGGGATTCTTCAGGTCGCGGATTACCTTGTCCAGGTTATGCTCCCTCAGGTAGCGCATGGCATTGCTGGCCTCGCCTTGTCCTGGGAATAGTACTTTGTCTGCTTTCTGTAGCTCTTCAGGGTTGTCTGTCAAAACGGGTGTTACCCCCAGTCTCTGAAGGGCGTGGATAACCGAATATATGTTTCCTGCGTTGTATTTTACTACGGCAACTTTCATCTTTTTACGCTTTTCGGACTGCAAAGGTACACAAAAAAATGCGTATCACCAAGTTTACGTAGTAAAAACTATTAGATTGTGTATTTTGGTTAACCGCTACCCCCTAACCGCTAACCAATTATCAATTCCTCTTCAGGAAAATGCTGTTGGTGATACATTTAGGGAACTCCTGCTTGTAATGCGTGACCATAACCAGTGTTTTGTGAGGACGCTGGCAGAAGGTATCTATGATGTCCTTTACCAGTGTACGGTTCCTTAGGTCAAGGCCGTGTAGCGGTTCGTCCAGAATCAACAGCTCAGGATCTTTTACGAAGGCACGTGCCAGCAGGCACAGACGCTGTTCTCCGCTGCTCAGCTTCAGGAAGGTACGGTCGGCCAATTCCTTTATCCCAAAGATTTCCATCCAATCCAGACAAATCTGTTTTTGCTCAGGACGGGGACGGGTATAAAGACCAACTGAATCATGCAGGCCGCTTGCCACAATGTCTATGGCAGGCAGGTCCTTCAGGTAGGCACGATGCATCTCGGGGCTGACATAACCAATGTGACGTTTTATCTGCCAGATACTTTCGCCTGTTCCTCTACGATGACCGAACAGCTCAATGTCACAGGCGTAGGCTTGTGGATTATCTGCACATACCAGACTTAGCAGCGTACTCTTGCCTGCTCCGTTCTCGCCACTCAATGCCCATTTCTCGCCTTCGTGAACCGTCCAGTTCAGATCCTTCAGAATAGTGCGTGAGCCATACCTGATGCTAACGTTATTAAACTTCAGTATCTCTTGTCCGTCTTGGGGATAGAAGTCCTCTTTTTTCAAGTCTTTCTGTGGCAGATTCAGAATCCAGTTACGCTTTTCTTCTGGGAGTGGTGCATAGGTTCTTTCCGCCAACTGCCTCTGGTATTCCTGACGAGTAATCTTAGGCAGGATGCGCAAGTTCTCTATTGGTATGACGTGAGATATAAAGTTAGGGATATCATCAACCTTGCTAAGTATCAGAATTATCAATAGATATGTTTCTTCAGAAAGTTGTTGTAGCAAGTCTCTGAGCTGGTCGCGCATTTGAGCATCCAGACCTATGAACGGATTATCCATAATCAGTACTCGCGGCCCTGTTCCCAATGCTCTCATCAGCTGGAACTTTCGCAGTTCACCACTGCTCAGCGTAATGATGTATTTGTCCATCAGGCTTTCCAGATGGAACATATCTGTCAGTTTATTTCGCAGCTCATTTCTTTGCTGTTGTGCAGCCAGACGCTCTTCATCCGTCAGGCCTCTACCAACGTTCTCGTCGGCCTGACGGAAAGCCTCTTGTAGCAGTTGTCCTGCAGTAGGAGTACTCTCGTCTATATCATGCTGGTTCCAACGTTGCTGGTAGTAATAGGCACCGTCAGAATCTCCGTACGAGTCGCGAAAGGTAATATACTTCAGGTTTTCGCTGACCATCTTCAGCGGGCTAGGGGAGAAGTCGTATTTCACCTCGTTCATCAACAGAGGGAAATGTCCTGTCAGCACCTCTATCAGCCTGCTTTTACCAGCTGCATTATCACCAACAATAGCAATCTGTTCGCCTTGCTGAATCTCTATGTTTATGGGTTCTGCCATTCTCCAATCCGGATGGCGTGTTATCCCGTTTTCTACTTTAATTATCATTGAACATTGAAACTTCGTTTCGAGCCTGCTTTCGTTCGGCAATAATCAAGCGAGCTTGTTATTGCTCTCACTTACTCGCAGCCTTGAACATTGAGCATTACGCATTATTGGTATTCTCTTGCCCCTTGCTCCTTGCCCCTATATTACTCTAACCGCTAACCATGAATGAGGTCCTTATTCTTCGATGCAAAGTCTTTCCAGCTTCTGTATTTCTTGTCGGACTGTGGACGGTTCATTTGCAGGTAGTGGCAGTAGGCTGCACCAAGGGCATCCGTGGCATCCAGGAACTTTCCAAGCTCCTCCTTATCAAGCTTCAGCATACGCCTGAGCATGTCTGCCACTTGCTCCTTGCTGGCATTGCCGTTGCCTGTTATGGCCATTTTAATCTTTGTGGGAGCGTATTCTGTTATAGGCACCTGCCTGTTTATGGCAGCAGCCATAGCTGTGCCTTGGGCACGTCCCAACTTCAGCATACTCTGAACGTTCTTGCCAAAGAAAGGAGCCTCTATGGCCATCTCGTCGGGCAGATAGGATTCAATGATGCCACTTACGCGCTCAAAGATATGACCCAGTTTCAAGTAGTGGTCGGCATATTTGCGCAGGTCTATAACGCCCAGCGCCAGCATCTCGGCTGTGCGGTCCGTTACTTTCAGCACGCCGTATCCCATAATGTTTGTGCCAGGGTCAATGCCAAGGATTATCTTTTCCAAATTTTCTTTTTAAACCGTAATTTTAATGTGCAAAAGTACAAAAATATCTTAAATAATAAGGTAATAACGTTACTTTTCTTGTATTTGCGAGTCATAATTTCAGGAAATCGCATTATCTTTGCGTGGACAAAATATTCAGAAAGATGAAAAAATTATTGATTATAGCCCTTTGCCTGATGACAGCTTCACTGGCTGGGGCACAGGTTCAGAAGCAGAAAGTAACTACCAGCGAGGTTAAAGTAACTGGTGCATCAAAGGCAGAGAACTATGCCGAGATCAAGTTTGACACCCTGCGTCACAACTTTGGCAAGTTCAGCCAGAAGGATCCTATTGTTAAGTGCAGTTTCCGTTTCAAGAATACAGGAACTGCTCCTCTGGTTATCCATCAGGCCTTTGCCAGCTGTGGCTGCACCGTTCCTACGTTTACCAAGGAGCCCGTTAAGCCAGGCGAGACGGGAGTTATTGACGTAACGTACAACGGAACAGATAAGTTCCCTGGTCGTTTCCAGAAGACCATCACAATCCGTTCCAATGCTGTATCTGAAGTTACAAGACTTATAATAGAAGGGGACATGGAATAGTCTCCATTTCCTATTTGATTGTGTGTTATAATAGAAACATCCTCGCAATCGCGGGGATGTTTTTTATTGTCTAACGCCTAACTTTTCTATAAGCGGCACATGCCATGTGCGTACTTCATCTGCAGTCGGCGTGTGAGCGCCTGGGAAGTGAAATGAATGGGCGTAATGTTCCAGGAACAGCGGTTCGAAGTGGGCAAGGGTGTCCTGTTCGCCAAAGATGCCCCAGATATGTTCCTTGCCGTATGAGGTACAACCGTCAAACTGGTGCTGCTGCATTTCGGCAAATTCCGAGATCAGCTGCCCGTCGATAATAAAGTCTTGAATGCCGTTCTGGCGTGGCGATTTGTATTGGTGTGCCCAATCCTCGGCTTCAAAAACTCTGTCATCCTGAAATGGGGATTGCCCAATAGGGCAGGGATGCCCAATGCAGGTGCTGTCATCTGAGCATAGAACGAGCCGCAGCTGTTACCTACCAGCACGTCTGGCTTCTCTTTCTCGCATAGCTCACGGATAAAGCGAGCAGCTTCCTGGGGATGCATTGGCAAATCTGGTGTCAGCACCTCAGCCTTGCCCTCGAAAGCCTCCCATAATGCCAATGCCGGCACACACTGGCCGCTGGCAAAGAATCCGTGTAGGAACAGTATTTTCTTCATTGCTCTGCAAAGGTACGATTAAACGAGCTAACTACAAAGGTTTTTCTCAAAAAGAGAAGAATCATTACATGTCCGGCATGGTCGGAAGTTGCATGTAATAGGGGGTATTAATAGAAAAAAGTGTTACTGTTAATAGAAAATTTTGCTACGATTAATAGTTGCAATTATTATGATTAATCCCCAGGATAGCCCTGATTCGAAAAATATTTACAGACATCTTCAAACTTGCATTGAGTCCAGATGGTTATCGGAAGGAGCTTGTATGAGGTTTATATGAGGTTTACATGAGGTCTCTGAACCATACCTCCCGTCCTTTCTTCCCGATAGCCATCGGCTCTCAGCATACATTTATGAGGATATGAGGTTATTTTCTTTTCCCACTCATTATTGATTGTGTCAGTACTTTAACCTGCGTACTCCAGTACTTTAACCCACGTACTCCAGTACTTCAAATTAAGTACTGAGAACAAACCAGCTTCAGCCAGAAAAAGATTAAATCCATTTGTATAGAAAAACTGATGAATAAGATTTATTCTGCATGGCAATCATAAGAAAGAGTTACTGATTTTGAAATCGGTTTAGAGTGGATGAAAAGGTGTCAAACAGCACTTTTTCCCATGAAACTTTTTGTCGTTTCAGAATCTCTTCGTATTTTTGCAAATAGATATCGCCACGATGTCTTTTAAGACGCATGCTAAGGCGTGTTCCCTGAGTGCAGGGAGGCGGTATAATCTTAACGGAAAATAATAGCATCAGCTATTTATTCAGTGAATCTTGAAACCTAGGAAATTTCGAAGATGTAAAATAATGAATAAGTCAGCCGATGCCTGTGCTATGGCGCAGGCATGACTTTTCTTTATTTTACGGGTTTTCCTAGGACCTCAAGATTCAAGAGAAGTTCAAGTCTGCGCTTCTTTTGTATCCTGAGGTCTTATAGTGAACACCTGTAATAATCCTGAAGATATAGTCTGTTTGCTCATAGTGAGTAATTAACAAATTTGAATTAACGATTATTGCGTTTTAATCATCCTTGCTTTGACTGATGAAGCAGAATTAGGACACTGAATTAACATCAGTTCAGACAGGACAATGGATGTTTACGCTCTTCACACGGAGGGCGTGGACAGAATGGTTGTTGTCTGATGTGGGCCGTCCTAAGCCTTGCTTCACACTCCGTCTTCCATGCCCTCTTTTCAAAAATCGAAAAGAGGGCTTTTTTGCATGTGCCCTCAGAAGAAACATTAAGAAGGAGTTCTGAAATAATGGGCGAAGATTTGAAACACAAAAACAGGAAGAAGTATGTTGAACCCCAAGAGGTATGTGATTTTATTTGCGATTCACAGATTCCTTTGTTTTTCCCAAGTCATAACAATGGAAGTAATAATTCACTTAGGGTTCTTTCCTTGTTTTCTGGTTGTGGCGGAATGGATTTGGGTTTTGAAGGTGACTTTATTGCACATAAACTATCTTTTGCAAAAAATGATCCTAATATCATAACACAAGATTCGGCTGATTGGATACGGACTCGAAAAACAAAGTTTAAAACTATTTTTGCAAATGATATACTGCCAGAGGCGCAGGTAGCCTGGACTACCTATATGCAACGTTTTGGTTATGGCGAGGAGATCTTCTGTAATAACAGTGTTGTAGATTTGGTTAAGATGCATAAGGATGGCGCTAATGTGTTCCCTGCGCATGTTGATGTTGTAACAGGTGGCTTCCCTTGCCAAGATTTTAGTGTGGCTGGTAAAAGAAAAGGGTTTGACTCAGAGAAAGACGATTATGGGAATAAGCGTAAAGAGGATTCGCCTAGTGAGGAAACAAGAGGAAAACTATATTATTGGATGAAACAGGTAATTGACATTACCAAGCCTAAGATCTTTATTGCGGAAAATGTAAAAGGACTTGTTAACTTGGGGGATGTCAAGGATATTATTCAGAAAGATTTTTCAAGTTCGGATGGTGATGGGTATATAGTATTACCTCCACAAGTTTTACATGCTGGCAACTATGGCGTACCAGAATCAAGAGAAAGGGTGATATTTATTGGAATTCGAAAAGATGCATTACTTCCTGAAGCAAGAATTGCACTGCAATCTAATACTATTTCTGATGAATATAATCCATACCCATACCCCACACATGCATGCACAATAATAGACGACGATTTGTTAAAACCTGTTACCACATATGATGTCTTAAAGGACTTGCCTGAACCAGAATTTTCAACAGACTTATCTCAACAATTGTACTCACATGCAAAGTTCTTGTCAAATGGAAGTCAGGGACAAGTAGAAATAAAACTTAATGGACTTGGACCGACAATTCGCTCGGAACATCATGGCAACATAGAGTTCAGGCGTTTATCCTTGGAACACGGAGGTCAAAATTTTGATGAATTGTCAAGGGGGTTGAAGGAGAGAAGGTTAACCCCACGTGAATGCGCCTTAATTCAAACTTTTCCACCTGATTACAAATTTGTTATGAAGGGAAATTCAAAGCGTGGGATGAGACTTAGTGCAACTGGAGCATATAAAGTAATAGGCAATGCAGTACCGCCGGTATTAGCATTCAAAATTGCAACGAGAATAGAAGAATTATGGTCTAAATATTTCGGCGAATGAGAACTGATGAAAAAATCATTTCTATAAATAAGCGTGAAATAAATTCTGTGAACGAGGCTTTTGCGGAATTTATGGGTTTATCGGAGATAGAGTTTAATGACCGATCAAAAAAAGACCCCAAGCTGTATAAAAGTTTATCCCCTTCTAGACTTGAAGAGGTAACAAGAGATTTGCTTAGAGATGTTGCACCAATGACTCCCTTTAAGCCCGAGGATATCACTTTGGTTTCAGGACATCGCTTTCCTGATATTATGGCAACTGATTACTGCGGTGTGGAAGTTAAATCAACAAAAGATGACAAATGGACTTCTATAGGAAGCAGTATTGTTGAGTCAACTCGAAACATAACCGTGGAAAATATTTATATGTTATTTGGAAAATTAGGTGGCAGTCAGCCTGAATTCAGATTACGACCCTATCAGGATTGTTTAAGTGAAATTGCCGTTACTCACTCTCCAAGATATCTTATCAATATGGAGCTTGCAGAGAACGAAACGATTTTCTGTAAGATGGGTACAACATATGATGAATTGAGAACATCCCCAGAAGCTATAGATAAAGTTCGCCGCTACTACAGAAACAAAGCAAAAGAAGAAAATAAGATTGAGATGCCTTGGTGGATAACTAATGATAATGTGGAAACTACTCAACCTTTTAATATAGCTCTTTGGAATACTTTGTCTGAGGTCGTGAAAGATGATTTGCAAACAAAATGTATGATTCTTTTTCCTGAAGCCTTGAATCCTGCAAGAAGTCAAACGAAATATAACCAAACAACGTTATGGCTATGTTCCTATAATCAAGTAATTGTACCAAATATACGTGATTTCTACTCTGCTGGAGGACAAATCACACATGTTAATGGGAAAAGCATTAAACCAGTTCCTCAAGTTTTTGCTAGAATTGTAAAATATGCAGGTAGAATAAAAAAGGCACTCAATGATCCTTCCAAAGAATTGAAGATGCTAATTAAAGATTACAACCCTCAATTATTAATTGGTAAGGATTTATATTCCAATTGGCTAAAGATATGTCTGCAATATGCAGAAACGGAAAAAGTTCCTTTGGAAGAATGGATTAACGAGAATCCTATATTTACATTCTCGAAAAAAGAGTAATTTTATATGTGCAAACATCCTTCTCTTCAACCGTATAACAATATGGCTGCTATCCATTCAAAGGATACAAAGCCCGAATTGATTGTGCGGCGTGGATTGTGGAAAAGGGGATTTCGATATAGGCTCAATTATAAACGTCTGCCAGGCCATCCTGATTTGGTGCTGAGGAAATACAGAACATGCATCTTTGTCAATGGTTGCTTTTGGCATGGCCATTATGTAGATGTCAACAAAATGGATAGTTCTAATTGCTGTAGATTGCCGAAGACGAATAAGGAGTTTTGGGTTAAGAAGATAACTAGGAATAAAGAAAGGGATAAAGAAGAACAGAAGAAACTGGCATCTATGGGCTGGCATTGCATAACAATATGGGAATGTGGATTAAAACCAAGACTCAGGGAGCAAACACTTGATTCCCTTGCTTTTACTCTAAATCACATATATTTGCAAGACAGGCAGAGGTCTACGGTATACCTTGATCCTAAAGAAAAGTGTTTAATGGATGCTGATAGGTTAGGCTGAATCCGTATTGTTTGCACGCTGAATTCGAATCTGACAACATAAATCAGCCAGCCCTTAGACGGCTATCACTCATACTCTAGCCATACTGCATCCATACTCTAAGCATACTCTAGGCTTACTCAATGAGTATGGCACGAGTATGGCTGGAAGCAGCCTGCAGTATGGCTGCAATATGGTAAGTCTGATGGAAGGTTGTTTTTTTTGCGCGGCAGCAATCCGCTTCTAAAATGACGGGAAACAGACGGATTGTTATGTAAAAGTAGCCGTTCTTTTCTTATTTATTCTTATCTTTGCAGTCTGAAATAGTTAATACGGAATTTTGTCCCGTTGCTTGACTGCAAATTCGATTTGCTAATGAATAATGAAAATACAAACATATCCAAGAATGAAACATTTACGTGGTTAGAGCCCGGAGCATGGCGTAAACCATGCATTGTGCATGTTACGATGGTTGCCAATGCACGGCAGCCATTGTTTGGTAAACTGGTGCACAATGATTCAGAAGCTATGGTTGAGAAGACTCCGATCGGTTGGGCGCTGATCAATCAGCAGCGTAGGATGCTGGAGTTATGTCCTGAAATTAAGATCCTGGCTGATAAGGTGATGCCTGATCATCATCATATTGTACTTCAGGTTCAGCGGACAATGTCACGCAGCATCAGGGAGGTGGTGCGTGGATATATGCAAGGCTGCAAGGCTGAGGCTCGCCGATTAGGATTCAGTGAGAACCTGTATGACGGTACACCTTTCTATCGCGTACTTACGCACAAAGGGCAGTTGCATGCAATGATAGAATATGTAAAAGCCAACACGGAACGTGCATGGCAGCGCAGTCAGAACCCTGAGCTCTTTAGAATGCGCAGGAAAACAGAGGTGTGCGGGTTGGAGTTTACTTCTATGGGTAACCATTTCCTGTTGGATTGGCCAGACAAACAACTGGTGGAGATGAGCCGAAGTGTCAGTGATGAAGAAACAGAGAACCGACTAAAAGAGGTGTTGGCAGCAGCGCATAATGGTGCCGTGACATATACGGCGGCCATCAGCAAGGGGGAACAAAGGATTGCCAGAACGGTACGTGAACATGGGTATCCTCTGGTTGTTTTACTGAATGACGGCTTTCCCGCAGAAGGATCACCCCATGAGCGCTTCTATAAGCCGGGTGGGGTATACTTTGATGCATGTTCAAGAGGTAAACTGTTACTAATGGAGCCAAAGGAAAGTGCCTTTGTAAATCCATTAGTGACGAAGGCTGCAGAGGATACATTGCGACGTAAGGCTGAGGCTAAGCACTATAGTTATACACCTGTTCCTGTAGAATACCAAAGATATAGGTTTGTGGCGCTGAATGAAATGGGGAGGATTATTTGCGGATTGAATCCGCAATTAAGTGACGGGACATATAGGATAGGCATTTCTATGCGGATACAATCCGCTAGTAAGTGATGGGACGAAAAGTGTGCTGATGTTGGGCTTGGAAAATAATTTTGGCCTTTACCGTATAAATACAAAAATAAATTGTATCTTTGCATGGCTGAATATAAAAACAGAACGTAAAACAAATGGCAGAGAGAAGAAAGCAGACAACAAAGATTGTTGAGGTGCCAAGTGTGGACCAGTATGGCCACAAGCAACCACAGAGCCTGGATATGGAGGTGGCTGTGATAGGTGCTCTGATGGTGGAACAGGAAGCATGGGGACAGGTGGCTGAAATACTGAAACCGGAAAGCTTCTATGATAAACGCCACCAGTTGATATTCCAGGCTATACAGACACTGAACGTGGAGCAGAAGCCTGTGGATATTATGACGGTCTGCGATCAGCTGGAACGTACGGGTCTGCTGGAGGATGCCGGTGGCAACACTTACCTGATGCAGATAAATGCAGAAGTAGCCAGCAGCGCTCATATCCTTTACCATGCCAAAGTTATTGCCCAGAAGTCTCTGGCACGCCAGCTTATTACCTTTGCCAGCTATATTCAGACACAGGCCTTTGATTCAACAATAGATGTAGCAGACCTGATGCAAACAGCTGAAAGTCAGCTATTCTCTATCTCTCAGAAAAACCTGAAGAAGGACTATACTCAGATTAATCCGGTCATTGACAACGTATACAAACTATTGAAGCAGGCTGCTGCCCGCGAAGGTGGTTTGAGTGGTCTGAGCACTGGATTTGAGGAACTGGATAAGATGACCAGCGGATGGCAGAACAGTGACCTGATTATTATTGCTGCCCGTCCTGCCATGGGTAAAACGGCCTTTGTGCTGAGCATGCTTAAGCGCATGGCCGTTGACAACGGAATGCCCGTAGCTATGTTCTCATTGGAGATGAGCAACGAGCAGTTGGTACAGCGTCTGATGGTTAACGTTAGTGAGATCAGTGGTGAGAAACTGCGTAGTGCCCAGCTGCAGCCCTACGAGTGGGGACAGCTGGATGCCCGTGTACGCCAGCTATGGGATGCACCCATCTATGTGGATGATACACCTCAGCTGACAGTCTTTGAGCTACAGACCAAGGCACGTCGTCTGGTTCGTGAACATGGCGTAAAGATTATCATGATTGACTACCTGCAGCTGATGCATGCCAGTGGTCTGAACATCAACAGCCGTCAGGAAGAGGTATCAACCATCAGCCGTTCACTAAAGGGATTGGCTAAGGAGTTGAACATCCCCATTATTGCATTGAGCCAGTTGAACCGTGGTGTAGAGAACCGCGAGGGTGAGGAAGGTAAGCGTCCGCAGCTGAGTGACCTGCGTGAATCTGGTGCCATTGAGCAGGATGCCGACATTGTTTGCTTCATCCACCGTCCTGAATACTATCACATTTAT
>Ga0265298_10001341_pt1 | contig 36370 bp, 23 predicted proteins | sample AusTroGonzalo_MG_3_FD_193486 | JGI IMG/M metagenome (GOLD analysis project Ga0265298, IMG submission 193486) | Bovine rumen microbial communities from tropical cattle in Woodstock, Queensland, Australia - Gonzalo_01 | ecosystem: Host-associated > Mammals > Digestive system > Stomach > Rumen ...
CGCCTGCACCACGATTGAATACAGGGAAGTCACCGTCACGTACCGGGAGGGTTCCTCCCTGATCTCGTTGTTCCCGCCGAACACGAAGTTCCCCAGGGAGTAGCAGACCGTCCGCTGGTTGATGATGTCGATCCCCTGCACCACGTGCGGATGGTGCATGATCACCAGGTCCGCCCCGCTGCCGACGGTTGCTTCCGCGAAACGCTGCTGCGCTTCTTCGTGCCACGCGCCGTATTCCATCCCGCCGTGGAACACCGCCACCACCGCGTCGGCTTCCTTCGCCTCCTTGACCCGGGCGATCTCCGTCTTCAGCCAGCTGAACATCTGTCCCAGGTTCCGGGAATCCACCGCGAAAAAGCGGATCCGGATGCCGTCCTTGACGAAGTCCCAGGTGTCGTACAGCATGAACCACCCTATGTTATTCTCTTCCAGGGTCGCCTTGGTCCATTTCAGCCCCTGGGCGCCGAAGTCGTAGGTATGGTTGTTGGCCAGGCAGCAGGCCTCGATGGAAACGCTCTTTATGATGTTGACATAGTCCCGCGGTCCCCGGAACCGGTATGTCTTGTTGCGCTGTTCGTCCCCCGTGTGGTCGGTCAGCACGCCTTCCAGGTTGATGACCGTGCAGTCGTCCTGCGCGAACAGGTCCTTGAAGTTGGCAAAGAAGTAATCGTATCCCTTGGTCTCCGCCGCTTCCACAAAAGACCTGGGCCTGCCGTAGGTGGAGCTGTCGCTCCCGATGGTGCAGTCCCCGGTGAAGGTCAGCAGGACGGTCTTGTCCGCCGCCCCGGCCCCCGCCGGAATCAGCAGAACAGCCGCCAGAAGCAGCGCCGTGAGTGTAACCCCGATTTTTCTCATTCCCGATTTTCCCTTTCTGGTATGGTCAGGCTTTCCGGCTGGTCATGCCGACGAACGCCGCCTTCAGTCCGGCCTTCAGCGCGGTCACGCACAGGCCCGCGGCGCTGAGGATGATCAGCCCGTATCCCACCGGTACCAGGTGCTCCCCGAGCCAGTCCCCGATGCCTTTGGGCAGCAGGTCCAGCCACTGGAGCTTGTCCATCATGTACTGGGTGATCCCGTTCAGCGCGATCCACAGCACGGCCGCTACCGTCCGGCCCCAGGCCCCCGCGCCCTGCTCCGCGGCCAGCGTCCGGCAGGCGATGATCACCCGGATCAGGATATAGACCGCGCAGTATACCTGCTCCGTATGCACGAAATAGGTGATGGTGCTGACGCTGTGGAACAGCTCCAGCACCAGCTGTACCGAGCACAGGATCACGCTGCACCGTTCAAAGAGCAGCCCCGGACGGTTCGCGTATTTCGCCCTGCTCCGGAAAGCATAGCATCCGGTGATCAGGGCCGCCAGCGCTTCCAGCGTGCCTACGCCCATCCACCAGCCGCCCCACTGGTCCCGGACGCTCAGCGGAAAAAACGCAAGCAGGGATCCGTCCTCGACGGTGTCCAGCCCCAGCCGGGCGTAATCCCCCAGGCCCGCTTCGCCCCAGAACAGGGTGGCGAACCGGACCGCGGCGATCAGCAGGCATCCCGGAAACGCCAGGGCGTCCAGCGTCTTCCGCCGGTCCTGTCCCGTCATCTTTGCCGCCAGGATAAATCCGAGCACGAAGCCCAGGGCGCCGCCGAAAAAGGAAAACTCCCCCGGTTCCGTGCTGAAAAACACGGCCGCCCCGCCGCTCGACAGCGGATAGCCCAGCGATCCGGTCAGCCAGAGCAGCTTGGCAAGGATCCACCCCAGAATCAGCCCGAACACGATCCCGGCGGGAATCAGCCATCCGCGTCCCGTCCTTCCGTTCATGGCGCCGTAACCCCTTCCGCTGAAGCAAAGTAGATGATGTCATGCAGCTGCCGCAGGGAGGAGCGTTTCTCGCTGTTGTTGACCCGGTTTCCGTTGAAGTACAGCAGGGTGGAGTCGCCGCCATCCAGGTTGTAAGCCGTCTGAACCCCTTCCGCTTCCGCCAGCCGTGCCAGGTCGTCCAGGGTCATCCCGGGCTGTCCGTAGGACTTGCCGCTGCAGCAGATGACCTTGTAGTGCAGGGGGCCGGCCTGGCAGATGCACATCCGCTGCATGGGATCGCCGTGCTTCATCTCGACCCAGCGTTCGCTTCCCGCGTAGTCCGTCACCCGTTTCCCGTCTTCGACCAGGATCGGGCCGAAGGCGAAGGCGTTCAGGATCCGCTTGCCGCCGATGGTCTGCGGAATCTCTCCGCTCGCCGGCCGGTGAAGCCCGTGGAAGTTCCCGTCCTCGTCGATCAGCAGGATGTCCATCAGCTTGCTGCCCCCCGCGGGGTCCAGCTTGTTCAGGTACAGGGCTCCCTGCCGGATCACGAAGCCGCGGCCGCCCCGGGCCGAGTCCGTATAGTAGTCGCCGTTGATGGCCACCACGGCCTTGGATTTCTTCGCCAGCCCCACTGCGTCCTCCGTGCTGCTGAAGGCGAAGTTCCGTTCCTTCCCGGCCGCCATCGTGCGCAGCTGGGAGGGATCGCTGATCACGATATCCGCCACCCAGTAGTCGCAGTTGTACTCCCGTCCGGAGGTAATGGTGACCTGGATCGTGGAATCCTCATAGGTGGTGCTGGAGGTAAATCCGGCGTCCAGCGGCTTCGATCCGGTTTCCGCGTTGATCGGCAGCAGGTAGGCCCGGTCCGAAAAGTCGTAGCTGAAGCCCTCTGGCCAGTCGTATGCCGGGGCAGCGGCGTCCTCCGCGAAGGCGGCGCCGGCCGTCAGCAGCATGATTGTCAGTAAAACAGCAGTGATTTTCTTCATGCGTCTGTCTGTGCTCCTGAAATAAGATCTTATGGGAAAAAAGTGTGAACAATTTATTTTATCGGATTGGTCCTCCTGTGTCAAACCTTTCCCGCGCACAGGGCAATCACGAGCACGCATGCCAGAATCCGCTTCATTCTTCTTTTCATTTCCGCCGGTTCCTCCTTTTTTTATTGCTCTCCGTATTTCACAGCAGCGGCGTATCGGCTGCCGTCCGTATTGGTGATGCTGAAGACGGCCCACAGGTCAGGCCACTCCGCCGCGGGGCGGAAGGCCAGTGCCGGGGCTCCTTCCGGAACGGCGGTCGTATGGTCCGTCGTCGTCAGGTATTCCCATTGGTCGCAGTGCGGCGGCTCCCCCTCCGCCAGGCCCGGAATCCGGTAAACCTCCAGGCCGTTTGTCAGGTAAACCGGTTCGCCCTGTCCCGTTCCTTCCTCCCAGAGCAGGTACCGGCCCGTGACGGCGGAAGTTTCCTCCCCCGACAGGATCAGGTGGATATGCGGGGCATACAGGGTCTTCTCCGCCGTTTCAGCGATGATATCCTGCGCCAGGAAATGCCATGTCCCCCCGTCCTCGCTGATATACTGGAAGAAGGGGAGGTCGTTTCCGGCGCCGGCCGCCAGCAGCCCGCAGAAATCCGCGGCCAGCCCGTCCCCGTCTGTCCGGACCTGTGTCAGCCTGGCCGCCAGCCGGTACGCGTCCGGCGTGTCCTCCGTTCCGCAGGGAATCACCAGCGCGGCCGTCGCGCTCCGGTATTGCTGCCGCTGTGCTTCGGAAAGGGGGATCCGGATCGTGGTCCGGTACTGCTGCCGGTTCTCAGGCGCTTCCGGTTTTCCTCCCAGCAGTTCTCCCGCGTCCAGCTCCGGCAGCATGCCGGCCGGCCGGATGTCCCATGGATCCGTCCCCGTCCTTCTGGTCAGCACTGCTTCCTCCGACCGCTTCCAGTCCATTTCTTCGCTGTAGGGTTCGGATCCCGTTTTCTCCGCCAGCTCGAAGGTCAGAAACACGGAAGACAGGCTGTTCATCCGGCCTGCGTCCTCTTCCGGGACCAGCTCGGCCACGATCCGGTGGGCGCCTTCCCCGGCGGTGACCGAGAACCATCCGGCGGCCGGCTTCTCGTCCTGCAGCCAGGTCTCTGCGGCATAGGCCATGTCCGCGTACTGGTCGTCCAGCATGCAGTCCGCCATCCGGAAAGCCAGCGTCCGGTCGGTCAGGCTTCGGATGTCCATCTGCAGGCGCAGGTGCCCGTCTTCCGTCAGGACCGCAGCCCGGAGGTTCACCTCCATCCATTCGCTCTCCAGCAGCGGCTTACCCGCGGCCGGGAGGGTTTCCGTTTCCCCGTTCCGGAACGCCAGGGCCAGCGGCTCGTTCAGCGTGAAGGCGAACTGCCGGAGCTCCCCGTTGATATTCAGCGGCAGAGTCAGGCTGCGCAGGGCCGTGATGCCCCAGTAGTCAAAGCCGTCCGTGCAGGAGAACAGGGGATCCCGCGCTCCCTGCCCGACCGGATCCAGCTGCATTCTGCGGTCCAGCGTAAATGGAATGTAGCAGTCATAGCCGGATGGCACCAGCACCGTCCCATGGGTGGCGTCGATCACGTCCCGGAAAAAGCATCCGTTGATAATCGCGTCCCCCATCAGCTCGACTTCGTCCAGGAAAAACGCGATCTCGGCGGTTCTTCTGCCCTGGTTGGAAAAGTGCAGTTTCCCCTCCAGGATTCCTTCCTTTCCCTCCTTCAGGTCCATCAGCTGAACAGTCAGCCCGTTTTCCCGGGTCTCCGCGTGGATCACGCCTGCTTCCGGCCGCGGAATGGACAGCGCGCTGAGGTCGATCTGCGTTTCCAGTGTAACGGGGACCGCCCTCAGGGACTCCCGGATATTCCCGCTTTCCCAGAGGGAGGCCATAAAGACCGCCTGCGTCAGGCTGTCCTCCAGATACGGAATATCCTCCGCCGGCAGGCAGACGGATTCCTGCATGGTGCTGTGCGGTTCGATGGCGTTGGGCAGGAGGAGGGCCGTATTATCGATCGATGTCTGGTTCAGCGTCAGGTCCACGGTGTAAAAGTTCAGCCGCCGGTCCGTGTTGTTCTCAATCCGGAACCGGAAGTACAGGCCGCTGCCGCTGGCAGCCTCGATTACGTCGATGCTTTCCAGGTCGATGGCCACGTCCCCGTCCCGGTACAGTTCCCGGTCAAAGCGCTGGGAGTCCTTCCGCGCCGGATAATGGAGCGGAATCAGCTCCGACGCGGATTCCACGCCCTGGGTATCCGTCACGATGAACTGGGCGTAGAACTGCTGGGAGGAATTCAGACCCTTCCGGAACTGCAGGCTCCAGGGCCTGGAATTGTCGACCTCGCTGTAAAAGAGCCATTCCTGGTCGTCCGCGGTCTGTTCGTGGTACCGGTGGGACCATTCGGAAATGGACAGGATGCTCCCGTCGGCGTCGATCATCGTCCGGTTCTGGATCGGGATGGTTCCCTCCGGCCACTGGGTATAGGGCAGGATCTGCCCGCTGTCCGCGTCCCGGGTCAGGATATACGCGTAGCGGTTGGCGCTGAAAAAGATGTAGGGCCATGCCGACGCGTCGATGGAAATGTACTGCTTGCCGGTGGTCAACTCCCCGGGGTGCTCCGGCTGGGCGATCACGTCCCGTACCTGCAGTGTGTCCGTCTCCGGGTCCGCGGTGCAGATCAGGTTGACGTACCGGTGCCGGTAATCCGGATCCTCTCCCCGGTCCGTCCGGACCATTTCCCGGTACAGGCTGGTGGTTTCCAGGTCCGCGATCACGGCGAGCTGCCCTTCCGGCGCGGTGAAAAAGGGATAGGCGTCGCTGACCGGATTCCCGTGCTCGTCGATCACGTACAGGCAGCGGAAATCGTATTCCGCCCGCAGGATGCCGTCCTCCGGCTGCAGGTCCGCCTGCTCAAATACCTGGAAGTACGCGTTGTCGTATCCCTGGTCCCGCAGGACCACCAGCTTCGCGCTGGCAAAATGCTCCTGCTGCTCCGGCGTCAGGGCCATTTCCAGCGTCTGAGAGCCGTCCTCCGAAACCGGCAGGGCGGTTCCGCGCAGGTTGCTCCAGTCCGCCAGCTGGTCGCCCAGCCAGAAGGAGCTGTACCGCCGGATCCAGGAAAGGTAAGAACCCGGCAGCTCCAGTTTTTCATAGGTCCGGATCCAGTCGCTCTGGTAGGTTTTCTTGTTGTAGTACGGGGAATAGATGGACAGCCCGTGGGCGTTGGTCTGGTGGCTGCTGTTGTAGATCACGGCGCTCTCCAGCGCCCTTTGCACCGCCTCCGCCCGCTCCGGGGCGTTCGGGGCATACTGTTCGCTCAGGTGATACAGGTCCGCCAGGTCGTAGTCACTCAGCGTGGTGATTCTCCCGAAGCTCCGGGTATCCCGCCGCCTGTTGGAAAGGCCGGAGAAGGTTTCCTTGTCCAGCTGGTTTCTCAGGCTCATGAACAGGTCCGATACGGCGATCCGGAGGTTGCCGGTCCGGGACAGGTCCGTGCAGGAGAGGGTCAGCGTCGGGATGTCCGGATTCGCCTCCATGTACGCGTCCACGATGGCCGGCCCGGCGGCGGCCCCGTCCGTGTTCTCCGCGATCCCGCGGAGGAAGCGGTAGTTCCACCCGGCGGCCGGCTCCGTCTCCTGGCTGGCGATCATATATTTTGCGTAGTCCGAGCAGGCGATCGCCGTTTCCAGGCTCGCCATCAGGCAGGCGTCGAAGCCGATCCAGCTCAGTTTCCGTTCCCCGCCGAAGGGGCTGGCTTCCAGCGCTTCCTTCATTTCCGCCAGGGACAGCCGGTCGCTGTGGTACAGTTCGTCATAGCAAACGCCCTCCAGGGGGCCGCCGCCGTGGTCCCAGATGATCAGGGCGTACTCCCGGGAGGGATAGTGTTCCGCTGTGTAGTTCAGAAAGGCGCTCAGGGTTTCCGCTTCTCCCATGCTGGCGCCGGGCCACCGGTCCCGGATTCTCATTCCCCGGGCGCCGAGCTCCGCGAGGGTCAGCTCGCCGGCGCGGAAGCCCATCTGCCATTGCTCCGCTCCCCCGGCGAGAATCACCAGGTTCACCTGCGAATAGTCGCAGCCCGCCCCCATCATTTCCTGGATATCGGCTGTCGCTGCGCCGTTTTGCGTTTCCAGGTCGCTGCCGGCCATGTATACCATCAGCGTCAGCGGTTTCCCTTCCTCCGCTTCAGCCGGCGCCAGAAACAGGGCGAGGCATACCGCCGCGAGTATCCACAGCCGGATCCGGCTTTTTCCCATGGTTCAGCACATCCTGTCGCATTGATTATAACTCGTTTGAATAAGCTTTCTCCGGAGCGGGGTTTCCGCTGCCGGCAGGTCCCGGTATTACTTGGAGTAGGTAAAGTTGTAGGAGCAGACGCTGTAAATCCGGTCGTCGCAGACGTAGTTGCCGCTGTTCAGCCGGTGTTTTCCGTTATAGGTGAAGGTGAAAGTCTTCAACCCGAGGGGTGAGACTGTGAACTCGTTGAGGTTACCGAAATTCCCGCTGGAAATCAGCGTGCCGCCCTGGTAGAGGTCCATCTTGAAATTCTTGAATTTCCCCACGGAGCAGTCGCTGTTCAGGTTGAGGAAGTAGCCGTATACCGTCACCTTGTTGCTGGTGACTTCAAGAACTGCGGGAATAAAGCGGATCAGGTCCCCGATCTGGGCGCCGCTGAGTTTGGATTCGTCCGCTTCCTTCTCTGCCGCTTCCTTTTCCAGCGTCGCTTCCGGTGTTTCGCTGACGCTGATGGATTCGCAGTAATCTTCTCCCTGCTCAGCGCAGGCATACAGGGCCGTTCCCAGGCAGAGCGTCAGGGCTATCAGTACAGCCAGTAGTTTCTTCATTGTTTTTCTCCTTTCGCACGTGGATTGTGCAGCCGTTCAGGCTTCGGTGCCGTTCTTCCGTCCGGCGCCGGTTCTGCTTGTCACAAACGAGTTATAATAAATGCGGCAGAATGGTTCCTTCGGGATCAGTTTCCTGTCAGCCGGATCACGACACCTGCCTTTCCGATTTCTTGGTCCTCCGTATCCGCCAGGAGGATCTCGAGATGCAGTTCCCGGATGGTTTCCCCTTTCTCCAGGGGAAGCATCAGGGTCACGGGCTGTTCCTCGTCCGGTTCCAGCCCGTCGTGGGGGCCGTTTCCCCAGAGTTCCGTCTCCGCCTCGGCGGGCGCCCCGTTTATTTCCGTCGCGCGGACGGTGACCCGGATCTCTTCGCCGGTGATGTTCCGGAGCCGGAGGAAGAGCATTCCGCCCGTGATGCCGAAGCCGGCCTTGTCCAGGGTCACCCAGTCGTTGTCGTCGTAGTCCAGCAGCCAGGCCGGATCGGAATCTGCGCTGTTCCGGATCGGGATGGGATCGCTCATGTAAACCGTGTTGCAGATGTCCGTAATCCGGAAAGCCACCGCCAGGCCGGCGGGATCCAGCCGGTCCCGGATGAATGTCAGCCGGCAGTTCCCGTCCGGCGTCCAGCTGTATTCCTTCGTCCGGAGGATCTCCCATTCGCTGAATGGCCGCAGGGCGCTGTTCCCCGCTTCGCCGTACCAGGTTTTCTTTCTTTCTTCCGCGGTGTAGGTCACCGCGGCGAAGTCCGCCGTCTCCGCTGTCAGCCGGGATGAATATCCGCCGATGGCTTCGTCGTACAGGTAAACCGTTTCCTCCGTCACCAGGCCGGTCGCCGGATCCCTGCCGGCAATCAGCCGGGCGTCATATCGGCTGCCGTCCGCCCCGGTCAGCGTCACCGGGATGCTCAGCAGGCCGTCGTCCCGCTCCGTATAGGCCAGCGGAATGTCGTACAGCGGCGTTCCCCCGGCGTCCGTCACAAACAGGTTGGTGTGGACGTATTCGCCCGCCAGGCTGCCGTACGGGCTGATTTCCGCCGCCTGGACGGCGGCCAGGCGCCATCCCTCGCCGTCCTCGCTCCGCTGCAGCGCGATGATTTCCGCCGCGGCAGTTTCCGCCAGCTGCTCCCCGCTCAGCGGCAGCTGGACGATCGTCCGGTTATCCTTCTGCATGCCCTCCATTTCCGTCCGGCCGACGGTGCCGAGGGCGTAAACGCTCCCGCCGGCCAGCCGGGTTCCGAATTCGCGGATAAACGCCGCGTATTCACCGTTGAAGTCCAGCTCGTCGTACAGCTCTCCCCTCTCGCTGAACATCGTCTTGTTGTAAAAGGGGAAATACAGCGTCAGGCCGGAGCAGTTCTCCCGGGAGGATTCGGATACGGCCACGCATTCCTTCAGCGCCTCCAGAACCGCTTCCGCTTTCTCCGCGTCTCCGTAGGCCGAAAGGTTTTGTATCATGCTGCTCAGGTCGATCAGGTCAAAATCGCTCTGCGCGTCCTCCTCGTTCCTTCCGAAGGATACCATGCCGCGGCGCGTTCCGGACAGCGCGGCAAACGTCTCCCCGTTTACCTTCACCGTCGGGATGAAAGCGCCCAGCGCCCGGTCGATCTCCTCAATGCGGGAAAGGTCCGTGCAGGCCATCGTTACCTGGGACGTCTCATATACGCGGGGGAAAAACGTTCTGCACGCTTCCATGTACAGCTTTGCGATTCTCTCCCCGGTCCTCTCCGGCGGCTCGTCGGCGTTCAGCGTTTTCAGGAAGCTGTAATCCCATCCGCTCTGCGGCTCGGATTCCTCGGACGCGACCATGTATCGGGCATACGGGGAAAGGGCTTTGGCGATTTCCGCCGATCCCATCAGGCAGGCGTCGAATCCGATCCAGTCCAGCGGGTTCGCGGAGAAGGGGCTGTCCCGGAGGGCGCCCCGGAGCTCCTCCGTGTTCAGGCAGTCGTCCCGGAAGTTGGAGTCATGGCAGACGCCGACCAGGGATCCCTCCCCGTGGTCCCACATGATCAGGGCGTAGTGCTCGGAAGGAAAGGTATCGTAGGTATAGTTCAGGAACATGCTCAGCGTTTCCGCCTTCCCCATGTTCCGCTGTTCCCCGTCCGCCGTCAGGTGCCGGATGCCCTGGTTCCCGACCTGGTAGATCTCCGTGGCCCCGGCATTGATCTGGGGCAGGTACCACCGCTGCGCGCCACCGGCCATGACCACGACGTTCAGGCGGCTTTCCTCGAAGCCGGCCGTCACCATTTCCATCAGGTCCCGGGAGGCGGCCGCGGCCCGTTCCAGGCTGCTTCCGCAGAGGTATACCATCACGGTATATTCGGAGGATTTCTGAATCTCCCCGGCTGTCCGGTAAACCTCCGGCCGGTCCAGCTCCTCCGGGATACGGACGTTTTCATACGGGTTGCCCATGAGGCCGCCCAGGTTCGCTTTCTCCGCCAGGCAGAGGGAGGGCAGAATCAAAGCCAGCAGCAGCCCGATCATCATTCTTCTGGTCATATTCCTTCCCCCTTATTTTACCATGAGTTTTTTCCGTTTTCAACTCACCGGCTCCGTCCGGGCCGTTTCCGGCGCCGGCGTCTCATCGGGTTTCCGCAGCCGTTCCAGGGCTTCTTTGGCCTCCTCCACTCCGGCTTCCGCGGCGCGGGCGTACCATTCCTCCGCTTCGCTGCTGACGCCGAAATGGTTTTCCAGGCACCAGGCCGTCATATACATTCCCTCGGCGTTTCCCGCTTCCGCGCTGCGCCGGTACCACAGGTAGGCTTCCCTGGGATTCTCTTCCCCCGCCTCCCCGGTCCGGTAAAACGTCCCGAGCAGCATCATCCCGACAGGGTCGCCGTTTTCCGCCATTTTCTTGCACCACCGGAAGGCTTCTTCGTGGTCTTCCGGAACGCCGATCCCGAGCGCGTAGCAGCTGATCAGGTTCAGGTACAGCTGGGTGTCTGTGTGCCCGACTTCCGCGGATTTCAGGAACCATTTCGCGGCCTCCGCGGCGTTGATCTGGGTTCCGGTCCCGCTGTACAGGCACGATCCCACGGTAAACATCGCCACCGGGTTCCCGGCTTCGGCGGCGCGCAGGCACCATTGGAAGCCGAGTTCAGGATTGGCCTCCGTCCCCTTCCCCTGCAGGTAAAAATCCCCCAGGTGTTCCATGCAGGCCGGGTCTCCGGCCTCGGCGCCGATCTTGTACCATTTAAAAGCCAGTTTCTCGTCCGGGCCGCCTCCGAGCATGCCCTGGGACGCCATGTATCCCATCATGAAAACGGCGTCCATATTGCCCGCGTTGGCGGACGCCTCGATGCGCGCCACGTCCTCCGCCGTCACGTTGTCGCCCATGACGAAGGGCATCATCGCGGCGACGTAGTTGTCGTAGACCAGCTTGGCGTTTTCCTCCGCGATCCTGGCCTTTTCCTGGGCGGTCACCATGTTCCGCCACAGCATCCCGACAAACAGCGCCGTCACCAGGAAAACCGATGTTCCCGCGATCAGGAAGGTCCGGCGGCGGCGTTTCTGCTCCCGGTCCGCCAGGCGGTCGAACCGGACGCCGAGGCAGACTGAGATCACCTTCAGCAGCGCCTTCTCCCGGCCGATTTCCCGGATGTTCGCACCGATGTAATGGTGCCCTGCCTCGTTCCGCAGTTCCTCCGGAAAGCATTCGGTCTCCGGCTTCCCGCTTTCCGGCTCTCCGTCCACGACGAAAGGAATGATGCTGTCCGCCCGTCCCAGGGATTTGAAATAGCGGATTTCCTCGTTGACCCAGGGTGATGCCGCGCTGTTCGGCGAGCAGATCACGATCAGGTGGCGGGAATTTTCGAGTTCGTGCTGCAGGGAGCTCTGGAGCTCGACGCCCGCCAGGTCAGTCTGGTCGCGGAAGATTTTCATCCGCTGCCCGGGCTCCCCGTTTTCCTTCCGCAGCTCCTTCGGCAGCCGGTAACGTTCCATCCGCTCCTGAACCCACCGGCCCCATTTCAGGTCCTTGTGGCTGTAGCTGATAAAGGCGTCGTACGTCGTTTCCGCCATGGTCATTTCCTCCTGCTGTCCTGTACGGCGGCCAGGATATCCCTCAGGGCTCTCACGTTCTCCCGGTCCATATCCTTGTAGTCCGTGCTGCCGCCGGTGACGGCGTTTACCCGGGCGGAAAGGCCGTCCAGCTCCTCCCAGGGAATCAGGCAGGCGTGCATGCGCTGTTCCGGATCCCTGCCGATGCGGAAGGAAGCCTTCCCCTGTTCACGCGTCTCCCGCTGCCATCGCTCGGCCTGTCCGTTGAAAACCGCTTCGCTCATCGGGCGGTATCCCATCACATAGTGGAATGCGCACCAGCGCAAGTGTTCCGTCATGGAAAGCGTCTCCGTCGTTTCGGTATCCGGCGGCCAGTCCCCCGCGAGAACCTGTTCCGTGGTTCTGCCCGATGCCCGCAGCATGGCCGGGGCAAAGTCGGCGCTGGCCCTGCAGCTCATCCGGCTGAAATAGTCGCATTCCCGCCAGTTTTCCTCCGGGGTCTTTCCGTTCCCCCTGCAGTAGTGCTGGTTGACCTGCATGGCCATGGCGTCCGTTTCCCGGATATTCGGCCCGCCCTGTCCCAGCACGGGCTGGGGCCGGCCCCCCGCGTCGCAGAACTCGTCCCGGGTCACCTGCAGCAGCACGGGCTGCCGCTCGTCCTGCCGGAACCATGCCGTCAGGTCGTCCGCGGTCTCCGCGTTGGTGCGGCTGCTCCCTGTGCACAGGAGGATGCAGCGGACGGAGCTCCTTTCCTCCTCCAGGAAGCTGTAGAATTCGTCTGAAAATCCCGCCGCGGAATGGAAGCGGATGTCGTACCGGCGCAGGATTTCCCGGTCGTGCATGAAGCCGTTCTGCGCGCCCGGGTCGAAGATGTCGACCCGGAAACGGCTCCCGGTGAACTGTCCGTTCATAATCAGCTGGGTCAGTACGGCCCGTCCCGTGCGGCCGAATCCCAGGATCACCGCGTGCAGGTCCTCGGTCGCCCGGCCCTTCCCGTCGAAGGTGATCATGTCGCACGGCGGGTGGTTCCGGAAGGTCATGCGCGCGGCGAGGTCGTAGGGATCCGTCTCGAAAACGCTCCCGAATCCGGCCTCCTGCAGCTCGCCCGCGCGCTCCCCGATGCCGAAGGACAGCAGGCTGACCTGCTCCGGCCGGATCCCGGCGGCCCGCATGGCTTCCGCGAAAGCCCGGGCGAAGGTGAAGTTGTCGTTTCCGTCGGGCTGCAGAACCGCGACCTCGATCCGGCGTTTTCCCGGCCGGATGCCGGTCCGGCGCAGGAAGCCGGGCGTCGGGCTGACCGCGTCGGGCTGCCGGTTCAGTACCGCGCCCATCGCCTTGATCTCGCCTTCCATGCTGGCGGAGCAGGCGGTGTCGATATACAGGACGGATCGGCGGGCCCGCGCCGCGCTGCGGCCGTAGGAGAGGGAGCTGTCGTTCACGCCGTAGATCAGCGTCAGCGTCCCCTTGTGCAGCAGCGTCACCCGGATGGACCGCAGCATGCGCTCGCCCAGTGTGGTGATCGCCGCGCTGGCGGTCACGTAGAAGGCCAGGAAGTGTCCCGTCCAGAAGAGGGCGATGACCGCCGGGTGCTGCATCAGCGGGGCGTCCTGGATATTGCCCAGGTCGTTGACGCCGCCGAACATGCGGCACAGGGCCAGCATGGCCCGCATCAGGGAAGTCAGGTTCAGCCCCCGGCATACCGCGTAGCCGTATCCGTATACTATGCACCCGATGGTGATTGCCGAGGTGGCCGCGATCCGCATGGTCGTCGCGCGGAGGCGGGTGTCCGCCGCCAGGCACAGCACGGCCGCGACGAAGAATGCCCCCAGGAGGATGATCATCGTGATGGCTTCGCCGGTCATAACTCCGCCTCCTTCGCAAGCGGGCCGATCATGTCCCAGGCGGTCCCGTCCTTGTCCCGGTCCGCCTCGCTCAGGCTGTCAAAGGACGTCAGGCACGGATGTTCCCTCCGGCTGTTGTCCCGGGCCGGCGCATAGCGCCAGTTGTGTATCCGGTGGAACAGGCACCACCGCGCGTGTTCGTTCCGGAGGCATTTCTCCTTTTCCTCCGGGGATAAGGCCGCGTAGCGCTCGGCGGCGCGGCGGCAGGCGGACGCGTCCGCCCGGCGGACGTCCTCCTCCGGCAGCAGCAGCCGGATTTTGGTCAGCAGGTGGTCGGCCGCGGCGCGGTTGGAATCCTTCAGGAAGGGGCTCAGGGTTTCCCAGGGCGTCCGGTCGCCGGTCCGCTCCCCGTATGCCCGGTGCAGGGCCACGGCCATCCGGTCCAGCCCCTGGTGCATGACCAGTTCGCCGGTATAGATCTCTTCCGGCAGGCCGAAGCGCCCGTCGCAGGCCGCCGGCAGCGCGGTCGCCGCGTGGACGGTCCCGTGCAGCGGAAAGGCCCGGGTAATCGCCGTGGCCTGTTCCGCGTTGGCCCGTTCGTCCTCCGCGGCCAGGATGATCCGGTCCGCCTTCTCCAGTTCCTCCCGGTCCGCGTTCCGTCCCGCGTCCTGAAAGTCGTCGTTGATCTCGGGATGCATCCTCCGGAAATCCGCCCAGTCGCCGGAAACCCGGAATCTGGTTTCATGGAATGGCTCGCGGCAGCAGGCCGTCAGCCCTTCGAGCAGCAGCGCCCGGGCCCGTTCCCCGTCGCCGATGATCAGGAAAACGGTCTCCTCCGGTCCGGCGGGGTGCCTGAGCCAGTACTGCCTCGCGCACATCACCGCGGGGTCAAAGCAGTGTACGCCGGGTACCGCCGTGGCTTCCTCTCCCCTGCTGTAAATTGTCATGCCGCCGGCCGCGAGCGTTTCGGCCGCGGATGCGTTGGCCCATCCGTCCCGGTTCATCAGGAACAGGATCCGCGGGCCCTTCCGGGCGAAACGCGATGCCGTCAGTTCGTCAATTCCCATGGAAACCGAAAGGCCGGATGCCCCCTCAGGTCTGCCGGATGCTTTGCCGTCGGAGCAGAATACAGCCGCACTCCCTTTGTCCTGCTTCGCCAGGTCCCAGGCCAGCGCCTCGGACGCCTCGTTCCGCTCGGAAAAGACATACCACGGCTTTCCCGCGGCCTGCGCCAGCCGCCAGCCCGGCAGCACGCGGTCCCGCAGCGTCGTCCACACGATGCCGATCAGCGCGGCCCATACGCCGACGCTCATCAGCATCAGCAGCACGCCGACGATCCTGCCGACAGGGGTCACGGGAACCAGGTCCCCGTATCCGGCTGTGGACAGCGTGGCAAAGGAATACCACGCGGCGTCCCATACCGTGCGGATGCCGCTTCCGGCTGCCCCGTGTTCCGCCGCGGTCAGAATCAGGAGCAAAGCAACCCACACTGCCGCCGCGTATGCAAGCATTCTTTTCCGGTTCATATTCGGCCCCCTTTCGGCCCCTCTCCCCGGATTATATCATTTTCTCCTGTTCCTGTCATCTCAGCCGGCCCGGTATTCCGCTGCCCCGGGCGCGGATCTTCCCCACCATTTCGCTGGGAAAGTTTTCTTGTTTACTTTTTGTTCATTAATGGTATAATGCTTTTAGAGAATACCCCCGCTTCAGGGGAATGATATTAAATGGAGGTAAACTGATTATGAAATGGGTATGCTCTGTCTGCGGTTATGTTTATGAAGGACCAGAACCCCCGGAAAAGTGCCCCATCTGTAAGGCGCCCGCTTCCAAGTTCGTGAAGCAGGAAGGCGAAATGACCTGGGCTTCTGAGCACGTGGTCGGCGTCGCCAAGGACGTGCCGGAAGAAATCAAGGAGGGACTCCGCTCCAACTTCATCGGCGAATGCACCGAAGTCGGTATGTACCTGGCGATGGGCCGCGCCGCTGCCCGTGAAGGCTATCCGGAAATCGCCGAATACTGGAAGACTGCCGCATTCGAGGAAGCTGACCACGCCTCCAGGTTCGCCGAGCTGCTGGGCGAAGTTCTCTCCCCCAGCACGAAGGAAAACCTGCGCGTCCGTGTGGAAGCCGAAAACGGCGCCACCCAGGGCAAAACCGACCTGGCCAAGAAAGCCAAGGAGCTCGGCCTGGATGCTATCCATGACACAGTCCATGAAATGGCAAGGGACGAGGCGCGCCATGGAAAAGCCTTCGCCGGCCTGCTCGAGCGCTATTTCGGAAAGTAAGAAACGCAGGTATTTCAAGCCTCGCAAAGGATGTCTGTTTCCACAGGCATCCTTCTTTTATGAATTTTTTGTTCCGCCCTCTGCTTTGAGTGAAACATTTTTGAGTGCACCATTTTTTGAGTGCACCAGGCTCTTTCTTCTCTTTCCGGAGTTCGGGGAAGAGAAGCGTTTGGGGATTTTCTGATCCGCTCGTTTGTTTTAGTGGAACAAATCCTTTAGTGGACCAGGCTGTTTTTCCGCTTTCCTGAGTCCAGAGGAAATTTAATTCAGGTGAGAAGCATTCCCGGGCTTCATGGTCACTCCTTCAGGACGGTCCTCCGGGTTTTCCCCGATGATTACCGGTACCCTGGATATTACTTTGTCTCGAAGATAACCTCCTTCGGAACATAATCCGCCGGAATCTTTCCGTCCTTCACCAGCTGATCATACTTTTCCTTGGATTCTTCTGCCGTCTCTTCGTCGCCGCTGGCCCAGGCCATCCAGAACAGATCCGCCGCCTTTTCATAGTCCTGTTTCACGCCGAGGCCGTCCCGGTACAGGATGGCGATTGTGTCATACGCGGAAGCCATCCCCTGCGCGGCCGCTTTCAGGCTGTACTCCATGGCTTTTTCATAGTCCTGTTCCACGCCGTTCCCTTCATAATAGGCCCAGCCGAGATTGTTCAAGGAGTAGGACTCTCCCATCTCCGCGCCGCGCCGGTAATATTCCACGGCCTTTTCGGGCGATTTTTCCACGCCCAGGCCATAGGCGTAATGAAGACCGAGCGCAAAGACCGCATCTGCGTCTCCCTGGTCCGCAAGCAGGGTGTAATACTCAATCGCTTTGGCATAATCCGGTTCCGTGCCATCGATGCCCTCGTCGTATAAACAGGCCATATTATATAATGAGGTCAAATATCCCGCTTCCCAGGCCTTGGTATAGTATTCAAGCGCTTTTGCGTCTGATTTCTCCACACCGTACCCGAAATCGTACAGGTAGCCGAGGCCGTTCATCCCTCCTGCGCTGCCGAGGTCGGCCGCCCTGGTATACAGTTCGAGCGCCTTGGTATAGTCTCCCCTGTCGAGCGCATCAGAGCCCTGCCGGGTCAATGTTTCGGCGTCCTCCTCCGCCGCGGCCGCGCAGGCTGTGCAGATAAGCAGTAAACTGAGAATGGCAGCGACCCATTTCTTCATCGTTTTCAACTCCTTTATGTTGTTTTGTCTTTGAAAAAAGTATAGCAGTCCTTCCGCCCATGCGCAAGAATAAATTGACAATCCGATTATGGTATGTTGCTGTGAACAGCATTCAGGATCTGAAGGATTTCTGCGTTCAGTATCTGGCTTGCGTATAAGCCATCCCGGATATGCGGCCGGTTTTCATGGCTATTGCATTCAGGCAGCCGTTTCAGAATCATTCCGCCACCCGTTTTTGTATCACATATGACGCTTTTTCTCCCAATCTTTTGATCCGCGAAGCAGGAAAATATTTGTTCCCCTTGAATTCACCGTCTTTTCGGACGTATACTCTTTGTATCAATACTGATACAGAGAGGCTGCGGAATTGATCAGGCGGTATGTTTGCTTACTCCTGCTGTTCCTGCTGTGGACATCATCCGCCCTGGCAGAGACTCCGGGAAACAGCGGGGAAATCCGGGAGCGGATTGAACGGGAATACGGGATCAGGGTTCTGCTTCCGGATGAATGCGCGGCGGTTCTCCTTCCGGACGGGAAAGAGTACGGGCCGTATACGCCGGGCGCTCTTTCCCCGATTGCCCGCTATGCCGCAGCGGATCCGGCGTCCGGGCCGCTGACGCTCCTGGAGGAAACCCTGGCGTTATATCCGGATGGTTTTTTCATCAGGTTTACGGATCAGGGCGGATCCCTGAAAATCCTCCTGGCGGAATCCATTGTCATGCCGGAACACCCGGAGAATACCTGCCTTGGCGATGCCTTCCTTTCCGGCGATGATTATATGGTCTGCCTCAGCCTGTCCGGTTTCCGGACGGATGTGGTTCACCATGAGCTGTGGCACGCCATTGAGTGGCGGATCCTGGCCGGGCATCCGGAAGCCTTCTGTGCGGAGGAGTGGATGAAACTGAACCCGGAGGGATTCCGGTATACGCCCCTGTATGCCGGTTCGCATCCGGCGGCTTCCCTTCCGGAAGCGGCGGACGGCTGGTTTGTCTCAGAGTATTCCCGTACCGCCCCCGGGGAGGACAGGGCCGCCCTCTGGGCCCTGCGGTTTACTGTCCCCGATCCGCTCTGGTGGGAGGAACATCTCCGCCTGAAAGCCAAACTGGATGTCATGGAAGCGGAAATGCAGCGTATTTTCGGAAATATTCAATGATTCCGATATATTGATTCAGTTCATCTCTTTTCGCTGTAAAAGCATCACATATGTGTGGTATAATGCTGTAAACACGTTCTTTCATTTGTTCTTCATTTTTCTCCGGAGGAAGAATATGGTTCAACGAAAACACGCTCTGCCCATCGTTTCTGTACGGTTGCTGTCCCTCGCCTGTGCTCTGCTGGCGCTGCTCGTTTCCGGGCTTTCCGCGAAAGCGTTCGCTGCCGGCCGGCCGGAACGGAAGCTGACCATCCTGGTATATATGTGCGGCAGTAATCTGGAAAGTACCCAGGGGGCTGCGTCAGCCGATATTCAGGAAATGCTGGATTCAGGGGTCGGCAGCCCGGATGTCGCCCTGCTGGTGATGGCCGGCGGTACCGATCGCTGGTTCACCGGTTTTGACCCGGAAAAGAATACTGTTGTCGAGATCAGCAGGGGGCATCAGCGGATTGTCCGGCAGACGGAAAAGAAGAATATGGGAAGCCGGAGCAGCCTGGAAGATTTCCTCTCCTTTGCCGCGGAGCAGTATCCTGCCCGGGAGTACGCGCTGATCCTCTGGGATCACGGCGGCGGCCCGCTGGGAGGCATCTGCTGGGACGAACTGTTTTCCATGAGCCATTTGTCCCTGCCGGACCTCACCAGGGCCCTGGAATTCGGGTGTCTCAGCCTGGGCCGGAAGCTGAGCTGGATCGGATTTGATGCCTGCCTGATGAGTTCCCTGGAAGTGGCGGCGGCGTTATCCCCGTATGCGGATTACATGGTCGCCAGCCAGGAAATGGAACCCGGTTGCGGATGGAACTATACGTTCCTCACCGGGATTGAAAACGATCCGGATCCGGCGGCGACCGGCGTCCGGATTGTGGATTCGTATTTTGCCGGGCAGGAAGACAGCGGGGACATCCTGACCCTGGCCTGTACGGATCTCGCAAAGGCAGCCGGGGCTGCCGAAGCGCTGGGAGACTACTTCGGTCACGCGGAAGCAGGGATCACCGCGGAGAGCTTTCCGGCGCTTTCCGGCCTGCGTATGAGTTCCGCCGGCTTCGGAAAAGGCCTTCGGGGCGTCAGCGGAGACGACGGGTACGACCTGGTGGACGCCCGGGATCTTGTTGATAAGATGCCCTGGGATCCGGAGAAGAAACAGCGCCTTCTTCAGCTTCTGGAGGATGCCGTCGTCTGCAGCCGTTCCAATCAGGAAACCGCCTGCGGCCTGACGCTGTACCATCCGTACAGCAATAAAAGCAAATACCTTTCCGACTGGAAAAACAATTACCGCTCCATGAATCTGATCCCGGGCTATACCCGGTATGTACAGTCCTTCGGAAGCCTGCTGACGGCAGACGAGCTGGTCCGCTGGCAGGATCTGCAGACCCGGGCAGACGGGGTAAACCGGGATGGAACGCTGGCCTTCAGTGCTCAGCTGACAGAGGAACAGGCTTCCCATTTCATATCCGGGCAGCTGCTGATCCTGGCCAGTTCGGTTGGTTCAAGCTCTTTGAAAAAAAGCGCCGGCCTTGTTTCGGTCGTTCCCGCCGTGCTGGGGCCGGACGGTCTCCTGACCGCGGCCTATGATCAGAGTTTCCTTTATTATGAAACGGAAGACGGTACGCAGGGCGGCCCGCTTACCTTTACTCAGACGGACGACGGCGCCTGTTCCGTTGTCCGTGCGGTTTATCTCCCGCTCGGTGAATATCATTATGATCATGCCGGATATATGCTCTATTATCTGGATGCGAATGACAGTTCCCGTTATCCGTCCGTCATCCGTACCCGCGTATGGGATGAGGCCACGCAAAGCTATTCCAGCCGCCTGGCCCTCCGGGAAAGCGATTACCGCATGTTGGAGATATACAAAAACAATTGCTACCTTCCGGAAGCGGAAAACGGCGTTCTGCCGGATTTCTTCGAATGGAAAAACAACCCGTATATCCTTTCCCGTTTTCCGATTCCGCTCCCGAATCAATGGCGTTTTGTCCGGGTGGAAGGGCAGGTGTCCGGTACGCCGCTTTTCGCGCTTTTCCGGATCACGGATTCTCAGCAGAATACAGTCTGCTCTCTGCCGGTTTCCGTCGAAAATCCGAATCACACGCCCTTTGATCCGGTTTCTGCCGATGTTCCGGAGTTCGGCTGTGCCCTGACCCTGTCCGGATATGTGGATCGTTCAGACAATCAGAAGGTTCGCCTGTTATTTTCCGTAAATAATCACGGGACGGAGGAGGCATCCTTTCAATTCAGCCAATTCGTCCTGAATGATGAGCGCCAGGCGGACAGCCTCTCTTACTCGGTCCGGGTTCCCGCGGGAGAAACGGCCAGCCTGTATTGCGATATCCGGCGCCAGGACCTGTTCCTGCTGGATGAAATCAGCAGCGTCTCTTTCCAGCTGCGGAAAGGCAGCCTGTATGATGATCCTTCCGTACAGGTTCGTATGGAAACGGCCGGATGCAGCCTTCAGGGAATTTCCTCCCCGGAGTCCATGGGACGGTCAGAACAGGACGGTATCCTGATGGATGTGCTTTCCCTCGGACCGCATGAGGATGGCGGCTTCGCCTGTACGCTGCTGGTTCGGAATCACAGCGGCCGGACGCTGTATCCCCGGGACCTGATCCTGAACGATCTCGGGATGTCTGCCGGCGCCCAGAGCGCCGTCCTTCCGGGGCAGAGCTGTGTCTATTCCTGCTGGTGGAAAAACGGCCTGCAGCTTGATAATTGGGATCTTGTTATCCCGGGGGAAACGAATTCACTTTATTATACATGGATTTTGAACCGCCAGCTTGAAAGCCGCGGCGAGGAAGCAATCAGCAAGGTCTCCCTCGTTCTCTCTGAGTCGTCCTACTCCGATGAAAACCCGGCCGTCGTTTCCGTTCCGCTGAATCAGTCCTGGCCTGTCCGGGAAGCGGAGAATCCCGGTGGTTTGTCATCGCAAATCCCCATGTTTTTCCTGTCGGACAACTGGGATCAGGCGGAATCGGTACCCGTTGCGGATTCCGGCCGCTGGACTGCTGCGCTCCGCGGAATCGTTCTGGGGGAATCTCAGGTATTGCTGGTACTTGACGTCACCAACCGGACCGATGCTCTCCTGACCTTCACCGCGCGGGACTTTTATCTGAATCACGGCGCAGTCGGAGACAGCGATCCGAACCTGTGCGATTCTGACAGCGCATCCCGCACTGTCTCCGTCGTTCCGGGCAGTACCAGAACAGTGTATCTCTCCCTGTCTGATGATGACGGCGTCACTCCCGGCATGGAGGTAAACCATCTGTCTTTTCTCCTGTATGCCCTGGGCGACAGGACTGCCTCTTCCGCAGTCATCACGCTGCGGGAACCTGCGGCTGCCGGCGGCGCAGGCCCGGCCTGGATCAGCGCCGGCCGGGTGGATGTCGTTCCGGTCGAATTCAGCAGTGCTTCTTCCGGTTTCCTGCCGGAAACCTTCCCGGTCCCGGATCATGCCGCCGGTTACCTCCGGTGGATTGAGGCTCCGCTGACGGAAGAAGAACTGTCTCTTGCGGAAAGCATCGAAATGTATCTTGTCCTGCCGGTCACCGATACCGTCTTTGTCCCTGTGACCGGCCAGCTGATGGGAACAGATGAAACAAACATAAACGGCGTCTGGTTTCCCGGCCTGGTCGCCTGCACCCGGTCGGACGAAACAAACTATATTCCGCTCATGGTCGTAGCGGACGAAATCAGCATGACTGCGAAATTCCAGCCCGTCATTCATCTGCTCGATGGCAACGCGCTCGGTACCGTATACTATGATGATGTTCGGATCGTACTGGATTATTCACAGAATACCGGCCGTGTTTCCCCGTGCCGGTCCGCGGGAGGCGAGCCCGATCTCAATTCGGATCAGCTCTTTGCCTTTTGGGATCTCGCTGTCATGGAAGCCGAAACCGGCCCGGACGGGAGGTTCAACTGTCTGCAGGATATGAAGCTTTCCGCTGACTGGACCGCCAGAGGGGAGGAGACTGTTCTCAGTTCGCTGCAGATCGTCCTGCGCCCCGTTAAAGAAGAAGATGGATTCAGGTTCCTGTTCTCCGTCCGGAATAAGGACGGAACCGGTTATTCCTTTCTGGCTCCGTGAATTGTCAGCCTTTCAGGCATTTCCCCGCTATCCCGTATGTCCGGTCACTCCCCCGGTTTTCCGTTCCGGGGATCAGCTCAATGCCGCCTCTCTCCTTTTTGAAAAACCTGTCACATGCGGATAATGAGGACGTTCATTCCGAGGATATTCTGGTGCCGGATATCCTTCGCGCTTTTGTAAACCACCCGGATCCCGGCGCCCTTCGCGCGGTCCTTCGGATCGAAGATCTCCTGCCGTTCCGCCGGATCGAAGGGGATGCAGTCGTCCTTGATCCGCAGGATCACGTCATCCCGCTTGTGGGTGACGCGGATATCGACGGAATGGGACTTTTTGTTATCTTTATGGAATCCGTGCTGCACGACGTTCGCCGCCATTTCCTCCAGGCACAGGCCTGAGAAAAAGGCGGTCCGCCCGTCAATTCCCCGCCGGCGGCAGAAATCGATGACCTGCTTCGAAACGTTCATGACTTCGTCAATATTCCGTACGCTGATATCGATCCGCGCGTCCTCCGGAACGCCGAAATCGTCGGGAATCACCATCAGCTGCTCCACATTCTGCGGAAAAGCCTTCCGTGAGATCCAGGAATAGAGGACGATCGCCAGCACGCATACGGCGCCGCTGAGCGCAGGGGCAATGCATAAGCCGCTGATTCCCATCGGCCCGATCAGCAGGAAGGAGAATACCGCCACACCAAGCAGTTCGTCTATCAGGGAAAGAAGATGAACCAGAAACTGTTTCCCGAAAGCCTGCGCGTAGCAGGCGAACTGCAGGGTGACTACGCTCAGGGGCAGATACAGGGGCAGGATCCGGAAGGCCGTAACCGTCATCTCAAAGACAGGGTCCGCGGGATCCCGGTAAAACATCCGGGTCAGCGGCACCGCGAGCGCGATGACAGCGGCTGTAACGCAGACCACCAGCGGGAAGCATTTGAACAGGCCGATCCGCATGACGTCCGTCAGGGATTTCCGGTCCTCCTCGCCGATGCTGACGCTCATCAGCATCCGGGACACCGCCTGCATTCCGCATGGAATGGTCCATAAAATGTCCATCACCGAAGTGGTGGCCGCGTAAGCGGACAGCCCGACGGAACCGATAAACCGGACGATCAGCGCGTTCACAATAAAGCTGAGGATGACGATGTATCCGTCGCCGACAGAGCCGGGGAAACCGGTTTTTACGATCTGCCATACTTCGCGGAACCCGATGCCCGCGGGCGACAGCTTCATCATGGATTTCCCGGAGAAGTAATGCTGCATTTCGATCAGCAGGAAGATCCACAGGCTGACGGAAGGTGCCAGCGCCAGGCCGAACTCACCCATCCCGAGAACGCCGACAAACAGGTAACTCAGCCCGAAGTTGGAGACCAGCAGGGCCACGCTTGCGGCGGTCGCGTTCTTTGTCTGGTTTTCTAAGGACAGGAAGGAGGAAATCTGGAGGCCCAGCATAAGCGGCATGATGCCGGCCGCCTTGCCGAGGAGATAGCGGTTCAGGGATTCCCGGACAACAGGATCCGGCGTGAGAATCCGCGTCAGATCCCCCAGGGATCCAATCAGGCAAACGGCGGTCATCACCGCGGAGAAGACGGCGGTCAGCAGAAGATCGGCCGAAAAGACCTTCCGGGTTTTCTCAATTTCGTTTTCCCCCATATATTTCCCGCAGAGAATCTGTGACCCGCCGACAAACATCATGCCGACCCCGTAACAGAACGCGCCGATGGGCGTATAGAGGCCGATGGCGCTCATCGCTTCCCCGCCGATAAAATTGCTGGCAGACAGGCTTGAGATGATATCGTTGACGGACGAAATCAGCAGCAGCAGAATCTGGACAGGCAGCAGCCGGAAGTAAAGCTTGGACAGAAGCCGGTATCCAGATCGGTTTTTATTCATATCCTTTCCCTCCGTCTCATCTGCGTTCAGGCCAGGCCGGACCATCCGCTCAGGTATTTGAATATTATATCATATGGATGGCGGCAGAAAAGCCTTGAACACTGTTTTTCCGTAGTTTTTGCCGCCGGAGTGGGAAAAAGCAGGCCCTCTTGCCACCTTTCCCCGATGAATGGTATAATACGGGGGACGACAGAGATATTCCGCATACGGCAAGGTAGGTGATGCACGCTTGAGGCTTGCATTCGGACTCCTGTTTTTAGCGATTATCGTTGCCATGATGATCTGCGCGCGGATCGCTAACCATTCCGGAAAGCGAATCGGTTTCGCTGCCGCCTGTTTGCTTGTGTGCTTAATTCTGCCGATGGCCGGAAACGGGGTCATCATTATCTCCGGGAACGAGGCCTTTTCCCTGGTCGGCTGTTACTTATACTATCTGGGGCTTGATCTCTCGATCGGGGCCATGCTGCATTTTACATACGTTTACTGTCAGATTTCCCGGCGGAAAAACCGGATCCGGAACGCCGTGTATTCGCTGCTCCTGGTTGATATGGTTCAGCTGCTGCTGAATCCTGTTTTTCACCACGCCTTCAGGATCACGGAGATCGAAGTGGACGGGTTCCCCTATTATAAAATGATTCCCCTCCTGGGCCAGCAGTTTCACCGGGTGGTGGATTATTCGATTCTGGCCGGCATTATCGTGGTTTTCATCATCAGGCTCATCCGGGCGCCCCGGCTGCAGGCCGAGCGGTATTGGGTGATCCTGTTCGCGCTGATCCTGGTCACCGCGTGGGAAACAGCCTATATCTTCTCCGGCACGCCGATTGACCGTTCCATGATCGGCTTCGGCGTGTTTGGTCTGCTGATCTTCTATTTCTCCCTGTACTACCGGCCGATGCGGCTGCTGGACCGGATGCTCAGCGGCATGGTCACCGAGCGGGAAAACCCGGTCTACTTCTTTGATGAGAGCCAGCACTGTATCTGGATGAACCGTTCCGGAGCCCGGTTCCTGGATCTGGAGGAGCATGAGCTGGAAGAGGCTGAGGCCCGGCTGAAAAGGGATTTCGGATCTTTGCATCCGTACCTTGCCGAATGGAAAGATAATCTGACGATCAGCCGCAACGGGGAAGACCGGTATATTGAGCTGGCGAAGCAGCCCCTGATCCATTCCGGGCGCAGGATGGACGGCTTCTATTTCTATATTCATGATCTGACGGACGCGCAGCGTGAAGCTGAGCAGAAGCTGTTCAACGCACGGCACGATCAGCTGACCGGCCTGTATAACAGGGATTATCTGTACGAGCGCACGAAAGAACTGTTGGCCGAAAACCCCGGGGAGCCGTATCTGGTCATCAGTGCGGAGATCACTGATCTGAAAGTGATTAACGACCTGTACGGCAATGCCTTCGGGGATCAGGCGCTGAAATTCGCGGCGGCGTGGCTGCTCGGCAATAAGAATCTGAAATCCGGCAGCGTCTTCGGGCGTCTGGGCGGCGACAGCTTCGGGGTATGCATCCCGGAAAAGAATTTCCACCTGGACCGGATGGAATACGCGCTTTCCAATCTGACTGTTTTCGAGGGCGAAACGAAATACCGGATGCTGATCCATGTCGGCATCTTCCCGGTCGATGACCGGGAGCTGTCGGCGTCCGTGATGTATGACCGCGCTGTCCTGGCGCTGGAGGGCATCAAGGACGATTATCATTATCATACCGCCTGGTATGATCCCTCCATGCGCGACAGGGTCGTCAAAAACAGGCAGATCTCCGAGGAGCTCTCCGCGGCTGTCACAGACGGCCAGATCCGGCCCTGGCTGCAGCCGATTGTTGACCGGGAGGGAAAAACCATCGGGGCGGAAGCCCTGGTCCGGTGGATTCATCCGGAGGAAGGAATCCGTCCGCCCTATCTGTTCATTCCTGTTCTGGAAAAGAACGGAATGATCGCGGACCTGGACCGCTGCATCTGGCGGAAATCCTGCGAAATCCTGGCCCGCTGGAAGCAGGAAGGAAAAGACCTGTTCCTCTCCGTGAATATTTCCCCGCGGGACTTCCATCTGCTGGATGTCCCTGCCGAGCTGAAACAGCTGGTGTATGAATTCGGCATCGATCCGGCAAAGCTGCGGCTGGAGATCACCGAAACCATGATGATGGGGGATTCAAAAGTGCACCTGGATGTTCTCCGGCAGCTTCAGGAGGCGGGATTCTGCATCGAGATGGATGACTTCGGCAGCGGGTATTCCTCGCTGAATCTGCTCCGCGAAATGCCCGTGGATGTGCTGAAGATCGATATGGTCTTCCTGCAGCAGGCAGCCCGGAATGAACGGGCCGGGATCATCGTGGATGAAGTGATCACCATGGCCCGCAGGCTTGGCATCACGTCCCTGACAGAAGGCGTTGAAACCGGGGAGCAGTATGACGCCCTCATGAAGATGGGATGCCAGTTGTATCAGGGCTACTATTTCGCCAAACCCATGCCCCTGGAAGATTTTGAGGCGTTTCTCAGAAAAGCGCCTCCCTGGACGCAGTCCGGATCAACCTGACCGGCGGAAATACCCTGACTGACCGGAAAGAAGAAGCCCCATACGGCCGGTGGGCCGTATGGGGCTTCTCTGTCATTTGATGCTGTTATTCCGGTTTCTTCGCGCCGCACTCGCCGCAGAAGGCTCCGGTGTTCCCGGCGTGGCCGTTTTCACAGGTCCAGGTGCCGTCGTCCGTCTTGGGTTCCGGTTTTTTCTCGCCGCATACGGTGCAGAAATTCCCGGTGTTGCCTTCGTGGCCGTTGACGCAGGTCCAGGTGCCGTCGTCCGTCTTGGGTTCCGGTTTCTTCTCCCCGCACGTGGCGCAGAAATTGCCGGTGTTGCCTTCATGGCCGTTGGCGCAGGTCCAGGTGCTTTCCTCCGATCCGGGGGCTTTGATCACCGGGGCCGCTTCTTTATCCTGGCTGTACTTGCTCAGGTCCATCCTGTAGATATGGTATTTCCGCTCGATGTCCTGCACCAGGATGAGGGTTCCGTCATTGGAGTATTCCACGCTGTAGGTGTTCCTGATTTCGGGATTGTCCTCCAGCACATCGTTCCCGAAGACGTCGATCACATGGATTCTGCCGTCGAATTCTTCCACCGTGGCAAACATGGCGGCGGAGGAATAGGGAACGTCCGCGCTCTTGTACCGTCCGGGCAGTTCGCCGGCGGCGGCGCTGATCAGGATGGTTCCCTCCCGCGGATCCTCAATCACGATAAACGCGGATCTCTGCCGCCCGGCGCTCTCCAGGAATTCGAAGCCCTTCTCGCTTCCGTTGACCAGGCTGACAAATCCGCCCTTGCCGTCCTTCACGGCGTAGAGGTATCCGGACGCCAGCGCGGCGTCTATGTCATATCCGAGCTCGTCGTACTGGCAGGAAATCAGCACCTTGCCGGTGGAATCCATCAGGCCGCGTTTCTGGAAATTATCGCGGATGTTGATCATGTTGCTTTCCCGGTCGACGCTCTTGCTGTAATACACCGTCAGGTCCGCCAGCACGTTCCCCTGCAGGTCCACCAGCGAATTCTTCTTGATCCAGACGGACTGCCGCACTTCGTCGGGCGTCAGCGTGCAGCCGGCCGTGAACGCTTCCTGCCCGCTTCCGACGTGGATCACCTTTCCCGTGTTCCAGTTTTCATTGTACTCGCTGTAGGAGGACTCCGGAACCGCGGTCGACAGGACAAAGTCCTTATTGTAGGCGGTCCGGTTCTTCTCCCTGTCCTGGATGATCAGGTAGTCGCCGAACGCGTTGGCATCGTCAAACTCCATCCGCGTAAACGTATGCAGCTTGGTGCCGAGGTAATAAAGGTCCACGGTATCGATCAGGTAGAATTTTCCTTCCTCCCAGAAGCTCTTGTAGTCATAGTTCTCCGCCGTGGCTTCCTTCAGGGTAATTCCGGCCGCCCAGCGGTCGCCGTACCGTTTGATGTCGTCATAGGCCGCTGCGATCAGCTGCTCGCCCCTGCCGTTCAGCAGGCCCTTTTTCCCGCTCTCCGAGGTGATGGTATACAGTCCCTCGGACGTATCGTTGATTTCATAGTACTCGGCGCTCAGCGGATTCAGGTCCGCGTCCACGACCTGGTACTTTTTGTTGTCCTTCCTGATCACAAAGGTATCCGCGCCCTTGTTCAGGCTCAGGTTCTTCGCTTCCACCGTTTTTACCTCGGCAAAAGCGGCTGTGCAGATCAGGCATAACGCCAGCGCCAGCAAAAGGATCTTTTTCATGTTCCGTTCCCCCTTTTTTTCTGAGTCAGTTTCCGATTTTTAGTATATCCAAAGTTCATTTCATGTCAATACTCGCCGGTCTTGACCGCCTCATGCAGGTCCGCCTGCACGCGTTCCCCGGTTCGCGATCCGGACAAAATAATGCTGCTCGTCCTGTCCGGCAATCCGCCCCCCATTGTGGAGCATGACGTGCAGGGAGGCGGGATTGTCCAGGTTCACCCGCAGGTAGATTTCCTCCTCCGGTACGATGCGGTACGCTTCCTCCAGGGTCAGCCGGAGCCCCTCTGTGCCGAATCCCTGCCCACGGAACGGCTTTGCGATGAAATAGCCGATATGGCCAGCGCCCGTCCGCAGGGATTCGCACAGATAATGGCGGATCCGGAATTGTCCGATAATCTCATCGTCCTTCCAGAGAAAGAAAAAAGTCTCCGGCACATAGCCCTCCGGCAGCCCCTTCCCCTCCGCGTAATCCAGCATTTCCGGCAGGGCTTTCCGCCGGAAATCCTCCCGGGAAATCCCGTGGTAAGCGTTGGTCAGGCCGTTTTCATCCTCCGGCATGTCCCGGACGAACCGCCACTCCTTTTCGATGTCTTCAGGGTTCGCTTTCTTCAGGCAGACCATTGCGCATCGTCCTTCCCGTTTTTTTCTGTCAGCCAGTCTGATCCTGTAATTTTCGCCCAGCCCGGACGCGCAGCACGGCGGCCCGGAAAACCCATTCCGAAACCAGTCCGATCCAGATCCCGATGACGCCCAGGCCGAGGGGGATCGTCAGCGTATAGCCGATCAGGCAGCGGCCCAGCGCCAGGCCGAGCACGGACACCGTGCTGACGAACATGCTGTCCCCGACGACGCGGAGCACCATGGCCGGGATATAGGCGTCGCAGTAGACGATGGGCATGGCGGCCGCAGCGATCAGCAGCGCTTTGTAGATGATGGCCGCCCCCTCCGGGGTGGCGTTGTACAGCCGGAGCAGCAGCGGCGTCAGCGGATACAGGATCAGCACCGTCGCCAGCAGGACGAAGCGCCCGGCCCGGATCAGCCCGTAGCAGTACTGTTTGACCAGGTCCCTGCGGCCGGCACCGAAGCATTGTCCGCAGACCGTTCCGCTGATCGTGACCAGGGCGCCGGCGGTGGTGTTGTACAGGTTCAGGATGGAATTGGCGACCGCGTGCGCCGCCAGGTCCGTCGTGGTCAGCCCGGCCAGGTACACCTGGACGAGCAGCATCCCGCCCTGCATCAGCAGGGATTCCACCGTCATCGGCATCCCCAGGGACAGGATTTCCCGGGTGGTGCCGCGCCGGAACCGGAAGAAATCCCGGAAGGTCACCCCGTAATGGTTGGCATAGCGCAGGATCCAGACCAGCGCCAGGATCATCCCCAGCAGGCGGGCCAGGATGTAGGACAGGCCCGAGCCGGAAACCCCCATGCCCATCCCGTTGATAAACAGCAGGCTCAGCAGCAGGTGGGATACGTTGATGACGATGGTCAGGAACAGCGCGGAGCGGGTGTCCCCCAGGTTCCGGAAAATGCAGAAGATCGCGTTGAATACCGAGAATGGAATAAAGGAAATCGCCATCATGCGCATATAGCGGACGGCATATTCCGTCAGCAGCGGCTCCACGGAGGGATACAGCGCGCGGACGATGGATTCGGCGGAAACAAACAGAACGGCGCTGAGCACGGTCGCCACCGTGCAGCACAGGCCGGTGACCTCCCCGATTGTCCGGCGGATTCCGTCCGGGTCGTTGCGCCCCTTGGCGCGGGCGACCACCAGCGCGCCGCCGGAGGCCAGGGAGGAAAACACCAGGGACACCATGCCGTTGACGGTTCCGACCATGGATACCGCGGCAATGGCCGCCTCCCCGACCGAGGAAACCAGAGCCGTGGACAGCATGGATATAAAGAAGATAAAAAACTGGTCCAGTACCAGCGTCAGGAACATGGTCCGAAGCTGGGGCCATTCCATCTGGTCTGTGGTAAAGAGGCGGTCCAGCGACCGGTTCAGGCGATTCATGGCTTCCCTTTCCGCGTTTCCGGCGTTCGGTGGTTTTCAGGTGTGTCTGGTTTTCCCGGCCCTCAGCCGGTGGTCCGCCGGTAGCGCAGGAACGCGGTCAGGGCGGACAGGAAGGAAACCACTTCGTTCACCGTGCCGCCGATCGAGTGGTTCAGGATATCGTAGGCACAGGCAAACGGGGCGGAAATCATGATGAAAACCCGTACCGTGTTCGGATCCGGGATGGAGAGCGCGATCGAGTTGAAGACCATGGAAATGATAAACAGAAGGGAAATCCAGCTGTTCCAGGTCAGGATCCCGATCACGATGACGGCCGCGGAGGAACAGGCCGCGAGGATCGTCGTCAGCTTCCGGGTCCGTTTCTTTTCCGTCGACAGGAGAATGATATCCCGGACGAAACTGACGCCGTTCAGCGCGGCCCCGGTCAGCGCGTCCTGCTGTCCGCACCGGAACAGCATCAGGAAATGGATCACAAACAGTGTCACGCACAGCGTCTGGGCCAGCAGGATCTGCCTGTAGGTTTTCAACTGATAGGAAATCACAGAGACGATAAATGCCAGAATCCCGAAAACCTGTGCTGCAATCTCCATGGGTCCTTCCTCCGGATACGGTTTTCCCGGGGGAATTCTACCGCATCCGGAGGAGGATGTCAAAGATTATCGCCTTTTTTTAAACCCTTCTCCCGCAACGAAACGATACACTTTTTCAAGGATTTTTCGAAACATGCTTGACAAATATGTATTGGTATATTATCCTATGTACAGAGTTTTTTATTTTTGCTGCGGAAACGAAACGTTACGCTATTCAGCGGTCCTGTACGGCAATACATCCAACCGGTCCGGCTTCCGGCTTTGTGAAAAGCGGACAGTCCGCGAACCGGCTGTCATCAACGGCAAAGGAGGATGGCTCCATGGGTGAAGTGATCCTGACTATGAAAGGGATCGACAAGTCCTTCCCCGGCGTGCACGCGCTGGATCATGTCGATTTTGAAGTGCGCAGCGGGGAGGTCCATGCCCTGATGGGTGAAAACGGCGCCGGCAAGTCCACCCTGATGAAAGTGCTCACCGGGATTTATACCAAGGATGCCGGGACCATCACCTTTGAGGGGAAGGAAGTGGAGTTCCATAATCCCAGGGAGGCCCAGCAGGCCGGGATCGTCATCGTTCACCAGGAGCTGAACATGATGGGCCATCTGACCGTCGCGCAGAATATTTTTATCGGGCGCGAGCCGAGGCGCGGCCTTTTCATCAACGACAGCGCCATGAATGACGAAGCGAAAAAGCTCTTCGCCCAGCTCGGGATCGAGATCAATCCGAAAGAAACCATGAGCAGCCTGACCGTGGCGAAGCAGCAGATGTGCGAAATCGCCAAGGCGATCTCCCATGACGCCAAGGTGATCATTTTTGACGAGCCGACCGCCGCGCTGACCGACGCCGAAATCGACCAGCTCTTCGTGATTATCCGGGACCTCCGGGCCAAAGGGTACGGCATCGTTTACATCTCCCACCGAATGGATGAAATCAAAAAGATAACGGACCGCGTTTCCGTCATGCGGGACGGCCAGTATATCGGTACCCTGGTCACCGAGGAGTGCACCAAGGAAGAAATCATTGATATGATGGTCGGCCGCGTGATCTATGAGGAGCCGAAAACCGAGAGCCACTGCCCGCCGGACGCGCCGGTGGTGCTGAAAGTGGAGCACCTGAACGCCGGCCGGATGGTCCAGGACGTCAGCTTTGAGCTGCACCGCGGTGAGATTCTCGGCTTTGCCGGCCTGGTCGGCGCCGGGCGTACGGAAACCGCCCGCGCCCTTTTCGGCGCCGATCCCAAGCAGAGCGGGGATATCTGGATCAACGGGAAAAAGGTTTCGATCAATTCCCCGAAGGACGCTGTGGAAGCCGGAATCAGCTACCTGTCCGAGGACCGGAAGCGTTTCGGAATCGTTCTGAAAAAGTCCATTACCGAAAATTCGACCCTGGCCACCCTGAAGAACTTCACCCGCGGCATGTTCATCAACAAGCCCAAAGAAGCGGAAGTGACCCAGAAATATGTCGACGCCCTGAAGACCAAAACGCCGGGAATCGACCAGTTGGTGATGAACCTCTCCGGCGGCAACCAGCAGAAGGTCGTCATCGCCAAGTGGCTGGTCAACGACTCCCAGATCATGATTTTTGACGAGCCGACCCGCGGCATCGACGTGGGCGCCAAGCAGGAGATCTACGAGCTGATGACCCGGCTTGCCGCCTCCGGCAAGGCGATCATCATGATTTCTTCCGAACTGGCGGAAATCCTGCGTATGTCCGACCGGATCATCGTCATGTGCGAAGGCAGGAAAACCGGCGAGTTCGACATCGCCGAGGCCACCCAGGAAAAGATCATGAGCGCGGCTACCCGGGATATCGATATGCAGAACCGCAAGCCTGTGCAGGAGGGGGAAGCGTCATGAAAGACCTGCTGAACCGTTTCAAATCCCTGAAGCTGGTCCGGATCATGGGATTCAACCGGGTGGTGCTCATCGGCGTTATCATCGTCCTGTGCCTGATCTTCCAGGTTCTCAGCGCCGTCCTGAACCACGGAAACGTCTTCCTGACCTATGCCCGCTTCACCAGCGCCATGAACTACGGCTATTTCATCGGCTTCCTGGCGCTGGGCGTCACCTTTGTCATCGCCACCGGCGGCATCGATTTCTCCGTCGGGCCGGTCATGTTCTGCGCGGCGCTGATCTCCGGTTACTGCTTCAACAATTACGGTTTCCCTATGTGGGTTTCGCTGATCATGTGCCCGCTGATCGGGATGGTCTTCGGCACGGTCGGCGGTTTCTTCGTGTCCTATCTGCACCTGCCCTCGTTTATCACTTCCCTCGCCCTGATGCAGATCGCCAAGGGTGTCGGCTCCATTTTCACAAAGACCCAGAACGTATCCTGGCCCGGCAGCTCGGATCCGGGCGGCTGGTACCGCAGCCTCTCCAACCTGGATATCACCGTCGGCGGCCAGCGGGTCAATATCCCGACAGGGCTGATCATCCTGATCGTCGTGGCGATCCTCTGTTCCATTGTGCTGAATAAAACCAAGGCCGGCCGGTATATGATCTGCCTGGGCGCCAACCGGGAGGCGGTCCGCCTCTCCGGCGTGGATACCCGCCGCTGGGAAATGCTGGCCTACGTCATCTGCGGTACGCTGGCCGGCTTCGCCGCCATCTTCTACGTCGGCTGCTATACCACCGTCCAGCCGGTCAAGGGCGATACCTTCAACAACGAAGCCATCGCGGCCTGCGTCATGGGCGGAACGTCCATGGCCGGCGGCCTCGCCTCCATCCTCGGCACCGTGATCGGTTCCTTTATCATCGCCATCATGCAGGAAGGCATCCTCTCCATGGGCTTCAATATCGCCTTCCAGTATTCGCTGACAGCGCTGATCCTGCTCGGTGCGGTCATCGCCGACGTGATGAGCCGCCGCCGCAGGAACTGAACGCGGAGAAAGGGGTATGCACATGGAAAAAAGCACGGATCTCAGAAAGCAGGCCCGCTCGGCGTTTATCCGCTCCAGCGCGTTTCAGCGGCTGATCCTCATCGCTGTCCTGGTCCTTCTGTACGGGTTCTTCTACCTGGCCAGCCCGTCGTTCCGGAAGTATACGACCCTGGTGCAGATCTGCAGCAATATGTATTATACGCTGCTGATGGCCATCGGCGTCACCTTCCCGCTGATTACCGGCGGAAATGACCTGAGCATGGGTACAGGCCTGATCTGCTATTCCCTGATCGGTTCCTACCTGATGCGGATTTACGGCTGGCCGCTGTGGGCCGCGATCCTCATCACGATCGGGATGGGCGTGGCGATGGGGGCCGTCAACGGCTTCGGCGTCGCCAAGCTGGATATCCCGCCCTTCATCATGACGCTGGCCAGCATGATGTTCTGCCGCGGCATGGGCTCCATCCTGACCGGCGGCTTCTCGGGAACCTGGCCGGACGGCGCGGAGCCCGGCGCGGAATTCCGGAACGTCTTCCGCCTCATCGTGAAGACGGATACCGGCCGGATGCCGGTTCCGCTCGGCATGATCTGGATGATCCTGCTGGTGATAATCATGTCCCTGGTCCTGAATAAAACCCGGGTCGGCCGCTATACCATCGCCATCGGTTCCAACAAGGAGGCCCTGAAGCTCTCCGGCGTGAACGTGCTGAAATGGCATATCTTCGCCTATATGATCTGCGGCCTCTTCACCGGCTTCGCGGCGGTGACCTACGCCGCCACCTTCTCGAACATCACGCCCGGCCAGGGCGCCGGTTTCGAGCTGAACGCCATCGGCGCGGCCATCATCGGCGGCACCGCCATGACCGGCGGCTCCGGCTCCGTCTTCGGAACCTTCCTGGGCGTTCTCCTGATTTCCCTGCTGCAGGTCGGCCTTCCCTTCATCGGCCTGAACGCGGACTGGCAGCTGCTGATCACCGGCGGAATCCTGCTCGGCGCCGTGACCATCGATAAGATGCGCAACGGTAAATAACCCGGTCTGAATGCCGCATCCGGATGGATGTGCATATAAAAAAAGGAGGTAACCCCATATGAAGAAACTCGTTGCTCTCGTCCTGGCCCTGGTAATGGTCCTCGGCCTCACCGCCGCTTTCGCGGATGACTACCACTTCGAAATCGTTTCGAAGGGCTTCCAGTCCACGTACTGGCAGGCTGTTCTGAAGGGCGCCACGGAAGAAGTGGAAAAGATCAATGCCGAAGGCAAAGACAAGATCACCATGAACTTCGTCGGCCCCGACTCCGAATCTGATGTTGCCCAGCAGGTCCAGCAGTTCACCTCTGCGCTGAACGCCGCCCCTGCCGCCATCGGTTTCGCCGCTGTTGACCAGAACGCCTTCAACGATCTGCTGAAGGAAGCGCTGGAAAAGAAGATCCCGATCATCGGTTTTGACTCCGGCGTTCCCGGCGCTCCCGAAGGCGCTGTGTACGCCAACGCCTCCACCAACAACTACGTGGCCGGCACCGTTGCCGCCGAAGGCATGTGGGAAAAGATCGTCGCCCGGATCGAAGCGGCTCCCGGAACCGTCCGCATCGGCGAAGTCAACCAGGATGCTACCGGTGAATCCGTGACCCAGCGCGGCCTCGGCTTCATCGACAAGATTATCGAGCTGGCCGCCGCCAAGGGCTGGAAGGTCGCCGTGATCGGCAACGAATTCTATGTCAACGGCGTCAAGGGCGAGAAGGCCGCCGAAGCGGACGCCAAGATCATCATCGAGGCGAAGGTGCCCGCCCAGTCCACCGTGGAACTGTGCGCGAACGAAGCGTCCGTGCTGCTGAACGAGGATGACCTGATCTCCGTGTTCGGCTCCAACCAGGTTGCCGCTGAAGGCGTCGTGGCCGCCGATAAGAACCTGTTCAAGTGCGGTACCGGTGACGACACCGTCATCGCTGTCGGCTTCGACTCCGGCGCGACCCTGAAGGCCGCCATCCGTGAAGGCGTCATGTACGGCGCTGTGACCCAGTCCCCCGTCGGCATCGGCAAGGTGACCATCGACCTGCTCCTGGCCAGCGCCAAGGGCGAGCCCGTCGCGGATACCGACACCGGCTGCGCCTTCTACACCCTGGAGAACATCGATACCCCCGAAATCGCCGACAACCTGTACGATTGATCATTTCGGCTGAATCCGTTTTCACGGATCCGAACGGAAGCGGATGGAAATCTCCGGATTTCCATCCGTTTCTCTCTGTTTCGCGGAAATCCGGCGCTTGCGCTCCCCGCCCGGTCTGGTATAATGGAAGCGGAGAAGCGGCCTGTATCCCCGCTGTCACAAATGCATAAGGAGGCTGTATCGTACTATGGCTGTAAACAGATATCTCGGCAGTTATCCCGTTATCGGCATCCGCCCGACGATCGACGGCCGGCGCGGCGCCCTGAAGGTCCGCGAAGGGCTGGAGGAGCAGACCATGAATATGGCGCGTTCCGCGGCCAGGCTCTTTGAGGAAAACCTGCGGTATTCCAACGGCGATCCGGTGAAGGTCGTCATCGCGGATACCACCATCGGCCGGGTGGCCGAGGCTGCCGCCTGCGAAGAGAAGTTCCGCCGGGAGGGC
>Ga0265298_10001342_pt1 | contig 36357 bp, 28 predicted proteins | sample AusTroGonzalo_MG_3_FD_193486 | JGI IMG/M metagenome (GOLD analysis project Ga0265298, IMG submission 193486) | Bovine rumen microbial communities from tropical cattle in Woodstock, Queensland, Australia - Gonzalo_01 | ecosystem: Host-associated > Mammals > Digestive system > Stomach > Rumen ...
ATCTCAGATTCTGGAGCCGCACATCATAGGGTTGCTCAGCGCTACGCACAAGGGGCAGCCTGCCATCCAGCGCTTTGTGATGATTGGCGACCACAAGCAGCTTCCCGCTGTTGTGCAGCAGACAGAACAGGAGTCGTTTGTTGACAATCCCCTACTCCACCAGATAGGCCTGCGCAACTGCAGGTTCTCGCTCTTTGAACGACTCCTACACCTGTATGGCAACGACCCCTCCGTTACCTACATGCTCACCCGCCAGGGACGTATGCATAGGGAGATTATGGAACTTCCTAACCAACTGTTCTATAAGGGGAAGTTAGAGGTGGTACCCCTGCCGCATCAGGTGGCAGAATTGCCCAAGGAAGGCGGCACGGATGATGAGCTGACCAACCTGCTCCTTACCCGTCGCATACTGTTCCTACCCAGCAAAACGCCCAGGCAGTCACCCTCCGACAAGGTCAATCAACCCGAAGCAGACATCATTGCATCCCTAGTGGAGCGCATCTATAAGATAGAAAAGGAAAGGTTCAGTGCTCAGGATACCATTGGCATCATTGTGCCCTACCGCAACCAGATTGCCACCGTGCGCAATACCATTGCTCGTCTGGGTATCCCTAAACTGATGGACATCACCATAGATACGGTCGAACGTTACCAAGGCAGTCAGCGTCGTTACATCATCTACGGCTTCACCGTTCAGAAGCATTACCAGCTACGTTTCCTGACCAACAATACATTCATTGAGGACGGCAAGCTCATCGACCGCAAACTGAACGTAGCCATGACAAGAGCGCAGGAGCACCTGATTATGATAGGAAATCCTAAGATTTTGAAGAGCAATCCTCTCTTCAATATCTTGGTTGAGCGGTTAGCGTAATTTAGGAGCAAGGGGCAAGTGGTTAGGGGCAAGAGGTTAGCGTTTTTTCAGAGTACTCAGAGTATTCAGAGTACTCCGATTCTTTGAAAGCTATTTTGAATTTTGAATTACAAGTGTAGAACTATCCTCTTGCCCCTAACCACTTGCCCCCTGCCCCTAAAGAAGAGTAACCACATTCTGTGGTTTCCCCCTAAGGAATGCCTTTATATTCTCTAAGGCGATGTCCAGCAGGCGGGCTCTGGCAGCTTGCGTGGCCCATGCTATGTGCGGGGTGATGTAGCAGTTGCGGGCACCAATGAGGGGACTTCCCTTACGTGGAGGCTCCTCCTGCAGTACATCCACACCTGCCGCCATGATGCGACCCTCATTCAGGGCAGCGGCCAAGGCAACTTCATCCACCAAGGGACCTCTGCCCGTATTAATCAGGATAGCCGTCGGCTTCATCAGCTGCAGACGCTCGGCATTCACCAGATGCTTGGTTTCTTCTGTAAGCGGACAGTGCAGGCTCAGCACATCAGCCTCACGGAATAGCTGCTCGTAACTCTCAACTCTATCGATGCTCATTTGCTGTAATGCCTCTGCGCTTTTGCTGCTGTATGCTAGGATGCGCATGCCCAGGCTCTGTGCTATACGGGCGGTGGCTGTGCCAGTATTCCCTAAGCCCACAATGCCTAAGGTCTTTCCGTCCAGTTCAATGAGTGGAGTCAGCGAGAAGCTGAAATCCTTGTTCCTCTGCCACTCGCCTTGCTTGACGACTTCGCTGTGCAAAGCCACCTGATTGGTGATGTTCAGCAGATGAGCAATCACCATCTGAGCAACCGACATGGTGCTGTAGGCAGGGATATTCGTCACGATGATGCCATGCTTGCGGGCAGCAGGAATATCCACCACATTGTATCCTGTGGCCAGAACACCGATGTAACGGAGGTCGGGCAGCTTGTCCATCAGTTCCTCCGTGATAACCACCTTGTTGGTCAGTATCACCTGTGCCCCCTGGGCACGTTCCAGCACATCCTCGGGAGCCGTACGGTCATATACCGTCAGCTCACCCACTTCCCTAAAGCCGTCCCAGGACAAGTCCCCCGGGTTAGCTGCATATCCGTCAAGTTCTACGATTTTCATTTTGAGAATTGAAATTTTTTTTGAATTACGTTTTTCGAATTTTCTTAAGTTCGAAAAACGCTATGCTTGCTGCTGCTGCCACATTCAGCGAATCCACCTTGTTATACATAGGTATGCGCACCACATAATCGGCAGCGTCTATGGTTGCCTGAGGCAGGCCCTCGCCTTCCGTGCCCATGATGACGGCCAGCTTGTCTATTGCCTTCAACTTGGGTGAGTCGATGTCCACGTTATCGTCCCTGAGTGCCATGGCGGCTGTCTTGAAGCCAAGGGCATTCAGCTGTTGCAAGCCCTCAGTGCCTGTAGGAATCCACGTCCAGGGAACCAGGAAAACACTGCCCATGGACACACGGACAGCACGGCGGTTCAGCGGGTCGCAGGCATCCTCCGTCATCAGAACGACATCCATGCCCAGGGCAGCTGCCGAGCGGAAGATTGCACCTATGTTGGTCGTGTCGCACACACTGTGCACTACCACTACCCTACGGGCATCCTTCAGCACCTCCGTAAGGGGACGGGGCGCAGGTCGGTGCATAGCGCAAAGCACGCCACGCGTCAGGGTATAGCCGGTCAGTTGGGCCAGCAACTCCCTTGAACCCGTATAGACGGGCACATCCTCGCCTGCCATAGCCAGAATCTCCCTGGCATCACCCTCTATATGCTTCTCTTCGCACAGGAACGACTGCGGCTTATAGCCGGCCTCCAGCGCCACCTTTATCACCTTAGGGCTCTCTGCTATGAATATACCCTTCTCCGGCTCCAACCTATTCCTTAGCTGTGCCTCCGTCAGCGTGGCGTATGGTGCCACTGCCGGGTCAGAAATATTTGTTATCTGTCTTATCATATTCAGACCCCTCCCCCCTTTAGGGGGAACGAGGTTAGTGCAACCTTTATCTTTGAATTAACTTTTATCTTTTCTCTTTTAATTTCTATCTTAATGTAAACTTCAGTTTACAACTAATATTATCCGCTGCATCCCCTGCCTGCGCCATGAAGTCACCCGGTTCAGCCTTCCAGTCGTTGGTTGCCTCGTCCCAGAAGGATAGGGCGCGCTTGTCGGTATCCAAGGATAAGGTTTGTGTCTCACCTGGCTTCAGAAACACCTTCTGGAAGGCTTTCAACTCCTTCACAGGGCGGTCAACGCTGCACTTCAGATCCGAGATGTAGAGCTGTACAACCTCACCGCCAGCTACTTTTCCTGTGTTGGTAACATCAACTTTAAAAGTCATCTTACCATCCGTGGTAACAGTATTCTCAGCCCTCAGGTTGCTGATCTTGAAGGTGGTATAGCTCAATCCGTGGCCAAAGGCGAAGGCAGGTTTCAGCTTCTGCTTGTCCGTCCAGCGGTATCCCACATAGATGCCCTCCTTGTATTCCTCATCTATAATCTCTTTCTTGCCGTCGCGCCAGATGCCGGGGAAGGCTTCCTCGCCAAAGCTATGGGCACCTACCTGCTTCAGGTTCTCGTACCAGGTAAAGGGCAGTTTGCCGCTGGGGTTGACATCGCCCACCAGGACAGATGCCAGTGCCGTTCCTGCCTCACTACCCAGGAACCATCCCTGCACAATGGCGGGCACCTGTTTTCTCCAAGGCATACATACGGCGTTGCCGCTGATATTCACGTAGATGGTTTTCTTGTTGACGGCAGCAAGGGCTGTTATCAGATTATCCTGAGCGTAGGGCAGCTCCATGCTCTTGCGGTCGTGCCCCTCGCAATCCTGATGATTGCTCTTGTTCAAGCCTCCGAAGATAATCACGTAGTCAGCCGTCTTGGCCTTCTCTACGGCCTCGGCAATAAGTGCCTCGGGCTTACGTTCATCCTTCAGGTTCTGACCCGTTGTCACGCCGTTGTAGTTACCCGTCACGTCGCCCACATAGCCACGTGCAAACTCTATCTGGCAGTTGCAGTCCTTCAGTCGGTTCCGCAAGCCCTGCAAGGGACTGATCTCGTGCTGAGCCTTCAGCGAGCTGGAACCGCCGCCTACGGTCATCATCTTGATGGCATTCTCGCCTACCACCAGAATCTTCTTACCCACGGGATCAATAGGCAGCACAGTTTCATTATTTAACTCTTTAACCTTTTCATTTTTCAACAGAACTATTCCCTCCTCTGCTATCGCACGAGCCACCTGATAATGCTCATCGCTGCAAAGGAAGCCGTAGGGCTTCTTCCTGTTCATGGTAGTACGGAAGAAGAGACGCAGAACACGACGAACCTTGTCGTTCAGTTCCTTCTCTGTGTATTTGCCCTCCAGAATAGCCTTCTGGTACTGCTTAGACAGATAGTACATGTCATAGGCATTAGAGGCACCCTCAGTCAGGCCGTTTGTCCAGGTTCCGAACTCCATGTCCAATCCGTTCTTCACCGCCTGATCCAGGTTGTGCGCGCCACCCCAGTCGCTTACCACAACGCCCTTGAAGCCCCATTCCTGCTTCAGAATCTTGTTCAGAGTGATGCTGTTGTGGCAGTTATGCTCATCGTTGTACAGGTTATAGGCACCCATCACACCCCATGCTCCGGCTTCTGTAACGGCGGATTCGAAGGCAGGCAGATATATCTCCCTGAGGGCACGGTCGCTCACCTTTACATTCACCTGGTGGCGATACTCCTCCTCGTTGTTCAGACAATAATGCTTCACGCAGCTAGCCACACCCAGGCATTGCATTTCATGAATGTACGGAACCACCATGCGAGAGGCCAGATAGGGGTCTTCACCCATGTACTCAAAGTTACGACCACCCAGAGGTGTACGGTATATGTTCACGCCAGGGCCCAGTATCATATTCTTTCCACGGTAGAGCGCTTCCTCACCCAGTGCATGACCATAATATTCAGACATATCCCCGTTCCATGTAGCAGCCAGACAGGTCAGTGCCGGGAAGGCCACGCACGAGTCGTTACTCTGCCCCGCCTGCTCCCACCTATCCCACAGCACGTCCGGGCGCACGCCATGAGGACCGTCATCCGTCCAGAAGTCAGGCATACCCAAGCGCTTTACGCCGGCGCTGCTGAACTTACTCTGTGCATGAATTACGCCAATCTTCTCGGCCAGCGTCATACGTTTCAGCGCATCCTCTATGCGCTCCTCCATGTCCTTGGTATCATCCAGGTAGATAGGTTTTGCATGCTGAGCCACCATAACCGAGCTCACCATCATCAGGCAAATGAATAAGGTTTTCTTTAACATAATGTGTCCATTTTTAAATTTCATGACGCAAAAATACGACAATATATAAAATCCTCAAAATTTTCCTCCTTTAACTTTACGCTTTATCATTTCTGGAGAAACGGTCTTTCTCTAGTAGTAACATGCCGAGTCGCTGACAGCAAAATGCCGTATTACTGATTGTCAGATATAACTCACCTCAAAAATCAACTTAATAACGACCAAAAAGTAACTTAAATAAAAAATTATTCAACTTAGTTATGAGTCATAATCAAGTTGGAAATAAATCCTGTTTTTGTGAAAACGGAAGAGATGTACCTCAACACATGCTAGATGCCGATGGTTATCGGACGAAAAAGCAGGTATATGTAATTTTAGCATGTACCCAAGATATACCTCTACTCTCCCTCGAAACCATCGAGGCTAGAGCCAGAAGTCTCTGAAAAACAGTTTTTAAGGTTTCTGTTTAAATTTTCTACGAATATCTGCGTGTTCTGTGTGAGACATAAAAGAGATGAGAAAAGATTCTTGACAAAACAAAGAGAACCATAAAAGGCTGTCTATTTCTGTATAACCAGGAAAAATTTGTTCCCCAGTTAGGAAAATTTTTCTGCCCAGTTAGGGAGGAAAAATTCCATTGAGCATTGCCACTTCGTTCTCGCCATTGGCTCGCGACCCCTTCGGCGTTGAACATTGAGCATTGAACATTGTCTTAGGAAAAATGTTTACAAAGAGAGAAACGGCGGTAATCGCCGTTAAACGCACTACTAATAGAAATAATTGTTACTATTAAGAGAAAAAATTGCGGCCATTAATAGTAACAAAAATTCCCCCTAATAGGCATTAGAGGGAATTCCAAGAAGAAAATTGACACTATAGTTATTTTAAGAACTTGTGACCGTTATGAATGTAGAATCCCTTTTTAAATGAAGAATCTATTCTGCGACCGAGCAGGTCGTAGATAGCATCATCATTACTGGGGTCCTTCTGAATGGAAGGAGCTTGAATGGCACTTGTCATTTCACTGCCCGTGAACTGACCCATGAAGAAGATGGTGCCTGTGCTCTGCTCGCTGATAATGTAGATGAACGGGCGGTCGGCGTAGAAGTAAGGAGTAATGGCTGTCTTTTCAACTTCGATCACGGTGACGGCTGCAGCCTCTGTACCTTCCTCATCCAATTCGATAGCAGCCTTTTGGAACATATTGCTGATAAATACATCACTGTTACAGAAGTAAGGGAACTCGGCACAACCAGTAAAAGCTGTAATCATACCCAGTTCCTTCATAATATCAACAAGAGGAAGGAATGTGTCGGTTTTAATGCGTGGCAACTTTAAGTCAATCTCATTCTTCCATCCCTTGAAGTTCCAGTTGCTTCCATTCAACTGGCTGAGCACATCATCAATGCTCTTACCCTCCTGAGGCAGAAAGATAGTCATCTTATAAGCTCCATTGCCATAAGGCAGGTGAATTGCCTGGTAGAGGTTGTTCCATGTGCTTTCATACTCCACTCCACTTTGCTGCATCATAGGCACAGCCTCACCACCATTGAAGGGCTCTTCCTTGGTGTATTCTTTGTCGAACTTATAGGTCCATGCACCCTTGAAATAAAGGGCATTCAGCAGATAGCTTACAGCATCTACATTGAACGTTTCTTCATCGAAAAGCATTGGTATCATACCATGTGTACGATCATTGGCCCATCCATTGATGATACCCATTGCCGCCTGCTTCTCATAGAAATTGAGCGACTGAGGCTCTGCATCGTAATACTGGTTGGCCTTATCTATAAAACCTTGTTGCAATACACAGTTCTGACCACTGTTCACATAGACGGTATTGGCAATCTCTGCAGCAGTAGTGTTATCCAATGTGGGAGCCTCTGTCAGCATTTTACGGCAGAAGGCATTGATGGCATCAGCACCTGCTTCGCCAAAGCCCAGGACCTCGTTAATCTCCTTCTGCGTCTGGCCGGCAGCTCCGTTATTCATCAATCCCAAAGCATAGGTGATGCTCAAAGGCGACATTATACTATTACTCGCGCCACGAGCCTTGCGGAAGAGGTTGAAGGCAAAGTCGTTGCTGTTCTCCACTAGTTGACGCTCTTGAGTGGTCAACTCAATTTTCTTTGGCTCATTTTCCTGAGCGAAAGCCAGGAAGGAAGCGGCCATAAACGCAACACTTAAGACAAACTTTTTCATAATCCAATGCATCTTTTAAAGAAATTATTTATGTTTTCTGAGGCAAAGATATGCGATTCAACTATCCCAGCCAAGCAATTATACTCCCAACTACTCCCAACTTTTTGTTAAATAATATTAACAGACACAACAAAACACTCACTTAATCATAAGTTTGAAACAGTTGTCTCCAAATAACTCATGCTTGGGAATAAAAATAAATGAATTTATTTTGTACTCCGCTCACTTATTCGTACCTTTGAAGGCTTTTTTACTTCAAACATGGCAGAAAAAGAGGAAATAACCGAACGCGTACGTGCTCTGCGCACATATATGCAGAAGAAAGGGCTACAGGCTTTTATCTTCCCCAGCACCGACCCCCATTGTGGCGAATATGTGCCTGAACACTGGATGACCCGCCAGTGGATAAGCGGTTTCGACGGCAGTGCAGGAACAGCAGTCGTTACACTGAAGGATGCTGCCCTGTGGACAGACAGTCGTTACTTCTTGGCTGCTGCCGACCAGCTCAGCGGCACACCCTTCTGCCTGATGAAAGACGGATTGGAGGAAACTCCCTCCATCAGCCAGTGGCTTGGCGATGTAATTCAAAATTCAAAATTTATAAATTCAAAATCTGAGGAGCAAGGAACCAATAATTTTCAATTCTCAACTTTCAATTTTCAATTAAAAGAGGAATCTCTAAAGGTGGGCATTGACGGCTGGGTGAATATGATGGCAGATGTCAGATGTATGATGGAAGAGGCCGAAAAAGCCGGCCTGCAACTTTACATTGGAGACGACCCAGCTGATGAACTCTGGAAGAACCGTCCCGACATCCCCGCCAATCCCATTGAGATACACCCCATAGAATATGCGGGTGAGACTTGCCAAAGCAAGATAAACCGCTTGCGTGAAGCCCTACAACAGACAGGAGCAGAAGGAACCATTGTCAGTCAACTGGATGAGATTGCCTGGCTACTGAACCTGCGTGGAACAGATGTCCATTGCAACCCCGTCTTTGTGGCTTATGTACTTTTGACACAGAATGAGGTTACCCTTTTTACCAACCCAAAGAAGATAACACCCGAGGTAGCTAGCTACCTTAAGGAGAACAGTATAAACACCCTACCCTACGCTGATATCACAGAGACGCTGAAGGCTTACAAGGCAGAGACGTTGCTACTTGACCCCAACACCAGCAACTGGAACCTGATGGCTTCGCTGCCTGAGAATTGTAGGATTGTGGAGCACAACTCGCTGATTGCCCCCATGAAGGCAATCAAGAACGAAGCTGAGATCAGAGGCTTCCGCAACGCTATGATTCGTGATGGTGTGGCGATGGTGAAATTCCTGCGCTGGCTGAAACCTGCAGTAGAAGCTGGCAATGAAACGGAAATCAGTATCGACAAGAAGCTAACAGCCCTAAGAGCTGAGCAGAAGCTCTTCCGCGATATATCCTTCGATACCATTGCAGCATACGGCCCGCATGGTGCCATCGTCCACTACGAGGCAACACCAGAGACCGATGTGAAGCTGGAGCCCAAGGGCTTATTGCTGCTGGACAGTGGTGCCCAATATCAGGACGGTACGACGGACATCACACGTACCATCGCCTTGGGTCCGCTTACTGAATCAGAGAAATTGGATTACACGCTGGTGCTGAAAGGACACATCCGTCTGGCGCAGACCAAGTTCCCCAAGGGAGCATGCGGTACCCAGATAGATGCCCTTGCCCGCTATGCCATGTGGCAGCACGGCATTAACTTCCTGCACGGAACAGGGCATGGCGTAGGTTCCTACCTGAATGTGCATGAGGGTCCTCACCAGATACGCATGAACTACAAACCTGCTCCCCTACTGCCTGGCATGACGGTAACAAACGAGCCTGGTATCTACAGGGCAGGAGAGCATGGTGTGCGCATAGAGAATACAATGATAGTGCAAGAGTACAAAAAGACGGAGTTCGGAGAGTTCCTACAACTGGATCCCCTGACCCTCTGTCCCATTGATACCACTCCCATCATATGGGAAATGATGCTCCCAGACGAGATTGCATACCTGAATGCCTATCACAAACGAGTGTACGATGAACTCTCACCCCTCCTAAACAACGAAGAAAAGGATTGGCTGAATGTTCAATGTTCAACGCCGAAGGGGTATTCGCTAACCGCTAAGGCTGCGATTGAGCGAGAGAAGAACGATGCTTGCATCAGCTCTTCCGAGCGTGAGCACGCTCGAACGAAGTTCAACCCCTAACCGCTAACCGCTTTTTTAATGGCAATAATAAAACGACTTGAGGGGATGCCTGCTCCCCGTTTTGGCAAACACTGCTATTTCAGCGAAGGTGCCGTGATAGTAGGCGATGTGGAGATGGGCGATGACTGTACCGTATGGTTCAATGCCGTCATCCGTGGCGATGTCCACTTTGTGAAGATTGGCAACCGCACCAATGTGCAGGACAATTCCTGCATCCACACCCTGAACGGTAAGGCTCCCTGTATCCTGGGCGATGATGTAACCATCGGCCACAGCGTAACGCTGCATGGATGCGAGGTTAAGGACGGTGCCCTGGTGGGAATGGGTGCAACGGTGCTGGATCATGCCGTAGTGGGCAAAGGCGCCATCGTGGCTGCTGGTGCCTTGGTGCTAAGCAATACTCAGATTGGCGACGGCGAACTATGGGGCGGCGTGCCTGCCAAGTTCATCAAGAAGGTGGACCCCGAACAGGCTCAGGCGCTGAACAAAACCTATGCAGCACATTATGTAGAGTACAGCGACTGGTTCCGCAAATCGGACTCTGACCCCAGGAATACACAAATAGTAACAACAAGTGAAGAATATGCTTCGCAAGTGAAGAGTGAAGGCTGCGATTGAGCGAGAGAAGAGCGATGCTTGCATCAGCTCTTCCGAGCGTGAGCAGGCTCGACCGCAGGTCAAGAGTGAAGAATGAAAAAGGCCACCAAAACGATAATTATGAATTATAAGAAGTTTCTTAGCCTGACGCTGTGCCTGATGGCAAGCTGGGCAATGACAAGTTGCATAAACTACAAGTACCAGAAGAGCTATAACCTGTCATGGAGCAATCCATTACCAGTAAAGTTTGGCGATCCTTTCCTGCTGCATGCCAGCGACGGCAAGTACTATATGTACGGTACTTCTATGGAGGACGGTTTTGAGGCTTACGTTAGCGACAGCCTCAGTAACTGGCAGCCATGCGGACGCGTCTATCAGGGAGGTCAGGCCGACCAATGGAACGTAAACTGTTTCTGGGCACCCGAAGTGTATGAGCGCGACGGCAAATACTATATGTTCTTCAGTGCCAACTACAGAGAGAATCCTACCAATGAGGGGGAGAACTTCAAGATTGGCGTAGCCGTGAGCGATTCCCCAACCGGTCCTTTCAAAGACCTTTATAATCGCCCTATCTTCAATCCCGAATATCCCATCATCGATGCCAACGTGTACTTTGATGATGAGACGGGCAAGTGCTACCTGTACTTCAGTCGTTGCTGCTATAAGCATAGCGTGGAAAGCGAGATTGCCGACAAACTGAAGGCTGAAGGCGTTTATGATAATATAGAAGAGAGTTGGGTGTATGGTGTGGAAATGAAACCCGACTTCAGCGGTGTGATTGGTGAACCCAAACTTTTGCTTTGTCCCCCCAAGAAGCTGAACGATGCTCAGGCTGAATGGGAAAGTCGTAGTGCTACAAACAAGGAAGTAAACCGTCGATGGACAGAAGGCAGCTATATCTTCCGTGAGGGAGATACATATTATATAATGTATAGCGCCAACCACTATGGTGGCGAGTACTATGCAGTAGGTTATGCTACCAGTAAGAACCCGTTGGGCCCCTTCAAGAAGGCCGATAACAACCCCGTTCTACAGAAACAAGGGAAGGTGCTGGGAACTGGTCATTGCATGGTTATCACCTTGCCCAACGACGAGCGTTACTGCGTTTATCACGGACGTATGGCGGACAACCCAGGAGAACGCGTGGTGCTGATAAGTCCCTTGGAGATTGACAAGAAAGGAAAACTTACAGTTAACCAAGGCGTAACTTCATTTCATGAGAGATTGAACGTAAATGTAAATATAGGAAGAAACAAAGAATAAACACATAATTTTAGGATAATGAAAAAGAATTTAGAGACAATTTGCATCCACGGCGGATGGAAGCCGACAAAGGGCGAACCTCAGCAGTTGCCCATTTACCAGAGTACAACATTTAAATACGATACCAGCGAGCAGATGGCCCGTCTGTTCGACCTGAAGGACAGCGGTTACTTCTATACCCGTCTGGCTAATCCCACCAACGACGCTGTAGCCAAGAAGATTGCTGCCCTCGAAGGCGGTGTAGGCGCTATGCTGACCTCCAGCGGTCAGGCTGCCAACTTCTATGCTATCTTCAATATCTGCGAGGCAGGTGACCACTTCATTACCAGCAACAGCATCTATGGAGGTACTTACAACCTCTTTGGTGTGACAATGAAGAAGCTGGGCATTGAATGTACCTTCATCGATCCCGATTGGGATGACGAGCGCATCGAGAAGGAGTTCCGTCCCAATACCAAATGCTTCTTCGGCGAGACCATCAGCAACCCTGGTGGTAACGTATTCGATATAGAGCGCTTTGCCAAGATGGCCCACAAGCATGGTGTTCCTCTGATTGTGGACAACACCTTTGCCACACCTATCAACTGCCGTCCCTTTGAGTGGGGTTGCGACATTGTTACCCACAGTACTACCAAGTATATGGACGGTCACGCTACTCAGGTAGGTGGTTGTGTAGTGGATAGCGGCAACTTCGACTGGGATGCACACGCTGACAAGTTCCCCGGTTTGACAACTCCCGATGAGAGCTATCACGGCCTGACCTATACCAAGGCATTTGGCAAGATGGCTTACATGACCAAGCTGGTTGCTCAGTTGATGCGCGACTTGGGCAGCATCCCCGGTCCTCAGAACTCATTCTTGTTGAATCTGGGTCTGGAGACCCTGCACCTGCGTATGCGTCAGCATTGTGCCAACGCTCAGAAGGTAGCTGAATGGCTGGAGAAGAACCCCAAGGTGGGATGGGTGAACTACTGCGGTCTGCCTGGCAACAAATACTACGAGCTGGGACAGAAATACCTGCCCAACGGTTCTTGCGGTGTGATTGCCTTCGGCTTGAAGGGTACACGCGAGGATGCCATCAAGTTCATGGACAACCTGGACTTCATCAGCATCGTTACTCACGTAGCCGATGCACGTACCTGCGTACTGCATCCTGCCAGTCATACACACCGTCAGCTCAGCGACGAGCAGCTGCGCGAGGCTGGTGTAGCTCCCGACTTGGTTCGCCTTTCTGTAGGTATTGAGAACGTAGAGGATATCATAGCCGACCTGGAACAGGCTATGAAGAAAATGGATTAACAATCATAGAACGTGACTGAAGAAATCTTCAACTACCTGCTTGCAGGTATGGTGGCAATGGGCCTGCTGGTCTTCATTAGCCTGTATTTTGTAACTGCCGGTTACGGACAGTTCCATACCAAGCAGTGGGGCTGGAGTATCAACAATAAGGTGGGCTGGGTGCTGATGGAGGCACCCGCCTTCCTGACTATGCTGGGTATCTGGATAGCCAGCGGCTGCCAGACAGCAGCACCTCAGATAGTACTGCTGGGCTTGTTCCTGCTACACTATTTCCAGCGTAGTTTTATCTTCCCCTTCCTAATGATGGGCCACAGCAAGATGCCTGTTACCATTATGCTGTCGGGCGTTACCTTCAACATCATCAACGGCATCATGCAGGGAGGCGGACTCTTTTGGTTCCCTCAGGAATCATATCAGCAGGGTTGGGATTACTTCACAAGCGGAATAGCCATCATAGGTTTGATAGTCTTCTTTATAGGAATGGCTATCAACCTACATTCTGATCATGTCATCCGTCATTTGCGCAAGCCCGGTGACACTCGTCACTATTTGCCCAAGGACGGCATGTACAACTTTGTCACCAGTGGAAACTATTTTGGTGAACTGCTGGAGTGGACAGGCTTTGCCATTCTAGCAGGCTCTCCTGCTGCATGGGTATTCGTTTGGTGGACGGCCGCCAATCTGGTGCCTCGTGCCCATGCCATCAACAAGAAGTACCGCAGCGAATTCGGAAACGAGGCGGTAGGAAACAGAAAAAGAATAATACCGTTTATATATTAGTTTACCGTTTACGGTTTACGGTTTATGGTTTACCGTTTACGGTTAAAAAACAATAAATATGGAAAACAAAATATTTGAGGAAGCCCATATCGGCCCTCTTACCTTGAGAAACAGAACCATAAGAAGCGCTGCCTTCGAGAGTATGTGCCCTGGGCACAAACCCAGTCAGATGCTCTATGACTATCATACCAGCGTTGCTAAGGGCGGCGTGGGAATGACCACCGTTGCCTATGCAGCCGTTACAGAGAGCGGTCTGAGCTTTGACCGCCAGTTGTATATGCGCCCCGAGATTGTGCCCGACCTGCGACATCTTACTGACGGCATCCATGCTGCTGGTGCTGCTGCTGGCATCCAGTTGGGACATTGCGGCAACATGAGCCACAAGGATATCTGCGGCTGCCTCCCTGTCAGTGCCTGCACAGGTTTCAACCTGTACAGCCCTACCCTGGTTCGCGGCTTGCGTGTAGAAGAGATGGCTCCCATGGCCAGAAAGTTCGGACAGGCTGTGAATCTGGCTCGCGAAGCAGGATTCGACAGTGTGGAGATTCATTGCGGCCACGGCTACCTGATAGACCAGTTCCTGAACCCCTACTTCAACCATAGACATGATAACTTCGGAGGCTCGCTAGAGAACCGCATGCGCTTTATGACGATGTGTATCGAGGAGGTGATGAAAGCCGCCAAGGACGATATGGCTGTTGTCTGCAAGATGAACATGCGCGACGGCCGTAAGAACGGCATCTCACTGGAAGAACACAGTATTCCCATTGCCAAGCGCCTGCAGGAACTGGGTGTACATGCTATTGTGCTGAGCGGTGGTTTGGTAAGCTGCACTCCCATGTACGTGATGCGTGGCGAGATGCCCATCCAGACGCTGACTCACTATATGGATAAGCCCTGGCTGAAGTATAGCGTTCGTGCCTGCGGCAAGCTGATGATTCCAACAGTAAACTATCAGGAGGCTTTCTTCCTGGAGGATGCCTTGAAGTTCCGTCAGGCAATGCCTGATATGAAATTCATCTATGTAGGCGGATTGGTAGCCGGTGATAAGATCAATGAGGTGCTGGGTCACGGCTTCGAGGCTGTTCAGATGGCACGCAGCCTTATCAACGAACCCGACTTCGTAAACAAACTGAAGGAAGATCCCCACCATCGTTGTGGCTGCAAGCACAGCAACTACTGCATAGGACGTATGTACACATTGGAGATGGCATGCCATCAGAATATGCAGGAGGAGATTCCTGAGAAACTGAAGAAGGAAATAGCAAGAATAGAAAAAGAACAGAACGCATGAAAGTAGCAATAATCACCGGCGCCAACGGCGGCATGGGCTACGAGGAGGCCAAGGAGGCATTGCTTCAGGGTTATCACACCATTATGGCATGCTATTGCCCCAGCATGTCTGAGGCCAGACGACAACAGATGATAGAGGAGACAGGCTGCTCTGATGTAGAGATTATGGGCCTGGACCTCTCCAATCTGCAATCTGTGCGCGACTTCGCAGATCAGGTAAAAGCCAGGTTCGACCATATAGACCTGTTGATGAACAATGCCGGCACACTGGAGACAGGATTCCACAGAACAGTGGATGGACTGGAGCGTACCGTCGGCGTAAATTACGTAGGCCCTTATCTGCTGACCCGCCTGCTCATTCCCCTGATGAGTAAAGGCAGCAGGATAGTCAATATGACCTCTTGTTCCTACATCTTAGGCAAATTGCAGTTCCCAGAGTTCTTCGAGAAAGGAAGGAAGGGATGCTGGCAACGCATACTGGTTTACGGCAACAGCAAACTGGCACTAACGCTTTTCACACTGGAACTGGCAAAACGAGTGAAGAACAAAGGCATTACCGTAAATGCAGCCGACCCTGGTGTTGTGAATACCAAGATTATACACTTGCAGAACAAACTGTTGGATCCCCTAGCCGATCTCTTCTTCCGTCCCTTTATCCGTTCTCCAAGAAATGGGGCAGATACCGCCATACATCTGATGTTTGATGCAGAGAAGGAAGGGCAGACAGGAACTTTCTGCAGATCAAACAAGATAGTAAAATTGGGGGATAAATACGTGCATCACAAACACATGCAGACGCTGTGGGATGAGACGGAGAAAATCGTGCAAAATTTCCTAATATAAATCTTTGAAAAAAATGCTTAAAAACTTTTGCCACAAATGATAATTGCCTTATATTTGCACCCCGAAAACTAAGGATAGCAAAATATGGACGCAAAAGAATCACTCATAAAAATAATAAAATCACTTATTGAAATAGGCCAGCCCGTATCACGTCAGGTATTGACCGACTATCTGACAGGCAAGGAAAGCCGCGAGATAGAGGAGTTAGGTCTAGACGAGAATGAGACATACGGAATTGGAGATGCCCATGAAGAAGATTATTGGACAACTATTATAGACAAAGCCTTTGAAAGCGGATACCTGAAAGCAAAACCCTCTAAGAGCGACAAAATTACCGCATCAACAGAAGGAAAGAAATTTGCCAAGAAGCCTACCTCTTTCATGGTTGATGAAGAAGAGGAAGCTACCGACGAGAACCTAAGCGGATTGAGAGATCTGGAGGACTTGATGGTGGATATCCCCAGTGGAGACGTAAATAGCCTTGAGCAGAAAGCATCTACCAAGACAAAGCAGCAAATAAAACTGATTCATGCCATTGACAGAAAGATCGCACTGGATGATTTCGCCGAGAGCGAAAGCATGTCGTTCGACGAGGTGCTGGAGGAACTGGAGAAGCTGATCCGTCAGGGACTGAACGTAGATATCACATACTTCACTAATGAAGTTCTAGGCGAAGAATGCGTTGAAGAACTGGTAGATTATATCTCAAGCCAGAAGAAGTTCAGCATGGAGAAAGCCCTTCAGGAATACGGCGATGTATACAGCGAGGAGGAAATCCGTCTGGCATACATAGTATTTCTTATTCAACAATCGAAATAACATTAAAAATACATACACGCATGGAAATCTTAAAGTTTAATCCTATCTTCAAACCCACATTGTGGGGTTCTGAGACTTGGGTAGTCTCTGCTGTAAAAGGATCTGAATCAATAGTGTTGAATGGCGAAAACAAAGGTCTTACACTGCCTGAGGTAGTAGAACGCTATGGTGCTGACTTCTTGGGCAAGAAGAATACCGAGAAGTTTGGAAAGGACTTCCCCCTGCTCATCAAGTTCATAGATGCCCGTCAGGACCTCTCTATCCAGGTTCATCCCGATGACGAACTGAGCAAGAAGCGTCACAACAAGATGGGAAAGAACGAGATGTGGTACGTGGTAGATGCTGACCGTGGTAGTCAGCTGATTGCAGGATTTGCCAAGAGGACCGACGTTGCCGACTATGCCAAGAAGGTAGCTGACGGTAGTATTGAGAACGACCTGAACAAAGTAAACGTTGTTGAGGGTGACTGCTTCTACATTCCCGCAGGTAGAGTTCATGGTATCGGTGCCGGTATGGTGATTGCCGAGATCCAGCAGACCAGCGATGTTACCTATCGTATCTACGATTACATGCGTCGTGACCGCGATGGCAACCTACGCGAGCTCCACACCGATTTGGCTTTGGATGCAATCAACTTCAATGACATCACAGATAATCCAAAGGTAAACTACAAAGAAGAAAGAGATGCTGTCATTCCCTTGGTAACAAGTCCCTTCTTCACCACCAACGAGCTGAAGCTGACAAAGAGTTACGTAAGAGATTATAAAGGCATTGATTCCTTCCGCGTTTACATGTGTCTGAGCGGCGAATGTGCATTCCTGTCTCCTGATGGACAGGGAATCTTCCTGCATGCAGGCGAGTCACTGGTAGTTCCTGCCTCTACCCCATCAGTAACCATCGTTCCTGATGAGCAGGCTAAACTGTTGGAAAGCTACGTAGAGTAAAAGCTAGGCATTCCTAGGATCCCAGGAATGCCTAGAATTACCTAGGATTACCTAGATAAAACAAAAAAAGGCCGATGAGAATAATAAAGAAGCTTGACATCTTTATACTGAAAGGGTACCTGCAACTTTTTGCGGGTACGTTCTTCATCTGTCTTTTCATATTCTTAATGCAGTTCGTCTGGAAGTACGTAGACGACTTAGTTGGCAAGGGTCTCACATGGGATATCCTTGCCAAATTCTTTTGGTACTGCTCCCTTACACTGATACCTATATCCGTTCCTCTGGCCGTCTTATTGGCCAGTCTTATCACCTTCGGAAACTTCGGGGAACGCTTTGAGCTACTGGCTATGAAGGCATCAGGAATTCCCTTGATACGCATCCTTATGCCCGTCTTCATTACAGCCTTGCTGATATGCTCGGGCAGCTTCTATTTCCAGAATAATGTCAGCCCCGAAGCCAACAAGCAGCTATACTCATTACTCTGGAGTATGAGGCAGAAATCGCCTGAGCTGGATATTCCTGAGGGAATCTTCTACAGCGATATTCCTGGTTATAACCTGTATGTAGAACGTAAGGACGCAGAGACGGGTATGCTGTATGGTGTGATGATTTATACCAACACAGACAACTACGAGGATACTCAGATTGTCATAGCTGATAGCGGAAGACTGCAGAGCACGGCAGACAAGACACACCTGAAGCTAACGTTGTATGATGGCGAGCGCTTCAAGAACATGAGCAACCAGTCAGGAGCCATGTTAAGGGCCAACATCCCGTATATGAGAGAGTCCTTCATAGAGGAGATAGACTACATCGCCTTTGACAATCAGTTCAACCTCTTTGATGCAAGTCTCTTTGCCGGTAATGCCCAAGCCAAGAACCTGAGCGAGATTTATCGCGGCATTGATTCCATACGCTCGCGCACCGACAGTATCGGACACAGCATATACGAGAATGCCAAGAGATCTTACTTGTCACGCGATCTGTCAGCAGGCAGGAAGGACTCTGCCAAGATTGTTCAGGAGGTTGCAGACATTGCCCCCTTTGATACCCTGTTCAACCAGCTGCGTGACGACCAGAAATCCTCAGCCTGGAAGAGTGCTCTCAACCGTACAGAAACTATGAAGGCAGAATGCGAGTTCCGTTCTACCTGCTACACCACAGAGATGAATACCCAGTTGCGCCGTCATCTGATGGAGGCACAAAAGAAATATACATTAAGCCTTTCCTGTCTGCTCTTCTTCTTTATCGGAGCACCATTGGGAGCTATCATTCGCAAGGGTGGCTTAGGTATCCCCGTGGTAGTGAGTGTAGTCTTCTTCATCTTCTACTATATCATCAACGTTGCCGGAGAGAACAATGCCAAGGTTGGCGTCTGGAATGCATACTTCGGAGAGTGGCTTAGCAGTATGGTGCTGCTGCCCATTGGCGGATGGCTTACCTACAAGGCCAATTCTGACAGCGTGGTATTCGATATGGAAGGATACAAGAAATTCTTCATGAAGCTGTTAGGATTACGTATCTCAAGAAAACTCAACCGCAAGGAAGTTATCCTATACGACCCCGACTATTCTAAGTGCCGCGAGGAAATGCAGCAACTGATAGAAGACTGCAAGGCATATTCCGATAGTCACTTCCTGCTGATGATGCCGTCATATTGGCACATCTTCTTCCAATATCAGGAGGATACTACGGTCATAGGAATCAGTAGGAGATTAGAGATGCTGGTGAAAGAGTTGCACAACAGCAAGAGCAATGTCATCATTGGTCTGCTGAACATGTTGCCATTCATTATCCCAGATGCACATACTCGTCCCTTCAGGAACGCCAGACGAAATAAATGGGCTGGCATCATTCTGCCGGCAGGAATAATCCTCTGGCTAAGAATCTGGAGATACCGTCTGCGCCTGAGCCGCGACCTGGACAAGGTACAAGAAATTGGGGAAGAGATAATAAAGAGAATTGATTCAATAGAGAAGGCGGCAAAAGAATCGTAATAACGATAATAAAGAAAACAAACAAAATATGAATTCTGATTTCAAATTAAGTTCTATAGCAGATGCCTTGGAGGATTTCAAACAAGGTAAATTTGTGATAGTAGTTGACGATGAGGATCGCGAGAACGAAGGAGACTTCATCACAGCTGCTGAGATGATTACACCTGAAAAGGTGAACTTTATGCTCCGTAACGGACGCGGTGTGCTTTGTGCACCCATTACCATAAGTCGTGCCAAGGAACTGGAACTAGACCATCAGGTACAGGACAACACCAGCATGCTGGGAACACCCTTCACAGTAACAGTGGATTTACTGGAAGGTTGCACCACAGGTGTCAGCACCCATGACCGTGCTGCTACCATCCGTGCCTTGGCCGATCCCAACCGTAAGCCTTCAGACTTCGGACGTCCCGGACATATCAACCCCCTCTATGCTCAGGACAAAGGCGTGCTACGTAGAGCCGGACATACCGAGGCTGCCGTTGACCTGGCTCGCCTGTCAGGACTTCAGCCTGCAGCTGCACTGATTGAAATCCTGAATGAGGACGGCACCATGGCACGTATGCCTCAGTTACAAGAGGTTGCCAAGGAGCACGGACTGAAGATTATATCTATCCGCGACCTGATTGCCTACCGACTGCAACAGGAATCCCTGGTAGAGAAAGGTGTAGAGGCAGAACTTCCTACAGCATTTGGTAACTTCCACATCATCCCCTTCCGTCAGAAGAGCAACGGTCTGGAACATGTAGTCCTCTACAAAGGCAAATGGAATCCCAACGAGCCTATACTGGTGCGCATGCACAGTAGCTGTGTGACTGGTGATATCTTCGGCAGCTGTCGTTGCGACTGTGGTGAGCAGCTTCACCGAGCCATGCAGATGATAGAGAAGGAAGGCAAGGGAATGGTGGTTTACCTGAACCAGGAAGGTCGTGGCATTGGTCTGATGAACAAGATTGCTGCTTATAAGTTGCAGGAACAGGGCGATGATACCGTAGATGCCAACATCCACCTGGGCTTCCAACCCGACGAACGCGAATACGGCGTAGGTGCACAGATCCTGCAGGAAATGGGTGTAAGCAAGATACGCCTTATCACCAACAATCCCGTAAAGCGCGTGGGACTGGAGAGCTACGGTCTGGAGATTGTCGAGAACGTTCCCATCATCATCGAGCCCAACGAATACAACCGCCGCTACCTGGAGACCAAGAGAGTAAGGATGGGACACAAGCTCTAAGTGAAGAGTGAAGAGTGAAGAATGAAGAGTGAAGAGTGAAGAATGAAGAATGAAGAATGGGGCGGCCAAAGCCCAACCGTTATAACGTTATAACGATATATCGAAATAACGAAAAGGCCGCCAAAACGACAATAACGACAATAACGTATTAACAAAAACCAATATGAACACATTATCCGACAGATTAAACCGTTTGGCACCCAGTGCCACTCTGGCAATGAGTCAGCGCAGTAGCGAGCTGAAAGCTCAGGGCGTTGATGTTATTAACATGAGCGTGGGTGAACCCGACTTCAATACCCCCGACCACATTAAGGCCGCTGCCATTAAGGCTGTAGAGGACAACTGGAGCCGTTATTCTCCCGTTCCCGGTTACCCCGAACTGAAGAAGGCCATCGTTAACAAATTGAAGAACGAAAACGGCCTGGACTATGCTCCCAGCCAGATTCTCTGTAGCAACGGTGCCAAACAGAGCGTCTGCAACACCATCATGGCATTGGTGAACGCCGGTGACGAGGTTATCATCCCTGCTCCCTACTGGGTTAGCTATCCTCAGATGGTATTGTTGGCAGAGGGCACTCCCGTCTTTGTAGAGGCAACCATCGAGCAGGACTTCAAGATTACTCCCGCTCAGTTGGAGGCTGCTATCACTCCTAAGACAAAGGCTCTTATCCTTTGTTCTCCCAGCAACCCTACAGGTTCTGTATACAGCAAGGCTGAGTTGGAGGCTCTGAAGAACGTACTGCTGAAGTACCCCAACGTAATTGTTGTTGCCGATGAGATTTACGAGCACATCAACTACGTAGGCGAGCACGCCTCAATGGCTCAGTTCCCCGATATCAAGGACCGCGTTGTTATCATCAACGGTGTCTCTAAGGCTTATGCTATGACAGGTTGGCGTATCGGTTTCATTGCCGCTCCCGACTGGATTGTCAAGGGTTGTAACAAGTTGCAGGGTCAGTACACCAGCGGTCCCTGTTCTGTTAGCCAGAAAGCCGCCGAAGCTGCTTTTGCAGGTCCTCAGCAGTGTGTAGAGGATATGCGTCAGGCCTTTGAGCGTCGCAAGAACCTGATTGTCAAGTTGGCCAAGAAGATTCCCGGTCTGGAGGTTAACGTTCCTCAGGGTGCCTTCTATCTCTTCCCCAAGTGCAGCAGCTTCTTCGGTAAGAAGGATGGCGACCGTGTCATCAACAACAGCACCGACCTGGCCATGTACCTCTTGGAGGTTGGCCATGTAGCAACTGTAGGCGGTGATGCCTTTGGCAGCCCCGAGTGCTTCCGCATGAGCTACGCCACCAGCGATGAGAACATCGTAGAGGCAATGAAGCGCATCAAGGAAACCCTTGCTAAGTTGAAGTAAGTCCAATATACATTATATATAATAAAGGGGAGACGTTGGCTCCCCTTTATTGTATGCATTTCCTAGATGGTCACTTTTTGATGCAACCAGATTCCAAAAGCCTTAATTCTTGCTCGTAAAGGATGGCCAGAGTCTTATTACCCAATTTCTTTTGGCATTCCACCAACTTCTTCAGGGCATAGCATCGCTGATAAGTGAAGTCGGAGTCATAGAATTCCTGTATTCTGTATAATAGCAAAGCTCTTTCCAGAAGGGGCACAGCCTTTGCATACTCACTCCGTTTCATGTAACAGGAAGCCAGATTATCCAACGGAGCTGCATAACTATCAAGGTCATCAGGAACAAACTCCTCACTTAGTTCTACCATTTTCTGATAAATCTCAATCTCCTCATCAGGATTCTTGCAATCATCCAGCAGCTTCCAGACTTCTCCGTAACTTAGTCCCTTGAATTTATCTTCCATAATGATGTCTCCTTCTCTCCTCACTCTCATCACCTATTTATCGTATTTAGCCAATTCTTTTATAACCGAAAGACGTTTCTCCAACTCCTCAACGTACTCTTTATGAGATTCTGTCACAATACAAGTTAGAACAGACAGCTTTTAATCCACAACATACTTTGCCCCTATCTCATCAAGTCCTAACACATCCATTAGTTTTTCTGTGTCATCTTTTATATCACGGCTTTTCTTTATGAGCACGCTTGATATCATTTGCCAAGCAGTTGAGATTATTGTTATATCTCAATAAAATGGAATAATTATCAATCTGCTAATGGATGTTAGTATAGTGTCTTTTCCCAATCGCTATCAATGAACCTGGCTATTGTTTGGATATCAGCAAACCTAATTTTCCTTTCTTCTGGAACAGGTTTTCCAAACATATCTTTATGTTGGCGATATTGAAGGAGATAAGTGCCAACAAGATTCGTTTCATTAACAAAGCGGTTTACACCTGTTGGTTCAATTCCTGTTATTTGAAACAGTTTCCAGCGTTTTTTCTCTCCATCTAAAGGCGTTTTGATTCTCTGAAATGTATAGCCCATCCATCCTTTTCCAAAGCCCCAATAATAATTTGCAGAATTAGCAAATATAATCAAACGTGGACGTAATTCTTCAATATAACCTCTTGTATGTGCAAGAAGTCTTCCATGATATCTGTTTTTTAAATCATTATCAACATGTACTTGGAGCTGTCTGCCATTTCTAACAGGCAAAAGATCAATATAACCGCATTTGTTATCGTAACTCCCCATCATTTCATGCTTTGGATCCCAAAAATCGCTTTTACAACAACTATAATTATATCTTTCGTCTCCTTCTCCTGAAGGATTCAATCCAACTAATAGTATTCCTCCAACTTGTGCATTGGGATTCGTTATGAGCCCAAGGCCACCATCTATCCCTTCTTCTTCACGGACTTTTTTATATTGGTCCATCAATTCTTCAGTCATCATATAAATTTTAAACGTTTTTTGTTAATTCTCCCACAAAGATAGTTGTTTTAAATTCTCCTAGCAAATCATTCACTGATATATATTATCCCAAAAATAAATCGTCTTTTCATCTACTCCTGCCTACCCTTTAATCTACTCCGACCTGACTGGCAATCAGGCCGAACTAAACGGACCATCAGCTACGGGCTGGCTGTGAGGCTTACAACTATCTGAGTACTCTGAATAATCTGAGGACTCTGATTACTCTGAGTATTCCGATTATTCTGATTCATTATAGTGGATATTTGGTGTCAGAAAGAAAGGAACGGTGGCAAAAAATCCGGATGGCTTGGATAGTGCTTACTCGAAGTAGAGAGTCAGGACTATCATCTTGGAATGTCCGCCATCTATACTCTGGGTAAACTTGTGCAAGGTGTTATCGATAAGGTCTGAACGGTTCTTCTGGATAATGTCCAAAAGACCGAAACTGAACTTGAGCTCAGGATTCAGCTTGAAGTACGGCAGATAGATATCACATCCCATTCCCACCTCTAAATAGCAATCAAAAGGTTTTAACCTGAGGGCTCCATGTTTGCGAGCCGTTAGGTCAACCATAGGATTAAGGCCGGCTATAAAATAAGGGCGGAAATTGTTGTAACGCGGAGCAGCGAACTTTATATCTATAGGCAGTGACAGGTAACAGCTCTTGATGTTCTGCGTAGTGTCCCTGCAACTTACCTGCTCGTGGAAGACCAGATGTTTCTGACCAAAGTGTATGGTGGGAGAGAATCGCAGGGCGAAATGGTTATTAAGGCGCAATTCGCCCAGCACACCAACCGTGAAGCCGGGATTATAGTTGTTGACATCGGCATACCACTCCTCTCCTTCCGGAGTTATATAACCATTGTTGCTTAATTCCAGATCCTGCAAATGGAATCCGAGCAGGAAACCATAATGCAACTTGCGCTGATCCAGGTAAGGACGGTTCATTACCTTACGCGGCTGAGCTACCGCTCCACATACACAGCAGAACGCCATCAACGCTAAAACAAAAACTCTAATACGTATTTTCATCATGAAAATAACGTAAAAGTATAAGGCTTTATTGCATAAATCACTATTTTTGATGATAAAGTGAAAAAAAGAAAGCCAACATAGTGTATGAATCACTAAAAATAATTACCTTTGCCTTTGGTTCATTGAGTATTGAGCATTGAACATTAAGAATTATAACGTTTAACAAATATAAATTGTAAGATTATGGCATACGTAATTGGTGATGATTGTGTTGCTTGCGGCACATGTATCGATGAATGTCCCGTAGGAGCTATCTCTGAAGGCGATAAGTATTCAATTGACCCCGAGCAGTGCACAGAGTGTGGTACTTGTGCAGATGCTTGCCCAAGTGGTGCAATTTCACTGTAAAAACAGAACTACCCCTTACCCCTCCTATAATGGAGGGGATTTTTTTACCCCTTGACATATAAAATAATAAAGGAGCGCCTCCATCACGGAGACGCTCCTTTATCAATTTCCCCCTCCTATGGAGGGGAAGGGGGAAACACTTATTTACTTAACTACATACTTTTTGCCATTGACAATATTGATACCCTTCTGGGCCTTCTTCAACTTCTGACCAGAGAGGTTGAAGATCTCCTTTGAAGTCTGGATAGGGGTCTTGATAACATCATTGATTCCATCTGTGATCTCCTGAGCATCAGCACCACCATAGTACTTCAGACGCCAGTTGTCCATAACTATCCAGTCACCTTTGCCTTCAAGGTTCTCATCAAATTCCTTAAAGATACCAATACCCAGATGTCCGACATTCTCCTCAGAGATAGAGAAAGCAATCTCATTCCAGTAGAGGCCACAGCCGAAATATTCATTTGCCGCCTGCTCACAAGCAGACATTGGCTGGTTATTGTATGTACCAGGCATACTCAAGCCACCATAGGTGTAACCAATACCGGGAACCATATTGGACTCGTAGTGGATGGGCAGAAGAGGAGCTGTTGTACATAGACTCGGATCTGTAGGATCTGAACCGACAAGGAGAATTGCACGCTGAGCAACAGGCTCGTTCTTGATAACCTTCTCTACATGCGCCTTCTCATTACCGTCACGATAGTAACCCTGAACCATCAGCTTATAGGTACCAGCAGGCAGAGCCAGGTAATCCTCCTCAGGCCAGAGATCCTGGTAATTGCTAAACTCGGTTTTGCCATATGACTCCAGGACAAAGTTGGCATGATCGTCGCCACGACCCCATACACTACCATTGTTGAATATCCAGTCGGCAATACTCAGACGTTGGTCATATCCGGGATTCTGAATAAGGAAGGTGAGGTCAATAGGATTGTCTATAGTAGCAGTAGGAATGAGGTTCAGCATCTCCTCGCGAGAAATAAACATCCACTGGTTGGTCTCCAATTCAGGAGAATGCAGGTCTGTATCAACTATATAGTAAGAGGGGGCATACTGATTATCGCCGCTACGCAGACCCAACAATTTCTTTCCCCCGGGATTGAAGATGGTTCCGTTGTAGCAAGTAGTGTCGGCAGCACCAAATGTCTGTCCATACTGGGCGATGTTATATACATTAGGCTTGCCCTCAACAGGGATGAGTTCCCAAGAATCATTGGGTGCACAGTCAACAAAACCGTTCCAGCCCATAAAGTCCATAGAACCGATTGCGCCGTTAGGACGGAAGGTCTCGATGCGGAATGCGCCCTCAACAGCTTCTTCGTCACCAGTAGGCTGACCTTCATCGTCAACAACAGCCTTCATTGTCTGAACAAGCATCATGGGGTTAGAAGCATAGGCAAGAGCAGTGTGTGTACCCCATTTTTCTCCACCACAGAGGAACTGCTTGGCACCTACATTATATATATAGTACTTGGGCGTAGGATTAAGATCATCATCCTCTGTCATACCAATAAGGTCTGCTGGAACAACCTGAGGAACACAACCCGCATACTTCTCGGTATGACGCTCCATGGCAGTTGCCTTACGAGCAGTACGTAGAGGATCCAGATATTTGTTGAGGTCGCTGGATGTTGCACAAGTATCCAGGGCAGCAGTAGCATCAGCAAGAGCGGTGCCCCAACAGCCGGTATCCTTCATATTGCGGCAGATATCCCAAGTGTCCTTGAGAATCTTAACGCTGGGACTGTAAGCGAAGATGACATTGACATCCTTCACCAATTCCTTTGCATAGTTCTTAATCTCTGCAGGGTCATTCTTATTCTCATCGAAGTCTATCATTGCCTGGTCTATAATAGCCTGCACATCACTATGCATCCTATTAGTCAGCAAGGTATCTGTGTTAGCGTAATCAACAGCATCATTGAACTGCTTAACACTCTCGTCATAGTTGACCTCTTCTACGTTGATACCACAGTCATAGAACCTACCGCCCCAGTTCTGCTGGATGTAGGTGGCAATAACGTTCTTACCTATCTTGAGGTATCTGGCAGGGATATGAACCTGAACAGGATTCTTGCCGTTGGTCCAACCAACATTCTTCTGCAACAAGTGACCATTGACATAGGTCTCGTAAACGTCATCGTGACAAACGTTCAGGGCATAAGAGAGACGATCATTGATCTTGTCGAGTTCGAAGTTACGACGGATCCAGTAGTTGGTATTTTCACCTTCCGCTCCATCACCTGTATAGCTATAGTTTGTACCATTGCCTGGCCAATTGCTTGCAGGCTTGGGATTATATCCCATATTACCAACGGGCATCATCTGGCTGTCCCACATAGAGTCATCAAAGTCAGCCATTGTCCAAGCCAGAGTCTCTTTACGACCAGCTATCTCCGGAGCATCTGCTACCTCGTAAACAACTTGTATATCATCAGCATTCTCTCTCTCCTCATCATTCTTAGCTTCTCTTAAACCACCTACGCCGTCGTTCAGTGTGTCGTCCCATACATAGTACTTGGTAACACGCTTGCACATATGGAAGTAGTTGAAATAATGAGTACCAATCCAGAGTTCATTGCCATCCTCGTCCTTGATAGACATGTTACTTATCTTGATGGTAGAGTTTTCCTCACCACCACCGAAGTCGAAGACAAGTTTCAGATTCCGGATAGATTCCAAACCCTCTATTTCTTCGTTGAACTCTAAGATATTGTCCTCCATGGGTTCCATGGTTTCATCGAATGCAGTTGCTTCATCATTATCATTATCATTGTCGCATATCTTAACACGGATAGCAGAATAAGGACAAGAAGTAGTCAGAGTGAACTTAACAGTATAAGGTTTTTCCTCCTCCAACGTGATGGGAGTCTTGAAGTGAAGCTGCTCCAGCCATTCAGTATCATCATCGTCCATATTGGTGGCACCTGGCATGGTAAAGGTATATTCATCACCTTCCTGAGCCTCATAGAGAGCAGACCATGGGTGCTTGGGGTTGTTACTGGGTGACTTACCGTCGAAGTTGTAACCACCTACATTGTTAAAGAGTACCTTACCTTCCCAAGGCTCGACGTAACCCATTGTAAGACCTCCCTCTACCAATGTATAGAAACCACAGTCAGCAAAAGCACCACCCCAGTTCTGGTGAACGTGAACTGCCAACAGATTCTCCTGACCATCAAGAAGAATCAACTTTTTCTGCTCATCTGTCAGCTTATATATCTCTTCATTGTTCCAACCATTTTTATAATGAGGAATACTATCTAAGATTTCGTCTGTATCCTTGCCGTCATCATCTTTTGCATAGATATACTCATAATGATCAAAATCATATCCCGTCTTAGAGAATATAAGTACACCGTTCAGATAATACTCACATGGAGAATCATCATGACCACAAGCCAGATATACATCACCAGAAAGCAGTCTGTCTGTGCTGAATGTACGACGGATATAAATGTCGGCCATCTTGCTATTACCAGTCCACTGGAACGACTTCATTCCCTCCCATGTTTCATCGCTGCTAAAAGGAGCCGTCTGGTCTGTCCATCTAAAGAAGCCATCCTCTGTACAATCAAATTCATCTTCTGTAAGTGTGGTCTCATCATAGCCGTTCTCGTACCATGTTTTTCCGCTGGCGTCCTTAGCAGGACCTTCCTCTAAGAGGACCACATTATAATTTGGGTTACTGTCACTCCAATCTCCATAATCCCAATCAGGATTAACAACAAGAACCTTGGCCGTATATGGAACCTTGCTCCAACGGGACGAAGGAAGAATGGCAATGTTAGCACCCACGGACGTAATACCATCCTGAGCAACTACAGCAAGTGATATCATCACTGCTGCCATTGATAGTAAAAATTTTCGCATAATGATGTTGTTAAAGTTAATATAATTATTCATTTGGTTACAATTTGAGTACGCAAATGTATATATTTTTTTTACTTTACTTATTAACTTTACAACATTTTCTTACCTCATTTTCCTATAATTGGTAAAATTGTATTGGGAATATTTTTACGCTGTAAATATTTACAAAGGGGATTTGCTCAAATCAAAACAAATCCCCTTTTATACGAACAAATTCATTCATTTACACCAACTTAGGCTCATTTTGTATCATTTAGTAAGCGATACTTTGGCCATAACGGGGAAGTGCGTTGAAAGAAGTCGACGCTTATAGACACCCGACTCCTGAGTGTAATAAGCACTCTGGAGCTGTCCATAGGCCTTGACAGATACATTCTTGGAAGCAAACACAAAGTCAAAACGATCTGCACCATGATTGGCTTCAAGGTCGAAGTTGTTTACCGTTCCATATTCAGCACTGACTACGGGAGCCTGTTTGTAGCAATCATAAAATCTGGTTGTAAATCTGCTATATGGTGTCTTGGAGTCACTGGCACCAAGGTATCCTACTACAAAGCAAGGCAGATTACTGGGATTAATCTCACCGACAGCCGTACGGACGCGAGTTGCAGAAGAGACAGCAACAGAAAGTTCTGTTGAGAAGCAGATATTAAAGACAAAGAAGGCCTTACCGTCTTTCTGCAGACATACCCAAGAGCAAGTACTGCCCTCCGGCATCTCACTGACGGTACCACATGAATCCAACTGAAGAGAATTTTTGTAAATGATGTCTCCCTCTGCCTTATAGCCTGTCATGCGCTTACTGATTTGCGAAAGTTGAGAATCTGTATATGACTGTAATCCCAGAACATCAGGCTGTTCGTAGTTGAACAGATCACAGATAGGAGTCATACGAGTTGTCCACTTGTCACCACCATCGCCATAGAGTTTCTCTTCATCCGTAGTAGTGACGTAGAAACTGCCTATATAAAGGTTCTGGGCGTATGTGCAATACGCCACCAAAGATAATATGATAATTGATAATGTCTTTTTCATAGTTACTTAATAATTTTCTTGCCGTTAAAAATATAAAGACCCTTCTTGAGTTGAGAGTTAATCTTTCTTCCCTGCAAATCATAGATTATTCCCTCACCTTCGGAGAAGGATGGGGTGAGGCTTCTGGGTCCGTTTATTCCAACCGGTCCATCGTTGGTATACACACCATCATTGCACCAAACACGTCGGTGACTTGTCAAAAGCGTGGGGTTAGGATCTGCCAGGATAGTTACATCCGAGCTGGGAAGTGTCTGATACCAGTTGATCAAAGACTGATCTCCGTTCAACTTGTAACAAACCTCACCACTTGCCAACTGTTCGGCAGTTACGGCTGTGGCACCTGTAGCAGAAGACTCTTCTGTAGTTGATCCGAAAGCAGACAACTTGTCTCCGGCAAGATAATAAAGATCAGATGGAGAATTTGTCATTGCCTTAACCTGACGTCCCACAATCTGTCCGGCACAAGACTCATTTCCACTTACAGCACCCACATTGACACAATTTGAAATCTTGAAACCTGCATAGTTTACATATCCAATGATACCGCCTGTGTTTGTCTCACTTCCCTTCGACTTGACAGAACCGTAGTTGATGGCATTAGAAATCCTATTGTTGGTACCATCAGCATAACCGACAATACCACCCACGGTATTGGTGCCTGCATCAGAGAGTGTACCTGAGTAGGAGCAACGGTTGACGGTGGTGTTGGAAGCAATGGTACCGGCAATACCACCAAGGTGCCTTGTGTCATTATTGGCCTTGCCTGAAGTGATGTTCAGCGCAGAATGAACGTCCGTGATGGTGGAAGCGTTAGCATATCCGACTACACCATGCTCGCTGGTCCACTCTGCAACAGTAAGGGAGCCGCTGAGTCGGAAATTCTTGATAGTGGCACCTGATGTCTTTCCAAACAAGCCAGAATACGACTTACCCGTCTTGACGGTAAGGTTCTGGATGGAATATCCCTGACCATCAAACGTACCTGTGTAGGGTTTGCTCTCCGTTCCTATAGGCAGCCAACCGTTTACATTGGCCATGTCAATGTCATTCAGCAGAACAGCCTTGGCAGATGCATTCTGTGTAAAGCCTGCTTTGCCATTGACAATGTAAGAGAAGACTAGCAAATGCTCAGGCGTAGAAAGCTGGTAAACACCATTGACAGATGGTGGAGGAGTTGTAGGAATCTCAGCCATCTCCGGATTCCTGATGGAAAGCTTTACAAACACCGGACTATGGTCTGAATAGGCCCTTAAGTGATAGTCTGCCGAACCTGACTCGGAATAATAACAGGGATTGAGCACAGCATAATGATCAACATTAAAGGCACGAGTTACAAAGAGATGGTCAATACGTCGTAGCTCACCACTGACGGTGCTATAGCTGTTTGCATTGAAGCCGGGACAAGTGCCATTGGTAATGAACTTCTGTTTGGCACGAGCGTAACAGTCATAAAGAAATCCTGAGTTATAGAACAACTTATATGCATCACCTGTCTGCACCGCATTGTAATCGCCCGATACAATTACAGGAGCAGTCTTGCTTGCAATCTCCTCAATCTTCTGCTTTATAAGATAGTATGACTGCTGACGGTTTATCTCATCAAGGTCCAGATGGGTATTGAAGTGATAGATGACCGTTCCCGTAGCTTTGTCAAAGAACTTACCCCAAGAGCAGATGCGCTTGTACGAAGTACCACCTCCCACGCTGGGGAATCCTTTCGAGGGTGTGTAAGGTGTATCACTCAACCAGAAATCACCATTATCAAGAAGAAGCAGACGATCCTTACGATAGAAAATGGCAGAGTACTCACCACCCGTAGTACCATTGTCACGTCCCACACCTGTATAGGCATAACCTGTCATTCCGCTCAACATGTCATCCATCTGTGCTTTGTAAGCCTCTTGTACGCCAAGCAAATCGGGCTGCTGAAAGTTGACAAGATTAATAAGGTATGTGCGTCTGGTGGCCCAGCCGTTTCCAGCGTTTGTGTCGTTGTTATTCTTGTATCGGAGATTATAGGAACCTACACAAAGTTCCTGGGCTTGCACCGAACAGAAGGCCAGAAGCACAAAGCTTAGTTGTAGTAGTATTTTCTTCATCAATTATAGATTTAAGTTGTTTCTTCAAAGGTTTTGTGTTTTCAGGTTAGAATTGTTCAAGGTATGCGATTCTGCTTTCCGTGCTTGGGTGCGTACTGAAGAGGTTGCTGACCATAGAGGTAAAGCTACTCTTGAATTCAGGCGGTCGGATGATAAAAAGCTGAGCTATATCCTCGCGGTCTGTATCTCCCAAACCAGGGTCGCCACTTATCTTGCGTAAGGCAGAAGCCAGAGCCAAGGGATTTCCTGTTAGCTCGGCACCTCCGGCATCAGCCATATACTCGCGTTTCCGGCTGATAGCAAAACGGGTAAGTAGCGTGAATACATATCCGATGGCCGACAATACGAAGGCCACAAGCATCACCACCATGATGGAGGCTCCACCGTTCTTGCTGTTATTACTGCTCCTTCGCCTGTCGCCACCAAAAATAAAAGTATTCCACATAATGCGGACAGCCAATGTCATGATGGTACTCATGATACCGACGAAGATGATGCTGACTATGAGCAGACGGGTATCACGATTACGGATATGCGTCAGCTCGTGGGCTATCACACCAGCCAGTTCCTCGTCATTCAGACGGTTACAGATACCTGTGGTTACAGTTACGGTATAGCTGTTATTATCTATTCCGCTGGCGAAAGCATTCAACTGAGGATCATCAATGACATTTATCTTGGGCATAGGCATGCCACAAGACATAGTAAGATTCTCTACTATATTATATACGCGAGGGTTCTCCCTGCGCTCAAGAGGTCGTGCACCTGTGGCACGACGTATCATTGCCGTATTAGTGAAGTAGGCAATGGCAAACCATACACCTACAATGCCCACTACCCAAGGCAGGATATGCATCATCTCGTAGTTCACATAATCCCAATCCACACGGGTAACCTGACCATAATAAGGGTCTGACACACTCAGATAATTGAGGATTACCAGAAAGAGATAAACCATCCCCAGCAGGATACAGGGAAAGAGTATGAGTAACAGCAGGCTCTTGAAATTGTTATTGGCCTGCTGTGTATGTATGCCAACGTACTTCATCCTATCTGTTTAGAATTTTACTTCGGGAGCCTTCTGTACAGCAGCACGCTCCTCCTGAGGAACCTCAAACATAGGCTCCTGATGGAAACCGAACATTCCGGCAAACAGTACAGCGGGGAAACTCTGAACAGCTGTGTTGAGCTCCTTGGTAGCGCTGTTGAAGAAACGACGAACGGCAGCCAACTTGTTCTCTATGTCGGCCAGCTCGGTCTGCAACTCCAGGAAGTTCTGGTTGGCCTTCAGGTCGGGATAAGCCTCTACACTAACCTTCAAACCAGCAAGGGCACTACTCAGGGCATTCTCTGCCTGAATCTTGTCGTTCAGAGATGTTGCTCCCATGGCAGCAGTACGAGCAGCAGTAACACGCTCCAACACACCTTTCTCGTGCTCGGCATAACCCTTTACCGTATTAACAAGGTTGGGGATAAGGTCATATCGCTGCTTCAACTGAACATCAATATTGGCGAAAGCATTCTCACGATTATTACGGAGCGCCACCAAATTGTTATAGATACCAATAATCCAAACAACAAGAATTACAGCAATAACTGCTACTACGATTAATGCAACCATAATTTTTCTATTTTACTTGTTAAACATCAATTTTATCTTGCAAAGATAGTGATTTTTCTAAACAAAGATATCAATTAGGGCAAATAAACAACATTTTTTGAGGAAATTTCAGACCATTTCAGAAAAAAGTCCTATCTTCGCACGCTTTAATATCAGAAGGTACACAATGAGACAACTTAAAATCACAAAGAGTATCACCAGCCGCGATAGTGCTTCGCTGGATAAGTATTTGCAGGAAATCGGACGTGAAGGACTTCTTACTGTTGACGAGGAGGTAGAACTGACTCAAAGGATAAAGAAAGGAGACCGCCGTGCTCTTGACAAACTGGTTCGTGCTAACCTGCGTTTTGTGGTTTCTGTTGCCAAACAGTACCAGAACCAGGGTCTCTCCCTACCCGACCTTATCAATGAGGGTAACGTAGGCCTTATCAAGGCTGCAGAGAAATTTGATGAGACCCGTGGTTTCAAATTCATCTCTTATGCCGTTTGGTGGATTCGTCAGACTATTCTTCAGGCTTTGGCTGAGCAGAGCCGTATTGTACGTCTGCCTCTGAACCAGGTAAGTGCCGTGAACAAGATCACAAAGGCAATGACCAAGTTCGAGCAGGAGCACGAGCGTAAGCCCAGTGCCGATGAGTTGGCAGAACTTGTTAACGAACTCCCTGAGAAGATCAACGACTCTCTGCGTGCCAGCGGTCGCCACGTGAGTGTGGATGCTCCCTTCGTAGAGGGTGAGGAGAACAGCCTCTTGGACGTAATGCAGAATCCTGATTCACCAATGGCTGACAAGAGCTTGGTGAACGAGAGCCTTGCCACTGAGATTGACCGAGCCCTGAGCATGCTCAACGAGCGTGAGAAGGATATCGTGGAGATGAGTTTTGGTATCAATCATCAGGAAATGACACTGGAGGAAATTGGTGAGCGCTTCGGACTTACCCGCGAGCGTGTTCGTCAGATTCGCGAAAAGGCAATCCGCAAACTCCGTAGCGGTAGCCGCAACAGTCTGCTTCGTTCATATCTGGGATAAGTTTCAACCAAAAATACATAAAAAGAAGGCTTTGATACATTCAAGGCCTTCTTCTTTTTTCCCAACGTGGGAATAATTCATTCCCAACGTGGGAATTTTTTATTCCCAGTATGGGAATATTATTCCTATAGTTAAAGCGCACAATCTTTCCAGTTAGGAAAATCTTTCTCCTTAGTTAAAACCTTGCACCTCTTTTATTTAAAAACGGAGAGGTCCTGCTTGATATAGACCACTACCCTATCCGGACCAAATGCAGTATAGAAATAGCTGCTTATTTCGCCAATATGCTCTTCCCACTGGTCACGAACAAAATCATTGGGAACAGCTATCAGAATGTTTTTATCTCGGACAGCCCAAAGATCACAACATTTCATATATGTATTATAGAACACATCGCCCAGCCTTTCTTTGGCTCGTTCCATCCACCATTCATATTTCTCTCTGAAGATAGGCTGCACATCTGGTCGTTCTGGAGTATCGTCATAGATTTCCTCTGCAGCATCAAACTGTGGCTCCTTGGGCTTCTGCTGTTCCTTCAGCCAGTTATAAAGAATCTCCGTAACATAGGCATGAACATTGTCAGGCTGATGTTCCTCTACCATCTTGTCTATATACGCCAATTCGTCCTTCAAATCAAGACCGTCATAAATAAACGCCTCGAGCCGGGTCCATTCATTTGGCTGCAAATTATACTTGGTGATAAGGTCGGAATGAACCTTGCCCAGATAATTCTCGTAATTCTGGGCCTGCCCCATCTTACCTTCTATAATGGTAAAGCGGATGCTGTTGGGATTTCCACGGGTGACACCACGGGGGTAAACGGGTTCATACTCGAAACAGAACTCCACCTTGCCCTCGTCTGACAGCTTTTTCATCTCACGCTGCACAGGGTCCAAGACATCCCTATGGAAAGCTCCATACTTCAGGTAATGATCGTCGATGATCTTCTTGTGGTCCTTGCTATAGGTAAGAACACCAAAGAACTCCTTTAGGTCGATATAGTTGACATCACAAGATCCTTTCTTTCGCCAGGCACTAAGGTAAATATAAAGGCGAGGTGTTCGTGGGCTTCGACACAACTGGGTTATACCCTTCAGATGTCGGGTATAGCCTTTGCGTAAGTTCAGGATTTCACGAGCACTCTCGTCAACCATCTGGATACGGATATAGCCCTTCCGTCTGAATCCACTCTTGTAGCCCATCTTTTCGCCTTCTGCATTCAGGTCGGCAGTAGGGAATTCTATCTTATGAAACACATTTTGCTTTACGTCATACCACCTGTTCTCCTCCTCAACGAATCGTTTGTATGACATATCAACATGTAGTAAAGCCTCACATGCAGACTCCAGCTCACCATATTTCTTTGGACTGATTCCTAACTCCTTTAAGGGAATCTCAAAGTTGAGCAGGTTTCCACTCAGGTCCTCAGGCTTAAAGAGCGTAGACATATTATCTATACTGATCTGCTCCTTTATTCTTTCCTGTAACTGACCTATGATGGCAATCATCAAATTTGTTTGTACAAGAGAGAAATTACCACGTATCTGTGTGTACGTGATAGGATTCATGATAAAGTCTATATCATTATTCTGCGAGAAGGATTGCACCAACTCGTTTGTTTTGCTTACAATAGCAGGACCTTTTTTCTTTGCCATACTACTCCCAAATTACTTTTCGGTGGCAAAAATATGCCATTTCAACGAAACTTCCAAATATTTCAGCTAAAAAGTGTTCCATTTATTCGCAAGTCGATGTTTCTCCTACTCTCACGCAAATCTTCTCCACAGTATTCTCTTGGTGTTGACTATATT
>Ga0265298_10001343_pt1 | contig 36348 bp, 28 predicted proteins | sample AusTroGonzalo_MG_3_FD_193486 | JGI IMG/M metagenome (GOLD analysis project Ga0265298, IMG submission 193486) | Bovine rumen microbial communities from tropical cattle in Woodstock, Queensland, Australia - Gonzalo_01 | ecosystem: Host-associated > Mammals > Digestive system > Stomach > Rumen ...
GGGGATCAGCAGGTATCCGATTATGGACAGCGCCAGGAAAATGGCTGCAAGAAAAGTCAGGGCGGAACAGATGCAGGATCTGATGATCAGGCGCTGGTGCCGGACTTTGGCCAGTTCTTCGGGAGTCGGCGGCGGTTTGCGGGTCAGTCGATGTCTCAGGCGCCGGAAAGGTTCGGCCAGATGGTCGAAGAATGTCAGGATGTTCCGGACAATCGGCCATTGGAAGAATCTGTTTTCATAAAATTTCTCCAAAGGCAGGAGGAAACAGGCCAGAATGATGCCGAAAAACAGCGACTTGAGAAAAGTGGCTGCGAGAATAAAGATCAGAATGATAGCCAGCGCCACCAGGATCCCGGCGCCGGTTCCGGTCTTCAGGACGCCGGAAATCGTTTTACCGGGTGATTGATTGTCGTCAGCCATGTCATTTCCCTTTCAATAAGAAGCTTTTACGGTAAAAGGTCCTGCCGGAGGCGTCAAGCAGGATCACGGTCCATTCATTTTTGTCATTCCGGCGGTCTTCCAGATAAAGCGGACACGGCGCATGAAGCCGGGAAAGTCCCATCCGGGTCAGTGAGCCGATCGTCCTGGAGCCGAGACTGGTGGTCCGGTCTTTTTTCGGAATGACCCGGAACGGTCCCTGCTGCGAAACGGCCATTTTCAGGGATATTGCGCTGACCGCGGCATTGACGGCTTCCGCTTCGGAAAGAAGCTGAGGTGTCTGGGCGGAAGCGCCGCCGTAAGGTGATCCGGAAGGATCCGGGCGGTCATCGCGGAAAAGCGAGCAGCCCGACAGCAGAACGGCAGCGGAGAGCATCAGAAAGTATAATCGGTAACTCATCTTCAACCTTTTTATCGTTATATGGTAAAATAACAGCCAAATGAAAAAAATCAACCCGAATGAGGAAAAATGCTTGTATTTGTTTCTTCAGGAGTGTATATTACAAAAAACGATTGTAAGCCAGGAATATTTCAAAGGCCTATGAGACCGGAAGAAAAAGTATTAGTGATTGAAGCCAACCGCACGGGGATGTTGTATCTGCGGGATTTCTGGAATTACCGGGAACTCTTTTTCACTTTGGCATGGAGAGATATTGTCGTGCGCTACAAACAGACGATCGTCGGGATCTTATGGACGATCCTGCGTCCGGTGGCGACCATGTCAGTTTTCACAGTGGTGTTCGGCAAGATCGCCAAACTCCCGTCCGATGCCGGGGTTCCGTATGTGTTGATGGTGTTTGCCGGCATGCTGCCGTGGCAGTTCATCAGCGGAACGATCACCACGGGAAGTGATGCCCTGGTAGGGAATCAGGCTTTGATTTCCAAAGTGTATTTTCCCCGGATGATCATTCCGACCGCCCGAATCATCATGGCGCTGGTGGAATTTCTGATCAATGCGGTGATATTTGCTGTGCTGTTTGCCTGGTTCCGCTATGTGCCGAGCTGGCAAATCGTGTTTCTTCCGCTGTTTCTGTTTATGGGGATCCTGCTGGCGCTGGGGGTGACTTATTTTATTTCCTCGCTGAATGTGAAATATCGTGATTTCCAATATGTGGTGCCGTTTTTCGTCCAGTTTGGACTGTATGTTTCGCCGATCGGTTTTTCCAGTTCGGTGGTGCCGGAAAAATGGCGGCTGCTTTATGCCTGCAATCCGGTGGTGGGAATTGTCGACGGGGTACGCTGGTGTCTTTTCAATTCGTCCCTGATGGCGGAATCGGTGGTAAGTGCGGCAGTGATCTCCGTGGCGTTTTTTCTGTTCGGGATCTGGTTTTTCCGGAAGATGGAATACCAATTTGCCGATTTCATCTGAGGCGGAGAGAGGGAAGTTATGAGTGATATCGCAGTCAGAGTTGAAAATCTCGGCAAAAAATATATTATCGGACACCGCGGCGGGGAATATGCCCGTTTCAATGAATTCCTGAGCGGGATCGGTAAAAATATCCTGCGGCGGCTGAAAAATCCGCTGAAGCCGTATGATGTCAGCCTGGAGCTGGAAGATTTCTGGGCGGTTCGGAACGTTTCCTTCGAGTTGAAAAAAGGGGACCGTCTGGGGATCATCGGTCATAACGGCTCCGGCAAATCGACCACACTGAAGATGCTGAGCCGGATCACGACACCGACCGAAGGCAGGATCTCCATGTATGGAAGGGTTGCTTCTTTGCTGGAAGTCGGCACTGGATTTCATCCTGAACTGACCGGACGCGAAAACATTTATCTGAATGGTTCGATCCTTGGGATGACGCGTTCGGAGATCCGGAAAAAATTTGATGAAATAGTGGATTTTTCGGGGGTGGAAAAGTTTCTGGACACCCCGGTGAAACGCTATTCCAGCGGCATGTATGTGCGGCTGGCGTTTGCGGTCGCGGCTCATTTGAATCCGGAGATCATGGTGGTGGATGAGGTTTTGTCGGTCGGCGATGCGGAGTTCCAGAAAAAATGTATCGGGAAAATGCAGGATATTTCCTCCGACAGCGGGAAAACCATTCTGTTTGTCAGTCACAATCTGCGGGCGGTGCAGCTGCTCTGCAACAAGGGACTGCTGCTGAATCATGGCCAGATGCAGCATTTTGGCGATATGACCGAGACTGCCGGGAAATATATTGAAGGACGGGAAAAATTTACACAGATACCGTTGGATCAGCGGACCGACCGCAAAGGGACCGGTGAACTGCGGTTCATTTCCTGCACCATAAAATCGGAAGACGGGAAGGAAGCCGCATTTCTTCCGTTGGGACAGGGTTTGACTATCGAACTGAAGATCGAATGTACCAAAGAGACCCCTGTGGATCCAGATGTGGAGGTCCGGATTTTTTCATCCGGGGATTTGAAAGTCGGATCGTTGAATTTCCGCAATTCAGGTTATCTTCCCCAATTCAGGAAAGGGATCAATACAGTCCGGTTCCATTTGCCGAAAAATCCGTTTTACCCTGATAATTATGTGATAAATCTGTTTTCATCAACCAATAATCTGGTAGCCGACTACATCACCAACGCAGCGGTATTGAAAACCATCGACGGTTCGTTTCAAAATTCGGATATAATCAGTCAGTCATACCGGACTTCGGTGGCGCTGGAATATTCGGTTGATGTGACTCATCAATAGCAGAAAATGCAGGATCAGGGAGATTCTATGATGAGCAATAAAATTTCTGTTCTGCCGCTATATGATTCTCCTGACAGATGGGAGAATGCCGCAGAACGGGTAAAAAACCTGCCGGGATCCTACATCTATTTCGCTTCCAGGCCGGAACAGTTTGATCCTGAACGTATTGCAAAGATGTTGCTTAGGAGTTTCCGTTCTGCGGAACTGATTGTACCGGTGAAGCATACACAATTTCCGCAGGATGAAATTCTTGAAACGCCTCTTCTGCTTCCGCAGCACAGCATTTTCGAATGGTTCCGCTGTCCGCCGATGCTGAACGGGAAACTGATGAAGAAGAAATTCCTGCTGGAGTGCCTGGAAAATAATCCGCATGACTGGCTTCATTCCCCTTGTCCCGATTTGTTCCTGCTGCTGTTTTGTCCTGCCAAAACCGGCATTGTCCGTATGGACTTTGAATATGATGCAGGCACCTTCCGCCGGTTCATGGGCGAGTACAGGAAAGCTTCGGAATGGCTTTTCAGCCATCCGGATTTCAGTCTGGAAGAAAAATTTGCCATGCAGAGCAGGATCACGCAATATGAAGACTATCTGACCGATACAGCAGTAGAGATTAACCTGCCGGATGAAGAGATTTTCCGTTTCATGAGCGTTCCGGCAGTTATTCACAACTATTTCACGGAACATCCTCAGAAACTGCATCGGTGTTCTCTTCCGAAGCAGCCTTGCCGCCCGGGAAAGATCCGTTGTCTGGCGGTGTTCTGTTCCTCTCTGCGTTCGGGCGGTGCGGAACGCTGCGCCTCTTTGCTGCTGCAGCATTTTGCCGGTCAGACGGATTGGCATATCTGTCTTTTCCTGGATTCAGCTCTCCAGCCTGGGGATTATCCCTGTCCGGAAAAAGTGGAAACCGTTATCCTTCCCGGGGATTTTTATGCCCGTCATGGCCGGCTGTTGTTTCTTCTGAAAGAAAAGCAGGTCGACACCTGTCTGTTTTTCGATCATTTCCTGAAGAATTTCTATTTGGACATTCTGACTGCGATGCAGCTTGGTCTCCGTACGATAGCCATGGAGCACAGCACTTTCAGTTTTCCTCTTTTCAGCGGCGATACGGAACTGATCCCGCTCCGCCGAACAGTTTATCCGGCCGTTTCCGTTGTAACCTGCCTGTCCCGTTCGGATGAGCTGATCTGGAGACAGCTTGGGATCAATGCGCGGTATGTTCCCAATCCGCTGACTTTCGATACTTCCGCCCGTCCGCCGTTTTCGGAACGGAAAAACAAAGTGCTGATTTTCATTGCCAGAATGACGCCGTATAAAGGCGTTCTGGATGCATTGAAAGCAGTCGAAATTGTCAAGGTAAAACATCCGGATGTCAAATTGCTGATGCTCGGCAGTTTTCCGGATCCGGATTTCGAGCGGGAAGTCAAAACGTATATCAGCGGCCATGACCTGACCGATCAGGTTGAGTTGACCGGTTTTGCAAAAGTGGAAGATTATATCGGCCGGGCTTCCATTCACCTGATGCCGTCTTCGGTGGAAGGGTATCCCATGACTCTGATGGAGGCGAAAAGTTACGGAATCCCGACGGTGGCATATTCCATGCCGTATCTGGAAGCCGGAAAGGAAGAATACGGCACACTGATGGTACGGCAGCAGGATCATCAGGCCATGGCCGAAAAGATTTCCGAACTGTTCGATGATTTTTCCCGGCTGAATGAATTGGGACGGAAAGCATGGAACAGTCTCGAAAAATTTGATGACCGAATGGTTTTCTCCTGCTGGAAACAATTGTTTGACCAGCTGGAAGCCGGAGGAAGCACTGCTCCGCTTTCCAGTTCCGGTCCGCCGGAAAAACAGCTGGATCTGCTGAAAATACAAATGAATGAAATCCTCAACGGAATCTCATCCATGCAGCATAATCCCCTTTACCGCCGGAAAATCCTGAATGAGGAAATGCTGCTGCAGAAAAAAAATAATATTTTGTTCGGATCGGTCCTGCGGATCTATTTGACTTTGCGGCAGCGGTTTTTTGCCAAAGAAAATCTTCCCTGGATTTGGAGACGTTTTTTACAGTGCCTCTGGCAGTTCAAAAAAATATACCGGAAAATACGTCCATGGCAGGAAGAGGAATAGAGTAATTGTTTCCGGTATCAGCTGGAAATACCGAACTTCCGGAAAAAGAGAGAAACCGTGTAACGGAAACCGTGTTCCCGCAAAGTTCGGATTCCTCCAGCAATTTTGCACGGAAGCCAGGTGAAAAGCCGGCCGACCCGGTAGGTGAAGGAGGTTTCCATGCGATGCAGGGCCTTTCGGGTCCGATTGAGGTCCTCCACCGTCTTCATGTCGTCCAGTGTCCGCAGCATTTCATAAGACGGAGCTCCGATCTGGTTGTATCCGGCGATGAAAGTTCTGGCATGGGCAAGTTTATTCTCATCGGTTTTTCCCATAGCTCTGCAGCAGGAAAGATACGCATTCTGAAGAATGTTTTCCTTCAAATCTTCAAATTTCGGTTCTTCGGGGATCTCCTGCGGGATCTTATTGCCCTGAAGTAAATCATCTTCTGAATATACTGGAATGATTCCATGCATGGCGCTCCAGCGTTCGATGACGGCATTCCGGTCATGATAATTGATGAATAATACCGGGATTCCCATGGCGGCACACGGCATTGCGCAGTGGATGGCAGTCGTTACCACACATCGGGCCTCCCTGCGATATCGTTCCAGCAGCGCGGCCGCACGATTTTTATTTTCAGAATCCCTGCCTGGCTCAAAAGGAAATTCCCGCTGGGAAATCCTTTCTGCATTTTCATGGAAGGCCGGCGGCAGAAACGTTTCCAGACTGCGAGGCAAATCCACCCAAAAGATTTTATTCCGTTTCCCTTCATTTCCTTTTCTGCCCGGCAGTGTAAGAGTCAGACAGCGGCTCAAATAGGCTGTCTGTCCGGCGGCCCGCAAAAAATACATTGTGGAGTAATCCCGGCAACCGATTTCAATTCCCCGAAATCGGTCCAGGGAATCTCCGGCCAGGAGATTTTTGCGAAGGGGGGAAGAAAAATGCACCCCGGAAAATACAGGGATCAGGTCTGCACTGGGAAGAAAATCCAGGTTTCCCGCGACTGAAAACCAGCCTTGCATCAGCACCAGTGCCGTTTTTCCCTGGTAATGCGCCAGTTCATCACGATCCAGCGTGATCTGTTCTGCCTCTGGAAAAAATTGCCGGTAAAAATTTTCCAGCGCAATGGTCTGGATGTAATCACCTAAATTACAGACACATTCAATATTTTTATAATTATAGCAGAAAGTCACAACCGGAAGCATAGTTTCTCCTTTTGCATTGAATCGTTCCATTGCGTTTTCAATAAATAACTATAATTGCTGATTATTGGATTTCAAGCAGTGTTTTCTTTTTTTTGGAATGTTTTCCCGTTTCGGCAACCTGTCCGTCATACCGACAAATTTCAATACCGGCTGCGGATTTGCTTTTTTTCCGGAAAAATACATTTTCAAGATTGATTTTTTACTCCTGCAGGTTATTTTACTGTTTTTGAATGAATATAAGCAATAGGGAAAAGGAATATTGCCGTTGAACCCGAAAATATCAGTCCTGATTCCGGTTTACAACACGGAAAAATATCTGTCTGACTGTCTGGACAGCGTGTTATCCCAATCCATGACGGATTTTGAGATCGTGGCAGTCGATGATGCTTCCACAGATGGCTCGTCCCGGATTTTGGCCGAATACGCTTCCAGAGATCCCCGGATCCGCATTGTGACACACGAAAAGAACAAAGGTCTGCTGTCCGTCCGGTTGACCGGGATCAATGCGGCCAGAGGAAAATATATCATGTTCCTGGATTCCGATGACTGCTTTATTCCCGGAGTTCTGAAAAACGTATTGGACGCAGCGGAAACCAACCATGCGGATATCGTTAACTTTTCAATGGAACTCCGGTTGCGGACCGGCAGGGGAAATGGCCGGTTTCTTAAATATTCCCGGCCGTATCGTCATGCTCTGCTTGGACCTGAGGTTTTCCACAAGTATTTTGCTGAAGATGCATGCAGCTGGATGCTTTGTCAAAAACTTTTTCTGACGGAACTTTGCCGGAAAACTGCCGAATTCATCCCGGATCAGTTCTGTTTGATGGCGGAAGATGTTTGTTTTTATACGATCTGCGCCTTCCTGGCAAAGCATTACGTGCCGCTGCGCAAGCCGGGTTACATCTATTACAGGGACTCCGGCATCACCAGCGTCCAGAAAACCACGCTGGAGAAATTTATAACCCGGCAGTCCCCGTTTCCGGCTTTGAGCACGGTGCGGAATTTCCTGCAGCAGCAGGGGGTCTGGGAAAAATACCGGGATGCATTTGAAAAACACGAACAGTTCATTCTGAGTGAATATGTGCACCGCTGGATGCGGCTTTTGCAGGAAAGCGGCAGGGTTGCGGCGTTCAACTTCATGTTTCGAGACTATGGAGGCGCAGCGCTTTTCCTGGCGTTCCATAATTATTTCGATGAGAAGGATGAAACCGTTCCGGAAATGCTTACGGGCGAAGATCCCCAGCCGGTTCCGTGTCCGGAAAAATTGAACCGGCCCGCGGATCGGATTCTGCCTCGGAACGAACATATTTCGCTGGAACGCTGGCGGGAATGGGAAACATTGATCCGTCAAAACGGCTGGGATGCGGTTGTCCTGGACCCGGATGCAGATACGGAACGTCTTTTGTGGGATATACTGGCTGTCCGTTTTGCCGGAGCGGCCGCAGTCTGCCGCCGGACGGAAGGGTATCGAGCCAGACTGGAGCGAGACGGGGTGAAAGCGTGGCTGCTGGAAGACCGGGTGCTGCGGCAGGCATCGGCGGTTCTGGCTTCCGATGATGTTTCTGCCGAATGGTACCGCCGGCGAGGCTGCCGGTCCGGAACTTCTCTGGAAACCCTTCTTCCCCCGCAAAGAAGTCCAGAGACTTCGGCTTTCATGACAGCCTTGGCGGAGAGTGAAAAAAAGACCGGTTATTACCGGATCGACCCATCGGAAGACGGAGAGACATTTGTGCCGTTTTTCCGGAAACTGGATCATGTTTTCCGGAAATTGCCGAATTCATTCCGGAAAAGTCTTTTCGGCTTTCTTGCCCGTTCATACGACCGCATTTTCAACCAATGAAAGCGAAAATGAAAGATGGATAAGAGACCCCAGATTTCTGTTTTGGTTCCAGTCTACAATACAGAAAAATATCTGCCGGCGTGTCTGGACAGTGTCTTGTCCCAGTCCATGACGGATTTCGAGATTGTGGCGGTCAATGATGCTTCTACTGACGGTTCTCCTCGGATCTTGGCGGAGTACGCGGCAAAAGATTCCCGGATCAGACTTATAAATCATCCCTGCAACAAGGGCTTGCTGGCAGTACGTTTGACCGGGATCAGGGCCGCTAAGGGAAAATATATCATGTTTTTGGATTCCGATGACCGTTTTCTGCCCGGGGTCATGAAACTGGCTTTTGAAGCCGCAGAGACAAAAAAGGCCGATATCGTTCATTTTCCTATGGAGATCCATCGCCGCTTGAAGAATGGAAAGAGCCGAAAAGAAAAATATGCTTATCCCTTCAAGCACCAGCTTGATGGAAAAGAAATTTTCAAAAACTATTTTGTTGACAATGCCTATTTCTGGATGGTCTGCATGAAACTTTACCGGGTGGAACTTTGCCGGAAAGCGATCGAATTCATCCCGGATCAGTTCTGCCTGATGGCTGAGGATTTCTGTTTATATACCTTGTGTGCGTTCTTTGCGGAACGGTATGTTCCGCTGCGTCAGCCTGGATACGTTTATTATCTGGATTCCGGGATCAGCAGCGGCCAGAAAACCACGCTGGAAAAATTTGAGTTCCGCCTGACCCCATTTCAGGCATTGCGCACGGTGCGGAACTTTTTGCAGCAGCAGGGGGTCTGGGAAAAATACCGGGATGCGTTTGAAAAACACGAACGGGATATACTGATTAATTATGTGAACCACTGGTTTCGGTTTTTATCGGATTACGACAAGACCCCGGCGTTCAACTTTATGTTTCGAGACTATGACAGTGCAGCGCTTTTCCGGGCTTTCCGGAGTTATTTCGACGAGAAGGATGAAACCGTTCCGGAAATGCTTACGGGCGAAGATCCCCAGCCGGTTCCGTGCCCGGAAAAATTGAACCGGCCCGCGGATCGGATTCTGCCTCGGAACGAGCATATTTCGCTGGAACGCTGGCGGGAATGGGAAACGCTGATCCGTCAAAACAACTGGGATGCGGTAATTCTGGAACCGGATGCAGACCCGGAGCGCCTTTTGTGGGATATACTGGCTGTCCGTTCCGCTGGAGCGGCCGCGGTTTGCCGTCAGGCGGAGGGTTATCTTTCCAAGCTGGAGCGAGACGGGATGAAAGTGTGGCTGCTGGAAGACCGGGTGCTGCGGCAGGCATCGGCGGTTCTCGCTTCCGATGATGTTTCTGCCGAATGGTACCGCCGGCGAGGCTGCCGGTCCGGAACTTCTCTGGAAACCCTTCTTCCTCCGCAAAGAAGTCCCGAGACTTCGGCTTTCATGACAGCCTTGGCGGAGAGTGAAAAAAAGACCGGTTATTACCGGATCGACCCATCGGAAGACGGAGAGACATTTGTGCCGTTTTTCCGGAAACTGGATCATGTTTTCCGGAAATTGCCGAAATCGTTCCGTAAGAGATTCTTTGGATTTCTTGCCCGTTCATACGACCGCATTTTCAACCAATGAAAGCGAAAATGAAAGATGGATAAGAGACCCCAGATTTCTGTTCTGATTCCAGTCTACAATGCAGCAAAATATCTGCCGGCGTGTCTGGACAGTGTCTTGTCCCAGTCCATGACGGATTTCGAGATCGTGGCGGTCGATGATGCGTCCACCGATGATTCTCTCCGTATTCTGCAGGATTACGCCGATCGGGATCCCCGAATACGGATCGTGACACATGAACGGAATAAAGGTGTGCTTTCCGCCCGGCTTACCAGTATCCGGGCCGCTTCGGGAAAATATATTTTGTTTCTTGACGCCGATGACGGTTTTCTGCCCGATATTTTCCGGAAATCCTTAGATGCGGCGGAACAATATCAGGCAGATATTGTTCATTTCGTGCTTGAAATGCGGGAACGCTCGGATTCCGGTTCTGAAAAACTGGTCAGATATGCATATCCGTATCCGCATATGCATCAGGGAGGAGATGTATTCCGGATATTTTTTGAGAAATCGACTTATATCTGGATGCTTTCCGGGAAACTTTACCGGGCTGATCTCTGCAGAAAAGCTGCGGAATTCATTCCAGATGATTATTGTCCTATGGCAGAAGATTTCCTGATTTATTCGATATGTGCGTTTTGGGCAGAAAAATATGTGCCGATGAAAGAACCGGGATATCGGTATTATGTGGATTCGGGGATCAGCAGCGTCAGAAAAACCACGCTGGAGAAATTTATGAACCGGCAGTCGCCGTTCCGGGCTTTGCGTCTGGTGCGGAATTTCCTGCAGCAGCAGGGTGTCTGGGAGAAATATAGTGAGTCTTTTGCAATGCAGGAACAGAAACCGCTTGACGAATACGTTCTGCGCTGGATGCGGCATCTGCCGGATGAAGACAGGATGAAAGCTTTCAACGGCATGTTCCGCGGCTATGACGCCTTCCCGCTTTTTCTCGCTTTCCGGACCTTCTTCACCGACAAGGATGAACGCTTTCTGGAAATGCTTTCCGGTGAAGATCCTGATTCCGCTTCTCCACCCGGAAAAATGGAACGCACGGCCGAAAATCTTTCCTTGCAGAATACCCGGATCTCAGCGGAACGCTGGAATGAATGGCAGACCCTGATTCGGGAAAACCGCTATGATGCCGTGATATTGGAACCGGATGACGATCCGGAACGGCTTTTCTGGGATATCCGGGCTATCCGCACTGCCGGTGCGGATGCAGTCTGCCGCCGGACTCAGAACTATCTGGAAACATTGGCCCGGAAAGGGTTGAATGACTGGCTTATGGAAGACCGTACATTGCGTCAGGCTTCCCTGATTCTGGCCTCGGATGAAGATTCGGTGCATTGGTACCGCAAACGGAATTGTTTCGCCGGAATCTCGCTGGAAAAAATGGAACCGCCGCAGTACTGCCCTCAAACCGCAGCTACGATGACAGCGTTGGAAAAAAGCGAAAAGAAAGCCGCTTATTACCGGATCGATCCCTCTCCGGACGGTGAAACTTTTGTGCCGTTCTTCCGCAAGCTCGATCATGTTTTCCGGAAACTGCCTTCCGGACCCCGGAAGAAAATATTCAGCCGGCTGGCCGGAATCTATAACCGTTTCACAGGGAACTGAAAATGTCAGCAGCAAAACCGAAAATTTCTGTCATCATTCCGGTTTACAATACGGAAAAATATCTGCCGGCCTGTCTGGACAGTGTTTTGTCCCAGTCGCTGAAGGACTTTGAGATCGTGGTGGTCGATGATGCTTCCGCGGACGGTTCGGCACATATTCTGGCCGATTACGCCGCCAGAGATCCGCGGATCCGGATCATGACCCATGAGCGGAATAAAGGTCTGCTTTCGGTCCGCCTCACAGGAGTTCGCGCGGCGGCGGGAAAATACCTGCTTTTCCTGGATTCCGATGATATTTTCCTGCCGGGTTTTTTGAATGCTCTCTGGAATACCGCGGAAAAGCATCGGGCGGACATCGTGCATTTCCCGCTGAGGATCCTCGACCGGGATCACCGTCTGCCGCCCCGTATGCTCCGTCTGGCCGAAAAGAAATCATTCCCGTATGATCACGAACTGCGCGGCAGGGAAGTTTTCCGGAAATATTTTGTCGAACATGCCTATGGCTGGTCTGCGGTCCAGAAACTCTACCTCACGGAAATCTGCCGGAAAGCCGTTGGATTCATTCCTGACCAATTCTGTATCATGGGCGAAGATTTCTGTTTTTACACCGTCTGCTCTTTCTTCGCGGAACATTATGTGCCGATGACACGGAGCGGATATGTGTATTTCATGGATTCCGGGATCAGCAGCGGACAGAAAACCACGCTGGAAAGATTTCTGGGGCGGCAATCGCCGGTTCCGGCGCTGAAGATTGTCCGCAGTTTCCTGGAACGGCCTGAGGTGCCGGAAGAATACCGCATTGCATTTTCCCGGCAGGAACCTCGTGTGCTTTCGGAACAGTTCATGCGCTGGATGCGTTATCTGCCGGATTCTGACCGGGCCATCGCTTTCAATGCTTTTTTCCGGCAGTATGATTCCGGCTGTCTGTTTTCTGCCTTGAGAACATTTTTTACCGGGCGCGATGAAATTTTCCTGGAACTGCTGACCGGGGAAGATCCGGAGCCCGTATACTGCCCTGAAAGATTCGATCATATTGCAGATGGTCCTGTGCCGGATCATGCGGATATTTCCATCGAACGCTGGAGGGATTGGCAGAAACTGATTCAGGCGAATCATTATGACAGCGTGATTCTGGCGCCGGATCCGGATATGGACCGTCTTTTCTGGGATATCCGCGCCATTCGTGATGCCGGTGCCGCTGCCGTCTGCCGCCGGGAAAAACCGTATCTGGATACTCTCGAACAGCAGGATCTGAAACACTGGCTGATTGAGGACCGGGTGCTGCGGCAGGCTTCGGCGGTCCTGACTCCGGACGAGGTTTCCGCCGGATGGTACCGCAAGCGCAATTGTCACGCCGGCATCTCTTTGGATCATATCCTGCCGCCGCAGCGCTGTCCGCAGGTTTCCGGCTTGATGCTGGCGCTGGAAACAGCCGAGCTCCGGTCCGCTTATTACCGGATCGATCCTTCCGGCGACGGCGAAACCTTCGTTCCGTTCTTCCGCAAACTGGACCATCTTTTCCGAAAACTTCCTGCCGGATTCAGAAAACGTTTCTTCGGCTTTCTGGGAAAGACTTACAACCGGATCTTCGGATTCTGATCAGTTCCGGATCGATTTGCGGAACTGGCCCGGACTCATCCGGTTCCGCCGATGGAAGGTCCGGGTGAAATGTTCCACGCTCGGAAATCCGCATAATTCGGCGATTTCACCGATCCGGTAATCCGTGTGGCGCAGAAACAGTTCTGCATGGGCAAGCCGTTCATCCGTCAGCAGTTCCGAAAACGGTTTGCCGCAGGTCTCCCGTACCGCATGGCAGGTCCGCGTCACGGAGAGCGACAGATATCCGGCCAGGTCGGACGTGGAGATCCTCCGGTTGAAATTTTCGGCAATGAACGCGCGGATCTTTTCCTTTTGTGCGGCATGGCCCGGGACCGCGGCTTTGAAACGTTCCGCTTCGGTCAGCAGGCCGTCGGCGAAAACCGGCAGCAGACGGCACAGCGCCGCGATCCGTTTCCGTTCCGGTTCCGGCACGCGCCGATGCCACAGCCCCGCAAAGAGCGAGAGCACATGCCGTCCGTTGCGGAAAACCGGTACGGCGACTTCGATATTGCCCTCGCGGCAATGATTGATCCGGCAGCGGGTCCGCGTCCGTTCCGCCTCCGCGTTGAACCGGAACATGCAATGGGCAATGCAATACTGGCGGTTGGCCTTGCCGCAGGCGGCGTAAGTCCTGCGGTGCGAAGTGCGTTCCGGCCGGAACATCGGGGTCCCGTCCGGATTGGCCAGCACATGATGATGGTCATGCAGGGTCAGACGGCAGCCGCACAGCAGTTCGAAATCTCCCAGCAGCGGTTCAAGTTCAAACATTTTTTTCTCTCATTTTTTATCGGAAAATCAATTTTTCAGCAATATACATCAAATTTTTCTGTTTTCAAATCCTTGCACTTTTCCGTTTGGAGTTTACAGTAAGCGGTATCGGAAATTTTGCAAGGAGGCGACATGAAAACCAAGTATATCATCGACCGCGGCTGCACATCCTGCGACGAATGCCGCTGGCTCTGTCCGGTCAAAGCCATTTCCATGGATCTGCAGGGCGCACATATCGATCCCGAAAAATGTATCGGGTGCGGTGTCTGCATGAACAACTGCCCCTCGGAAGCCATTCGTCCCGTCAACCCCGAAAAGTGAGGAGAAAATATGAGCACAGGATTCATTATCGAACCGGACGGCATTGTGGAGCCGTCGAAGAAACTCGCCGTGATCGGCAAATATGATGTCATCGTGGCCGGCGGCGGTCCGGCCGGATTCGGCGCAGCGGTCGCCGCGGCGCGCAAAGGCTGCCGGACTTTGCTGATCGAACGGGAATCCGCATTGGGCGGGCTTTCCACGGTCGGCCTGGTCCCCATTCCGATGGATATGCTCTGCGGCATCGGACTGGAAATGATCCGGAACCTGGAAGCGGTGAACGCGCACTGGCACCGCAATTCCGATCCCGAAAAACATAAACTCATCCTTGACCGGATGCTGAAAGAGTCCGGCTCCGATCTGCTGCTCACCGCCCAGATCGTCGACGCGATCGTCAAGGACAACAGGATCTGTGGCGTGGTCATCGAAAGCAAATCCGGCCGTCAGGCTGTATTGGCCGACCGCGTGATCGACTGCACCGGCGATGCCGATGTGGCGCATTTCGCCGGCTGCGAATGTTTCGAAGGCCGTCCGGAAGACGGCAAACATCAGGCGTGTTCCCTGGATTTCCGCCTCGGCGGCGCCGACTGGGACAAATATCTGGAATCCGACTTCAAGAAAAACGATCCGGTCTGGATCGACCTCATCCAGAAGGCGGTCGACAACGGCGATCTTCCCTATATGATCGAGAATCATGTCAACTGGATCACCCATGTCCCCGGCCGTCCGCAGCATTGCGGCAAGGATGAGATCTGTTTCTGCATTTCGCATTCCCGCAACTGTGATCCGCTGTCGGCGCGCGACCTCACCCGCATGTATCAGGAAGGCCGGGAACAGGCCGATATTTTCTCGCGTTTCATCCGCAAATTCATTCCGGGATTCGAAAATTCGTATCTGATCGATACCGGCATGCTGCTCGGCGTCCGCGAAAGCCGCCGCATGGTTGGCGAATATGTGTTGAAAACCCTCGATTTCGCCCGCGGACAGCAGTTCGACGATGCCATTGCCAGCACTTCCCACCATTACGACCTTCATAATCCGGACGGTCCCGGCAATATCAAATGGGCTAAAGAGATCATCAACGGCAAGGTCTGCTATGTGAGTTCGCATGGACACCCGGGTTCCTGGATGCCGCCCTGCGGCGCGGAAAACATGACCGACGGCTGGGGCCGCACCGGCGCCGACCGCCAGTTCCGCACGACCCCCTGCGACATCCCTTACCGGACCCTGGTTCCGGTCAAGCTCGACAATCTCCTGGTGGCTGGCCGGTGTCTTTCCTCGGAATTCATGGCGCAGGCCGCCTCGCGCCTGATCATGACCTGCCTGAACATGGGGCAGGCGGCGGGAACCGCGGCGGCCCAGTCGCTGAAAGAGCAGGTCGTCCCGCGCAAGATCGATGTGAAGGCGCTGCAGGCGACCCTCAAGGCCGACCGTGCATAATACGCCGGCGGCGTGATGACGGATCGATACGGATAAGTACGGAGCTGCATAATATGAATTCACTCCGTAAATATCCGTACCCATCCGTATAATCAACTCATTTTTCAATATCCTGCCATAAATCTGCTGATCCGCAAAACCACATCTTTTATCTTCCCGGATTTTCCGATGATTTGCCTTCCGACGGTAAAAAATATCAAAAAATAGCATTTTTCCCATTCCGGAAGTTGACAGAACATCAATAAACCAGTATAGTATCGCATTATCTATTTTTTTTATATGGAGCAGCTATGTTTTCTGGATTGAAAAAAAATGCAGTAATGTCGGCCGCGCTGCTGCTGTCGTATTTGCCGCTGGGTGCGGCAGTGCAGGTCACCGAGGGAAAGATCCTGCTGGGTAATTCCTTTCAGCTGCCGGCCGGCAGTCCGGCGGAATTCGAATGCCGGATCACCAATCCGGATCCCCGTCCGCACCGGGTGATGATCCGGCTGAGTTCAGGTTACGGGTCGGGGTTGAACAGCAACAGTCCGGAAATGGTCGTTCCGGCCGGGGCCACCATGGTCCAGCGTTTTTCGATTTTCCCGGCCAATGATGAGAAATATACCTTCAGCGTGTTCGAAGACGGGGTGCGCCGTCCCAATTCCACGCTGAATGAGTGCTCCGTAAAATTCACCGATTACAATACCGGCGCGGTCGGCATTCTCAATGACAACGGAACGCCGCCGGGCGGATTCAAGGATAATGGTTTCCTGAACCGCCGGCTGGTCCCGGTCAGTTTCCGGGCGGGTTGCCTCCCGAAACAGAGCGAGATTCTGCGGTCGCTGACTGCTCTGGTCGTGGTCGAGCCGGATTTTTCCAGATACGGTTCCGAAGATTATGCGGTGATCCTGGAATATGCCGCCAACGGCGGATTGGTGGTGTTTGCCGATCCGGCCGGAGCGCTGGCTGCGGCCTCGACTCCGCTGGCCGATCTGATGGGCGTGGTGCCGCTGGGCATCCGCCAGGTCCCGAATCACAGATTCCGGAAAAACAAGCTGAAGACCCTTCCGGTCAATCCTTTTGAGATCCAGTTCCTGAATACGGTCGAAAAAACCGGCTGCCGCACGGAACGTTGTGCAGACGGCTTTCCGTTGTTTGCGGAAAACCGTTACGGGCTGGGAACGGTCCGGTTTCTCGCTTTTGCTCCGGTGAGCGACAATTTCCCCGGCGATACCGATACGCCCCGCCGCTTCACCGCGAAGCTGCTGAATGTTCCTCCGGCGGAACAGTCGCTGTATTCATTCCGGTCGCCGCTGGACCGACTGACCGGTTTTACCGTGCCTCATACGGGAACAGTCCGCAACATCCTGATTTTCTATTTTGCTGTCCTGGTGGTGATCCTGTTCCTCGGATTCCGCTGGAAACGGCATATCAGCGCCTGGGGTGTCGGAGCCCTGACTGCGGTCCTGCTGACCGCGGTGATCCTGATCCATGTCAAGCGGACGATCGGAAAACGGGGCGCCATTGCCGCAGTCCTGCATGTGGAGAACGCACAGGTGCCGGGTGCCGGCCGCAACTACATTTCTCTATATGCTCCGGCCGCGATGAAGACGACGGTGAAAAACAGTTCGCTCCGCAATCTGTATGAACTGCTGCCGTTCCGGCGCTATTTCGCTTATTCGGCCGTTGCTATGGACAACCTGAATGCTTCCCCGCTGGATCTGCGGATGCAGGCGGACGACACCATGCAGATCCATGAGATCAATCTGGCAGCGCGCACCTCCCGCCAGGTCATGGAACATCAGTCGTCGCCGGTCCTGCCCGCCAATGGCGTGAACTGGAAAGCGCCGCGTCTGCTGCTTTCGGCCGAAGGTCTCAGAATGGAACCTTGGAAGATTCCCGCTGCCGCCCGGAAGATCGAAGCGGCTTTTGTGCTCTTTCCCAACGGTTCCAAGGCGGTGGATCTGTCTCCGGACGGCATCTGCACGATGAAGACGCATGACTCGGCCATTGCCGATCCGCTGATCGAAGATATCCGCACCGCCATGGAAAAAAGCCATTCCAAAAAATATCCCGCCGTCGTGCTGGTTTCGGATATGGCCAGGCCTCATGCGGGGTTGGATCCCGCATTCCTGCAGCAAGGCAAAAATGTTATGGTCTATCCAGCGGAGGTGGTGACGGTTTCGGACAATATCATGATCCCGTCGGAACTCTTCGAACTGACTCCGGCTGAAACCGGGTCGCGCATGGGGCTGGACGGCGGACGGATCAACTCCGCTTATTCGATCCAGCCCGGGATGTCGATCACCTTCAAGCTGAATCCCTCGGCCGCCGTGGATTTCCCGGCCGAGTTTTCTTCGCTCACTGCCAAGGTCACGATTTCCGGCAGCGGCCGCGTTGAACCGATTCTGAGACTCACGGAAGGTTCCGGACGCTATGCCCGGAATTACAGCGGAAAAAAGACTGCCGCCGGTGAATTCCGTTTCAGCGGCGAGGATTTCAAAAGGATGTCTTCCGGCGGGAAAGCCCTTCAGCTGGTCATTGAAGGTGTCCTGAAAAAGGAACAGCGGAAAGACACCGAATACACCGCGGAAAACTGGTCGCTGCTGGACCTCAAGCTCGAACTGCGCGGGAAAAAAGTTATTGCCAACAAGGAGAATTTACCATGATACGGACAGAGAATCTGACGAGAAAATTCGGCGGCGGCCGGGGCATTTTCGACCTGAATCTGGAAGTCGAAAAAGGAACGATCTATGGTTTTGTGGGACATAACGGCGCAGGAAAAACGACTGCGATCAAAATTTTGTGCGGTCTGCTGCGTCCCGATTCCGGACGCGCTTTCATCGGCGATGTGGAAGTCCTGCCGAAAAATCTGGCCAAAATCAAGCGCAGCATCGGCTATATGCCCGACATCACCGGCGTTTATGATCAGATGAGCGTGTGGGAATTCCTGGATTTCTACGGTGCCGCTTTCAAGATCCCGCCTAAGGACCGCCGGAAACGCATCGAGCAGGTCCTCGAACTCACCCATGCTTCCGAAATGATCGACTATCAGGTTTCTTCGCTTTCCCGCGGCATGCGGCAGAAGATCGGTCTGGCCAAAACCCTGATCCATGATCCCGACGTGCTCATTCTGGACGAGCCCGCCGGCGGCCTGGATCCCAATGCCCGGATCGAGATGCGTCAGACCATCGCCGGGCTGCGGTCTCTCGGCAAAACCATCCTGCTGTCGAGCCATATCCTGCCGGAACTGGCCTCGATCTGCGACCGGGTCGGCATTCTCAACCGCGGCGTCCTGCTGGCGCAGGGGACCGTGAAAGAGATCAGCGCCCAGCTCCAGGAGAACCTGCAGATCCTTGTCACCGTCGATTCCGATGTCAATCACGCGCTTGCCGTGGTCCAGAAACTGGCCGATGTGCAGAATGCCGTCATTGCCGATTCCGAACATCTGAGTTTTTCATTCACAGGCGGCCGCAAACTGGCCGGAGAACTGCTGGCTTTCCTGCAGACCAACGGCGTGAAGGTCCGCTGGTTCACCGAAAACGAGGCCAGTCTCGAGAATGTGTTCATCGACATCACTTCCCGCGACGGCGGAAAGGCGGAATAAGATGCAGAATCCGATTTTCATCCGGGAATTTTCCAGTGTGGCCCGGGCGTGGAAGACCCGGCTGATCATTGCGCTTTATCTGCTGATTCTGGCCGGACTCCTCCTGATTCTGTGGCCGACCGGCGGCGTGCAGTCGGTCGTCACCGAAGGCGCCAAAAAGATCTTTGCCATTTTCTTTTCGGTCAATCTGGCCCTGCTTCTGCTGATGATCCCGGCCTTTTCCGCGGGCACGATCACGGTGGAACGGGAACGCGGCACCTATCCGGCGCTGTTCACCACGCTGCTGACGCCGTTCGAGATCCTGACCGGCAAACTGGGCGCCGCCGCGGCGATGATCGTCATCATGACATTGCTTTCCATGCCGCTGGCGGCGATCTGCGCGCTGGCCGGCGGAGTCGATGCCGTGTTCATGCTCAAGATCATGACTCTGCTGCTGGCCACCGCATTGAGTTACGGCATTCTGGGGCTGGCGTGCAGTTCCGTCTGTGGACACACCACTTCGGCCGTGCTGCTGAACTATGTGCTGGTCCTGCTCTTTGCCGGCGCCACCTGGCTGCCGTCCGCTCTGCTGTCCAATCTGCTGCCCAACCTGAACGGCATGTTCCAGGCGATCCGCAGTTTCAGTCCGTTCGACGCCATGCTTTACCTGCTGTATCCGGACACCTACAAGCTGACCATGTCCACTGACGGCGGCTCTGCCCTCAGTCCGTTTGCGGTTTTCCTGACCGCGGCCCTGGTCATGGCCGTCCTGGCCCTGCTGGTTTTCCGCTGGAACATGCTCCGGCCCGAGATCCGTTCCCGCAAATACCGCGGACAGGTCTATACCGACACGAAAAAGGCTTTGAAACGCAAACTGACCTTCCCCTTCTATCTGCTGGACCCGCTGAAACGGAAAAAACCGATCGGACGGTTCAGCAATCCGATCTTTGTGGCGGAAATGCGCAGCAAACTGTTCGCCAATACCAACTTCGTGGTCCGGACCATGAGCATCATTTTCATCCTGAGTCTCGGCATCCTGACACTGCTGGCGTTCCAGATGGGCGAAGAGATCCATGCCGGCAGTGTGCGGCTGGTGGCCATCGTATTCCAGATCGGGATCGTGGCCCTGCTGGCGCCCGGCGTCAGCAGCGGACTGATCACCGACGAGATCACCGCCGGCACTTTCGATGCGCTCCGCATGACCCCGGTTTCCCCGTTCACCCTGATTTTCGGCAAGCTCAAGGCCACTTTCTTTTATGCGATGATCTTCCTGATCAGCAGCGTATTCATCCTGCTGGCCATGGCTTATCTGGAACCGGCCAGCTGTTTCCCCGAAATGTCCGTGACCGAGCCCGGATATTTCCCCGCCCTGTGGAAAAAAATGACCACGGAAGAGGGCTGGTTCGCCACTTTCTGCGAGACCTATCATACCATCGGCATCTGGGTCGTGATCCTGCTGATCTCCACGACCACTTTCCTCACGGCCGGACTGGTCTGTTCCGCCTTTGCCAGATCGACGCCGCAGGCCACGGTCGGCGCCTATGCCATCACCGGACTGATCTGCCTGGTTTCGCTGATCCCCGTTCCCCTGGCGGAAAAATTCTCGCACAGCATGTCGTTTTTCCTGCTGTCCTTCAATCCGATCGCGGCCGCCATGCAGATCACCGGCGGTTCATTCGCCAATTATCCTTCGCTCTGGCTTCATAATATTGTTGTGCTGCTGATTCTGAACGTGGTGTTTCTGACTGCGGCGACCTGGCGGGTCTTCCGCCTCTTCCGGAGACAATCTTAACTTTTAAGCAAGAAAGGCTATCATGAATCTGAGTTTACTGCTGGCGGCCGCACTCTGTTTCCCCTCGGCGCCGGATCTCTGGAAGGGTGGTCCGCTGACGGACGAGGTGATGAAACTCCCCTCGGCGCCGGTTTTCGCTCCCGATCAGCAGCTCCAGGCGCAGGTCCGTTTGTATCGGCAGCTCCGGTCGCCCTTCCAGCGTTCCCGCATGGTGATCGAATTTTCCGAAACGAACAATCCTGCCGCTTTCCGTCTGCTGCTGAATCTGCTCGGCTCCGAAAAAGACAGTTTCGTGCAGGACAACATCCTCGAATCCCTGCTCCGGCTGCAGCGGAAGGGCTATGGGGTCCGCATGGACGGCAATATCCTGATCCGGTATTTCAAGGCCGCTTCGCCGGCTGCCCGATCTGCCGCCGCGCTGCTCTATCTGGGCAACCGTCAGCAGCCCGATCCGGGTCCCTTGCTGGAAGCCTTCCGGAAAGAGACTTCCGTGCCTGTGCTGAACCGTCTGCTCGAAGCTTTGCGGCCGCTGGCCGGTAAAATTTCTTCCGACCAGCTAGCCGGGATGTATGACAATGCCCCGGCCGGCAATATTGCTCTCCGGTCTCTGGCTGCGGAACTGCTGGCCCGGCAGGACAATGCCGATGGATCCGCGCTGCTTCAGAAAGCCCTGCGGGATCCGAACCAGGTCATCCGCATGCATGCTGCCCGCGGTCTGGCAGCCAATCCCCAAGCAGGGTCGAAACTTCTGGGCAACGCAGCTGCCGACAGCCATCCCGCGGTCCGTCTGGCTGCTGCCGGGATCGAAAAACCGGATGCCGCCCGGACTGCCATCTTGGAAAAACTGCTTTCGGATCCCTCGGCCGCAGTCCGCGCTGCCGCCGCCAAATCGCTCGGCACTGCCGGAACAAAAGCCGCGGCGGAACTGCTCATCAAGCCGCTGGCGGACTCGGAGATCGCCGTCCGGCGCGCGGCTTCCGATTCCCTTATTCAGCTGAAACCTGATCAGGATATCCATAAAAAAGTGGTGGAAACCGGCAATGCTTATCCGCGTTCCCGCCGTCAGACGCTGGCATTTCTGGTCCGGACGCGCGATCTGGGGCAGGAAGAAACCATTCTGCGCTGGATCAGCGAATCGGATGATCCGCTGTTCCTGGAGGAAGCCGCAGCCGCGCTGGGCATCCTGAACTGCCGCCGGTCCGGCAAGACCCTGATCGGACTGGCAGGTTCGAAAGAGGAGAAGATCCGGACTTCCGCGGCGGTGTCCATGGGACAGCTGAAACTGCCGGAGACTTTTCCGGCGCTCGCCAAACTCTGCCGCGACCGCGCGATCAAGGTCGCCGAAGCGGCGTTCATGTCCATGTATCAGATCTCCGACCGGAGCTTTGTGCCGGAATTCGAACGCATGACCGGCCGTTTCACGGATGACGGCGCCAACTGCCGTGCCATTGCCTGCCGCGCTCTGGCCGCCTTCCCCCTGAAAGCCAAGGTGATCGCCAACCTGAACAAGCTGATCACGACGGCCTGCATCCGGGTCCCCATGACCGGACCGATGCCCGATGCCGATCATGTCCGGATTTCCGCTTTGCTGCTTCTGCAGGAACATGCCCGCAAAGGCAGCGCCGCCGCCAAAGCCGCATATCAGAAGTGTCTTACTGTCCTGAGCCGGGAAAAACCCGGATCCGAACTCGTTTCTGAAGATCTGGAAGAATTTTTGCGCCAGATCAAAGCGGCGGAAGCCGGACAGCCGGTCAAGCCGAAGACCATCGACAGCGTGAAGCCTCTGTTCCGCACGGAACCTGCCGGGGCGAAAAAATGAGGTCCCGTCTGACGGTGGAAACACCGCTGGGGATGGTCGTTCTGGTTGCCGGCGAACGGGCGGTGGAAGAACTCCGGCTGCCCGGAGATACTCTGGAAGAGGCCGTGCCGGAACGCCGTACCCCCCTGCTTTGCCGGGCGGAGAAGGAACTTCAGGAATATTTCCGCGGCGAACGGCGGGATTTCGATCTGCCGCTGGCGCCTGCGGGGACACCGTTCCAGCAGCGGGTCTGGCAGGAACTCTGCCGCATTCCATATGGCCGCACTGCTTCTTACGGCGAGATCGCCCGCCGGATCGGTCTGCCGGAGAGTTCCCGCGCCGTCGGACAGGCCAATCACCGCAATCCGATCCCGATCCTGATCCCGTGTCACCGGGTGATCGCCGCACACGGTGCGCTGGGCGGTTACGGCGGCGGTCTGGACATCAAAATACGTCTGCTGAAACTCGAAGGGACCCCCATGGAAGTGCTTCCCGGGACCCAAACGGTGAAAATTCTTTCCTGAAATGCGGTTTTTTTTAAAAGAACGCTTTCATATTCGGCATTGAGGCATTATATTACTGTTTTGAGAATATTTTATCAATTCACATAAGGAAACCAATAAAATGGCGGAAGAAAAGAAAATGAACACCAGCGGTGCGCAGCTGGACTTTGTCTGCCCCGATTGCGGCGGCGTGGTGAAATTCAACCTGATGGAACTGGAACAGTCGGATTTTCAGACGATGTGTCCGAAGTGCCATCGTCCGTATCAGTTCGACGACCAGCTCAGGGAGAAATTCCGCAAGCTGCACAATCTGATCCTGGCGGTGCGCGATGCGGAGCCGATCCTGGGCGACTGCAATGTGGCGGTGGCCGTGCCGGCCGGGGAAGTCAAGGTACCTTATTCCCTGCTGCTCACCCGCATGAACACCATGATCTCGTTGAATCTCGGCGACAAGAAGGTCGATTTCCACCTCTGGATCGAACCCTCGTCCGCCGATACGTTCCGTTAATTTCAACCTGTTGGAGAAAGGATATCAAAAATGACAGATCAGGAAATCATCAGAAGTTTTCAGGATGCCGGCGCGCTGCTGGATGGACATTTCGTTTTGCGCAGCGGCATGCACAGCAATAAATTTTTCCAGTGCGCGCTGCTCTTCCGTTATCCCGATGTGGCGGAAAAACTCTGCCGTACCCTGGCGGAACGCATGAAAGACCTCGGCGCGACCACGGTGATCTCGCCCGCGGTCGGCGGCATCCTGGTGGGACAGGAACTCGCCCGCGCCCTCGGCATCCAGGCGATTTTTGCCGACAAGGAAAACGATCAGCTGGTGCTCAAGCGCGGATTCACGATCCAGCCCGGCGAAAAGATCATCGTGGCGGAAGACGTGGTGACCAAAGGCGGCCGCGTGCAGCAGACCATTGACCTGGTCCGTTCCCTCGGCGGCATTCCGGTCGGCGTCGGCATCGTCACTGACCGCAGCGGCGGCAAGGTCGATTTCGGCATTCCGCTGTTCAGTCTGATCAAGCTGGATCTGCCGACTTTCGATCCTGCGGAATGTCCGCTCTGCAAGGAAGGCAAACCCCTGACCCGGCCCGGCTCCGGCGCCAAGTCCTGAGTTCGTTTATTTTACCTGAAAACCGGAAAGGGGGTATGTTTTCATGCTCACCAGAATTTTAAAAGCGATTTTCGGCAGCAAATCCAGCCGTGACATCAAGCGGCTCATGCCGAAAGTCAGACGCATCAATGAAATTGAGTCGGAATACCAGAAGCTGACCGAAGAACAGCTGAAAGCCAAAACCGCCGAATTTCAGGAACGGATCCGCAACGGCGCCACGACCGATGATATCATGTGCGAAGCGTTTGCCGCGGTCAAAAACGCCTGCCGCCGGCTCTGCGGCTCCACGATCGAAGTCTGCGGCCATCAGATGGTCTGGGATATGATCCCGTTCGATGTCCAGATCATCGGCGGCATCGTGCTCCATCAGGGCAAGATCGCCGAAATGGCCACCGGCGAAGGCAAGACCCTGGTCGCCACCTTCCCGCTCTACTTGAACGCGCTCACCGGCAGAAACTGCCAGCTGGTCACCGTCAACGATTATCTGGCCCTGCGTGACTCCCAGTGGATGGGCACCGTGTTCCGTTATCTCGGTCTGACCGTCGGCTGCATCCAGAACGACATGGATCCGGAGGAACGCCGCGAGCAGTACAACTGCGACATCACCTACGGCACCAACAGCGAATTCGGGTTTGATTATCTGCGCGACATGGGCATGGCAACCAGCCGTGAACAGCTGGTCCAGCGCGACCATTTCTATGCGATCATCGACGAAGTCGACTCCATCCTGATCGACGAAGCCAGGACTCCGCTGATCATTTCCGGTCCCGTGGCAGTCACCTCCAATCAGTTCGAAGCCCTCAAGCCGGGCATTGCCGATCTTTATAAGAAACAGAATGCGCTGTGCGGACGCCTGATCCAGGAAGCCCGTGAGATCCTCAGCAAAGAGGACGCCACCGAAGATGAGATCGACAAGGCGATCACCAAGCTGCTCCAGGTCAAATTCGGCATGCCGCAGCATAAACAGCTGATCCATATCCTGGAATCGGCCGAAGTGCTCAAACGCGTCGAAAAAATGGAAATGTTCGTCCGCAGCGACCAGAACCGCGGCCTGCTCCAGGAAGTCCAGGCCGATCTGTTCTTCTCCATGGATGAACGGCAGCACGAAGCGGATCTGACGGAAAAAGGACGTCTGGCCATTTCGCCGGACGATCCCGATGCGTTTGTGCTGCCCGATCTGCTCGAATCGATCCACAATATCGAAAACGATCCCAAGCTTTCCGAAAAGGAAAAAATCGAGAAGAAAACCGAATTTCAGGCCCAGTTCGCGGAGAAAAGCGAACGGCTCCAGAATCTTTCCCAGCTGCTCCGCGCCTACTGCCTGTTCGAAAAGGACGTGCATTATGTGGTGGCGGACAATAAAGTGCTGATTGTGGACGAGCATACGGGCCGTATCCTGCCGGGCCGCCGGTTCAGCGACGGTCTCCATCAGGCGCTGGAAGCCAAGGAAAACGTCGAGATCGAAAAAGAGACGCAGACCATGGCGTCGATCACGATCCAGAACTATTTCCGACTTTACGACAAGCTTGCCGGCATGACCGGTACCGCCGAAACCGAGGCTACCGAATTCCATCAGATCTATAAGCTGGATGTGGTGGTCATCCCGACCAACAAGCCCTGTCAGCGGATCGACTACAACGACTGCGTCTACAAGACCAAACGCGAAAAATTCAACGCCGTCGTCAAAGAGACCGAGGAAGCCTACAAACGCGGCCAGCCGGTGCTGCTCGGCACGATCTCCGTGGAAGATTCGGAAATCGTCAGCCGGATGCTGAAACTGCGCAAGATCCCGCATAACGTGCTGAATGCCAAGAACCACGCCCGCGAATCCGAAATCGTGGCGATGGCCGGACAGAAATCCGCGGTGACGGTCGCCACCAACATGGCCGGACGCGGAACCGACATCAAGCTCGGCGAAGGCGTGGCCGAACTCGGCGGCCTTTACGTGATCGGCAGTTCCCGGCACGATTCCCGCCGGATCGACCGCCAGCTGCGCGGACGTTCCGCCCGTCAGGGCGACCCCGGCTCTTCCCGCTTCTTCGTGTCGCTGGAAGACAATCTCATGCGCCTGTTCGGTTCCGACCGCATCGTCAAGATCATGGAACGGTTCGGCATGGAGGAAGGCGAAGACCTGCAGCATCCGTGGCTCACCAAATCGATCGAAACGGCCCAGCGCCGGGTGGAACAGCACCATTTCGCCATCCGCAAACGCACGCTGGAATATGACGATGTGATGAACAAGCAGCGTGAAGTCATTTACGGCTTCCGCAAGGAGACGCTGTTCAACGACAACTGCCGCGAACTGATCTTCAAGGTCGTGGATACCGCGGTTTACCGTCAGATCGAAAACGCCGTCGCCGCTGCCGGACAGGATTCCGCCACTGGGATCAACAGCGACCGGCTGTTCGTCTGGCTGAACCGGACTTTCCCCATGATCATGTTCGATGAAAAGGCCCTGATCCAGTTCAAGGAACCGGGGATCCCGGACATGGACGCCATCTGCGACGGCATTGTGAAGAAGATCCGGGAAGTCTATGCGGTCAAGGTCAGCGCGGAAGATCCCGAGGAACTGGTGCGGCTGGAACGCTACATCATCCTCAGCGCGGTCGACCGGCTCTGGCAGGACCATCTGTATGCCATGGACAACCTGCGTTCCAGCATCGGACTGCGTGCCTATGCGCAGAAAGACCCGCTGGTGGAATACAAGCAGGAAGCGTTCAAGATGTTCGAACAGCTGATGGAAGACATCGACCAGGAGATCCTGTCGGGCATGTTCAATTCGGCGACGTCGCTGGAAGCATTGCAGAGTTTCTTCTCCAATCTCTCGATCCCGATGCAGATGATGCATGAGGAACTGGGCCAGTTCGGTATATCGCAGGAGCCGGTGGACGAACTGCCGCCGGAAGTGCAGGCGCAGCTGAACGGCGCTGAGATGCCCCCGGAAGATGAACCCGAGATCAGCTTCACGTTCCACAATGAAACGCCGAAAGTGGGACGCAACGATCCCTGTCCCTGTGGTTCCGGCAAGAAATACAAGAAATGCTGCGGCCGCTGACCGTATGCTGAAGGAAAGGCTTTTCAATTGTCCCAGACGGTTGAAAAGCCTTACTTTTTTTAATTTTTTATTAAAAATGACTTTCATTTTTCAGTTGGTGTGATATATTGTAGACAGTTTGCTTTTTAACCTTAATGAATAAACAACAAGAAGGATGAAGAACATGAAAAGAGCAATTTTATTTGCTGCAATGGCTGTTTCCCTGCTCGTTACAGGGTGCTCCGCTCCATGGGTAACCAACACCGCCCGTTCCGCTGTCGAACAGTACCTGCTGGCCATGACGATCGAACGGATGACTGCACATGCCGGTTTGGATAAGTACAAAGGCAAAAAGGTCTTCTTCGATTATGCCTATCTGGCGCCGCAGACCGATAAGGATTACGTCAAAGGCCGTCTGGAAATGATCGTTTCCAAAAATAATTGCGTGATCGTGGCCAAACAGGCGGAGGCGGATGTGATGATCCAGCCGTTGTGCGGCGTGCTGGCGACGGACCATGACACGTTCCTGTTCGGAACACCGCCCCTGCCGGTCCCGGTTCCATATTGCGACCTCAATATCGTGATTCCGGAAATTCCGATTTTCAAGCGCTATAACCGTCGGGCCTACGGGCGGATGGCGTTCAATGTGTTTGATGCCAAAACCCGCAAATGCCTGGATACCATTCCATTCGTCAATGCCAGTGCCTACCAGAACAACTGGGTCGTTCTGCTGATTCCGTTCAAGTCCCGCGACTTCTCGATGGATGATGCCCATAAATACGGATTTGAGTTCGATTTCTGATCCAGCCCTGATCGGCTGTTGAAAAACGATCCGGCAGAGCCGCAGGAACAGTGCTTTGCCGGATTTGCTTTACCATCGGGAAACAGAGGAGCCCCAGAATATGAAATTCCAGGTTTTGGCCGATGATGCCGCCGCCTGCAATCAGCTGGCGGACAATCTGCGCGGCGCATTGAAAAATCTGAATCTGGATGTCCCGGTGGAAATGGATGCCTCGCCCAGTCTGATCGCCAACCTGAACGTCGGATCGCCGGTCCTGGCCGAGGACCACCGCGTGATCGCCTCGGGCAAGATGCTGAGCACGGCGGAAATCACCGAACTGCTGACCGGTTTGCACGGCGCGGAGATCGACAAACTCCGGATCGCGGCCGAACGCAGCAAAAAAAAGGCGCATCTGTTCAAAGGGATCCTCCTGCTGATCGCCATCCTGTGCGGCGTTTTCGCCATCGTCAATGAGATCCGCCAGCGGCGGGCGGAGGCCGCGGCCGAAGCGGCCAGGCCGGTCGTCCTGCGGTATACCCGGCCGATCAGAATGATTTATTTTTACCGGCGTCCGCGGACGGACGACGATGTTAACTATGAAGTCCTGCTGCGGCGGGTGGCGTATGCCGCTTTTCCGGAAGAGATCAGGCGGAAGACCTTCTCGATCGAATCGCTGGATGGAGGGTCGGCGGCCAATGCACCGGCTCTCCGGAAATACGGGATCAATTCCTTTCCCGCAGTGGTTCTGATCCAGGATGAACGTTTCCTGCCGCTGGTCATCGCCGACGACGAGATCCCGCAGAAAAAGCTGATGCAGACGGCGGATCTGCTGAATAACGCTTCCGCTGAGGCCCGAAAAGAATAAATTTCCCGGAAATCCGCCGGATATTGTCAATCTTTATTTGACTGCCGCGGAAATGGTGATAGATTATCAGTGATTTTCACTGATTGAGAAAAAGGAGTTGAAAAAATGGCAATTCATCCTACTGCGATCGTTTCTCCCAATGCGGAGATTGGCAAGAATGTGGAAATCGGACCCTATACGGTCATCGAAGACGATGTGAAGATCGGAGATGACTGCTATATCGACGCGCATGTGAAGATCGGCCAATATACCACGATCGGACCGCGCTGCTGCATTTATTACGGGACGTTCATCGGCGAGCCGCAGGACCACCGTTTCTATAAAGGGATCCAGTCCTACGTGGAAATCGGTTCGGACACGGTGATCCGGGAATATGTGAATATCCACCGCCCGCCGTTCGAATTCCTGAAAACGGTGATCGGCAGCCATGTGCTGCTGATGGCGTTCGTGCATGTCGCCCACGACTGCGTGGTTCAGGATCATGTCACGATCGCGAACCATACCGCCCTGTCCGGGCATGTCCAGGTCGGACGCGGCGCGGTGATGAGCGGTTATGTGCTGGTCCATCAGTTCTGCCGGATCGGTTCGCTGGCCATGATCGGTGCCGGCACCCTGATTTCACAGGATATTCCGCCGTTCTGTCTGCTCCAGGAAGGCTATGTCGTCGGACCCAATACCATCGGTCTGCGCCGGGCCGGAATGAGCAATGAAACCCGTCTGGCGATCCGCCATGCCATCCGCACATATTTCTTCGAAGGTCTGAATGCGCGCAACGCATTGGAAGAGATCGAACGCAATCCGACGCCGGAAGTCCAGCTGTTCAGCAGTTTCATCAAGGAAGCGCACCGCGGCATCATGCCGGGCAATCCGCGTTTCGTCGGTATTTCCGAAGACCAGCGGGAAAATCTCGCTTCCAAAGCCTGATGCATTGATATTGGTTTTCAGCGGCCCGGGCAGGAATTACCCTCGGGCCGTTTTTCTTCGGTCCTGTTCCCGGTGACGGAAATACGGATATGTACGGATGGTTACGGATTCCAAGGATCCGTAATCACATCAGTTCGTCCTGGTCTTCCTTGAACTCGTAGACTTTTTCCGTGGTGCCGGCGAAAGTCAGATGATAATGTTCGATGATCCAGCGGACGATGTTGGGGACGGGCAGGGTGGTGACGATGGACAGCACCACGATGGCGTTGAAGAAGTTTTCATCGAGCATGCCGAGGTTCTTGCCGACCGCGGCGGCGGCCAGAGTCGCCGAGAGCTGCGGAACGGTCATCATGCCGGCGCAGAGCCCTTCCGGATTGCCGAATCCGGAACAGCGCATGGCAAGCCAGCCGGAAAACACTTTGCTGCCGACCAGTCCGACCACGGTCAGCAGGATGATCTCCAGATTGCCCACCGAGTTGAACACGATCCTGAGATTGGTCTGCATGCCGATGGAGATGAACAGGAACGGGATCAGGAAGCCGTAGCCGATGCCTTCGAATTTACGGAACATTTCGCCCGCGCTCTGGACCACCCGGGAGAGGGCAAGTCCGGCGAGGAATGCGCCCACCACCAGGTTGATGCCGAGGAATTCCCCGACCAGCACAGTCAGCACCACCACGAAAATAAACGAGGTGATGGTGCCGTCCTCACCGCCCAGGACCCGGATGATATATCCGCCGAGCCGGGGCACGATTGCCAGGACCAGAACGAAATAAATCACCACGACCGCCAGGAAAAACAGCGTGAACCAGCTGCCGAAGATTTTCGGATCGATGTAATCGAACAGCGAAAGCGATTTCGGCATGACGGCCGGAGTGTTGGCGGCGATCTCCAGTTTCTTCAACTGCACGGAAACGGCCAGCAGAACGATACTGGAAATATCGGTGATGACCGTGGAGATCAGGATCGCCGCGCCGAAAAAGGTCCTGGTCAGTTTCAGTTCCCGGATCACGGGGAAGACGATGCCGACCGAGTGGGAAGCGAAAAGGGACGCATAAAGCAGTTTGCCGGGGAAATCGTCCTGCTTGAAATACTGATAGACCAGATAACCGGAAACGGCCGGCAGCAGGAAAGTGAGCACGCTCAGCAGGATGACCGGTTTGCGGTTGCCTTTGAACAGTTTGAAATCGGCTTCCATGCCGGCGAGCATCATCAGGAACAGCAGACCGAGCGAACCGAGAGAATTGATCAAAGTCATGGCATGGGATTCGATCCGGGCGGCATTTGAGCCCAGGAACGCGAGCACCGGAGCCACGTGTCCGATCAGATCGATGCCGTTTTTGCCGATCAGCATGCCGGTGATCAGCAGGGCGATCACGGTGGGGATCTTGAACCGCCGGAGCATCAGCGGCACCAGTGTCATCAATGCTATGAGGATCAGAAAGATTATCAGAAAAGCTTCGTTGCTCATGTATTTTTTCCCGTTGATTCTGAAACACGTGTCTGGTCAGAAAAAGACTCTTTACTCTAGCACAGGAATCGTTTTTTTCCAGTCCCGAACGCAAAAAAACCGCAACTCCGGCAGCGGATTGCGGGCTTTTTCACAAACCGGGATTGTTTTTCCCTTCATGAGAGTGTATATTACTTTTTCATGATGGAGAATATAAAACAGGAGAACATGATGCAGGAAGAAGTCAGAAAAATCATACTGGAACTGGGCGACGACCCGGAACGGGAAGGTCTGGTCAAAACGCCGGAACGGGTGGAAAAAAGCCTGCACTATCTGACGCGCGGATACCAGCAGAACCTGGAAGATGTCATTCACGGCGCGATTTTTACCTCGGAACAGGATGACATGGTCATTGTCCGGGACATCGAATTCTACAGTCTGTGCGAACATCATCTGCTGCCGTTCTTCGGCAAATGCCATATCGGATATATCCCCAAAGGACAGATTTTCGGCGTGAGCAAACTGGCGCGGCTGGTCGATATGTTCGCCCGGCGGCTCCAGATCCAGGAACGGCTCTGCCAGCAGATCGCCCAGGCGATTTTCAGCACGATCCATCCGCAAGGGGTGGGAGTGGTGATGGAAGCGCAGCATCTGTGCATGCTGATGCGCGGAGTTCAGAAACAGAACTCGATCATGACCACCTCGACCATGCTGGGATCGTTCCGCAAGGAACAGGCCACCCGGATGGAATTCCTGAACCTGATCCAGAACCACAGGTGACCGCGTGAAAGCTCTGGTCCAGCGGGTAACGGAAGGTTCAGTCACTGTCGACGGACAGGTGATCGGTTCCATCGGAAAAGGTCTGGTGATCCTCTTCGGCGCGGGCCGAGGCGACAGCGAAAAGGATGTGGATTATCTGGCGGAAAAATGTGCGAATCTGCGGATTTTCGAGGATGCAGCCGGCAAGATGAACCTTTCGCTGTTGGACATCGGCGGCGAAGCGCTGGTCATTTCGCAGTTCACTTTATACGGCGACTGCCGGAAAGGGCGCCGGCCGGGATTCAGCGATGCCGCCGATCCCGCCGAAGCGGAACAGTTCTATGAACATTTCCTGACAAAAATCGCGCAGGCCGGAGTCAGGAACGTGCAGCACGGTAAGTTCGGCGCGGATATGAAAGTGAAGATCTTCAATGACGGTCCGGTGACCTTCATGCTGGAAAGCCGGGGAGGGGTCGGCGTATGAAACGGATCGCGATCCTGGGTTCGACCGGCTCGGTCGGGGTCAATGCCTGCCGCGTGGCGGCTGCACTGTCCGGCCGGATCGAAGTGACCGCCCTCGCCGCCGGAAGGAATACCGCTCTGCTGATCGAACAGGCGCGCCAGTTCAGATGCCGGACCGTGGCAGTTCAGGACCCGGCGCTGAAACCGGAGCTGGAACAGGCGCTGCCCGGCTGCCGGGTCTTATGCGGGCCGGAAGGATTGATCGAACTGGTGAAAAGCGCGGATGTGGATATGATCCTCTGCGCGATCGTCGGAACCGCCGGTCTGCTGCCGGTGATGGAGGCGGTCCGCGCCGGCAGGGAGATCGCACTGGCCAGCAAGGAAGTGATGGTCATGGCCGGCGAACCGGTCATGAACCTGGTGAAAGAAAAAAAAACCGTCCTGATCCCGGTGGACAGCGAACACAGTGCCATTTTTCAGTGTCTTAATTCACTGGATTCAGGCAAGGCGGCAAATCTGATCCTGACGTCGAGCGGCGGACCGTTCCGGAAAGTTTCGCGCGAAATCATGGAAAAAGCGACTTTCGAACAGGCGCTGGCGCATCCGGTGTGGTCGATGGGCGAGAAGATCAGCATCGATTCGGCCACGCTGATGAACAAGGCGCTGGAGATGATAGAGGCGCATTTTCTGTTCGATTGCCCGGAGGACCGGATCCAGGTGCTGGTGCATCCGCAGTCGGTCATCCACTCCATGGTGGAATTTCCGGACGGGGTGGTGCTGGCGCAGCTGGGCGTGCCGGACATGCGTTTCCCGATCCAGTATGCGTTCACCTGGCCGGACCGGGTGGACGGCGGGCTGGAACGGCTGGATCTGGCGAAGGTCGGACATCTGGATTTTGAAGAACCGGACACGGAGCGTTTTCCTGCGCTGGATCTGGCGCGCGCGGCGATCCGCGCCGGCGGCACGATGCCGTGCGTGATGAACGCCGCCAACGAAGCGGCTTTTGTCCGGTTCAAAAACGGAGAGATCGGTTTTACGGATATAATCGCGGTGATCGAAAAGACCATGGAACAACATAACAACATCCGGAATGCGTCGCTGGATGACATTCTGGAAGCGGACCGTGCGGCGCGTGCCTTTGCGGCGGCGGTCCGGAGAGGGAGCTGAGATGATTTACGACATTCTGCTGAAAATCGGTGCGGTCGCCTTCATGGTGATCTTCTTCGGCTTGTGCATTTTCATTCATGAACTGGGTCATTTCCTGGCGGCCAAATGGCGCGGTCTCCATATCGTGGCGTTCTCGATCGGGTTCAAGAAGATCTGGTGGAAAAAAATCAACGGAGTGGAATACCGGATCGGCTGGATCCCGGTCGGCGGTTACGTGGATCTGCCACAGATCGACTCCACTGCGGAAGAGCTGAAGGACGAAGCCGGCAATCTCCTGCCGCGGGCCAAACCGCTGGACCGGATGATCGTGGCTTTCGCCGGACCTTTTTTCAACATGCTGTTCGGGCTGATGCTCGGCATCGTGATCTGGATCCACGGTCTGCCGCAGGATACCCCTTCCCTGACCGAGATCAAGGTCGAATCCGTGCAGGAAAATTCGCCGGAATGGAAAGCCGGACTCCGCAAAGGCGATGTCATCTACGCCCTCAACGGCGAACGGTTCGACACCACCTGGAACGGTTTCATCAACAAGATCCTGTTCACGATCGGCGATGTGACTTTGAGTGTCCGCCGCGGCAGCCAGGACCTCAGGATCACCTACAAGCCCGCGGTCAACAAAGCGGTCAGCCCCGAAGAGGAGATCGCGTATCCGTTCTTCTTCCCGGAGATCCCGCTGTATCTGTATCCCCGCCGCGGTTCTCCGGCGGAAAAAGCCGGCATCCGCAAGGGCGACCGTCTGATGCTGCTGAACGGCAAGGCGGTCCACAGCATCGACGAACTGCAGTATCAGCTGCTGTTCCATAACGGCAAGCCGCTGGATCTGGAGCTGCTCCGCGGCAAAGAACGCGTGGTGATCCGGAATCTGGTCCCGGAACCCGTCGAAGTGGACGGCGAAAAAGGGCGCTGGCTGGTCGGATTCACCAACAATCCGATCACCGCAGTCGAGCCGGGTCTGCCGATGGAGAAAGCCGGCGCCCGCAAAGGCGACAAGATCGTGGAAGCGGGCGGACATCCCGTCGGCGACATCAGCGATATCCAGCAGCTGGTGCGCAAAGTCCAGGGCAAACCCATTGAGCTGAAACTGGAGCGGGAAGGAAAAACCATGACGATCCAGGTGACGCCGCAGTTCCTGCGCTATACCACGCTCGGGGTCGATTTCGCCTCGGTGACCCACCCGAATCCGTTCGTCCAGCTGAAGCGCGTCATGGTGCTGACCTGGAATTCCCTGCGCGGGATCGGCTACAGTATCGGCAACAGCCTGCGGATCACGGAACAGCATACCACGATCCGGCCGAAACACATGAGCGGCCCGATCGGCATCGGCAAATATCTTTATCTTTCGGTTTACCGCGGCTCCCTGGTGGTCGGATTGAACGTGGTGGTCATCATCACTTTCAACCTCGGGATCATCAACCTGCTGCCGATCCCGATCCTGGACGGCGGACATATTCTGCTGGCCCTGCTGGAGATCATTTTCCGGCGGAGTGTTTCCCGGAAGATCCTGGAGCCGATCTCCATCTGTTTCGTGGTCCTGCTGATCGGGTTCATGGTGTTCGTCTCGTTCTACGATGTGAAAAAACTGGTGACGCCGGCGGTGAAATCGCTGCGGACGCCGAAAAGTTTGCCTGCCGCAGTGGAGAAACCCGCAGATGCAGCACCAGCGCAGAACAAGTAAAGCCATCCGGGTGGGCGGCGTTCAGATCGGCGGCGGTGCGCCGGTCGTGCTCCAGTCCATGACCAATACCGACACGCGGGATGCCGCCGCCACGCTGGCGCAGATCCGGGAACTGGCGGCCGCCGGCTGCGAAGTGGTCCGGGTCACCGTTCCCGATCAGGCCGCGGCCGCTACGCTGCCGGAGATCCTGTCCGGATCGCCCCTGCCCGTGATTGCGGATATCCATTTCGATTACCGTCTGGCACTGGCTTCCATCAAGGCCGGAATCCATGCGATCCGGCTGAATCCGGGCAATATCGGATCGGCGGACCGGGTCAAAGCGGTGGCGGAAGCCGCGGGCGAAGCCGGAATCCCGATCCGGGTCGGCGCCAATTCCGGCAGTTTGCCGAAAGGATTGTTCCAGGCCAAGCTTGCTTCGGGACTCTCTCATGACGAGGCTTTGGCGGACGCGCTGGTCGAAGCCGCTTTGGAACAGGTCAGACTGCTGGAACAGTATTCCTTCACGAATCTGAAAGTATCCTTGAAAGCAAGTTCGGTGCCGGTTACGGTCCGGGCTTACCGGAAATTTGCCGGGTGTTCGGATCATCCGCTGCATCTGGGCGTGACCGAGGCGGGGACTGCTTTCCGCGGCGCGATCAAATCCGCAGTCGGGATCGGCGCTCTGCTGCTGGACGGCATCGGCGATACGATCCGGGTCAGTCTGAGTGCGCCGCCCGTGGAGGAGATCCGTGCGGCACAGGCCATTCTGGAAGCGACCGGGTTGCGCGAGGCGGCGCCGGAACTGGTGTCGTGTCCCACCTGCGGCCGCACCAGCTGGGATCTGATCGGCATGGCCGGACGGGTGGAGCGGTTCATTGCCGAAGTCAGGAGTTCCGGCAAAAAAATC